>Ga0163149_10007213_pt1 | contig 11239 bp, 8 predicted proteins | sample OliLakLV19MP5G1_FD_148604 | JGI IMG/M metagenome (GOLD analysis project Ga0163149, IMG submission 148604) | Freshwater microbial mat bacterial communities from Lake Vanda, McMurdo Dry Valleys, Antarctica - Oligotrophic Lake LV.19.MP5.G1 | ecosystem: Environmental > Aquatic > Freshwater > Lake >...
GTGTCAACTCTGTGCTCCCATCTGCTGGTGCCTCACCGAGTTGGGCGTAAAGATGCTCGGCGTCGGCGATGATCTAGCGTACCGGGGCAAGCGTACCGCCCGGGCGGACACTTGTCAAAAGGTTACCACGCACATCACGGCTTGAATGGCCGAAGGGCGAACCCGCACGCCACAGACCTTCCCTGTGCCAAGTCACGGCTTAGTGATGATGACGCCGGTGCCGATGGCGGCCACTTGCAGCGTCGCCGACCCGCTCACCACCTGGAGGGTGAGCTTGATGTTGTGGCCGGCGGTGCCCACGTTGAAGACGCGGCTCATGTGGAGCGTGACGGGCGTCGAGGTGTCGCTGATTGTCGCGTAGGCGACGCCGCCCGTGACCAGCGCGCTGTTGACCTTGAGCCGCATAATGACCACTGTGTTGCCAGAGCCCGTGGTGCGCTCGATGGCGACGTCGGCGCTGATCTGGTGGTAGCCGGCACCGGCGGGAGCGATCCCCGCGGTCGCGGCCGTGTGGGCGAAATACCCATCCTTCACCAGCGCGACGTCCCATGGCAGATCCACCTCCGCGCTGGTGAGCAGTAAGATCGCGTCGCGACGCCCCACGAACCGGGGCGACGGGTTGCGGATCAGATATCCGTTGACGTAGATCCCGCCGCACCCCTCGTCCTCGATGTAGAACCAGGTCCCGTTCTCCGGGGTGATGAAGGTCCAGCCGCCGTTCAGGCCGACCGCCACGTCGCCAATATGGTTCTCCCAGTCCGCGCCGCTGGCACCGACTGGAACGATGTAGGCCTCGCCCTCCACAATCGCCAGCGACGCGCCATTGCTGGTGGTCCGGTTCTTGACGTAGAGCCCGACGACCGTGGTGAGAATGTCCAGCGCCTCATTGTGCGCCGCCTCGGGGTTCTGCTGCGTCTCCTCAAGGTGCAGGAGGCCGTATCGGGGCGTGGTGGTCATGGGGGGGGGGTTCTCACCGGAAGAAAACGCCAAAGACAGGGTTGCCGCGTCCGACGATGGTGGACATCTGGTAGACGGCCGCGGCCACGGGCAAGCCCGAATTGCCGTTTAACGTCTGCTGGGTCACATCGTACACGACCGTCTGCTCCTCCAGGACCTTGATGGTGAGCACCTGGGTGCCGTAGATGTCGACCTCATAGGTCTCTGGGCCCTCGTCGTCCGCGAGGGTCTTGACGCTGAACAGGGCGCGGAGGAACTTGCTCCGCCGCTTCCAACTGAGCGTGAGAGCCTGGGTCGTTGGGTGGAACACGCCGCGCAGGTTGCAGGGCGAGAACGGCTTGATCGTGCGGCCGGTGACGAGGTATTGCGCGGCGTGGGCCGACGCGACCGCCTGGCCGAGCGACGGGGCCTTCCACCACAGGTTGCTGTTCAGGTTCAACTCCTGGAACCCGACCGGCCCCGCCTCGGCCAGCACCACCGGCCGGCCGATGTCGTAGTGGCCCTCGATCGCGTCCTCGGTGCCGCGCACGCCGCGGAGCAGGCGGCTGAGGGCGTAGGTCCGCTCCGCGATCAAGTCGGCCACCGCGAAGGCGATGACCTCCCACCGGCCCTCGGCGTTGAGCACGCCCAGACGGTTGGCCCCCAGCAGCACCTCACGGTCACTGGCCGAAGCCAGGCCGCTCTCTCTCATCTCCACCACGAGCCGGCTGGTGGTGTCCCAGCGGCCCGGCCTGGGCTCGCGCCGCAGTGCCCCATCCACCGTGTAGCCGATCGTCGCCTCGCGGCCGACGTCGCTGAGCTTGACGTAGGTGCCGTCCTTGGCCGGGGAGTTCCAGAGCTGGCCGCCCCGCCACTGTGCCTCGGGGTCCTCGGCGCACATGGCTTTGTAGAGGCCGGTCTTTCCCTCCAGCTCCGTGGTCATGGTCGGCAGGTCCGCCATGATGAGGATCGTGTCCGGCGGGTCGTAGTTCGTGTTGGCGATCACCACACCATCGGACGACGCCGATTGCTCGAACACGTCGCGGTCGTAGAACGTGCCCTCGACCTCGACGCGGTAGTTCGCTCCGATCGCGACACGGCGCACCCACACCTCCCGCTCGCGCCCGTCGACGTCCGGGAGCACCAGCGCCATGCCCTCACGCAGGGCGATGTACCGCGGGGGCAGGCTCAACGCGACACGCTTGCGCTCCGCCTCGGCCGCCCACAGGTAGCGCTTGGCGATCTTCACCGCCTCGTCGCGGGTGAGCGTCAGTGGCAGGGCCAGGGTGACGCGGTTCTGCGGCGTGTGCTCCCACCGCTTGGCGGTGCGGGAGCCGCTGTTCAGGTCCGCCTCGACGTCGGTGAACTCAACCGTGACCTCGCTGGGCAGCTCGAACCCCGGCACATCGGTGAGGTCGTAGGGCCGGCCGCCCCCATCCTCCCCCTCGTCCGTCGCGGCCAGGTGCCCCATCCGGTCCACCAGGAGCCTGTCTTCCTCCCCCTTGGGGATGAAGTGGATCACCCCGTCACGCTCCTGCACGTTGACGTTGAACGCCAGCAGCAGTGGGGCGAGCACGCGCGACATCTCCTGCGGCCCAGACACGACATACCCGTTGACGCACTGGTAGAGCCGCTCGACGTTGTAATCCGCCGTCTCGTACCCAGCCCGCTCCATGATCGCGGTGATGGTCTCCTGCAGCGAGAGGGGATTGGCCTGCTCAACAATGATCTGGAGCTGTGGGATGCGGTTGCCGTAGTGCGAGAGGCGGAGCCGGTTGATGACGAAGTACGCGGTGTCCTTGAACGCGGGGACATTGCCCGCGCCCTCGTACGACTCGATGAGCGGATCCGCGGCGAGTTGCGCGCCGTCATAGACGGCGATGCCGTCGTACTTGTCGGCGTAGTCGCCGGCCCCGTCGTAGATGAGCTTGCCGTCCGCGAGGATCTTGACGAAGCGCCCGATGGCCCCGTCCGGCAAGTTCGTGGTGTCACAGACGCTCACCGCGACGTCCACGAAGTACTCGTAGTTCGACACGCTCTGCCCGCCGCCCAGCGTGGAGCCCCCGACCTTGGTCTTGACCTTGACCTCGATGAGCGGGGACTTCCAGATGACCGTGCCGGCGACCCGGGTCCTGGCCCCCAGGCACCAGGCCATCGGCGCGCCCTCCTGGCCGGACATGAGGCTCTGGTCGCCGATCCGAGGGCCCGACAGGGAGTTCTGGCCGAACAGCGCCGGGAAGAGAAAGGTCGAGTCGATGAACGACCCGATCGCCCCGCCGACGAACCCGCCGATCTGTGCGGCCGTCAGGCCGAGCGCGACCGCGGTGCCCGCAGCGACGCCGGCGCCGGCACCGATGGCGCCGCCGATAGCCGAGCCTACCGCAAAGAGGGCGAGGGTTGCCATGGACCGATTCCCCTGAGACGGAACGTATGGATTAGACGCCGCTCCCAGGATTGGCCAAACTCGACCTCCTGCACACAGCCCAGGTCGTTGACGCTCACACCCTTCCGCCGGTGGAGCCCCTGCCGGCCGGCCAGGTTGGTGGCATGCACCATGGTGCCGTCACAGAGGATCCCCAGGTGCCGGGGCTCGCGGGAGACGCGGTCCCACCAGAACAGGCCGATGTCGCCTGGCAGATGCTCCCCGCGCGGCACCTCGTCCATGCACTCGCGACACAGGTCGATAAGCATGTTCTTGTCGGGAATCTGGGCGTAGTTGCGGACGTCACGGTGGGGGTAGCCCAGCTCCCGGAAGACACCAGCGGCCAGGCCGGCACAGTCCACCCCCACTTCCTTCTTCCGGCCGCAGTGGTGGATGGGGGTGCCCACGTAGGAGCGGGCGGTCGCGATGACGGCGTGACGGTCGATCACATCGCGGCCTCCGCGGCGCACCTCTGGGCGAACGCCACGGCGTCGGGATGCGCCGGCGACTCATAGCCCATCATCCCCGTGGGCGCCATGAGCGTGAAGTCGCTGGCCAGCCGCAGCTCGCTGGCCCGCCACACATCGCGCTCGAGCTTGGGCACGTCCCGCCGCCGCTGGAGCCCCGTGAACATGGTCACGAACTTCGTCGCGAACACGAACCCCGGCTTTCCGGGGATGATGACACACTCCTCCCCGTCCTTGTCCAGGGCGAGGAGCCCGCGCATGCTCTCGATCACCGCCGACTGGTTCTCGTCGATCTTCATGTTCTCAGTCCTCGATCTTCTGGTCCGGGGTCTCGAACGTGTCGTCGTTGCCCGGGATGTGCGGGAACCCGCGGAAGTTGGCCTCGTTCTGGAAGCGCTGGCAGGTGCTGAACTCGCGATTGCAACCTGGGACGATGGTGAAGTCGTCGCCCACCTCGATGTCGTAGGGGGTCTCGACCTGCAGGACAATGACGCCGTTCGCCTCGGAGTAGGCCTTGACGTCCGACTTTAGGCCCTCGTTGGCCGAGCCGACGCCCCAGGTGATCTGCCCCTCGTCGTAGAACTCCTCGCCCTCGCCGGTGGGGATGGTGGTCTGGAGCTGCTTCCGGCTGTCCACCACCGTCACACTCGCCGAGACCCGGACGGCCTCGAGATCGAAGCCGCACCGCGCGTCGCCGAAGTTCTCGACGCTGCACGAACGCTGGTGGGTGTACCCGCGCGTGATGCCCAGCTTGGTGAGCGGGCCGTCCAGGTCCACCTCGTAGGTCTCGCCGTTGAAACTGGTGTTGATGATGTGGTACGAGTTGCGGCGGAGATTGCCCTTCCACGGGTACATGAGGTCGACGATGAACTCCTCGATCCGACACCCGCGGTACTTGCCGGCGTCGAGATCGGCGAAGGTGATCCGCTCGTCGCGGAGCACGCCCTTCAGGTCGCGGTTGCCGGCCCGCACCCCGTCCGTGCTCTCCTCGGCGCTGGCCGAGAAGCCGCCCACGGGCGAGTAGACGTCGCCGCTCAGGGTGATCTCGCGGTTCCCGTCACAGAATCGCAGCACCTCGCCGTCCGTGCGGGTCCACTTCCAGCACTTCACCCACCGCACCGCACCGGCCACGGTGAGCGCGTGCAGCGGGCTATTGAGTTGATTGCTGGGCATCTCCCCCGCCTTTCGTGACCGTGAGCATAACGAGTCGCTTGGGGTTGTCCCAGTGCCCGTATGGGCACCTCTGCTTGGGATCCTTCCACTTGGCCTCAAGCCACTTGGCCGAGCACTGGCAGATGTTGCAGACCGGCTCGCCCCCCTTGAGGACCATGAACTTCCCATTGGGGCATGCGCGGCAGATGTCCTCGTTCTCCTGGGCCACCTCCGCCGGCACCCGCCTCCACCCGAACCGAGACGTCGCAACGCGCGACTCGGCCGCTCTCATCCCATCCGAGACCTTCTTCCGCATCGGTCGGATCGCGGTCGCCGCCTTCCGGTATTTGCCGGCGGTGAGGTTCTGGCACGGCTCCCCGGGGCGGAGCCACCCCTGCGCGACGGCATAGGCGATGATGTCTTGGTCGCAGTTCATGATCCTGGCACCGACTCACAGGTAAGCGCTCTCCACGCCCACTGGGTGAGCCCCTTGCAGTTTTTCGGCTCGTTGTCGGAGGTGATTTCCGAGTCGGCGGGCCAGCACCGGCGCGGCACGACGAAGTTGGCGCCCGGGTACGGCAGGGGGCACTCGCCGCAGTAGTAGGTCGCCGGGGGGCACCAGGACCCGAAGCACGACTTTCCATCGACGAGGAACATCGGCCCGCCCAGGTAGGTTGGGTCGGTCGGAGTGGGCAGGCCCTCCAGCAGCGTGCCCTCGAGCCATATCGCGCCCGGGGCGCTGTAGAGAACCTGAAACTCCGAGCGGCAGTTGCAGATTGCTGGCTCGCAGCAGGTGCCGCAGCCGTTGGTGGTCACGGCCTCGCACTTGCCGTAGCCGTCGAGCAGCTCAAGCGGCGCATCGGTCAGCGAGCCGCTGTCGCTCGCCAGCTCAGACGCAAGCTCAAGGAACTGGGTCGAGTTGTCCACGATCACCCAGTTGTCGAACTCCGCGGTGTTCTCGGAGTCGGAGTCCTGGGTGGCGAGCACGGGCACACCCCCATCTTGGTAGGTGCAGTCGTTGGCGGTGAGCGATCCCGTCTCGCCGCCAACCACCTCCCACGCGACGGTGAAGCTGTAGCCCGAGAACGTGACCACCACATCAACCGTGTCGTCGTCCAGGACAATCGCCACCGAAGCCAGCACGATCTCCTCGTTCGCAACCATCCGGATGATCTTCACAAGCCCAGTGTCAACCCCGGTGGGTTTGATGAACGCGAAGATGCCCGAGGCGTTGTCAAGCCCCTCTGTGCGGGCGCGCATCCCAGCCCCGTGGCTGGCGTTGGTGGCGTTGAGCGCGGTGAAGCTGATTACGGCGTCGCGCCAGTCGCCGTCCCAGATGCCGCGGGTTGGGGCGTATCCCACCATGGCCCGGATCGTCGTCAAGACGTTGAAGATCGTCGGCGTCACGGTTGCGAGCAGGGTCCACGTGCCGATCATCTCAAGGATGTCGCCCACGTCGCCCATGTCGTAGGTGTAGCTCCATGTCTCGGCCCGGGGGTCGAGCAGGTACCGCTTCCACATGATTTTGCGTTCGACAACATCCCCGCCGAGTGAGTAGTCGTACACCTCGAGCTCGTGCTGGGTGAAGTAGGAGCCGTCCATTTCACAGCCCGTTTCCAGGATGGTGCACGCCCCCCCGCTCGGGTCGCCGAACTCCAAGAACGTGCTCACGCAGGACTGGTACCAGAAGGCAATCGCCCGGTCGATCGTGACACAGCAACTCGTCCCGGGGACCAGTTGCCCGGGGATCGAGGCTGGTGTGGGGCCGGTGCGCAGGCACCCGTGCCCACCCCCCACGTCCCGGAAGGGCTCGGCCTCGTTGCCGTCGCAGCACTGGATGTCGAAGTCCGGCCAGGTGGCCCCGATGCACAGGCTGATCGTGCCGCTCGACTCGCTCGTGAGTTCGCCGATCTCCTCGTCCCACCCCGCGTGCGCCGGCTTGAAGTAGGTCCGCCCGGCCCCGAGGCCGTTCTCCCAGACCAGGTGCTCGACCGGGCGGGACACGGGGCAGTTGCCGCCCAGCGACATGGCGCGCCAGAGCTTGGCATTTGTGCCCATGCCGAAGACGACGTTGCGCAGGCCGGCTCCAATCTCGCCGGCTCCGGTATCGCAGCCCTCGCAGAGATTGGGCAGATCACGCTCAGGGTCGGTGATCCACGGGGCGCAGTTGGGGCGGCGGTACGCCCACTCGCGGTTGTACCCGCCATCGCGCTCGAGCAGCGGGATCCAGTTGAACTGGCACGGGGAGTGGAACGTCGTGGGCAGCATCGCCGCGGCGAGCAACTGCGGGTGGCAGAACTTGTCGTCGTTGTCCCCGCCCTCGACGCCGGGGGCGTTGCCCCACACCAGCGGATCGTGCCGGTGGAACACCACCGGGTCCGTGCCGCCGGTCGGGATGAAGGAGTCCCCGTCCTCGAAGTCCGGCTCCAGCTCGTTGGTGAACACGTACACGCAGAACAGGGCCCCCCACGCCCCCGCCTCGTCGTCGCAGGCCCCGCCGGCGGAGCCGCCAAAGGACGTCTTCCGCGGCTGAGGATCCGCCGTGTGCTCCATCTGGAACACGATCGAGAGAGTGAAGGTCTCCTCCCCGACCGTGTACTCGACCTCCCGCTTCCAGAAGTGCTTGGTGACGTTGAACGGGGGGCCGAAGGCCCACGCCGTCGCCGACAGCGGGTCGCGCCCGACGTGGTACGGGTTGCGGGTGGTCGCGTCCTCCAGCTCGGCGTCCTCATCGAACTGGAGGATGTGCGGGGTGTTCACGAGCGCCTGGAGGCACTCCGCGGAGAGCTGGCCCACGAGCCGGTGGTCGGGATCGCTCGTGAACTCGTCGGACAGACGGACAACGACCGCGCTGGGCATGATGCAATCGGCCCCTCGCACCGCCTCTCGCTCTCTGTTTCCCTCGTGCGGGAACCCCGACGCCCCGGGGCAGGGGTTGATGTACATGGGAGCCAGCACCGAGGGCGTGCCGTTCTCGGACACCAGCGCGATGGCCTGGGCCAGCTCGCAGTCGTCGCCCACGAAGCAGTTGGTCTGGTTGGGGGTGTAGGTGGCCGCGACGTCCGGGTTGACGATCGGATCGCGGGGCGTGAAGCCGGCGGCCCGCGGGGTGTTGAGCGGGCGCTTGAACGCGACCCACGCGGTCGGCGTCAGGCCGACGAACGCGACCTCCTGGTTGGCTAGGACGATGAGTGTCACGGTCGATGGTACTTCCGCCGAAGATGGATGCTGCACGGTCACGCCCCGCCCCGAGTCGTTGACGATGACGAAGCGCGACGCGCCGTACTCGCCCGGGTCGATGATGTGGTTGGTGGTGCTCGGGAGCGTCACAGTGAACGATCCCCCGGCCGACCCGCATCGCACCAGGCGCGGAGAGGCCATGGTCAGCGTGGTCGAACCCGAGATCGACATGGAGCCGCCGAACTGTGCCGATTCGCTAATCATGCGGCGTACCAGACAAAGCCACCCACACCATTGGTGCTGAGGTGGATGTGCGTGCCCTCTCCGGTGGCGAGGGTGAGGAGCGTGTTGTCCAGGTGGTCCTTGATGTCGATGTCCTCGGCTCCGACGTTCATCACCACCCACAGGTCGGGGCCGGTGGGGAGATCGGCCGGATCCGGCAGCAGAGCGGCGAACCCGGCGGTCTCGGCGGACAGGACGTAGAGCTGGGCGATGGTGAGGGCCAGTGTCAGGTCCCCGGTCATCTCCCGCTCCTTGTGTCCACCGTAGTTGCGGTTGATGTTGACGCCGACCGGGCTCACCAGCTCGACCATCTCCAGGCTGGAGATGGTGTTCTGGTCCGGCTCCTCGCGCGTGGTCGCGAGCCACTCATCCACGTCCTTGCTGAACCGAACCGGCACCCGGAACTCGAACCCGACCGTGATCGCGTGGCCGGCGGTGGGGGGGGCCACGAACGTCACCAGGCCGGTGGTGTAGTCCACCGAGTAATCGGCCCCCTCCGTCTGCGCGACGCCGTTCACGGCGACCGTGACGGCGTTGGCCCCCGTCACCTCCGCGGCGTCGGTGGGCTTGTTGATCGTCCGCGTGATGGTGGAGAGGCCGCTGGTGTACTTCTTGACGAGCTGGAACTGGGTCGTCGAGCCGTCGCCGGTGCCAATCTGGACGTCCGTGTTGGAGGGCTGGGAGACGCCGTCCAAGGCGGTCGTGAAGTCGTTGGGGTCCTTCACGCGGAACCCGAGCAGGGCGCCCTGCTGGCCGATGACGAAGCGCCGGATGTCGGCGATCTCCTCGTTTGTGCGGTCGATCACGCGGAGTCGGAAGCGGTGGCGGGGGGTGTCCGACCGCGCCACGCGCTCCTCGCCGGCGTCGTCCGTCTCTGTGATGAGCGTGTTGTGCCCAGGTCCGGAGCCGGAGCCGAACCCCACCAGATCCTTGTCGAAGTCGATCTCGTTGAACATTGGCTCAGCCCCCGGCGAGTTCCATCAGCCTACCGCGCATCTGCCTGGACGACCGGCGGAAGGACCCCGCATCATTGGCCCGGACGTTCATGTAGATGTTGGTGCTCCGCCCGCCGCCGCCCGACGCGCGGATGCCCAGCGAGCCGTCCGGGGCCTGCACGACCGGCATCACCGCCTCCGGGGCGTCCTCGCCGATGAGGCCGACCTGGTTGCCCCGCATCCCGAAGGTGGTCGGGCCGGTGGCCATGAAGCCCTTGGCCATGGGGCGCACCTGGCCCTGCGACACCACCATGCCCTTGGCGCCGATGGTCGGGAGCAGGTTGGCGCCGGTCAGTCCGAAGGTGCTGTTGAGCGCGGGGTTGACCAGGCCGCGGATGATCGTGAACTCCAGGATCATGCGGAGCACCTGCTGCTGGATCGAGCGGAGCAGGTTGCCGGTGATCTCGAGGATGTTGGCTCCGCCGGTCTCGAAGGCGTCGGTGAGGCCGGCAACGAGGGAGTCGCCGATGCCGGTGCTGATTCCGGCCGCGAGCTGTTGGAAGGCGATCTCCACCGCGTCGGCGACCTCGTTGGCCTTGGCCTTCAGTTCCTCAAGCTTCTCGATGGCGATGTTGAAGTTCTCAACCGCGATCTCGTCCCCGTCATCCCAGCTCCCGAACAGCTCGGGCAGCGTGCCCTGGATGATCAGACGATCACGCTCTGCGCGGAACAGCGTAATGAAGCTGTCGGCCAGTTCCTCGGTCACCGCGACGCCGTCTTTGGCGTTCTCGTTGTGACGAGCCACCGCGTCGGCGATGTTGTTGATGCTGTTGGTGATCGTGTCGCCCAACCGCGGGTCCAGGAAGGGATCCGCACCTGTTTGCGCGAGCACGCCCGCGAGCGAGTTCCCGACCACGCTCCGTTGATCGGCCCCCAGCTCCCTCGCTCGCTCCGACCCCAGGACACCGGCGATCCCGTTGATGCTGGTGAAGTCTTGCCCCGCGATGACGCTGAGGATGTCGGTGCTCTGGCGGATCCGGGCAATGTCCGGGAGCTGGCGAGTGAACCCCTCGGAGGACTGCAGGAAGCCACCAAGTGCGCCACGGAATCCGTCCACGAATCCCTCGCGGGCGTCCGCCTCGGCCGCCAGCAGACGGGCGATCTGCTCCTCGAGTTCCGCGATCTGGTCAAACGCGCCCTCAAGCTTTGCACCCTCGAGCCTAAAGAGGCCGCGATGCACGATGGCGTCGAACTGCAGGAGGCGCCCACGGCGCTCGCCGGACTGAGCCAGGTTGCGATCAAGGGTTGCAGATTGCTCCCTCAGCGCCCCAGCGATGGCCTCGACATTCCCAACCAACGTGTCAACGTCGTTGAACTTCGGGAGCTGCTCCAGCGTCCGGCCGAGTTGCTGCCCGAAGAACAGCAGCGTCTTGATGGTAGAGCCCTCGGTTGGCGTGGTTGGCAGTGCCGCTGCACTCTGGTTGGCAATCTGATGGTTGAGCCTTTCGATCTCGCTGGTAGCGCGGATGATCGCCTGTGCAATCTCCTCTTTACCCACAAACGGGCTCACCAGTGAGCCTCCCGCGACGATACTGCCGACGATACCGCTATCGCTACCCGTGAGGAGTTCTTGCATTTCGGGACCACGGAACAAACCTTGGCGGTGTACGAATTCGAATAGGCTCATATCACCCTGCGTATCCAAGCTCTGGAGCGCGACCTCAAGGCCGGCGCGTTGGTCAATAAGCCGGCTGCGTTGGGTCTCTAGCGGCGGGGTCGCGCTCACGTCCACGCCCAAGCTTCTAGCAATCGACGAGGCAAATGCGGCGACCACCGGGACCGCCTCGATCAACGAGGCCGTGAGC
>Ga0163149_10007219_pt1 | contig 11233 bp, 11 predicted proteins | sample OliLakLV19MP5G1_FD_148604 | JGI IMG/M metagenome (GOLD analysis project Ga0163149, IMG submission 148604) | Freshwater microbial mat bacterial communities from Lake Vanda, McMurdo Dry Valleys, Antarctica - Oligotrophic Lake LV.19.MP5.G1 | ecosystem: Environmental > Aquatic > Freshwater > Lake >...
GTCGTGCCGTAACCCTAACCCAAGCACACCGCTTACGCGGGTACGATGCGGTGCAACTTGCCGCCGCATTAACTGCCGCCGCTATTCTGCCTGGCCTCGTGTTCATTGCTGCCGATGACGATTTGCTCGCTGCTGCCCGCGCTGAGGGCCTGGCCACCGAAAACCCAAACCAGCATTAACGTGTGCCTAAGGCGAAGGTGAAGACTCCGCTGTTTGTGGAACATGTTTTATCATGCCACGAAGAAACGTATTAGGCTGTGAGTGATATCACAGAGATTGCATGTTTCTTAGCCTTGGCGCATGAGCGGCAGCGTTGTACTCCTTGGGCAAGCTCTGCCAAGTTGAGCGGCTGTTGGCATTGCACACACTCAGCTTTGAGTAACTCATCAGCAGCCACACAGGTCAGTCGGGCGATATCCGCAAGATGAGCGTCGAGATCATCAAGGTATTTTGTAATCTCTTTGCTCCCAAGTGGTGCAAGTTGATCTTCTAATTGCTCACGAACCAGCGACCATGATGCTAACCATAATTGATAATCATTCGATGCCATATGTTACTCTCACTTGTTACTCTCACTGTAATCCTTTTGTAATCTGTAATAGTATAACCAATAATTGGGTACTCAATAACACACAATAGCAGCAAATCTGTAAGCATTCTTGCGAAAACGCCAATTAATGGCAGAGTCTTATTGTTTATCGTACAACACTGTATGGTAACTATACCAGGAACCGGGCGAAACGGTTGTGGTGTCAGACCCAAATGGTATCAAGCAGGCACTGCGTCCTGCAACCGCAAGGAAGGTTGGTACTCCTTCATTGGTTAGCGATCATGCCTCGCGCCAAACAGGGAACAGCTAGTACAGCTTCGCGTAACTACATTATGGTTTGCATCTCACCCTGAGCAACGCGAAGGGTCTGGCGGATCGCATGACAATGCGAGATGCTAGGCCCAAAGAGCACCCCAGTTCAGCATGACAAACCCTGGATAAACTTCCGCCATTGTGTACTAAACTGATCGCATGGTGAACAGCCCATCCGGCGACGGCGATGGGATCGTCGGGGCGCAGCGCGCTGCGTCCGTCCAGCGCTGCTGTGGTGGAGATCCCATCGTGCAATGAGTTTAGTTGGTTTTATGGTGGGTAAATCTTGGGTAGGGCAGAGTTATAAGGTCAGGGCTTAGATTCATACGTCTCCCCAAATGTCTTGACGCTGAGCCAGCGCTTGAAGGATACGGTGTCGCTGGAAAGCTTGAATAAATTGGTGTGATCGGTGAGTAATTTAGAGAAGTTCGCTAGCCGCTTAAATCTGAATAAGTGAATCATCCAAGAAAGTAATTGGCGCGGTGAATCATTAAAAAGCGCTGATCGGGAATGAATTTATCAGGGAGCGTAATCCTCTGACCTTCATAAATTGAAAATCCGTTATGCACCACTGAATTGGGGAGGTACTGACGTATCGTTTTTCCAATCACAATTTTATAATCCTCCCCAAAAGTAAAAAAGCCGCGATCAAACCCCTTATCATGCAGAGCACAAAGACACAGCCCATTGTGAGGGTTTACCCGTAAGTGCTCATCATCCCGCCAAGGTACAATGTGGCTTGCAATTAACAATTCCGGTATAGGCATTCCGCAAACACAACATTTACTTCTATAACTTGTAAGAATCACTTTGCGGAAAAAACTCTGCCCTAGCCTAACCTTGACTTGGCGTTCGATCTCTGTCGATCCAGAGAAATGCAAGGTCTCGTTATTGACTGCGGATTCAGTTGTCTTCATTACGTCAACTTCACCCAATAACTGAGCATAGATAATTTCACTCTCGATGGCTAAATCATCCCAATTTGAGGTGAATTCGTTCCATATATCATGATCAGCTTGGCTAACATTTTGTAGCCCTTTGATACCACGCGATTGATGATATGGATCAAACGATGCAAAATTCGATAACTTCATCGCCACTGCATTAGAAGTCCGGCCAATAAACCCGGCAAGTTTTATTATCTCAAGGTTATGACTGTGATATTGTCCAAATGGTAGCCGACAATACAAATTCAGCGCCAATAATAATTCTTCTCTTTGCCAATTACGTCGAGCCATAACTCATATCCGGTGATAACAGTTTTTGAACTGGCGAATGGACGCGAATCCTTCGCCAAGCCCCCCTGGCCCAGCAAATAAATCAATGACGGGATAGGCATTACTATTTTTCACGATTAGATCCTCGATACCACTACTGGCCTATGTGTAAATCTGATTGTTTTGACTGATTATAGGGCCTGTTGGGCAGCGACACAAGAGTTCAGGCTAACAATTCGTACATCCACGCGTCCAACGCTGCTAACAAAACAGCACCCGTAGTAGCTAGGCGCTCCGTTACCAGAACCAGTTCATTCGGTTCGGTTGTGCGCACGGATCGGCTGCTGGCTCGCAGGGAATCACTATCGATTTGTGCTATCATGGCCTACACGATGCAGGAGGGAGGCAACGCTGATGAAAACACCATTTTCGGGAATGGATCCCTATCTTGAAGCACCGAGTCTATGGCCGGACATACATCACCGACTGATTTCGAGTATTGGTGATCAACTCCAGGGAAAACTCACATCTGGCTACCGAGCGGTCATTACGCCCTACGCTGTCTTCGAGAGCATTGAGATCACACCAGTGCGCCGAATTGTGCCCGATGTGGCAATTGTTGAGCGCGAGCCCAGTGGGATCGGCAATTCCACAGCGCTTGCGGTCGAGGTCGCGCCGCTCACCCTGCCCGCCGTGATGACCGTGCCAGTCGAGTATGCCCGGATCGAGATCCGCACAGTGCGTGACCAGTTATTGGTAACGGCAATTGAGTTGCTTTCGCCAGCCAACAAGCGCGCTGGCCTTGATGGTGCCGACGGCTATGAGAAGAAGCGCCAGGAGATCTTCACTAGCACCGCCAACTTGATCGAGATCGATCTGCTGCGTGCAGGCATCCGCCCACAGGTCGCCCGCCCGCTCCCGGCTGCGCCCTATTTCATCTTCCTCAGCCGCGTACAGCGCCGCCCAATGATCGAGATCTGGCCGCTCTCGCTGCGCGAGCCGATCAAACTAGTGCCAGTGCCACTGCTCTACCCCGATCCACCGATCACGCTCGATTTGGGGGCTGCCATCCATGAAGCCTACCGCCGCGCCCGCTACGACCTGGAGATCGATTATCGTGAGCCGCCGCCCCCGCCTGAACTCTCGACCGACGATGCCACCTGGCTCGATGCCTTTCTGCGCGAGTGCGGGCTGCGTAGCTAGTACATAATCGCGGAAGTCCACCAACGTATTTCATGCTGAGCGGGGGTGCCCTTTGGGCCAAGCATCTCGCATCCTGATGCGCTCTGCCAGATCTTTGGCCGGAGTACCCTTTGGTTTAGCACTTCCGCTCAGGATAACACAAAACCCGATGGTTATTTCGGCCCAAGTGTACCAGCGTCTTTAATTTTAGCTACCTTCAAACACTCCTAAGGCATTGTTGGCATAGCACCTCCCTTCTCGTGATCATCCTGATCATCTGCAACAATGCCTATGTAGGATGGAGCAAGAAGTACGTCATAAGCACGCTACTGCAACATAGCCTCTTTGAGCGCACCAGCAAGGATCTCCGCCGAACTGATAGTGTTGCTATTGACCAGAACACCGTTGGAAGATTGTTCATGAGATTCGTTTTATGGCTTTGCCTGATCCAGATATTCCCGAATCGCTTCGGTGATGATATATGCCGCGCTGTTCCTCGGCTGCGGCCAGTTCATACGATTTTTGGTCAAGCCAATGCTCAGTTTGCGCACAGGATCGGCATAGCCTAGTGAGCCGCCATTACCGCCATGCCCAAACGCGCTCTTGAACGTAGCATTCATGGGCATCGCTTGCACCTTTCACTATCATATGGGCAGGCGCAGGGTAAATGTGCTTCCGACGCCTTCCTGGCTTGTGACCATAATTGTGCCGCCATGCAGCGTTACAATCTCTTTGACCACATACAGACCAATGCCCAGGCCCCTAATTTCTTGAGTGTCCACATTGCTTGCCCGATAGAAGCGGGTAAATAAGTGTGCCTGCGACGCCTGTGGAATGCCAATCCCTTGATCAACAACATCCACACACGCATATGCATCCTCCTGCCGGACAGACACATTGACCAAGCCGCCATTCGGGCTATACTTCACTGCGTTCTGAATCAGGTTTTGCAGCACCTGTTCGAGGCGTAGCGCATCGCCCATAATCATCAGTGCTTGTTCGGGTGCCGTGTAGATGATCGTATGATTCGTAAGATTTGGTTCAATTTCTGAAACAGCCTGGTACACAAGTACACGGAGATCGAGCGTTGTGGAGGCGAGGCTCAGTTGCCCCGTTTCCAGGCGAGTCACATCCAGCAGAGCATCGATCATCCGGTTCAGGCGCTGTGCCTGTGCACCAACCACCGCAAACGCCCGTTGGTCACGTTCAGTAAGGATACCATCGCGGGCGATGCGCCGTTGGATCAGGTGGATATTACCCTGCAGTGATGTCAGTGGTGTTTTGAGTTCATGCGAAGCAACTGAGAAGAACATATCACGCATTCGGACTGCCTCTTGTGCTTCGGCGCGGGCCGCTTGTTCACGAATGAGTAGTTGCTTGCGTTCTTCTTCTGCCTGTTTGTGGGCCGTGATATCGTGGGCTGCACCTGTCACGCCAATAACAGCACCAGATGCATCACGCAGCGGCTCAATCGTCATATCAAAATAGAGTTCGCCGGCCATCCCACGCACACGAACCTCTTCGTGGAGGCCATTCGCTGTTTGGAGCACCTGCTGTTTGAGCGCTATCAAACGGGCGGCATCCTCTGGAGCAGCAATATCGGTATCGAACTTACCAATCGCATCGTTTGCATCATAGCCTGGTGCTGGGTTGTACAGCCAGGTATAGCGCAGATCCGTATCCTGTGCATAGACGGTGATCGGGGAGCCACGCAGCGCAAGCCGCAGGCGCTCCTCGCTTTGCCGCAATGCATCTTCTGCTTGCTTTGTCTCACGGATATTGCGAAACACCAGCACAGCACCAATGATCATCTGATTACTATCGCGGATCGGCGCGCTACTATCGTCAATTGGATATTCGCTGCCATCACGGGCAATCAGCAGCGTATGATTCGCCAATCCAACGATGCGGCCCTCACGCAGGGTGCGAACAACCGGGTTCTCTACTGTCTGGCGCGTATATTCATTGATGATTGGAAAGACCGTCTCAATATCCTGCCCAATCGCATCAACTGCTGGCCAACCGGTGAGTGTTTCGGCCATTTCGTTAAGAAACGCCACTCGGCCCTGTGGATCAGTGGCGATCACAGCATCGCCCAAGCTTGCCAGAGTGATACGCCAGCGCTCTTCGCTAGCCTGGAGCGCCGCAGCCTGGGTCGTGGCAATCGTGAGTGCTTCCTGATAGATCCGTGCGACATTGATCACCTGGCGGCGACCAAACACGGCCAGAAGACCGCCAAGCACGATCAGCACCCCAATACTGCTCGCGATAATCAGCTGGGTTGTGCTTTGAACAGCATGAATGCGTGTGTCACGGAGTTCTATTTCGGTGGCGATAAACGTTTCCATCTGGCTACGGAGCGTATCCATCCCTTGCTTGGCGCGCAGATTGATATCAAATGCCTGATACGCCCCGCCCGAATCGCGCAGCGCAAGCAGTTCCTTGGCATTCGTATGCCAGGTGAGTGCAGAGACGCGGATGAGTTGGAGTTGGTGTTCCTGCGCTCGATTATCTTGAATAAGCTGTGCGAGAGCATCTATGGCTGTATCGCTCGCGCTGCGCGCACGAGTGTATGGCTCAAGAAAAACAGCATCTCCCGTCAACAAGTAGCCGCGCACACCAGTTTCCATATCAACAAACAGGCTTTGGACCTGGTGGGCCTGCCCAATAACGATATCGGTGTGATCGACCCACCCGGTTGCGTTGAGGATCGCCTGGGTTTGGGCAAGCAATCCGCCAATCAAGAGCAGCATGACGAGTAGAGGGAGCACGACTAATACGGTAATAATCCGTTGAAACCGACGTGTATCAAGCGCAGTCAGCATGGACAGCCTCACATCTCCTGAGCGTGGATCATTCTATCATGGGAATGTCCTCTTTCATCCACAGATCATGCAGATAATAGCTTTTCCCACCTGTTGATGCTTTGCAGCAGAGTGTATATTTGGGCTTGAGGCTGACTAAAACTGACAACGATACTGCTAGTATATGATGGTCGCTGATAGAGGAGCTTCAGATGCTTTTGAAAACATTGGTAATCAAGCAGTTCATTTGGTTGGGCCTTCGCATCCGCTGCGCTGGCTGCTTCTGTGAAATACTCATCGGCACCAGCGGCCAGGCATCAACAGTGTACAGATAATTGATTGAGGGAGAATAATCGTCATGGATTATCGCTTCCTCTATAGCACCGATCATGTATAGCACAGATCACGAATATTGTATGCTTTATGCAGGAATTAATGTGACTGCGCCAGTATCGAGATCATATTGAGCGCCAACAATCGTGAGTTTGCCCTGCTCGATTGCTTCTTTCAGAATAGGTGAGCCCTTCAGCTTACTTACCGTCAATCCTATATTTGCCTTGATTGCATTGTCAAGCATATCGCCGGTTTGATCCTTAACCTGTTCTACTGCTGGGCGGATACCATCAACGAGTGCCTGAATATCGGCTTCGGCAGTTGCATTGGCCTTGAATGCCTCAACTGTTGCTTTGACAGCACCACATTTCTCGTGGCCCATAACCATTAACAAGGGGATGTGCAGTTCGGCAACCCCAAATTCCAGGCTCCCAAGAACAGCACTGTCGATCACATGCCCTGCTGTTCGAATCACAAACAGATCACCCAATCCGCGATCAAAGATGAGTTCCGGTGGAACCCGTGAATCAACACAACTGAAGATGGTTGCGAATGGCTGTTGGCCTTTTGCAACTTCATTCCGACGATTGGTGGATTCGTTGATTGCAATCGATGCGTTGGCTGCATAGCGCTGATTACCTTCCATCAAGCGTTTTATGGCTTCTTCTCCATTACTCACGGGTGTTTCTGGTGGAAGAGCGGGTTGCGAAGTTGCAGGAACAGTACAAGCACCTAATGGTATGCTAAGTGTTGCCAGACCAGCCATACGAAGAAATGTACGACGTGTGAATACATGTGGGTTAGACATACGAATTCTCCTTCATCATATAACATCCTTGCAATATAGTGATTGTAGGAGAGCTCGTAGAAAGCGATAGCTGCAACACAGCGTTAATTTTGCATCAAAATAGTTCCTAATTCGCCGTTGTCGAGCTTATTCTGCTTTCGGATATAGCCATTGATCGTGGCAGCAAGTTCTTTCAGTCTGATTGGCTTCGTGAGATACGCATCGGCACCAGCGGCCAGGCACTGCTCGCGATCACCCGGCATTGCCAGTGCTGTTAGCGCAATGATCGGCATGTGCGACCACCGGTTATCGGCGCGGATACGCCGGATCGCTTCGAGCCCATCCATCACTGGCATCTGAATATCCATCAGCACAATGGCTGGATGTGTTTCGTGGATCTGGGCAATCGCCTCATTGCCATTGCGCGCAATCACCACCTGGTAGCCATAGGTCATCAGATAATCGGATAGTGTTGTGATTGTTGCTGCATTATCTTCAGCAAGCAGTATCACCGGCTTTGTATCTATCGGCGGGGTTGCCGTAGGCGCATCCGCATGTGTTGGCATCATTGGATCGGGTTCTACCGTTGGCATGTTCCATGGCAGTGTGATTGTGAAACGGCTGCCGAGCCCCAGTGTGCTGGCCACGGCAACACTACCACCATGTAATTCTGCCAGACGCGCCACCAGCGCGAGACCCAGCCCGGTGCCTTCATACTGCCGCGATAGCCGGCTATCCAGTTGCACAAAGGGCTGGAATAACTTGGGCAGCTGATTCTCTGCAATCCCGATACCGGTATCCCAAACGGTGAAGTGAACAAGGTTTTGGCCTGAATCGCCGATCACCTCCAGCCCAATCGCTCCGCCAGCAGGTGTGAACTTTACCGCATTGGCAAGCAAATTGATCAGGATCTGTTTGAGGCGGCGGATATCCCCCTGAATCTGGACGACTGCCGGATCAATTCGTGTTGTCACCGCAAGCCGCTTGGTATAGGCAGCCTGTTGCATCAGTTGAATGCTCGCCTGACAGAGTGAGTTGATCAACACTGGCTCGATCATCAGATCCATCATGCCTGCGCCAATCTTGGCCAGATCAAGAATATCGTTGATCAAATCAAGCAAATGGCGACCACTGGCCTCAATGGCTGCCAGCTTCTGCATCTGTCGATCATTTAATGGCCCATAGATCTGTTCGCTGAGCGATTCCGAAAGCCCGAGAATGACATTAAGCGGCGTACGCAATTCGTGGCTCATACTCGCCAGGAATTCATCCTTGAGCTGTGCAGCACGAACCAGTTCGGCATTGGCCAGGCTCAGATCGGCAGTGCGCTCATCGACACGTTGTGCGAGCTGTGCCCGCTCGTTGATCAGCGCCACTTCCATGCGCTTGCGCTCGGTGATATCCTGAGTCATGATCATGCCAGCAGTGATTGCCCCATGCTCATCGCGCACCGGTAGTGTGTGCATCACCAGTGTCAGATCACCGGATGTGACCTCACGGATTGTTGGCGTGCCAGCCAGTGCTGCCCGGAAAATTGGCTCATTCACCAGCTGCGCCTCTGGCGGATAGATCTCCCAGAATGTATGGCCCTCCAGTCGCTGAGGCGTCAGCCCCAGATCGGTAAGCCCGGCACCATCGGCGATGGTGAAGCGCAGCTCGTGATCGAACAGAACCACGGCGCCATTTGGAAAGTTGCTGGCCAGTGTGCGGTACAGCCGTATACTGGCATAGAGTGCCTCCTGGGCCAACTTCTGCTCGGTAATATCGAGCGTGATGCCCTGCATAAACAGCGGCTGGCCAGTCTCATCGCGAACGACGCGGGCTGCATCACGCAGCCACAGCACGCGGCCATCACGGGTGAATGTGCGATATTCCAGCGGAACCAGTGCATCGCTGGTTTGCACACGGTTTACTGCTTCCAATACTTGTGCGCGATCATCGGGATACACCTGCTCAAGCCACAGATCCGGGTTAGCAAGCCATTCCTCCTGCGAAAACCCGAGCATTGTTTCGATCTGCGGGCTGACATAGCGTGTGCTACTCTGTTCGTTAATCTCCGCAGTGTAGATAATTGCGGGAAGCTGTTCGACCAGCGTTCGATAGCGCGCTTCCGCAGCGCGCAGCTCATCCTGGATATGCTTGCGCTCGGTGATATCCCGATCCAGCCCGAGTATGAGTTCGCGGCCCGACATAGTAATGAGCGAGGAAACGACCTCAACTGGAAACAGGCTGCCATCCTTGCGCTGATGGATCGTTTCATAGCGAATCGTGCGTTCGCGCCGCAGCCGTTCGAGGTAGCCAGCGCGCCCTACGCTGTTGCCTGATGTCGTATTAAGGATATCGATCGAGCAGCCGATCAGGTCATCACGAGTATAGCCATTCATATTGCATGCGACAACATTACAATCGATGATTGGCCAATCTCCCTGGGCATGATGGGGATCAATCAGAATAACCGCATCGGGTGAGTACTCAAAGATCGCCCGAAAACGCTCCTCGCTCTCGCGTAATGCCGCCTCAACCACGCGCTTCTGCACACGCAGTTGGTGCTGTTCTAGGGCGCGTTCAATCGCACTACGCAGGCGTCCCAATCGGTCCTTGAACAGATAATCGGCAGCACCAAGGCCGATACACATCAGCGCAGATGCTTCATTGGCCACATCAGTGAGCATGATCAGTGGGATATCCAGATCGTTGGCGCGTAGGAGCTGTACTGCCCGCAGTGTATCGAACAGCGGCAGCGTGTTATCGGCCACAATAAGATCGGGAGGAAATGCCAGTTCGGCCAGGTAGTCAACCTCGGTCGTGGCACAGCGCATGGCAACATCGAAACCGGCCTGCTGTAATACCTGGGCGAGCATGTCACAATCTTCGGTTGTATCGCATAGGGCAAGCACGTGCAGGAGATCTGCCATGGCGTTTCCTCTTTCCGGCCTGGATCAATAGCACAACGCCAAGTAACGGCCAAGTTTTCCAATCTCATTAGATTATACGTATGGCATTGTCGGATTGCTTCATTGTTACATTTGCCCCTTCTCCCACATCATGGGGCGAACACGAGGTTCGCCCGTACGCGATGGTGGCATGGGAATGTAGGGGCGTATCGGGATACGCCCGCGTTGGGGCACAACGCATATCCATGTGGGTGGTTCACGATACGCCCGCGTTGTCGCCCGTCGTGGGCGGTTCACGAACCGCCCCTACCGAACCGCCCATATGCGATGATGACGCGGATCGTGTAGGGGCGGTTCGGGATACGCCCGCGTTGGCCATGACGCATATCCATGTGGGCGGTTCACGATACGCCCCGCGTTGTCGCCCTACCGCCCCGCCCGTATGTGATGATGACGGATCGTGTAGGGGCGGTTCGGGATACGCCCGCGTTGGGGCACAACGCATATCCATGTGGGCGGTTCACGATACGCCCCGCGTTGTCGCCCTACCGCCCCGCCCGTATGTGATGATGACGGATCGTGTAGGGGCGTATCGGGATACGCCCGTGTTGGGGCACAACGCATATCCATGTGGGTGGTTCACGAACCGCCCCTACCGAACCGCCTCGACGCATTGATACCCCTGATTCAATGGTAGGATAGATAGTGTGCATACGATTTTTGGCAAGGAAGATCCCCAATGAACCTGTTTCTGCGCTTATTCTGGCTGATGCTGGTTGGTCGATTTCGAAAACCCTGCCCAGCGCTTGGCCAATGCCGCACGCCATTTCGGGTGCTGCCGACCGATCAGGTTGCGCTGCGCGAGAATGCGCGGTAGATCAAAGATCGAGTATGATGTGTGCTCTGTCAACCAGATAGTGTGGTGGTTCAACAGGCATGCACATCCCAAATACGATCCATGCGCTGGTAGCCAATTTCGCGGCCAATCTGCCGCCTGCGGCCAAGCGTGATTATTTTCGGCTGCATCGCTATCGTTTCGAGGCCTTGTTGGCCGCAGTTCCGCCTGGTTCCGGCAAGCGTGTGCTCGAAATTGGCGTCAACCCTGGCCTGTGTACCGAACTGCTTGTACAAGCTGGGTATACCGTCAGCGGCAC
>Ga0163149_10007220_pt1 | contig 11233 bp, 7 predicted proteins | sample OliLakLV19MP5G1_FD_148604 | JGI IMG/M metagenome (GOLD analysis project Ga0163149, IMG submission 148604) | Freshwater microbial mat bacterial communities from Lake Vanda, McMurdo Dry Valleys, Antarctica - Oligotrophic Lake LV.19.MP5.G1 | ecosystem: Environmental > Aquatic > Freshwater > Lake >...
TCTTCGAAGGTGCCGTTTGCAGCGATCATGAACAGAAAGGTCACCTTGCGATACCCTTTAAGCCATGGTTCGTCGAGCAAATTGAGTAGATCGCTCCGTAGAGAAGGGTCCACCCAACTACCGACTGAAACTACGTTGACCACCGGCAAGACGAGTTCCCAGTCCACCTCCTTGCCTTGAATCCCGTGAAGGGAAGCGAGGAGAGGTCCGGCCATTCGCCTGACGGCTTGGAGATCCCTTACGTAGTAGTTCAAGCCTTGGCAGGCCAGATCCACCAACGTTGGATCGGATTCTTCGAGAAAAGGTGCTGAGCTTTCGTTGAAGAACTGCAGGATTGCTCCACACAGGTCTTCTCCCTGAAGTTCGGCACACTTGGTCCAACGATCGAACAAGCTGAAACTTGCCTTTCGTTGCATGGTGAACATGCTAGAGCTCTGCTCTTTATTGAGCGCTCCGGTTTTGATGCCATCGACACTACCGATCCCGAGTCTCTTAAGCTCCTCGGGTTTCAACTTCAGCAGCACGGTTGCCGGTTCGATGTATTTCAAGGCTCGCGCCTTGGGATCGAGCTGGCGATAGTCTTCACAGTAAGCCCAGAACGCTGTGATAGCTGAGCCACCACACTGTTCCTGAGTCACAGGAATCGATTCATCCTGATCAGTGGCTGCTTCGACACGCTCGGATTGTTGGTCAAGCGCATCGAGAAATGAGAGGGATTGCGCCTCTCTCACGCTCGAAGCGGTGTTGGCCCCAGTGGGACCTACACCAGCCGACCGACCCGGGAATTGCATCAGAAGCACCACGATCACCAGCACGACGCTGAACAGCGCCAACAGAACACGGAGATTTTTCATGAATTTCTTCCTGCCCTGAGGGCACGAGGTGAATGGATTCGAAAAAAAGGGTCAGACCCTACGATCGGCCCCACCATTGAAGAAACTTCAATGCGGGACCTGGAGTAAAGTCAAACTCCCCCATCTACGCCAATAATGAATTGATAAAGATACGACATGCTGCCTTTTTAGCCAGCACAGATCCATGAATAAGAGAATTGTATACAAGGATCTCTCAACTTCGTCAAGTAACATGAGGCGAAATGCTAGTCAAATAAACTGCATTTATTATGCATTGATATAACTAGGTGCCGGGGGTCGCCGTTCTTTTTCACGAAGGTAATCGGGCATCCTCTTGAGACTCTGAATAAGTTTAAGAATTTCTCTTATAAGGTCGAAGTTATTCTAACTATTACATATCTTGTTGGTTTCCCCCTGACTAAATAGATGACTCAGTAAGAGGAAAACTAACAGTCGTGGTGTAATTATAAAGAGAGTTAGGAATAACTATGAGTTCTCGCCACTTTTTACTTTTAATGATCGGGGTAATCGGAATTTCTATTCTGACCGGATGTGGAGGCAGCATGGATTCTGATAAGGATCAGGATCTTCCTTCGTTGCCAGCAGATCCGATTGAGAGCTCTACGCCAACGCCAATACCGACAGCAACTCCAATTAATAAGGGAAAAGGAATAGATTCCACGGATGCTGGGGTTGGGAACAGTGAAATCAACTATGAGACTGACAGCTATCAAGTTGGACTTATCCTTGGTTCAGCGGGTACTGAAGTTGGAACAGTAAATTTAGGTCCAGAAGGAATAATTCCAGAGTGATGAAATACCATGGGTTCAAATCATTTAGTTGGGGCGTAATTTCAACCCTTGTGGAGGGCTTTAAACACGTTACAAAATTATGTTTTTTATTTGCGATATCTGCTTCTTCGGTTGCATCGTCACAACAGTTTGCAAGTACCCCAGTTGTTCCGATTTCAGGATCGCTAAAAGTTCTGAATGAAAGCTTTACCGGGATGGCAAAGTTTAAAGTAGCGATAGTTGATGTTGATGGCCTTCGACTTTGGTCAAGTGATGGGGCTCCTGATAATGGAATTTTGGAACCTGTTGAGTCTTTTGATCTTGAGGTCTTGAGTGGTAAATACAATGTTTATCTTGGTAGATCGCCAACATCATCAATTCCAGTTGAAGTATATCAATCGACTAAATCGCTTTTCTTTAGAATATGGATAGATGCTGGGTTTGGTTTCGAACAGCTACAACCAATTCCATATTACGCACCGCTGCGTGCGATTAATGCCCTTCGTTTTGGAGGACTCAGCCCTCAGTCCTATCTCACTAAAGATAGTTATATACCAATTGATAATTCAAACCTTGTCGGAAAAATTACCAGCGGAAATCTTACCGCTTTTACGGATAACACCAATACTTTTACATTCGGAAACGAAGATGCTGTAACCAATAAATCAATTGTTGCGCTAAGTAATGGTGGAAGCACACCAACTTTGCGATTCAATGTAACTACCAATAACTGGGAGTATAGTAATAATGGAACTTCATATTTTAATATGGGAGTTAGCTCTGGATTTGAAGGTGGTGGTTCTACAAGTGCTGTTGACTTAAATTCAAATGAAGTAGCAGGGGTATTGCCAGTTTCAAAAGGAGGAACGGGAGGATCCGCTGCAGCAACAGCTCGAATAAGTCTTGGATTAGAGATTGGTGTAGATGTAGCCAGTTTTATAAAAAATAATTTTACTGGGACTATTGCCCCAGTGCTAACTGATGATTCTAGTGCTGGGTATTCTGTAGGTTCTTTATGGTTCGATACAGTAGCAGAGCAATCGTATATTGCTTTGTCGGTTACTCCAGGGAGTGCTATTTGGAGATCCCTGACACTTATAGGAACTGTAGGCTTAGAAGATGGTTCTGTTACTACCGCTAAAATTACTGATGGAGCAGTCACTACAGCAAAGATCGCAGATGATAACGTAACAACGGCGAAGATTGCAGATGGTAATGTTACGTCAGGTAAGATTGCAACTGGAGCTGTTGGCGCAACCGAGTTGGCATCAACGGCTGTAACACCTGGAGCGTATGCCTATGCATCGATCTCTGTGGATGCCGACGGACGTATAACTTCAGCCTCAGCAAATACACCGAGTTCAGGTGATATTACTTCCATAGGTAACGTAACTTCCGGAGATGCATTTACTGAAGGAGATACAGTAGGCACAGAGCTTGTGTATGAGGGAGTAACAGATGATGCGTTTGAGAACAGATTACAATTTACAGGGGATCCAACAGCGGACACTATTGTTACAGTACCAAATGTAACAGGCACTTTAGTTACAACTGGAGATACTGGCACAGTATCAGCTGGCATGATTGCTAATAATGCAGTCACTACAGCAAAGATCGCAGATGATAACGTAACAACGGCGAAGATTGCAGATGGTAATGTTACGTCAGGTAAGATTGCAAGCAATGGCCTTGATTTTAGTAGTCTCTCTAATTCGATGACCCTTGATGCAAGTACGTCAATCAATGCTGGTAGTGCTCTTAATCTATCATTAGGAGCAAACGTAACTTTAGATTTGGGATCTGCAGGTGGATTACAGATTCCTAGCGGAACAGCCCCTACAGTAAATACAGTAGGGGAACTTGCGCTTGATACAACTGATAACACTCTTATTATGTTTGATGGAACTGCCCCGCGAGTTATTGGCCATGACATTCATCAAGTCGTTGTAACAATTACTGCGGATGCTGATTGGGATGGGGAATCTATACCTATCTGGCAGGCTCCTCTCGATATGGCAGTTACAATTCTACAAGTATCGGCCTCAGTAGTAGGGTCCTCCACTCCATCATTGACTTATAACATAGAAGAACGCGCATTTGGTTCTTTAGGATCCGCGGGCACTGATATTTACGCTACCGATGAAGCAGCAGATGATAATGGAGAGGACGAGGTCACGTTTACCAATTCAAGTATTGCCGCAAAAGCCCATCTTGTATTTACTACCGGAGTTACTGCAGAGAGTGGCACAGTCGACTATGTGACTTTTGTTATTTATTACAGAAAGAATGTAGAGTAACTCATTCCCAATCATTGAGTATTATGAAAAGGATTTCCCAAATAAATTCTTTATTCTTATTTTTGACATCATTGATCTCTTTTTTGTTGCCTATCTCTGTTTATGCTGCGCCATTTACGATTCAGACTGGTTATTATTCTGGAGATGGAAGCGATGATCGAGCGATAACCGGTATTGGCTTTACGCCTGACCTGGTGATGATTAAGGACGATACTCCAAACGGAACAGTTGGTATTGTTCTTAAGACTTCAGCGATGGGTGGAGAAGCAGCAGTTGCTCTTTCTGAAACGGACGCAGTTCTTACTACTAATCGAATTCAATCCTTAGATGCCGATGGTTTCACAATTGGTACAGATCCAGACGTCAATGGTAATAACGTCGGACAGCACTGGACTGCAATTGGAGGTTCTGATTGCAGTGCTACCGGCACATTTTGCGTTGGTTCATATGGTGGAACTGGAGTTGATCAAAGTATTACCACAGTAGGCTTTCAACCAGATCTTGTTGTAGTTAAAAGAGCCGGTGCTACTAGTTGGAATTTGGCGTTCCTCTTCGATGAGCGGAACCGTTTCTAATTTTTTTAATGCAGCAGCAGAACTAGCTAGTACCGGAATAGAATCTTTAGATGCCACAGGATTTAGTGTAGGAACTCATGCGGCAGTGAATACTAGTGCAAATATCTATTATTTCTTTGCCTTTAAGGAAGTTGCTGGAAAGATGGATGTTGGCACATATACCGGGGATGGAGTTGATGCCAGAGACATTACCTCTGCTGATGATCCTGGCTTAACCTTTCGCCCTAACTTTGTATTTGTAAAAGCTACTACGGCTTTCAATGCAGTAGGCAGTATAAGTGAGCACTATGGAGATCGGTCATTTCTGTTTGACGATATTACAAGTGCTGCAAATCATATTCAAGGGTTGAGAGCTGCTGGAGGATTTCAAGTAGGAACGTCAACGAGTGTCAATACGGCCGCTGCGGTTCTCCACTACGCTGCATTTGGTGGAGCAGTCACGAGAGATCCAGGAACTGGAACCTTTAGTGTCATTAGCGGAACGTATACAGGAACTGGAGTTGCCCAATCTATAACTGGAGTTGGATTTACTCCGGATCTAATTATTATTAAAGATAATGCAGCTGTACATTCAGTATTTAGAACCTCATTGATGGCAGGAGATCGAACTGCTTATCTTGCCAATGCAGTAACAGTATTTACTGGAGGCATAACATCGATAGATGCTGATGGCTTTTCTCTTGGCACAAACATTACTGTAAATACTTCAACCGAGGTCTATCACTGGACAGCGTTTGGTAATGCGATGAGGCCAGATAGATCAGGAGGATCTTCTGATTTTCTTATAGGTCAGTATATTGGTACTGGAGATGATGATACCGATGTAGATCGTTTGCCGATTGCCCCAGATTTGGTGGCTGTAAAAGCGGTATCCACTCCAGCAGGAGTATGGCGTACGAGCGATCAAGTAGGAGACAACACCCTTTTATTTACTGCGACTGCACAGGCAGCTAACTATATTCAATCGCTCAATAGTGATGGGTTTCAAAAGGGAACTAACGGAGTAGTTAATGCCTCAGCAATTATCTATGATTTCTTTGCGTTTAAATCAGGGGCGAAATTTAAGACTGGAACGTATACTGGAATTGGATCTTCCCAAAATATTACTGGCTTAGGTTTTCAACCGGAGCACTTGTGGCTAAAAAAAACTACCGGTGGAACTGCGCGTGAAGGTGTTTTACGAACAGCTGCGCAATCAGGCGATGCTGCTCAACCGTTTACTGCTGTCACAACGATTGCTAATGGTATTACAGCTCTTCTTGCAGATGGATTTACTGTAGATACTGCTGTTCAAACAAATGAGAATACTTTTTCGTATCAGTATGTTGCTTGGGATTCAAAAGTATTTTCTCAATCATCATACAGATTATTTCAAAATACTGACTCAACCGATGTTGGAGCAGCATTAGCTGCATTAAATACACCTTTTACTTTAGGATCTAGTAATCAGATTTTTCGCCTGCGCCAACACCTGCGTATAGATAATGGAAATGTTGTAACAGACGGAGGCTCATTTAAGCTTCAATATGTAGATAAGGGAGTAGGAACCTGTGCAGTACCTTCAGGCGGAACTCCAGCCACATATACTGATGTTACAGCTCAAACCTCAATTGGGTATTATGATAATCTGATACCAAGCAATGGCGCAGCTCTTACAGGAAACGTTGCAGACCCTACCGACGGAGCTCGTGCAATCGCAAACCAATCGTATGTAGAGAGTAATAATTTTACAAACAATCAGGATTTAATTCCTTCTGGACAGAATGCTCAATGGGATGCTGCACTTGTAGATAATGGATCCGCTACAGGTCAAATCTACTGTTTCCGTATTGTTAAATCAGATGGCAATGTTTTGGATACGTATCTTCAAGTTCCTGAGATAACAGTGCCGATTGATAATTCGGATCCAAGTGTTGTCATTGCCTCAACTAAATCACCATCAACAGGCTCTTCCCCAATACCAATAAGCGCCCAATTCAGTGAAAATGTAATAGGATTTACCATAGGAGATATTACTGTTGGAAACGGCGTAGTAGGGAATTTCGTAGCCGTGAACGGATACACTTATACATTCGAAGTTACTCCAACTACCCAAGGAGTTGTCACAGTCGATATTGCAGGTGCTGTAGCACAAGATACACTTGGTCATGATAATACCCCAGCTGTCCAATTTTCAATTATATTTTGGGGACGAAGAATTATCATTACCTCATGATAATATATTGAGGAGCATGCCAGGCTATGCCATCATACGCCCTATGAATAACAAATCAAAAATTTTTAGTATCGTATTATTGATCTCAGTGCTTCTTATACAAGGCTGCACATCTACCGCCTTAAAGCCTGGAGAGCCTGCACCGTACACTATATTATATATGGCGAACGGTAAGGATAAACTTTTAAGTCAGTACAAAGGCAAAACTGTTGCCATGATTTTTTGGGCGACTTGGTGTAATTATTCAAAATACGCCATGGATGATTTTAGAGATAAAGCAGCCAAATATACTGGTCGTGATGATGTTGTTTTTCTTGCAGTTAGTCTTGATGAAAGTCGAGAAGAGTATGATGAAAGAATTCAGGTCAGAAACTATACTGAAAATATAACCCATGTCTTTTCAGGTAATGGGCCACTTGATGAAACTTACTTGCGCTTTGGTGCACCAGCGATCCCGTTAGTCTATACAATTGGTCCAGATGGAGTAATTAGAACTTCTGGTCGACGTTTGGATCTGGAAGAAGATTAATTCCCAAGACTATTTAGTAAAAACCCATATTCAAAAGCATCTTCTTTTTTTGCGTCAGCCCAATCATTTGGCCCGGTATGATCTACGCCATTTAGTACATGATGTGTAAGGCTTGCCTCAGGATTAAGGGATTTAAATCCATTAATGTAGGCCATGGTATCTACCATTGGAATTAATTTATCTTCACTGCCGGACACAATAAGAATAGGAGGGTATTTTGCTGTTTTAATTGTTTGAACTGGATCATAATTTTTAAGGTACTCAATTGTTGTTTGAGCACTAGGGTCTCCCCATTCAGAGCGATCTCTAATTGAGAGAGGTAAATCAGAATTTTTTAAAGTTGCGGATACATTTAAAAAAGGCATCTTTAAAATTACGGCATTAAAAGCAGTTGGATCCATATTAAGTGCAGAGGCTACAAGAGTACCACCAGCACTTCTCCCATAGGCTGCAATTTTATTAGGATCTGAGATCCCATTTTTCACAAGTGCATCTTTACAGGCTATAAAATCCTGAACAGAATTTACCTTGCCATTATTTGTACCTAAATTTCTCCATTTTGCTCCAAGCTCTCCGCTTCCTCGAACATGACAGGTAGCAATCACAAAACCTCTATTTAAAAGTGGTAATAAAGTCTCATCAAAAGATGCTTTTGATGAGAGCCCATAAGAACCATACCCAGTTAATAGGGTAGGCTGGGGCTTTTTACTATTTGGCCTATAAAAATATGAAACATAGACCGGTTTTTCATCCTTAGATTTTGCTAGTAATTGCCCAGAATCATAATCGCTGCGCGAAAATTGTGTAAGTGACACCTCAGAGATTTTATTAATCGATCGGGTTTTAAGATCAAATTGGTATAGTGACGGGAGATCTATTGTCGAGGAAACTTCAAAGAGATACTTGTTAGTAAAATCAGAACTATTAGCTCTTTTTTTAATTGAGTAGTAGGGAGATGCAAACTCAAATCTTGAGATCTCTTTAAAGTCATGGTCAGTAAATATTAATACTGGCTTAGTGCCAACTTTTGAAGTTAGTACGATAAAATCTTTAAACGGCTCGATTTCCTCGATTTCCACGGCCTCCGCAGCTTCATAATTTAATGCAGCTGTGTTTTCTTTTGAAACTGTTACCTTTTGCCACTTAGGATCACTATCCCTCTGTCCAATATAGAGATTCCTCTCTCCATTCTGCTCTTGAATCAGAAATAAGTTCTCATTAAAGGAGGTAATTTTGCTTCGGCCACTTAGCTTTTGGCCTATTGAAATTAATTTGCGACCTTCGACGAGCCAAGTTGCTCGATCAGTTAATCCATCTTTATTTAGAAAAACTCCACTACCATCTTTAGAGCGAGAAAGGCTTAAGTAAAGCCTCTGATCGGTTTCTTTGTGAATAAGGGTTGAAAGATTATAGCTATAGATAAAAAGTGAAGTGGGGCGTTGATTTGAATCAAGAGTAGTAAAAAATAGATCTTTATTCGCCGCGTATTCAAAATCGAATACATTTTGTGCCACAACGATCGGTTTCTTATCTACGGTAGAACTTTCAAAGAGTGTAAAATTTTCTGCAGGAGTGAAACGGAGTGTAAATGCTAAAGCCCCATTGTCATCACGTATCCGAAGTCCACCAAATTCAGAATACGGAAATTGCATCGTAATATTATTTAGATCAAGTAAGGTCTCCTTAGTTTCACTACCACTTGTTTTACTGTCACTAGTTTTTGCACGAACGATAATTGGCAATCTTAACCCGATTCTCTGCTCAGCTGAGTAGCTATATTCCCCAACTGTAAGTTTTGTATCTGGTAGGGTAGTTGGCTTTAATAAAAATAGCTCTTTAAGCAATTTTTGTTCATGCTCTTTAATTGATAGAGGGCGCTTATTTAAGTCTGTTGCTAAGTTTGTAGTGCATCCAATTGTGGCAATTAAGAAATATACAAAGGTAGGCAGCCAAATTTTTAGTAAAAATAAGGGGGTTCTTTTTAAAAAAGGCTTATATAGTAGATTCATCCAACCCTTTTAGAGTGCTAAAAGCTCCTCGTCAAACCTTTCTTAATTACTCTCAAGCTCTTGATATATCGGAAAAAAAACAGTACCTTTTTACCTCTAATAGGTGCCACGTCACTCTTTTAGGTCATTATTTCGTGCGGGAGTGGTGGAATTGGCAGACACACCAGACTTAGGATCTGGCGCCGTAAGGCTTGGGGGTTCAAGTCCCTTCTCCCGCACTCATTTCTTTTATTTAAATGTCATTGAATCGGTCCGGCATGAACTACGAATCATCATCAGAAAACATAGATAGCGTAACAACTGTTTTTACAGTCTCAATTCCAAGTATTGAGATTGAGGAAAAGTTGAAATCTGAACTTAATGCTCTTGCTCAAAAAGTGAGCATCAAAGGGTTTCGTCCAGGCAAAGCACCAAAGGATATGGTCGAAAAGTTGCACGGAAAAGAGGTCCGAGTGGAGGTGATGAATAAACTCATCTCATCAAGTTTAGGTGAGATCATTAAAGAAAAAAATCTTAATTATGTTGGACAGCCAACTTTAGATATTGAAACAACTGGTGAGGAGCAGGGGCAGGCTTTAAAGTTCAAAGCTAATTTCTCTCTATATCCTGTGCCTGAACTAAAGAAATATGATTCTTTTGAGATCACTCTACCAAAAGTAGATGTAGCAGATAAGGATGTCGATCAGGTTATCGATAGAATCCGTAGTTCAAGTGCTGATTACAAAAAGATTACTGATCGGACTAAAGTAGAAAGCAATGATACAGTACAGTGTAATATCGCTGCTATTATTGATGGGGAGCCCAACAAAGACCCATCTCCGATGAAGATTGAAGTCAATGGAGTAGATACCCCGGAAGAGATTAAAGAGGCTCTTTTGGGGACGACTGTAGGGGAAACTAAATCAGTTACTGTAAAAAGCATCTCTGAAGATGAGAAAAATCAAGGAAAAGATATTCAGTACCAGGTTACTGCTGTTGAAATCTTTGAAAAAGTTCTCCCTGAAATGACAGACGATTATGCAAAATCTGTTGATAAGGAGATCGGAACAGTTTTAGAGCTTCGATTAAAGATAAATGATCTGCTTAAAAAAGAGCGAGAGCAGCAATCAAGAACTCAGGCTGAGGGGTTAATTTTAAAAGAGCTTGCTGGAAATCATGATTTCAAAGTTCCTCAAGTCATGGTTGATATGGAGATCTATAACATGTTGTCCCGAGCAAATATGTTCGATCCTTCAAAGACACCATTTGAGCAATTTAATGCGCAACCATTTAGAGAGAGGATGGGGAATGCTGCAGAGGAACGTGTAAAGGCCTCTGTCTTAGTTGATAAAATCGCACAAGTAGATAAGCTTTTACCAAGTGAGGATGAGACTAAGCAGTGGTTTGAAGAGCAAAAAGAGAGATTAGGCGAAGAGGTTTTTAAGAAATTCCTAGCAGATCAAGGGTATGTCCAATCCGCTTGGGTAGATTATACTAGGCGAAAGGTCCTGGATTTTCTGATTGGAAAAACCAAGATAGAGTACGTTACTGCTGAAGAGTTTGAAAAAATAGAGAAAAAAGCAAACAAGGCAGAAAAGGCAGAAAAGGCGGAAAAAACAGCAAAAGCAGAAAAACAGGAAACAAAACAATTAAAGACCGCGAATAAATAGTTAGAAGGGAGACAATATATTATGACCAACTATGTACCTTATGTTATTGAGCAAACAGGACGCGGCGAGCGTTCTTATGATATTTATTCGCGATTGTTAAAGGACCGAATTATCTTTTTAGGTACTGAAGTTGATGATCATGTAGCCAATCTTATTACTGCACAGCTTTTATTTCTTGAGAGCGATGATCCTGAAAAAGATATTTACCTCTATATTAATAGTCCTGGTGGGCAGATTACCTCTGGTATGGCGATCTACGATACGATTCAATATGTGGCTCCTGATGTGGTTACAGTTTGCGTTGGACAGGCTGC
>Ga0163149_10007225_pt1 | contig 11227 bp, 11 predicted proteins | sample OliLakLV19MP5G1_FD_148604 | JGI IMG/M metagenome (GOLD analysis project Ga0163149, IMG submission 148604) | Freshwater microbial mat bacterial communities from Lake Vanda, McMurdo Dry Valleys, Antarctica - Oligotrophic Lake LV.19.MP5.G1 | ecosystem: Environmental > Aquatic > Freshwater > Lake >...
TTCACAACCTGAACTAAAATATAGCTGGCATCCATCTTATCAAACGAGTCCTCACAATGCGCCGAGAATCGATTGGCAGCTCCATAGGCACGGATCGAAGAAGTACCGCTCAGGGTCTGAGAAAAATCCGCAAAAATCGGAGAATTGTTGATGCTTGTGATTCTGACAAATGGTGAAGAGTGGAGTTTGCACTTCGTTAGCAGTATATCCAAGTGAAGAAACCCAAAACATAACATAAACCCTTAGCAGATACTTACCGTTGCAGTTCCGTACTGGTTTTACGGAACCATCCCTGGATTAGATAGTATACATAACCCAGGGGAATCATTGGAATCAAAAAGGCGCCTTTCGTCGCTGCAATAATTGCAGAGACAGCCCCGAGGATGCTGAAGAGCATGCTCAATCCCTGCTGCAAGGATTGAACAAGCTCAAGATCAACCTTGTCCATGTCGGCGGCAAATCGGTTTAGAACACGACCAATGGGAGTAACGTCAAAGAAAGCTATCGGTGCTCGAAGAATGCTATGGCGCAGAAGCAGAATGAAAACCGAAGCATGTGAGCGAGCACAATTCTGGGACGCTACCCACCGCCAAGCCATTTTCATCCAACTCACCTATCCGTCAAGTCTTTGTGAAGCACACGAGAAGCTCGCAGGCGAAGGTTGGCGAAGCAAATACCTTGCAAGGTGATACCGAACAATCCGCAAAGCGCGAAGGCGGAGTAGATACCAAGGTAAAAACGCGTGTCTTCGTCTGTCATAACCAACCCATTTTCTGTGTTCTGAAAGCCCTCTTCGGCCCATTTTGATAGCCAGAAGGCTCCGGCAATATCTGAACCTCGCCCGAACATAGCGCAGAGTAACACACTGGCAGCAGCAATGTATCCTCCAGCCTTGGCGTACTGTTGAAATAAAATGGGGTGGCAGAGCATAAGAGCTGAAACATTCGAAACAAGGTCGAAACGAGCAACAAGTCCCATTCGCGTACCTTGAGATAAGCAGATCCGGCTACACTACCTTCTTCTTTCTCTTCGTCGGAAGTTACTGAAAAATAATTTAAATATTCATCACACATCCATGAAGGCGGAATCAAAATCAGAAATTAAATTACGACAAAGAGATCAGTAAAGCATTTCACGTGTCGTTTCATCGTTGGAAATAACAATATATTGTGAGCTGGTGTACTTACGTTTTTTGCCGCTCTTCCTCATCGCAGCTTTCTGTTCTTTGCTCGGCTCGTCCGCTTTCTTCTTGTCTGGCGCAGTAGGTGTATCCGCGGCGATATCAGCGGCCTCCGCCTCTTCCACCTCCTCGGCTTTCTTCTCGTGTTTGGAAACGTCTACAGCCCCAGCAAAGTCGACTCCTTTTGCAATGAGTTCGGCGTACTTTCCTTGGTGAATGATGGTACCCTTCTCCATTACAATTACGTAGTCACACCGAGACAGTACTAAGACGGTGAAAAATTTGGTGAGACAAGACTTGTTTATACAATACTGTATGATTCGACAGGCAGACAGATGGTCCAACAGGATACGGACCCTATCCGCCGGTTTTCCCTCTACTGTACTTACCGTGAGATGCATGCGTAACCAAGATACGAGTGGAACCCTTTGAGACATCTCCGCAAATTGCATTGGTGAAGAGATGCTCACCAACGTGAGAGTCCACAGCACTAAGGGGATCATCAAGAAGCATCAGCTTTGTCGTTTGTCCATACAAAGCCCGAGCCAAACTGACACGAGCCTTTTGTCCTCCGCTCAAGTTGATTCCATGCTCTCCGATCTCGGTCATATCGCCAGCAGGGAGAACCGCCAGATCATCGACAAGGGCAGCTGCTTCCACCACTTGCTCATATCGATCGTCGTCGTACGGGCGGCCGAAAAGAATATTACCGCGGAGCGTATCGTTGACAACCCAGGGGGTCTGTGTAGTGTAGGAAACGAATCCTTCGGGCGGCGTGGTATCTTCTCGCGGAATATAAACCTTGGATTCATCTACTGGTTCCATTTCGCCTAGAATCGCTGACAATAAGGAAGACTTTCCGCTGCCCACAGGTCCAACCACAGCCACGAGACTTCCAGCCGGGATGGAGGTGTTGATGTTTTGAAGGGCCAGGACAGGAGCGGCAGTGCTTCCCTCTTCGGAGTTCGTTGTCATAAGACTGTGTACGGAAGCTTGAAGCTCCTTGTCGGCAAAGTTAATACCCTTGGATTTATCCTCGTCCTCCTCGTCCCCGTTTTTACTACTCTTGCTGCCACGGCGGCTGCTTTTTTCACTCGTTTCTTTCTTGGGTTTCTTCTCGTCCTCGATTCCACGCACTTCCTTTCCACTGGGATCCACCCAAGCAAAAGTACCATCACGAATCGTCACACTCGCAATCTCTGTCTGTAGTTTGGTCGCATTTGGTGGCGCGGTATTCTCAACATACGTATTCAGCTCGGGCAATTCCAGGTAACGGCCAACACGACGAAGCGCAATTTTCGATTGAATCCATTGCAAAAAGACCATGGGCAAAAAGGCAAAGGGAATTCTCATCAAGTTGAAGAGAGCAATGGTCGAAAAGGCCGTTCCGGCATCCAGCGGTTTGTCTTCCACAGCAGTGTACACCGTGAAAACCAAAATGGGTTGAATGAAGGGCACGGACGAAAGGATCAGCGAGAAAATACAGGCGATGAAGTATGCATATTTCGTCAAGGCCTGGAGTTCTTTGCCACGTAGCCGATCCACTTCATTTCCAAAAGGCTTTTCCCAGGCATAAAATTTGATGATACGAATGCCCGTCAAGATTTCATTGAGGATCTTGACACGTGCATCCGAGTACTTCAAAACCTTTCGACGAAGCTTTCCAATCACACCAAAGACCATTCCGTTCAATGGCGCCAGAATCAGCATGAAACCAACACCGGCAAACATGGCGACTCCGACCTGCCGATAGATCAACGCCAACGCCAAGATGATTTGTACGGGTGCCACGGCTCCCATACCCGCAAACAACAAGAGGCGTTGCAATTGTTGGGTATCGTTACTCATAATGTTCACTACAGTAGCAAAGAGTATACAACTGATTGGTTAGCTCACGCTGAAGGAGGAAGGAAATACAGAACAACACATGCTGAATCATATCACAACGTACCCACTTGACCAGTCGATGTTTTGGCACGTCCGGCCGCACTAACTTTGAGGGACTTGTGATACAAGAGTAGGGAAATGGCGGCACGGACAAAGACACCGGCATGGGCCACCAAGACTTGATAGCGAGTTTGCAAAATGGATACGAAAAAGGGTACCAACAGCAAGCCAAAGACTTCGACCCATGGGTCGACATAGGGGGTATGAGGAGTGTTGTCGGTAGATTGAAAATAGCGAACCAAATCTTCCAAGATCAAGACAGGCACAAAGGTCATTAATTGGGATATCAAGTACACGAGCATCCCCACGACCAATTTCCAAATTCCAAAGGCTTGAAACAAGGCGAGACCCAAGGATGGATCGAGTGGGGGTTGTTGTTTGTATTTCTCGGCGAGTTTCAATTTTTGGTCTTCGGTTCGACATTTGGACAATTGACGTTCTTGTGCGGCAAGTCGATAGGCAGTGGCCGCTTGCGTTTTTCGAATTTGTTGTTCCCAGGCAACTTTGACGCGTTCGTAGGCATCTCGGGATTTATCCTGTTCGGAAGGAACACCAATATCGTCCACGTCCAATACTTTGGACGATCCCAATTTGAGCATGGGATTCAAGTACGACAATAAAATCCAACTAATCCAATCGGATTGATCTTCAAGAGATGTTTCCCAAACACCCAATTCACGTCCGGATTTGATGGGTTCTTTGCCCAACAAACCACAGCACCACGTATCGGCCATGGCTTGCGCTTCGGCCAATCGTTTGTCCTTGTCGTCGTCATTGACCACATAGCCGTGCTCGTCTTTTTTCAGAATGGATTTCTTGGGTTCCTCTGGATTGAGACTCGATTCCGGAGCATTTTCGTTTTGCGGCGGTTCCTCATTCGTTGGTTGGCACATGCTTTCCTTTTCCATGAGGGTATAATTATTTACTGAAAGTGTGGCTTGGAGAAAGAGACGTAGGTAGAGATTTACTTTGTCAGATGGAAAATCCAAGGATTCCACTGATTTGTATTGGTGGAAAAGATGACCAAGCAAGGTTCTTCAGGTGCTACAAAAGACGGATTCCTTAGATAGCACTTTAGCCCAAGACTGTGTGAAGGCACAGGGGTGGGAACCGGGGGAGATGGTCCAAGGTGAAAGGATGTGTTGATATCAACAACAGCTGCTTCAAATAAAGTAATCAGCAAAAGGTTGACTGAAGGTGTGTAGCAGTTGTACAGCGTAACAATGATTGAAACACCTGTAACAGTGCTTGACTTTGGTACACTGAAAAAACTTGTAACAAGCAGTAGCAGCGCTGTGTCGTCGTTGGTTGGCGCAGAAGGTTACCTACTCAGTGCTGCTGAAAGACGTCGCTTTTTTATTGGCTTATTATAGTCGGGTGCGTACTGTGTTTTCCGTGATACAGACAGCAATGAAGATACAATTTTGCAGGTACAATGAATGAAGACCCACTACTAGTAGTAGTAGACGACGCAGAGTTACGTTGTCGCCTTTGCAATAACGCTGACGCAGAGTTAATGTGCACACACACACACAAATCTCGGCCAGCTGACTAACACAGTACCAGCCTTAGATCGGAGTGTGGCTGTACCTAATAATAGCTAGTAGCGTTTGGCCTTGTGGTCAGCAGCTTGCTAATGATAAGATAGAGTGATCGACTGAGTAAGTCCCATCACCACCACAGTCATCTTAGACTGTCGAAAACGTTGCAGCAATCGAATGCCTGTTGTTTGCTACCGTTGTTGTCGGTGCTGGTGATGGTTCCAGAGTGAATGTTTGTGTGTCGTGGTGTCGCCGTGGTTGAATTTCTGACACGGCATCTTCCGTGACTCAGAACCTTGAATGGCTCAAGTTCTGATTTGTTGATAGGAAGAGCGAAATGCTACCTATGCAATGCGCAGCAAAAATCCTTTAGGAGGCCTATCTATTTTTGCCGGTGTTGCAGGCCTTAGATAGTCCGCTTTAATACAACGTCATTCATTATTTTCATGGCGTATCGCCACACGTCTGATTCACATCCTCGACCACACAGCAACTGCAGGAACAGTTGGCGTGCTGCAATTTGAGCTTTTGTTAGGAAGAGCTGACCATGAAGGTGCCAGATGTTTCAAAACAAAAAACGGAAAAACACTTTCTAATGCAAAAGGCAGATGATGTCAACTTCGAGTTGTTGCTCCTGTCATGTGGTGTCCCAACTGTCACAGTGCTTGATTTCTTCGCATTTTGATGTCCAGTGTAGTGTGCCTTCAAACATGCCAATGTCCAGCAATGCAAGATGACTTTGAGAAAACACAGTTCTGGTCATGGTGTCTTGGGTTGGCTTGTGTGTGTTTTCGCAAAAAAATGGTTGATCAAGTTGTCTCATGTTTTGTTTTGTTCAGATCAGTTGCACTGTCTGGGGAGCATCATGCATTTTCCGTGACAACAAAAAACAATGCATCAGCTTGCTCATGGACAATGTCAAAGATTTCATGCAACAATGAAATGAATGATTGTGTTGTTGTGGTAAGCAGAAGCATGGAACGTGTTGTTGCAAGTCAAAAAAACATTTGATCAACAAAAAGTTGATGGAAATTCAGATGAGTTCATCTGTTTGGACGAATGACTCTTTGTGTCAGCTTTGAGCAAACAAAGCAACAATCTTCAGTTTGTTGTTTGAATCACATTTGAGATGATGTGTCAAAACAAAATCCACAAACAATTTTCTGTTTGTCAGTGGCTCATGACTGCAATGTCACATCTTTTGCATTTTTCATTGTCTGAAGACAAACATGGCTTTCAACATGCATGTTCAAGAGCCCATGAATTCTGCATCTGATCAACACATGATAATTTTTGTGTTTGCCATCTTGTCAAATCCTCCAGGAAAAAGGTCTGATTCACCACACCATGTGGTGTGCAGTTCTTTCTTAATTTTGCCACACTCCACAACATTCTTGTCAATTGAGCTGCAAGACAGATTCTGAGAAAATGTGCAGGGTCATTTGCAATTGCACCATCAGACAATTTCCCATCTTTGCACAGTTGTTTCACAAATTTGAACATGAAATCAAATGATGTGATTTGAAACCATTCTTCAAATGTGTGGAAGAGAAAATTTTTGCAATCTTTGTTTCGGGATGTGTTTTTGGTTCAAATGCACATGCAGAAACACCATGTCAACCAAAGAGACAATTGTTTTGAATGATTGTTTTGAAAGTTGAAAGCAATGAAAGTTTGATGAATTGTTGCAACCGTTGACATTGAGACAAATGTTGCCTTCAGATGGAACTTTTCGTTCATGAAACGAGAAATGCTCAAACTTGCTCTGCATGCGATTTGTCATTGTTGCAACATGATTCAGTTTGCAAACAATCTTTTTTGCTTTGGACTGCTGAATTTGTCAACATTGAGAAAAAAAAATATGTTTTGCTTGTTGGCAACACTGAATTGCTCGTCATGAAAAACTGACATGCATGAGAGAAGAAAATGATTTGCATCTGTCAGTTTTTTCAAATGACAAGGTGTCCATTTGTGACAGTGCAAACCAAGAAAAATCACATGATCCATTCGCACTGACTCAAACTTTTTAAAAAAATGTTCACTTTTGACATTTGTTTGAATCTGTCGGCTCCATTGCGGACAACAAAAAGGGTCAGACGACAGAATCTCAATTTGCTCTGCTTTTGAGATCAGGTAGACCCTTTTCCAAGTTGCAAAACCTAACTTGATTCTTTGCAACTGTTCTCATTGAAGTTGCTCTCACAACATGCTCTCAGGATGGTGTTCCATTTAAAAAAATGCAAATGACTTGATCTGGCTTCTCTGATGTTCAATTTTAAAAATCTGTCATTGCATTGATGGTGACTCCTTCAAATTTGGCATGCCGTGCAAACACATGATGATGATTTGTGAATCAGTTCATCACCAGACAACAAAAAGTTGCATTGTTTGAGACTCAACTGTGTGACCAGACTGCTTGTTTGGGGCACAGCAGCAAGGCGACTGCTTCATGAAGACAACAGAACACCGCAGGAGAATTTGTTGCTTCCGCATGTTTCAACAGACTGCATCTTTTCTGTTTGAAGATGCTTTTTCAAATGTCTTTGTGTGAATGTCCATCAAGAACTGCTTCACAGAGGCAGTTTTGTGTTTGATGTCTAACAGGCCAAAATGTCTGTGCCTGAAAAAATGCAAGGCGTAGCGCAGTCTGGTGCAGTTGCATTGGAAAGAAACCAAAGCCGGTTCATGTTGCCACATCGATGTTAAGACTGCTTTGCAAGTCACTCAAGCACATGCATTTTTTGTTGCTTCACATGAACAATGTCTGTGAGTTTTTCCATTTCTTTGGAGTCTTTGGAGGCACCAAGACATGCAAAATGATGGCACACAACAAACACAGAGATTTTGTGTCCTCATGCTGGATTGCATTCAAGATGGGTCTCACTGCTCCTCCCATGAATTGGAGTCATGCTTCCGGGCATGCAAAAAGTCATGCACCAAGGTGCTGTTTCTTAAGGCTTGTGTTTGTATCTGAAACAAACAACCTGCATGGCTGGGCAACATGGATGAGTGGAATCTGGGCAACTGCTGCTGCTTCATAGCTTGGTGGAATCATCTGTTTTGGGGTACAGTACCAAGACCGTTGTTTACTGCAGTTCTCTGTCTCCCGCCTCACTGCAAGTCGGACTAATGTTGGACCCCCCTTCTTTCCCTCAAGAGAATACTGAATCGAGCCCTACAATGTTATAGCCCATGATGCCCTGGCACTGGCAGGGGCGGGATCGCCCAACGATTTCCATCATGGTGCCCAGTCAGTAGCTAGTCGAACGTCGGTGTCTACTAGGTAGTACGCACAAGTTAGCTAGCTAGTTAGTTAGCTAGTGGTACAAGTTAGTCTAGGCTGGAGGTGAGAAGGTTGCCCCCATCAAGCCAAATTACGGTCACCTAGCTAGCTATGAGCCAGGGTATTGCAGTGTAAGTCGAGGGCGTCGTCTGTTTCACGAACTCCTAAACAAACATAGTAGTTATGTTTCCAAAGGGTACTAGTAGCTAAAATACAAGTATTTACTGTACATAGTATTGGATTGTGATCTATAGAGTTTATATTAATTATGATATTGGCTGGCGGATGTTTTAGTAGTGAGTGGAGTGGAGTGGAGTGTGGTACAGTGGAGAATACTAGTAGGGCGGCGTTGCGTTGGTACTGTAGTATGTGCAGGCTGTGGGAAAAATGTTGGTGGTGATTGTGACCCCAATCGGCCTGGAATCATGCACTGGGTGGAAGTACGGTATTTCCCAGAATGGTGGATGCCGCGAGAGAATCCGCATTGGCCATGGTCAAGGCAAAGACTTTGCTTCTCGCGTTGAGCTTCTTGTACTTGTTTCTCAAGAGTTTGGCGCGTTGATCGGCACCAATGGGCAAAAGTCGAATGGACTTTTGGGTGTCCAAGACTTGTTGGACCACTTGATCCCGATGACGCTTCATATCCGCCAATAACTTTTTTTCCATGCCACGGCCCTTGCCATGCACCAATTGACGCAACTCTTCTTCCTTCAATTCCAGTGCGACTTGACCAGAAGTGACGCCACTTGTCTTTTCCCAGACTTGATCCAAATGTTCGACATACGGATGAGGTGAATCGCTGTCCCCAAAGCGGTAGCACGTCTCCTCCACATCATCGGCCATGCTGACTTTGTCGCTGTAACTCAAATACAGAAGGTCTTTTTCGGCCGCATCAATCTTGGGCAAGTCGTACACTGCAGTAGACTCCAAATCAAAGGCCACAATGCGATCGTGCGAGGCTTTGGGGCGACTGAAAGAACCACGCAACCTCGTGAAAGCGTCTTGACGAGCCTTGGCGGTTTCTCGGGAAATGGCCGACTTGATGGGGCTGCTCGAATGATCCGAGTTGGTGCTGCTCATACTGAGGGTGCTCAGAGTACTGTTACTGAGAGTAGCGGTGGAGTCTTGTTTAGCTGTCATGGTGCTATTGTATTTTAGTGCTATTGTTCTGTGTAGCGTGTTGAGTAAATAGTTTGATGAGTATTCTACTAGCTAGCTAGCAGTTCCTTGGCGTGCGAGCAGCTAGCTTTCTTGATTTATGGAGGGAGGTCTTGAGGGTGGGCAGTACGACGTACTAGCTAGCTAGAGCAGTGTGAGAGTTGGGATAACGAGAAAGCTAGCTAGCAAATATGAGCATATTGCGTGTGTTCCCCAAGAGGTGGGGATAGTAAGGGTAACCGACTCCGTATTACGATCGGGTGGAACGAGAAGCTAACTACCAGTAGCTACCAGCTAGCTACATGTACTGAAGTAAAGGGGCGGCTTTTTGTCGCAAGCTGTGTTCCCCAAGCACTACATGTATTCCTTCGGTTGCGATCGTCATTCTCGAGATTGGTCGGGCATTGGTCTTGATCTTTATTTAATAACTAGTCATCAATAGAAGACTCCAAAAGACTCGGAGACTCCTTACTCTGGGCTAGAAACAATCAATTTTATCCATAGAATTGACATTTTCGCTCCTGAGAGAGAAGGGGTCTCAATACACTCTATAAATTTTGTATACAAGTTAAAATATGTTAATTCGTTATGGCCCTTGTCGTGGCATGAGTTCTACTCCGGACTCTATACATAGCTACTGATCGATAAATTGTATGCCAGTGCTATTCTTCAAAGAAAAAGAATCGCAAGTTCCATCATGCTCGATTCTATTCTGAAGTAGGATTCGAGTCATTGCGGACTGGTAGTCAGGGTCATTGCAGACTGGGATTGGCTTACCGAACAATGTAGGAATTAATGCTGGTTCGCAAATTCCATTTCCTGTACTGTACTGTACGGTATTCCAATCTTTACTGTAGAAAACCGGAAACGACCTTCTGTTGGTTGCCGGGCGCAGCAAACATTGAAGATCGTCCGGCCTGGGCGTCGTCCATGCATCAGGTGGAAGGCATCCGGTCTGAGCGTCCTTCCGATCAGTAGACTCGGAACCAACATTCCACTTCATTGAAAACACTTCTTTTTGTTCACTGCCAATGCCACTGGTGTTCCCGGCATGGGAGCAAACACAGATGGCTGTGCTACTCCAGCACAGTGGCATGCCTGGATGTTGTTTGCAATGCTACAATTCCATTGCCTTTTTTTTCAGGAAAAAACAGATTCAGAACGAAGATCTCATTTTTGTTTTTCCATTCAATTGCAAAATCATTCATTGTGAATTTTCAAAATCTCAAATGACCATGCAACAGAAGTTCATGCTTCAAATGATTTGACGACATCTCTTTCAATGCAGTTCCATCTGGGTTTGCACAATCAAGACAACATCAATGGCCAAGCTGATCAATGTCAAGAATGTCAAGTTTGGACAATGTCCTCATGAAGACAAAACCACAGAAAGATGACTTTTTGTTCACAATCAAATGTTTGCATGGTTGTTGTCAGTCACAAAGAAAACAGCATTTTGCTCTTGAGCAAAGACAAGAAGTGAAGAAATGGGCAAACATGATTCAAAGGAACAAAAAATCGTTTGATTTTCAACAACAAGTTCTGTCTCACAACAGACCGCTAGAATGGAGGGAGTTTGAGGGACAAACACATTTGGCAAACTGATGGTTTCACATTTGATTCGTGTGCGATGATTCATCAAACAAACACGTTTTGTGGACAACGATTTGTTTTCGAACCAAGCCTTCTGCTTGAACATGTTTTCGACATCAGTTTGATTTTCCCGGACATTGGCTTCCACAAAATTCTTGTTGACTTTTGGATTTCCTGCATTCTTCCCTTCTTGTCGGATTTTTGCGCTTCGGAGTTGGGCTGTTCTGTAGCCTCAGTGGTGAAAGCTGCTAAGGCAGACCCTCAACAGTCACAAAGTGGCTGGGTTTGAGCAAGTGGACGCAAGCACAAGAGAGCACTTCTGCTGCACATGAGGCAAGGGTGGAGTGAGACCCCCCCTTAGGTGGGATTTCCTTAGGAAGAGGAAGAGGAATTCCTAGAAATTCCTCTCTTCCTAGAGGAACACAGGAATTCCTAGGAAAAGGAAGGGTTCAAATCCCGAAAAGTTCCTATAGGAACTGAAGGAATTATTGAAAAAATTCCTTTGAAGTTCCTCATGCATGACTC
>Ga0163149_10007230_pt1 | contig 11225 bp, 10 predicted proteins | sample OliLakLV19MP5G1_FD_148604 | JGI IMG/M metagenome (GOLD analysis project Ga0163149, IMG submission 148604) | Freshwater microbial mat bacterial communities from Lake Vanda, McMurdo Dry Valleys, Antarctica - Oligotrophic Lake LV.19.MP5.G1 | ecosystem: Environmental > Aquatic > Freshwater > Lake >...
AGTTTAGTACTTCACAAAAAGAAATTATGAGTGTGGTTTCCGGTGCATTGGTAGTGAAACTTCCCGAATCGGACGATTTCGATATTTTTTATACAGGCGACAGATTTGAAGTGCCGGCAAATGCGAAGTATCAGTTGAAAGTATATATAGATACCGCTTATTTGTGCCAGTATTTATAAAATTACAATCAAGTCATTTAACGAAATTAAATATAATGGTTTGTGTTTGGCTGTTAGGCATTTACAGTTAAATCCAATAAAGCATTATTTTATATCTTTCCCTAAATATGTAATTTCTTAATGGCTAAATATGAAGCCATTAAGAAATTGCGATTACCAGCGAAAATTTCGTGTCACTACATCCAGAACAACATCAATTTCCTAATTCATTTTCCCTAATTTATTTTAATTAGATGTCTGAAATTTCAAAAGTTTACAGCCCTACCGAAGTAGAGTGGAAATGGTATAGCTACTGGCTGAAACATAAATTTTTTAAAGCCACACCTAACCCTGCAAAAAAGCCATACACCATTGTAATACCCCCGCCCAATGTAACAGGTGTGCTGCATATGGGGCATATGCTTAATAATACGATTCAAGATGTGTTGGTTCGCAGAAAACGTATGCAAGGTTTTGAGGCACTTTGGGTGGCAGGAACAGACCACGCTAGCATAGCCACAGAAGCCAAAGTGGTAGCCATGCTCAAAGAAAAAGGCATTAATAAAAAAGATTTGTCGAGAGATGAATTTCTGAAATATGCTTGGGAATGGAAAGAAAAATACGGTGGTATTATTCTGGAGCAGCTAAAAAAACTGGGAGCATCTTGCGATTGGGACAGAACCCGATTTACGATGGAAGAAAACCTATCGGAAGCAGTAATTGAGGTATTCTGTAAACTTCACGAAAAAGGACTGATTTACAGAGGTGCGAGAATGATAAATTGGGATCCACAAGGCAAAACTGCACTTTCAGATGAAGAAGTAATCTATAAAGAAGGACAAAGCAAGCTGCATTTTATTAAATACATCCCCCAAACTCCCGAAGGGGGCTTCACTACACCAATCGGAGGTACTGCTCCCCCTTCGGGAGCGGGGGGGGCATTCATCATCGCCACCACACGCCCTGAAACCATCATGGGCGATGTAGCAATATGTGTAAATCCTAACGATGAACGATATAAGCATTTGATTGGAAAGAAATTCTTAGTGCCTTTGATCAATCGAGCTATTCCGGTAATTACCGATGAAGCTGTGGATATGGACTTTGGCACAGGTTCACTTAAAGTAACTCCTGCCCACGACTTGGTAGATTACAATATTGGTTTGAAATATGGGCTTGAGGTAATTGATGTGCTTAATGATGACGGAACTATCAGTGCTGCCGGACAAATATATGTGGGCGAAGATCGATTTGTAGCTCGCAAAAAAATAGTAAAAGAACTGGAAGAAAAAGGCTATCTAATTGAAAGTAAGGACATTGTAAATAAAGTAGGAACATCAGAACGAACGGGTGCAGTAATAGAGCCTCGCATTTCTACCCAATGGTTTGTGAAGATGAAAGAACTGGTAGCACCTGCTTTGGAAAATGTGTTGAATGATAATATTAAGCTACATCCTAAAGAAAAATTTATTAATACTTATAAACATTGGATGGAAAATGTGCAAGATTGGTGCATTTCACGACAATTGTGGTGGGGGCAGCAGATTCCTGCTTGGTACGATGAAAAAGGCAATTTTGTAGTAGCTCCAAATCTTGAAATCGCTATTGAGAAGTACAAATCTCAATTTGGGCAGCTTCCCCTCCCCCACGGGGAGGGGTTAGGGGTGGGGTTAAAACAAGATGAAGACTGCCTCGACACTTGGTTTTCCTCTTGGCTTTGGCCAATTTCGGTATTTGATGGTTTCAAATATCCTGAAAACGAGGATTTTAAATATTTTTATCCAACCAACGATTTGGTAACTGCTCCTGAAATTCTTTTCTTTTGGGTAGCAAGAATGATAATGGCAGGTTATGAATTTAAACAGGAACTACCATTTACGAATGTGTATCTCACTGGAATTGTGCGTGACAAACAAGGCAGAAAGATGTCGAAATCGCTTGGCAATTCACCCGACCCTATTGAATTGATGGAAAAATACAGTGCGGATGGGGTGCGAGTTGGTATGTTGCTTTCCTCTCCGGCCGGAAACGATTTACTGTTTGATGAAAAATATTGCGAACAAGGCAGAAATTTTGCCAATAAAATTTGGAATGCATTCCGACTGGTGAAGGGTTGGGAAGTAGTGGAAAACCTTCCAAGTTTCGAAAACTTGGAAGGCTTAAAAGCTGGAGAATGGTTTGAAAATCGTTTCAACCAAGCATTAGCAGAAATTGAAGACAACTATGAAAAATATCGTTTGTCCGAGGCTTTGAGTGGCATTTACAAATTGGTTTGGGATGATTTTTGTGCTTGGTATTTGGAAATGGTGAAGCCAAGTCTCATAACCAACGAAGGAACAACACCCTACACTACGGTGCCTAGGGGACTTGATAAGGCTACTTATAATCAAACCATTGTCTTCTTTGAAAAAATATTGAAACTCGTTCATCCATTTATGCCATTTATAACAGAAGAAATATGGCATGAACTAGCTGAGAGAAGCGAAAAAGATTGCTTGATTGTGGCTCAATATGTAAAACCAGTACCTTTTGACGCTGAATTTTTAAGGAATTCAGAGAAAGTAATGGAGTTAATATCGCAAATCAGAAATTTTAGAAGTTCGAGAGGCATGTCGCCAAAAGAAGCTTTAAAACTTTCTGCCAAAGCCATACAAAAAGATGATTTTAGAGTTTATTTGCTCCAATTCGAATCAATTATAAAGAAGCTAGGCAATATTTCAGATGTAGAGTTTACCGAAAATCCTATCGGAATGTCGGCTTTTGTGGTAGGTAGTTATGAATTTTTCATTCCCATGGAAGGCAAAATTGATGTAGCCAAAGAAAAAGAAGAAATCAATAAAGAAATAGATTATTTAAAAGGATTTTTGAAATCGGTAGATGTAAAACTGAATAACGAACGCTTTGTGTGCAATGCCAAGCCTGAGGTTATTGAAAATGAACGCAAGAAAAAAGCCGATGCTGAGGTCAAGATTACTGCTTTAGAAAAGGCTTTATTATTATTATAGTGTTAAAGCTTTTACGCTTCGAAATTTTCAATCGCCCGAGTGGTAAAACTACCTTAATCTCTCTAGTTCCTGTTGATAATCAAATTGCAAATCTTCATGAAGTTTGGCCATTGCCCTCTCAATTTTGGCAAGCTGGCTTTGGTATAAATTTGACAATTGAGTGCTATGGTATATTTTAATACCTGAAACCCTTAATTTTTGGCAAAAATAAATGAGCAATTCCACTTCAATTTGCTTTTCACCTGAGTATTTAATGTATTTATTAGTATTACGAAGTACTTTTCGCAAGCTTTTATTTGCCAAATACAAATTCAATCCTCCGATTTGTCGAAAACTTTCATCGATAACGAGCTTCACTTTTTGTATATATTCATCGAGATTTTGCTGATCAAATAGCAAAAAATGCAGCAATTCTTTATTGTCTTTTTTATATCGTGCCAAACGCAAGCATAGCTCTGCAATTTCTGGTTTCTCCAGCAATTTCAATTCTTTTTTCAACTCAGAGAGTGAAGCTACTTCCATTCCATATTTGATTTAAGCTATTCGACTTTTATAATTTTGAATTCAGATACAATAGAATCTGCAATTCTTCTAAAAACTATTTCAAATAAACTATCGCTTCGCCTTTGGTAAATACAACTTCAATATGTTCTTTTAAAGTAGTAGATAAGCTATATCCTATGAAATCGGCCGAAACGGGAAATGATTTGTGACCTCTATCTACCAATACAGCCACCATAATTTTCTTAATCTCAATATTTAAAAACGGCTTTAAACTATATGCCAAAGTACGACCCGAATTCAATACATCATCTACGAGCACAATTGCCTTATCTTTCAATGATTCTTTTGGAATATTGAGTTTAATCTCACTTTGAGTAAGCGAATTTTTATCAAGTTCTACTTTAAGTAAAGAAAATTGAATGCTTGAAGTAATGGTTTTTAGTTCATTGTACAATAAATCTGCAAGCAAATAGCCTTTATCGAATATGCCTGCTATTATCAATTCCCTTTCTTGATAATTATTTTCAAATATCTCGTAAGCCAATCTTTTGATTATTTGCTTTACTTGTACACTATTTAATATGGCTTGGTTTTCCACGGTATATATTTTGGGAATAATGGGAAAAGAGTTTGAATAGTCAAAAGTAAATGATATTTTTGCAACCCTAAAAAATAAATATCACAAATAAATATCATTGTATAACATCGTTTAATAATATGAAAAACGGCATACACCCAAAATATTCTGAAGTTGTGTTTGAAGACATGGCAGCAAACCATAGATTTCTAACAAAATCTACCATGAGTTCGAAAGAAACCATCAAATGGGAAGATGGCAATACCTATCCATTGATTAAAATGGAGGTAACTTCAAAATCGCATCCATTTTACACCGGACAAAAAATGTTTGTAGATACCGCAGGACGTATTGATAAATTCAATAAAAAATACGGCAAGAAAGACTAATCTATATATTTGAGCAACAAAAAAGGCGATGGAGACATCGCCTTTTTTGTTGCTCAAACCAAACTATCACACTTATTAGATTAGTTCAAATATTGCTTCGCTACAATATCAACCGTTTGTTTGATGTCTTCCCCATCTGTAGGCTCGCCAATTGCGGAAAATTGCCATCTGCTATCTTCATTTAGCGTAAGCCTGCCCATTATCATCGATATTTTTCCTTTAAAGGAAAGGTCGGACGAAAGATTGAACGTTGTAAAAACATTCATTACCTCTTTGGGCGAACCTTCAAATATTCTGATTTTAGTGTAGGGAATGGCCGAAAAATCTTGTTTGGAATGTGAGTTGAGCAGAAACACTATGAATTTGGTATTGCGATTCACCATGTTTAAATCTACCGTAATTACCTCATTATCAACATCATCATCGGTAAGGTCGCCTATGCGGTCGTCTCCACTGTGTTTTACAGAATGGTCGTTCGATTCCCGTTTTTTGTAATACACAATATCTATAAGCTTATTATCGAAGCCGTAAAAAGCTACGCTTACATCTAAATCGACCAAATCGCTGGTGCTAATCATTCCAAAAAAAGATTTTTTATTGATTTGCCCCCAGTTTACACCCACACATATTTTCTGAAGTAGGGTATTGTCTTTTGCCAATGCTACAGAATTGCCCTTGGTTAGGCTTATCCCGGTCTTTTTAAGCAAGTTGATACTCGCCATGGGTTTAAAATTTAAGTGTAAATATCTACATAGCCTTGCAAACCGATATTAGTTCCGGTGCCATCAGCCAAAAATTTCCAGTCACCATTTATACGTATCAGTTTCCCAAAAATCACTTCCGTGGCCTTGGGGTGATCGTCTTCCAAATTGAAACGGGCTACCTCACGCTTGGCATCCATATCGTAAAGGCGGATATAAGCCTTTTGTAGCATTCCAAATGTATGTTTGCGTTCCACACCATCGTGAACTGATACCAAAAAAAACAGCTCTGATACTTGAGAATCTACTAAATCAAGGTTTGCCAATATCACTTCATCATCGCCATCGCCCAAACCTGTGCGGTTGTCGCCAGTGTGTTGCACTGCACCATCGGGCGACTTCAAATTATTGTAAAACACAAAGTATTCATCAGAAATCACTTTATTGTTTCCCGAAATTATAAACACACTGGAATCTAAATCAAGCGGTGAACTTGGCAACAATTCCCAACCCAAGCCCACAAGAATGCGCTTCAGCCCAGGCTCTTGCCGCGTTAGATTTATGCTTTCGCTTTTGCGTAGTGAGATAGACATATATAAATAAAGGTGAAGTGGCGGTGCTATATTGATACAATCTCTCAATAAACAAACTATTACTGAAATTTTGGTTAGAAAAATAATGATTAAATTTTTGCCTTCCAAACCTTTTTATTTAGGCAAATAATTGGCTTATATTTTACCTTCTATCTGCATTGCAAATATCTTTGCTATCTTCTCAAGTAAAATATTTTCTACATGTTTGAAATCTTGATTTTCGTCTAATTCATTGGCTAAAGAGGTTACTGCTATGTCTTCAATGCCGCATGGCACGATGTAGTTGAAATAATCTAAATCATTATTTACATTCAAAGCCAAGCCGTGCATGGTTACCCATCGGCTGGCTCGCACGCCCATAGCACATATTTTTCTTGCACTTGGTTTTGCAGCATCTACCCACACCCCTGTGAAGCCTTCCAATCGCTCTCCTATTACTCCATAATCTGCAAGTGTCTGTATTACAGCTTCTTCCAAAAATCTGAGGTATTTATGAATGTCGGTAAAAAAATTGTCCAAATCTAAAATGGGGTATACAACCAGTTGTCCCGGGCCGTGATAAGTAATATCGCCCCCACGATTGATTTCAAAATATTGTGCTTTCTTTTCTGCAAGTTGGGCTTCTTTGATTAACAAATTTTCGCGTTTGCCACTCTTGCCTAAAGTATAAACGTGGGGATGCTCACAAAATAAAATATGGTTTTGCGTTGTAATCTGCCCACTTTCAGGCAAGTCACGGTTTTTAATTTTTAAATCTACCGTTTGCTTAAAAAGCTCCTCTTGATATTCCCAAGCTTGTTTGTAGCCAATCAATCCGAGATTTTGGTACTTTACTTTATTGTTTTTCAAAGAGTGAAAGTGATTGGAGATTTCAAGAAATACATTTTAGATATTCTACTCAAATATTTTTCCAAAGAAATGAAAAATCCTGCAATTACTTTGCTTTCGATGTTGCCACCTTTTAATTTCTGATCAATTTATACAAATACTAAAAGGCCATCTTTTTAAATTTTAATAGCAATTTACAAACAAAGCTTGGCTTAGCCCAATAATATGACTTCAAGCAAAATCCCTTATTAATTTGGATTCATTTACAGTTTGAGATACCTTTATTCCCTCTATTATCATTATGCTTTCGAAAATACACCCACTCATATTTGCGTTTTATCTCACTATTTCACAAATATCATTTTCTCAACCAGTTAAAATATTTTACGATTCCACACAGATAATAAAAACGGAAGGAGAGTATATTGATAAAAAGAAAAACGGAATTTGGAAGGAATATTTTATCTCAGGCAATGTAAAACTTGAAGCTGAATATAGAAATGATTCTGTAAACGGAATATGGAACGAATATTATGAAAACGGATTCCCAAAACTCAAATCGAACTATCAAAGCAATATTTTACAAGGTAAATACCAAACATTCTACTCAGATGGAATTCTGAAATTTGAATGCTCTTATAGAAATAACAAAATACTTGGCTATGCCAAAGCCTATTATTCTTCTGCACAATTAAAATCTGTAAAGCATTATAAATCAGACACTCTGCATGATATGGCTCTGAAATATTTTGAATCAGGAAAAATACAGACCTCTGCCTTTTATAAAAATGGGCTAGAAACTGGAGAATGGAAAGAGTTTTTCGAATTTAATAAGCCTTCGCTAATTGGCAATTTTGAGGCAGGGAAAGAAAGCGGATTATGGACAAGCTTCAACAAAGGGGGTAAAATAATCTCTCAAAAAAAATACATTGCAGGCTTGCTACAAGGCGAATCGCGTTTCTATCACGAAAATGGCAGGCTCAAACAAACGGAAACCAGAGAAGCCAATAAAATTATGAACCTAGGTGTTTATTTGGATGAAAAAGGAAATGAAAAGCCAAAAGGAACACTCAAAAATGGCAACGGGACCAGATTAATGTATTATCACCCCGAAGGAAGCAAATTTGCTGAATATGAATATAAAAATGGCTTGCTGAATGGTGTTTCCACTATTTATCACCCCAACGGAAAATTACAATTGGAGTTAAACTATGTGAATAGCAGCATTGACGGACATAGATTTGAGTATTTCGACAACGGGTATTTCAAAGAAATTGCTCATTATAAAAATGGAAATTTGGAAGGAGAATATTCTGAGTTTTATGAATCAGGGGCCTTAAAGGCACAAGGATTTTATAAAAATAACTTGGAAGACAGCCTTTGGTGGGAATATTATGAAGATGGGAAACCACTTTCTGATGGGTATTATAAAAATGGAGAAAAAGAGGGAAGTTGGTTTGAGTTTTATGAAAAAGGGCAATTGGCAAATTCGGGCAAATACATTAATGGCAAAAAACAAGGCGATTGGCTTGAATTTTACAGAGATTCGATTATAGCAGCCAAAGGCAGCTTCGAGCAAGGAAAGAAAACAGGTCATTGGTACGGCTATTTCCCCAATGGCGATGTGCAGATGGTTGGAACTTTTGTAAACGGCTTAGAATCAGGGGTTTGGAAAATATATCATGTCAATGGAAATATATCTAAGGAGGGTAAATTTATTGAAGGCTTAGAGCATGGTGTGTGGAACGACTATCATTCCAAAGGCTATTTAGAATCGACAGGGCAATATTTGGCAGGAAAAGAAAATGGCAAATGGCATTCGCTTTCAGAAACAAGCGATACAATTCAAACTGAATATTGGCAAATTGGCAAGCTGATGAACATTAGTGATTATAAAACCAAAGGCAAAATATACCCTAAAGGAAGCTTAAAAAATGGAAATGGTTCGAGACTTGCTTATCATTCAAACGGGCAAAAACAAGCCGAGGGCAACCTCAAAAATGGATCATTGTCAGGCACTTGGAAATATTATAATGAAAATTCTACCTTGGCATCTATTGGCGAATTGGCGGAAGGAAAAAAATCAGGTTGGTGGAAATATTATACATCAAGCGGAAAATTGGAATCTGAAGGCAGGTATGAAAATGATTTGATGGCTGGAAAATGGTTTTTCTACAATGAGAATGGAAAAATTGTCGACATCAAAGATTTCCCTACAAACACGGAATAAGATTATAATGTAATGGTTTACATTTGTAATTAATGGAGAATAATTCAATCAATACTAAAATAAACTAAGCTGCTTTCAAATTTGGGGTCGTTTACATCACATGCAAGAAACCATACAACAATCGTACGACCGTATCATTAAAGGCAATAAAGATTACGTAGAAGAAAAACTTCAAGAAGACCCTACCTATTTCAAACGACATGCACAAGGTCAGTCTCCCACTTTTTTATGGATAGGCTGCTCTGATAGTCGCGTTCACCCTAGTGAACTCACTAAGACAGATAAAGGAGAAATATTTGTGCACAGAAACATTGCCAATATGGTGGTACATACCGATTTGAACTTGCTAAGTGTGTTGCAATATGCCGTAGAAGTGCTGAAAGTAAAGCATGTAATCGTTTGTGGGCATTATGGATGTGGTGGAATAATTGCCTCAATGGACAATAAAGATCGAGGTTTGGTAAATAAATGGCTGCGAAATATTAAAGAGGTATATTTTAAAAACAAAGAAGAACTGCGGGCTATTGAAGATTTCGATGCTAGAGCAAGAAGACTTGTAGAACTGAATGTGGTAGAGCAGGTGTATAATTTGGCCGAAACCTCTATCATTCAAAAAGCTTGGAAAAACCGTGAGGTGAAGGTACATGGCTGGGTTTACGACCTTGAAGACGGATACATTAAAGACCTAAACTGTATGGTAGAAGAAATTTCGGACCTCGACCCTATATTTAAATACGATGTATAAAGTGGTGTTGCGTATTGCTATTTTGATTTTTTGTGTTTGCAATAGTATAAATGCGCAGTTCAAAACCAGCTATTTTGCCAATGGAAAATTAAAGTCGGAAGGCTGCTACAGCAACGATACTTTGAAGCAAGGTCCTTGGCGATTGTATTTTAACAACGGAAAGCTCAATGCCGAAGGCAGCTACTATTACGGTAAAATGTATGGCGAGTGGAAGTATTATAATTTCAACACAAATACCGTTGAAAAATCGGAATATTGGAAAGATGGCATTCAGCAAGGTGAGCAGCGTGAATTTTATACCACTGGTAAGCTATACAGGAGTATCAATTATGTAGATGGGGTATATGATGGCGCTTCTGTAAGTTTTCATACCAATGGTAAGCTGAAAGCCAAAGGCTTACATAAAGCAGGAATTCCTGAAGGGGTTTGGGAAAACTTTGATGAAAAAGGCCGTCTGATTTCAGAAAAAGGAGAAGAGCTAAAATCGGATCCGCCAACTAAAAAGCGGAAAAGATGGTGGAAAAAACACTAAAGAATTTTCACTTCTGAACATTTGATATTACCTTATATTCCATTTTTTTCAATGCTTTTTTATACACTTCCAATACTCTTTTTCTTGCAAATTCATGGTTTACAATGGGCTTAGGATATTTGAATGGATCAGAAAATTCGGGTACCCATTTTTTAATATATATTAAGTCTTTGTCAAATTTTTCAGTTTGCAAGGCAGGATTAAATACCCTAAAATAAGGTGCAGAATCGCAGCCTGAGCTTGATGCCCATTGCCAGCCCCCATTATTGGCACTGAGATCAAAATCCAATAATTTCTCTGCAAAATACGCTTCGCCCCATCGCCAATCTATCAGCAAATGTTTGGTGAGGAAGCTCGCAACCACCATTCGTACACGGTTGTGCATAAAGCCCGTGGTGTTTAATTCCCGCATTCCTGCATCTACAATCGGGTAGCCAGTGTTGCCATCACACCAAGCTTGAAATTCCTCGGGGTTGTTTCGCCACTCAATACGGTCGTATTCGGGCTTAAATGCCTGATGGGCTGCATGAGGAAAATGCCAAATAATCATCATATAAAAATCTCTCCAAATAAGTTCATTAAGCCAAGTTTCGCTAAGCTCAAGTGCTTTTTTTGCTAATTTTCTAATGCTTACTGTGCCAAATCGCAGGTGGACACTCAACCTTGAAGTGCCTGCAATGGCAGGGAAATTTCTTTGCTCGCTATAGTTTTTTACCAAACTGTCATTAACCAAATTGGGTGGAAATTGGTCTTGTGTATTTGCAAAGCCCAAAGATTCTAGTGTTGGCAAAGGCAAAAATTTATCCTTAAAAAAATGCTCATAATGCTTTTCTGTAGGATAGCTTTTTAGGTAAAATGAATTCAGCTTGGCTTTCCATTTGCGGCTATATGGCGTGAAAACGGTATAAGGTTTACCATCGTCTTTCAGCACTTCTTTATACTCAAATATACATTGGTCTTTAT
>Ga0163149_10007234_pt1 | contig 11222 bp, 10 predicted proteins | sample OliLakLV19MP5G1_FD_148604 | JGI IMG/M metagenome (GOLD analysis project Ga0163149, IMG submission 148604) | Freshwater microbial mat bacterial communities from Lake Vanda, McMurdo Dry Valleys, Antarctica - Oligotrophic Lake LV.19.MP5.G1 | ecosystem: Environmental > Aquatic > Freshwater > Lake >...
CATTGCTGATCAAATTCTGAAACAACTGTATCAACTGCCCCTGGTTACCATACAAAGTCGGCAGTGCCGCGCTTGTTACTTGCGCACCCGCGTCCTCGATGCTCAATTCCAAATTAGCAAGCGCGCGATCCAGCACCCGTTCCAGCGCCACAGTTTTGAAATCATCCCGCTTGCGCTGCACCCGTGAGTACATCAACAAGTCGGTGATCAGTACCTTCATTCGTGCCGCGCCATCGACCGCAAAGTGCAGAAATTCTAAACCCTCCGGGTCAAATTTGTCGCCATAGCGCCCTTCGATCAATTGCAAATAGCTTGTCACCATGCGCAATGGCTCTTGCAAGTCATGCGATGCGACGTAAGCGAACTGTTCCAGTTCTTCGTTGGAACGGCGCAGATTGGCGGAATACTCCGCCAGCGCCTCTTCATACTGTTTACGCTCGCTGATGTCCATAATTACACCATAGACGGCACTTGGTCCGTCGGATTTGTGCTCAATCGAGGTGTGCGTCTCGACATGGACGGTATGTCCATTTTTAGCAACAAAACGCATTTGCATCGACCCAGCAATACCCCGTGTAAAAATCTCGGTCGCGCGTTGTACAGCAATATCCCAATCATCAGGATGGGTAACCCGGTGCCAAAAGTCAGGCAGTGTGCGCCATTCTTCCGGTGTATAGCCCAACACACGTTCGGCATAGTCGTTCACGAACTCGACCCGCTGCGTGCCGTCGGGTTCGCCCGTTCCTTCCCACAAGATGCCGGGCAAATTGGCGATCATATTTTCAATTCGCTGGTTTTGTTCAAGCAGCAAACTGCTCATGTCAATCAACGAACGCTCGGCTATTCGTTGACGTGTGATATCGCGCAAGACATTGACACAAAGTTTGACGTTGCCCGCTCCATCAACGACAGGTGCGGAACGCGTGTGTATCCAGCGTTCTTCGCCCGTCGCAAGCATTTTGGCGCGGAAGATCAGTTCTGAAGATTTGCCCTCTTTGAACACGGTATTGCGCGGTAGGGCGCTGAACGACAGGGGACTGCCATTCAGATCGAACATTTCATAGCGCTGTTGCATCTGCTCGATGGGTTCCAAAATGTCAGTCGTGTTAGCGTATCCCGCAATTACAGCGGCGGCTTGATTGGCGAACACGACTTCTCCATTCGGCAGTTGCGCAGTGATGCCATCCGCGACACTCTCTAAAATCGCATCGCGCTGTTCAATCAGTGATTTGCTCAACTGCTCCGCGTGCAACCGCCGATCCTGCATCCAACTAATGATCACAGCGACCAATAAAAATAATATTGATTGCACTAAATTAATCTCAGGATTCAGCGCAGAATAATCGATCAGAAACACGGAGATAAGTGAGGATGCCAACCCGCTAATCATCCCGCCGAGATATGACGCGACGACAATGGTGAATAAGAACATCAGGAAAAGCGTGTTTTCCATCAACTCGCGGAACACAAGCGTGATCGCCAACGCCACGACCGAGCAAGCCGCGCCAATGATGATTTGTGCGATAAAACCTTGAATGGACAGTCGTGAGACTGTCCAATTCGCGCCGCGTTTAAGAGCCAAGTTGAAGAATGTAGATTTTGACATCGCTCTCCGCTAACGAGTCTTTGAGTCGTCCACCTTCGATTTGCATCTCGAAGTTATAAACCGCCTCGTGCCAGTGTCCATCTTGCAAGCCTGCATCCCCGATCTCGAACTCGCCCCCAAAACTGTCCTTCAGGTTGGCGACGACGACCACCACACTGCCCGACGCATCCCAGCGCTTGTAAGCGATGATTCCACGCTCTGGCAGATTCAAGACCACTTGGAAATTCTCGCTGCACAGCGCGGGATTGGCTTTGCGCAGCCCGATCAGAAATTTGTAATGATTGAACAGCCCGCTGTTCGGCTCATTGGCGAGCAAACCCCATTGCAGCGGCTGTGGATCAAGCGTCTTAGGGGTCGGCTGTCCAAATTCTTCGCCCATCCACAACATTGGCACCCCCGGCGCCGTCAACAGCAGCGACGCACCTAGCTTGCAGCGCCGGAACGCAGCCACCTCGAACGTCTTGGCGACATCGCCGAGCAGATCGATAACGCGCCGCTCATCATGATTGTTCAGATAATGGATCGTATTGTGGCTGTTGACGAAATGATCGTAGTGCCAATCCATCGTTTTCAACAGTTCATCCGTGTTAAACGGCTCGCGCCCGCCATGTGGCACGCCCAACGTCGTGGTGATCAACTGGCGATAGAAATTGTCATGCCATGCCGCGTCCATGGGTCCGCCGGGTCCGGCGATGCTTGCGTCTTGCGGGATATGTTCCGCAATCGTGTAGAACGGCTTGAAATCAATCCGCGCGTGCATGGTATCGTGAAACCACTGAAGCAGCTCGAAATACTTGATTGCCCGCGTACAGTCGAAGCGAATGCCATCGATGCGAAACCGCTCTACCCACGACTCCATCGCACCCATGATATGCGCGCGCGCTGGAAACGTCTTTAGGTTCTCGTCATATTTCTCATAGTTGAACTTGGGTCCGAACTGAAGGGCGGGTTCATCGGGATTATCACGGTAGAACCAATATTCATAGTCGATCTGTGCCAGCGGCGCGTCCGCCTCCATGTGGTTGTAGACCGCATCATGGATCACGCGAATGCCACGCGCATGACATTCATCGACCAGACGACAGAGATCGTCAGGCGTGCCATAGCTGTTCTCGATCCCGTACAGACTGCGCTGTGCATAGCCCCAACTGTGGTGTCCGGGAAACTCGTTGACGGGCATCAGTTCGATGGCGTTGATACCCAGATCGACCAGATAATCCAACTTCTCGATCACGCGCGCAAAGGTACCGCTTGCGTCGTCGCTATCACCCGCCCCGCCGCGAAAATCCCCAATATGCAGTTCGTAGATGATCAACTGCTCATTGTTGGGCAGCGGCACATCGTCATGCTGCCATTGGTAGGTAATATCGGTGCGTTTGCCGTCCTTCAAGGTCAGAATGGCATTTTGGCGACTGTCCAACGAGTAGCGCAGCGCCTTTGGATCCGCGACCGTGACTGTGTTACCCTCCGCGAACCAACTGAGCGATTTCACTTGGAATTTATATTGATGCTCACCATCTTTCAACGGCACAGTGACGCGCCATACGCCGTCGTCACCGCGCTGCATCGAGATCGGCTCCCATTCATTCCAACCGCCAATGAGAGCCACTTCTTGATTGTAGGGTGCCAGCAATTCAAACGTGTGTTCCACAGTCATGTTCAGATTTGTCCGTTCCAATACACGGTTTCAATATCACACTTCATTATGAGACAGCACCTATCGATCCGATACGATCAACTCAATGGGGCTAACATGATCGGGTTCCCCTGTATTGAGGAGAATTGCGCCGCCCTCGACTTTATTTTTGACTTGTTCGCGGCGCGGTTCAATAATCAGATGGCGAATCAGCGTTGTAATCGTGCCGACAATCGGCACCGCGATGATGCCGCCCAGCACGCCCGCCAGCGCGAAACCCGTGAAGATACTGATGATCACCAACAGCGGGTCAATGCCCATGCTCCGCGCCATCATACGTGGCGTCAAAAAGTTCGACTCGACCTGCTGCGCGACAAGGAAGACGATCAGCACGATCACGCCATTGGAGGGCGATTCGAGCAGCGCCAACAATGTCGCCACAATCCCGCCGATGACCGTGCCAATGACGGGGAGCATCGTCATGACGCCGATGATCAAACCTAAGGCTAACGCATTGTTGACCCGAAAGATCGTCAGTACAATGCCGATCAACACCGTGATAATGATAGCGACTGTCACCACGCCGCGCACATAGCTGCCAATATTCAACTCAATATCTTCGATGATTTGAAGCGCTTTGTCCCGATTGCGCAGGGACAGCAACTCAACGATGAAATCCGCAATTTTATCGCGCGATGTCAGCCAATACACCCCCATGATGAAGACCAACAGCGCGTCGCCCAGCGTGCCGCTCAAATTGCTGACGAGGGATGGGCTGGACGTGCGAATGGTGCTGATAACGTCGTTCACAGCCGTGCGCAGTTCATCCGGGCTAATGAAGGTGATCGTGGTCTGCGTCAGATCGCTCACACTACGCTCTATCCACGTCTGCGTAAAGATTATGCGATTGGCAAGACGATCCTCGTTGAGCAAATAGCGCGACATTTGGGATGCGATGGGCGCGAGAACAATGATCGCCAATATCACAATGGATAGCAGCATCGTGCCATAGACCAGTAAAATCGCGCCCCCTTGCGGGATGTGCCACCCCATTAAACGCACGACCAACTTTCGCAGCGCAGAGGCAATCGTGATCGCCAAAAACAACACGATCAAGACGCGAACACTGCTAAACAAAAGATACGCGCCCAAAAGTGTAGTAATCACAACCAATGTGTTCCGAAAGACTTGTTGTGCGCTCACATTGCCTCCAAGGGTAGGGTGTACGATGATCTTTTCAGCATAGTCACCTCACACCGTTTTTTGATGAGAAGAGCGGGCAAATTTCTTTAGCCATACGACCTATTAAGACAAAAAACGTTTGTAACTACTCAGTCATCAGTATTTATTCACCTATCCATAGGATTAAGCTCAAAATCCGTGAATTTGAACTCAATAGACACATAATGAACCCTATAGGACTGGGGCAAAACGCGGTCTGCACGGGTAGGTGAATAAATACCAGTCATCACGACTTTCCGGCTCATAAAGGTTGACAATAGACCACTTCGTAGTGAATTTTGATCGCGATCTTCGTGCCACGAAGTTCTTTATGGACATCTAAAACTTATATAGGGTCATAACTCAGTGAAGATACCGCGATGGCTGAGCAGTTACAATCGTTCGTGCTTTTACCCGACTGGCGGGATACCTATCAACCATATGTCCTACCCCAAGACGGTTCAGGCGTCCGATCCGCTGTAGCCGCGAATATTCTATTGTAGAAAGCAAGTAAGGGTAACATCGTTGTATTTCGACCGACCATATGAATGGGGATTCAATCATGCAAAACGATGGTTTGTGGAATCAGATCTCAGGGAAATGGAAGCAGTTCACCGGCGACGTGCGCGCAAAGTGGGGCGATCTGACCGACGATGATGTTGAACAGATCGCCGGGCAGCGCGACAAATTGGCGGGCAAACTGCAAGAACGCTATGGGCGCACGCAGCAAGAAATCGACCATGAAATTGACGATTGGGCGACCTCGCTCAAGTCGAAGTTCTAAGTCTCGATACTCCGCGCGGATACCAGCCCGTGTGATTGCTATTCGTCATGGGATGTGCAAACGCACATCCCATCTCTCAACCTAGAAGACCCTGTTTCCTTTTGTAGAGGATGTAAAACAATCATGGCAGCGAACAACCTGAATAATCGTATGTACTACAGCCGCGACGCCGAAATACGCGCAGAACGTGATCGCCTGATGCTGGCGGCGCTGGTGGCAATCGTGGGCGTAGGCTTCGGCATGGCATTGGCGATGCTGTTCGCCCCGCAGAGCGGCGACAAAACGCGGCGTGGACTGGTCGATGCCGCGGGCAACTTTATCGAAAACGTGCAGCAGACCGTCGAAAAAGCTGTTCAGCAATAACTTGGAGGCGTGATGCGCTTTGACGATCAAGTACGCCGTCCCACATCTAAAGCACGGCGGCGGCGGCTCGATCCTCATTACGTCGTCGGTGAACGGGACGCGCACCTTTAGTAACACGGGCGCGACGGCATATTCCGCGACAAAAACAGCGCAAGTGGCTGTCGCCAAGATGTCGGCGCTCGAACTCGCGCCATTCAAAATTCGCGTCAATGTAATTTGTCCCGGCGCGATTGAGACCGACATCAAAGACAGCACCGAAGAACGTAACCGTGAAAGTGTGAAATTCCGGTGGAGTTCCCAGAAGGGAATATCCCGCTCACGGGTGGCGAACCCGGCACGGCGGAGCAGGTCGCAGAGCTGGCAATGTTCCTCGCATCGCCGGCTGCGGCGCACATCGCAGGGACGGAAATCTGGATCGACGGCGCTGGATCGCTGCTGCAAGGTTAAAAGCAACCGCAATACGACAAGCGTGAAGGCGTTCAAGCGAGCGCCTTTTTTGATTTTCCCCTTCAGCTCTTCTATGCTTGTACGCTCAACATTGCTGAAAAGCCCAATAAGGAACTGGCATGACCCAACGATCTCTGCGGCGAATAAAATGATCGGCGGACACATCAACCGCGCGCAGGATATCGATGCCGACGTGACCGTATGGAAGCTGCATGATATCGTGATGAAAATCGTCGTCAGAGATTGAGACAAAAAAAGCGCGCCATGTCTTGAACATGGCGCGAATCTCATCTGCGTTGCGTGAAGGACGGATTAGACCCGAACCCCTCGACGACCGAACAGCAGCGAGACGACGAACAAGATCAGGAATACGACAAACAAGACCTGCGCGATTCCCGATGCCGTACCTGCAATACCGCCGAAGCCGAGAACCGCTGCGACGATTGCGACGACCAAGAACAAAAGCGCCAGATTCAACATGATTTATTGCTCCCCTTACGATCCATCACTTAAATCCACTATACATTTAACGACCATCGTCTAGATGCGACAGATGGTCGTTTTTGCATTAGGTGGATCGGGGGGTTTGCAAATAGTCTACCAGTCGCCAACGCTGCCATCGACGCGGCGCACGACGGGGAGATAGGCACGCTGATACGGATACTTCGCCGCCAATGCTTCGTTCACATCTGTCCCCAAGCCGGGCGTCTCGGTCATATTTAGATAACCATCCGCGAACGTCGGCGCGCCCGGCATCACATCGCGCGCGACTTCGGGAAAGAATACCATTTCCTGCACGCCGAAATTCGGAATCGACAGATCGACATGCACATTCGCGGCGTGCGTCATCGGCGCGATGTCGCCGGGACCGTGCCATGCCGTCTGAACGTAAAAACTTTCGGCAATCGCGGCGATCTTGCGCGCTTCCGTGATACCGCCAATGTGTCCCAGATCGCACCGGATGAAGTCGATCAACTGCTCGGTGATCAACGGCAGCGCGTCCCAGCGTGTATGGAACAATTCGCCCATCGCAATCGGGATGGTCGTATGCTGACGGATCAGCCGGAAGCTCTCTTTATTTTCTGGGCGGATCGGGTCTTCGAGGAAGAACAGATGATAGGGTTCAAGTTCTTTCGCCAGCCGCGCCGCTTGAATCGGCGTCAGCCGCTCGTGAACATCGTGCAGCAGTTCAACCTCATCCCCGACCGCGACGCGGATATGCTCGATCAGTTTCGGAATTGTGCGCAGATACGGCGACGGCTCAAAGCGCTCGACCAATGGCAGCGCACCCGTCGAAGTGGACGACATGCGTTCTTGCGGCGTGTTCTCGACGCCATACGTTCCGCTCATGCCCGGCACGAGGACTTGCACGCGAATGACTTTGAAGCCGCGCTCCATCGCAGCGCGCACATTGTTTTCGACTTCTTGAAAGTCGCGCCCGCTGCAATGCGTATAAGCCAATGCGCCGTCGCGTGTGCGTCCGCCGAGCAGCGAATACACCGGCATTCCGGCGCGCTTGCCCTTGATATCCCACAGCGCCAGATCGACGCCCGCCAGCGCGGTCATCAAAACGGGTCCACCACGCCAATACGCCCCGCGAAATAACATCTGCCAGATATCTTCAATACGATCCGGATCGCGCCCAATCAATATCGGCGCGATGTGTTGTTCCAGCGCCGCCGCGACCGCCAATTCGCGTCCGTTCAGCGTCGCGTCGCCCCAACCATAGACGCCTGGATCGCTGGTTTCGATTTTCACCAGCACATAGTTACGATCCGGGCAGGTGACGACGATTTTCACGTTCGTGATATGTAACGCCATGCTTCATCCCCATTGTAGGGGCGTGCCGCCAGCACGCCCGCCGATACACACGCCCGCGTTACCCGCCGATACACGAACGCTACGACCACAGCCGATCATGCGAGTATTCAACATCCCAATGTTCGGTTGATTCAAACGCCATCGGGTCTTTGGTGTTCACAAATTCGCGCATACACTCCAAGTCAATATCGCCGAAGCCCAAGCCCGGCGTCTCTGGCACATTAATGTAACCATCGACAATCAAAGGACGTGGCAAGTCTGTGCAAAGATCGTTCCAGCGCGGAATATCGACTGAATGATTCTCCAGCACAAGGAAATTATCGGTCGCGGCGGCGCAGTGGACGCTGGCAAGCGCGGCGACGGGCGATCCTGCCATGTGCATCGCCATCGCAATCCCGCGTTCCTGCGCATAATCCCCGATGCGCTTGGTTTCGAGAATGCCGCCCGATGTCGCCAGATCGGGATGAATGATGGAGACGCCGCGCGCCTCGATGAGCGGCGCGAAGTTCTCTTTCAGGTAAATATCTTCGCCCGTACAGATCGGCGTCGTCACGGCATGGGACAGTCGAACGTATTGATCCGTAAGCTGCCACGGGATCATGTCCTCGTACCATGCCAACGTGAATTGATCCAGCGCCTGCCCGATCTTGATGCACGACTCGACGTTGATATGCCCGAAGTGATCCGCCGCCAATGGGATTTCGTCCCCGATGATGCTGCGCACCGTGCCGACGTAATCGACCAGATAATCGACACCCTTTTTCGTCACTTGAATGCCCGTCAGCGGGTGCATGATATCAGTGGTTTCGATGCGACCCGGCGGCGCGCTGATCGCGCCGGGAATATTGCGCAGCAGCCCGATCCCCACATCGAATTTCAGAAACTTGAAGCCCGCCTCCATGCGCCGCTTGAGGCGATTGCCCATTTCCGTCGCATCGAGCATCGAATCGGTGTCGCAGTAGCACAGAATTTTGTCGCGGAACTTGCCACCCGCCAATTGATACGCCGGAACATCATATGCCTTACCCGCTAAATCCATCAGCGCCATTTCGATCCCGCAGACGCCGCCCGCTTGCCGCGCATGGTGTCCGAACTGCTTGATTTTGCGGAAAATCTTATCGATATTGCACGGATTCTCGCCCATGATGCGACTTTTGAGCATCAGCGCGAAGGTCTTGCTTGCCCAATCGCGCACCTCACCGTAACCGGAGATGCCCTGATTGGTATCGATGCGAATCAGCGACAAATCCATCGGCATATTCGAGAGATTGGCGATGCGCATGTCGGTGATGCGCAGATCGGACGGACGCGAATGCGCGCGCACGTTGTCGGTGATTTGAGCTGCCTGTGTCATGTCCCCCCCCAAAACAGTACTAATTCTGAGTATTGAGTAAAGAGTATTGTTCTCAGCACTCAGCACTTTATTAATCCCAATACGGTTCGCCGTCGAGCAGATTGGCTTTCAGCACATCCGGCACGAGCGTGATCCCCAAGCCCGCGCCGTCCGGCACTTTCAGCATCGATCCGCCGACGATCAACGGTTCTTCGATCATCGCTTCGATGTAATCATCGGTGCCGATGCGCGTCTCGGTCATGACGAAATTGCGCGCCGTCGCGCCGAAATGCGCCGTCGCCACGTTGTGGATCGCGCTACCGATGTTGTGCATCACCACCGGAATCGAAAACACATCCGCCAGTTCTGCGATTCGGCGCATCCCCGTGATCCCGCCCGCGAACACAATATCGGGATGGATTACGTCGATGGCTTTGTTCATCAGAAACGGCAGAAATCCTTTCGGCAGTTCGAGTTTTTCGCCCGTCTTGATACGCACGGCGGCGTTGCGCTTGAGCGCCACCCAACTTTCGGAATAGGCGACGGGCAGCGGGTCTTCGATCCACAGCGGACGCGACGGTATGAGAACTTCGGACAAGCGGATCGCGCTGGCAACGTCCCATTCGTTGTGACAGTGGACGATGAAATCCATGTCATCGCCAAGCGCCGCGCGGATGCGTTCGTAGCCCGCGCCAATCGTGCGCAATTCGCGTTCATAGAGCATCGACGCGGGCAAGCCCGAAGCGAAGCGATCCGCCGCCAAGTAGCCGCCGCGCAAGCCCTCGAAGCCGAGCTTAATTGTCTGCCAGCCGACGGGATGCGCCTTGATCGCCGCTGCCCACGCACGGCATGACGCCGGATCGAACCAATCAGCGGGACCCGGCGTGTTCGTATACAGCATGATCGAGTCGCGCACACGCCCATTGAGCATCTGCGAGACAGACCGCCCCAAAATCTTGCCCGCCACATCCCACAGCGCGATATCGATGCCGCTGATCGTCGGAACATGCGCGAGATAGGGATGCGTCAGCGCACACATGGCGTTGAACAGCCTATCGATTTCGAGCGGGTCAGCGCCAATCAAGATAGTGCGCATGTGATGGATGTACGAACGCGCCGTCGCGCCCGACGCGCCCGCCTCGCCGTAGCCCGTGATACCCGCGTCGGTCTCGATCTTGATTAAACATTGATTGCTGGCGGTCTTGAGCTGCATCGCCTTGACCGCCGTAATTTTCGGGTTCATTCAAACCTCTCGTTTCAGCAAGCCGCGATCTCGATAAACATCCGCTGCCTCGCGCACGAATCGCGCCGTCTCCACTGCGCCGTACAGCGTTTCGAGGCGTTCCGCCAACGCCCTGAGCGTGTCATAACTGGCGCGCTGTGGACGCAGCAGATCGTACATTTTCAGCAGTTCATCGTTCGGCACAACCGTCAATTCGGCGGCACGCAGCAAATTTGCCGCCATCTGCGCGTTGCCCGCAGCGCGGGCAATCTGCGCTTGTTTGCGCAGCGTCTCCGCGTCGATGCGCAGATCGTCCGCCGTCAATTCTCCGCTGATCGCCGCCTCGAACGTGATATCGGCGTAAGCGCGTCCGCTGGCGGCTTTGAGATCGGCGTCATTTTCCGCCAGCGGATAACAGGGAATGTCGCTCACAACGTCGGCTCCCAGTCGAAGCGCAGTTCGACGGGCGGCTGATCCGCCCGGACTTCCTCTGTCTCACGCCGATGAAGCAGCGCCGTCTTGACGATCAGCCGCAAGCGCGCGGTATTATCCACTTTCACCCCAACGGGCGACGGCGCTTCGCCCTTCGCATAGCGCGCGGCGTTGCGCCCGATCTGCTCGTAGAGTGCCAACGTCAACGACGGCGATTGTGGGAACAATTCGAGATTATTGAGCGGCGCGAGTCCGCGCTTGGTGACGACGGTTGTCCCGCGCGATTGCAACCCGATGCCGATGCCGCTCCCGCTGAGGCGCGCGGCGACATGCCCGACGGCGGCGCAGTCCGATGTG
>Ga0163149_10007237_pt1 | contig 11220 bp, 13 predicted proteins | sample OliLakLV19MP5G1_FD_148604 | JGI IMG/M metagenome (GOLD analysis project Ga0163149, IMG submission 148604) | Freshwater microbial mat bacterial communities from Lake Vanda, McMurdo Dry Valleys, Antarctica - Oligotrophic Lake LV.19.MP5.G1 | ecosystem: Environmental > Aquatic > Freshwater > Lake >...
AAACAAGGCGGCGTCAGAGGCAAATAATTATATTATAAAAAAAATAACAACTAAAAAGGGCTGCCAATTGGCAGCCCTTTTGCTTATATAACTCAATTAAATCTTAATGTTTATGATTAGGATCATTGTGATCGTGCCCCTCATGGGATTCGCTGGGTTTAACCGGATCGGTCACAATCAGCATTTCAATATCAAAAACCAATGTTGCATTTGGCGGAATTGTTGGTGGTGCCCCGTTCGCACCATAAGCCAAATTGCTTGGGATAATAAGGCGATACTTATCTCCCATTGACATCAGAGACAATCCTTCTTCCCATCCCGGAATTACCATATTATTTCCAAGAACAAACTGAATAGGCTGTCCTGTTTCAAGAGATGATTCAAACATTTTTCCATCTGAAAAATAGCCCGTATAGTGCGCTGCAATTTGCTTTCCAGCTCCGGCTTTCATTGGACTGTTCTTTGTTGACACTACAATGTATTTCAATCCACTTGCAGTTGTAACGGTGTCCTTTCCTTTTGTATCGTATTGCGGAATTGGAGTCTTAGCAGTAATATCAATAAATTCAACATCAAAAATAAGTGTTGCTCCTCCGGGAATTGGCCCCGATCCACCATCACCATAAGCGATAGAAGAAGGAAGTATGATACGTGCTTTTTCACCTTTTCTTAAAATCGAAAAAGCAAGATCCCAACCTCTGATCACTTTTGACATTCCGAGTGGGAACGAAAACGGACTACCTCTTTCAACAGAAGAATCGAATACCTTTCCATCTGCAAAGTAACCTGTATAATGAACAGTTACTTTATCACCCCTATTTGCTTTTTGTCCCGCCTTATTTTCTTTTACAAGAATATACCTTAAGCCTTCGTCTCCGTTAATTGTATCTTTTCCTTTTACATCATAAGGCTTTGGAGCCTGATCAACCGAGATCAACTCTACATCAAATACCAATGCAGAATTAGCCGGAATCGTCGGCGAAGCTCTTTCTCCATAACCAAGCACAGCAGGTATTCTTAAAATTGCCTTGTCTCCCGCATGCAATAATGCAATTCCTTCATCCCAACCTTTTATAACCTGACCAACGCCCAATTTAAAACTGAAGGGCTGATTACGCCTGTAAGAGCTGTCGAACACTGTATCATTCGTAAGCTTACCAGTATAATGTACGGTTACCTTATCACCTATAACCGGCTGAACTCCCGTACCTTTTTTTATAATCGCGTACTCTAGACCGGATGCTGTTTTAACAAACACAGGAGGTTTCTCCGGTTTACCTTTACCTTTTTGAGACATACTATTAAAAATTGTAAGTGATAAAACAGTTACAAGACAAAATATTTTTCGCATCTCTTAATAATTTATATTTCAATTATTTTACTGCTACTATCTCAACATCAAACGCCAAAGGTGTATAAGGTGGAATAACTCCATTTCCAAATCCCTCTGGTCCGTAAGCAATTGCACTTGGAATAACCAATTTAGCTTTCCCTCCAACGTTCATCATTACCAGGGCTTCATCCCATCCTTTAATTACCCCTCCAACTCCAACAGGAAATTCAATTGGTGTTGATTTACCTTCTGAAGTATCAAATATCCTGCCATCCAGGAATTTGCCCGTATATTTGACCTGTACAGTTTTACCTGATTCAACTTTTTCTCCTTTACCTTTTTCTACATTTATAAAATACAAGCCTGATTCGGTTGGCTTAACAGTGATCTTATTATATTCTATATATTTCGCAATTTCTCCTGCTTCCATACCCTTGCGTCCTTCTGCCATTTCCATTTGTTTTTGTCTTTGCTGATCAATGATCGCTTTTGATTTTACATTTATCAATTTAGCTTCAAACGTGAGCATGCTTCCGGCCTTAACATAAGGAGGCAATTCTTTTACTCTGAATGTTTTAAAGTAAACTGAATCAGCACTGATTTTAAAACTTGCGCTGTCTCCAACATGCATCATGGCAACTGCGTCTTCAAAACTTCCTTTAAAAGTAGAAGGCCCAAGCGGAAATTCAACAGCACCGGTACCATCACGAGAAACCGTTTTTGAATCAAACAATACAGAATCAGATTCACTCCTATAACTCATTACAATCTGAACATAATCGCCGGTATTAGGTTTAACACCTTGTTCATTTTGCGAATAAAATTTATATTGTATTCCCGATTCCGAAGTTTCATAATTCGAGGAACCGCCATTATCACCGCAAGAAGCAATCATTGCACACACCGGCAATACGAGTAAAATTTTCCTGTAATTCATTTTTTTATTTTTTAATTTTTAATCCCACCCAAAATTATGGGCTATTCATTTATTTAGTTAACCTTTAATACTTCAACCTCATAAACAACCGTTGTATAAGGCGGGACAATTCCTGTTGATGAGCCTTTGTCGCCAAAAGCAAGTTGCGAAGGTATAATAAATTTTGCTTTGCCACCCTCTTTCATTAAAGATATCCCCTCTTCCAGCCCCCTGATTAATTGAAATTCATCACCAAATGTAAACTGAAAAGGCTGCCCGGTTTTAGTTGAATCAAAAGTGCGCCCATTTAAAAAGCTTCCTTTATAACTCACTTCAATATTTTTATCTACCTCAACCGGAGTACCACTACCCTCAACCAAAGGCATATAATAGATTCCAGCACCAATAGGATGTTCATCAACAGATTGCGAAGTGAGGTACACCTTCAATTCTCTTTGCTCCTCAATATCCATATCCTCTTTCTTTTTAAGCAAAACACTTTGCCATTGAGCGTATTCCACTGGATTCATCATTTTAGCAATGCAAATATCCAGTTTCATTTCTCCTTCAACCGGATCATTCAAATCCGAAATATCGGGAAGCAAGCCAAAAACCATTTCGGAATTAACAACGAAAGAAACACTATCACCTTCATTAAGACCCGACAATATCTCTGCCCATTTTTTTTCTAAAGAATCTTTTTTAAAGTTTATCATAACGGCACCTGATGAACTTACAGTTCTGGAATCGAACAGTATAGAATCGTTCATCGTTTTGCCAACCATATGAATTTCGAGGTGATCTCCTTCGGAAGGTTTTTTATTACTGTCTTTGAAGGAAAGCAGCTTGTAATAAACTCCTCTTTCACCTTCGGTATAACCCGGATATTTTGATTCCTTTTTGCAGGAACACAAAAGGACAGCGAAAACGATAATAAAAAAACAAACTTTATTCATAATTTACTGTAACGATAATAATTCAATATCATAAACAACACTTGAACGTGGCGGAATTTTATTGCCATCGCCCTGGAAACCGTGCGCCAGATGGCTAGGTAAAATAAACATTGCCTTATCGCCCACCTTCATAAATAAAATTCCTTCATGTAATCCGCTCTCCACGTTATCCTGACCTATTAAAAATTTTTTTGGCCCGCTATTATCAGAACTATAACACTCAGTTCCATTGAGCAGACTTATTTTATAATTCACTTTTGCATATTTACCTGTTTCGGCTTTTGCGCCTGTGCCTTCTTTATAGATCATGTACCTTAAACCAGTACCGGTTTGTTTCATCTCCCATTTATGTCTTTTAGCATAATCATCTATCTCATCTGCTTCCTGCGAAACATATTTTTTATTGGCATCAATAAGCGGTTCTTTCAGTGTTTCCGGAGTAACGGTTTTAGGAGTATTCTTATGCCTGCAGGAAAAGCCGCATAACAAAAAAGAAAAGAATAATATCCTGAAATAAAACATCATTGGCCTATCAATTCCGTTTTATACAATGGGAGTATTTCCAAAAACTTGTTTACTGTTGCCTCGAGTGAAAGATTGCTGGCACCACCCGCTGCGTTCTTATGTCCGCCACCGCTAAAATATTGTCTCGCAAAAGTATTTACGTCAAATTTTCCTTTTGACCTGAAAGACATTTTTATTATTCCATCCTTTTCAACTATAAAAACCGAAAATTTTATTCCACGAATAGATAAGGGATAATTCACCAAACCTTCAGTATCGCCCTTCTTAAAATTAAACCGGTCAAGCTCTTCGTTCGTAAGCGTGATGTATGCTGCATTGTATTCTTTCAACACTACCATTTTTTCAACTAAGGCATGGCCCAATAATTTTAATCTATCTTCTGTATTATCATCAAATATCCTGTTGTGTATTTCCGAATTATTGGCACCTGCTTCTACCAACGCCGCGGTTATTTTTAATGTTTTAGCCGATGTTGAAGGAAAACGAAAAGAACCGGTATCCGTCATTATACCCGTATACAAACACTCTGCAATTTTTTTATCGATCTTTTTTGTGTCGCCCATCAATTGAATAAAATCATAAATCAACTCACATGTGGATGACGACTTTACATTATGCAACAGATAATCCGCAAAATCTTCTGGTTGCTGGTGATGATCAATGATCACTTTTACCGCAGCTGTACCAGCTATTTCCTTGCCCAATTCACCAATGCGTGAAAGAGCATTAAAATCGAGACAAAAAATAATATCTGCCGCTTTTATTTTTTTTGCTGCCTGAAGGCCGCTTACAGAAGCGTTCACCACTTTGTTATTGCCGTGTAACCAATTTAAAAAATCGGGATAATCATTAGGCGCAATAACGGTTACACTATGCTTTTTAATTTTAAGGTAATTGTATAAACCGAGTGACGAACCCATCGCATCGCCATCAGGTGACCAGTGTGTAACAATAACTATATCCTTTGGTTTAGCAAGGAGTTTTTTTAATACTGAAAAATTTGAAGTTTTGGGCATATTGTAATTTCCGTAAAGGTAATATTTATCGAAAACATGGCTTAAGTATATACAAAGATTATTTTCCTACTTTTGCACCTCGAAACTTATAATAATTATATGACAACTAACAGAACTTTTACGATGATTAAGCCTGATGCAGTTGGAAACAACTACATAGGACCAATATTAGCGAAGATAAACGAGGCAGGATTCAGAATAGTAGCGATGAGATATACCAAACTCAGCAAAGAAACTGCCGGACAATTTTATGAAGTACATAAGGCAAGACCTTTTTACGGAGAGTTAGTTGATTATATGTCGTCAGGACCAATTGTAGCTGTAATATTGGAAAAAGATAATGCTGTAAACGATTTCAGAACGCTTATCGGAGCAACTGATCCAACTAAGGCGGCACCGGGAACTATCCGCCAGTTATTTGCAAAATCTATAGCTGCGAATGCTGTCCATGGATCCGATAGCGATGACAACGCGCAAATTGAAGGGAATTTTTTCTTTTCAGGAATGGATCGTTTTTAGAACATAAATTACTTTAACAAAAAAGGGAAGAGCTTGTTCTTCCCTTTTTTGTTAAAGACTTAAGCCTTTTTTTCATTACTTGCTTTTACAAGATTGTTATAATACTCTTCATATTCATTGTAGACTTTTCTAAGAAGTGGTCCCATATACTCAATTGTTTTTTTCAACAATTTTCCTTGGACTTGACCTCCTAATAAGAGAGATTCACAATAAGATACATTCAAGGCATTTTCTAAATCTGGACTCAAAAATTTTATTCTCTGCTCTTGAAAATCAAAACAATTCTTGAGTTTATTCCAATCCGATGTTTTTACTTGCTTAATGGTATAATCTGCAAAGTCCTCCATACTAAAATAAACTCCCATATTATCTTCAATAAGAAGATCTGGAAATTCTTGAATAAGCTGATCAAAATATTCTTTAGGCTTTAAAATACTGTTAGATAAAGACAAGTCTTCCATTTAATTTTTCAAATTTAAATTCAAAAACTTATTACAATCCATATTCCGACAACAAATACGCCAACGCAGCCATACTTGCTGCTCCTAATTCGAGTTCCCGTTTATTTATTTTATCGAATGTATCTATTGCTGTATGGTGGTAATCGAAGTAACGCTGTGAATCGGGTAATAAACCAAACATAGCAGCTCCCTGATCTTTTAACGGACCAATATCCGCGCCGCCGCCAATTACAGTGAAATCATAAACACCATAAGGGAAAAACAGATCGGCATAAGCTCTTATTCTACGCTTTACATTATCGCTGGCATCCATTGAAATACCTCGTGGACTAAACCCTCCAGCATCCGATTCAATACCTGCGATATGTTTTTCATTTTTAAGTTTTGCCACCTCCGCATATTTTGCTCCTCCCCTGCCTCCATTCTCTTCATTCATAAATGCAACTATACGAATGGTGCGTTTTGGTTTTATGCCCAGTGTATTAAATAAATGCAATACCTCCATGGATTGCACAATACCAGCGCCATCGTCATGGGCACCATTACCATTATCCCAGGCATCCAGGTGTCCGCCGATCACAATTATCTCCTCAGGATGTTCGGTACCCCTTACTTCTGCAATAACATTGTGTGATTTTTCATCAGGCAATGTTTTGCAATTCATTTTGAAAAAGAATTTTAAAGATGGATCTTTTTTCAATAATGCGCTTAGCGTATCTGCCCCCATTGTACTAATGGCGCAAGCCGGTATCTTTTTTTTCGTGCTATCAATATACATCATCACTCCTGTATGCGGATTATTATCAGTTGCTGTTGTTACCGAACGCACCACCACGCCTATGGCGCCATGCTTCACCGCCTCACTGGCCCCTTTCCAACGCTGATCCACAGCACCGCCATATGCTTTAAAAGTATGCATCAATGTTGCATCCATCGGGCGGTTGTAAAAAACTATTTTACCTTTTATTTCAGCACTCCGTTTTTCAAGTTCTTCCCATGCCTTTATTTCGACCACTCCGGCACTTGTACCGTTTGCATCTGTAGCAACCGACCCGCCCAATGCACAAATGGGAACAGACATCTCTTTTCCTTTTGCAGTTATTTTAGCAGCTTCCTTTTCACCTCGCACCCAATGCGGCACCATACACTCTTGTTTATAAACTGTATCTGCCCCAATATCTTTCATCATTTTATAAACCAGTTCAACTGCCTTAGCTGCCTGCGGAGATCCGCTGATTCTGTGAGGTGCTTTAATACACAACTCTTCCAGATCTTTATAACAACGCGAACCTGTCAACGCTTTATCATAAATCTTTTTAAACATTAATGAATCCTTGTTCTGTGCGTTGAGCAAAACAGATGAGCATACAAAAAAGAGAAATAGCGATCGTAACATATATAGGTAGTTTAATTTATAAATGGCTTTCGCACCATCTCGACAGGCTCGATGTGACCAAACCCAGGCAGGGCGGTCAGTTCGAGCTTGTCGAGAACCGTGCGGTTGCGAAATAAAGTCGTATAAAAATCCAATGTCTATTTTAAAATTATTTCATTAATAACATTTGCACCTATTTCATCATTCAACATTTTGATCATTTTTTCGCGTGCATAATGCAACTCTTCACGCAACGGAGCCGAATCAACTTTTACAAATAATTTTCCTTTAACAATAAAAATTTCCTTGGTATGCTTTGCTATTACAGCACCCATTACTTTTTCCCATGAACCCACTAGCTTTACCTCATTTAACCTGGTCTTCAGATTATAAGTCTCAAGAAGATTTTTTATGGCTTCCTTTAACGTATATAGATTTTTTTCGTTAAACACTTTTCACCTCCAAAACTAAATCACTTTTTACTGAAAATAATTTATAGTCAACTCCTGTATCCTTAAATATTTTAGCAAGCCTGTCCTGGTGAGTGTCAGTAATAAACAACTGCCCAAAATCCCCATGACTAACCAGGTGCATTAACGCTGTTACCCGCTCATCGTCCAGTTTATCATAAATGTCATCCAGCAACAAAACAGGTTTCATTGCTTTTATTTTTTTAATAAAATCGTACTGCGCGAATTTAAGCGCCACTAAAAAAGATTTTTGCTGTCCTTGTGAAGCAAATTTTTTCACCGGGAATCCTTTGATTGTAAAATCAAGATCGTCCCTATGAATTCCGACTGTAGTATGTTCCATACGCAAATCCTTACGAACTGCATCCTGCAGCAATGTTCTGTAATTAGTATTGCTTAGCTGAGAATCGTAATCCAGGCCAACAATTTCTTTTCCTTTTGTGATGAGCTCATAATAATGCTGAAAAATAGGAATGAACTCTTTTATAAATTCCTTGCGTGTTTCATGTAGCCGCATTCCATATGCAACCAGTTGCGCATCCCACAATTCGATGGCTACACTATCGAAATTACCGGAGCGGGAAAATTGTTTTAACAATACATTACGCTGTGATACTACCCTATTATAACTGATAAGATCAGCCAGGTATTTCCCATCATACTGTGATATTACGGAATCGATAAATTTTCTACGGCTTTCACTTCCACCATCTATCAGATCAGAATCAGCAGGCGATATCATTACCAATGGTAAAAAACCAATGTGTTCCGCAAGCCGAGTATATTCAACTTTGTTTTTTTTGAATTGCTTTTTCTGATTTTTCTTTTGAGCGCAATACAATTCCTCTTCCGTTCCATTAACATCAAACCATCCTTGTATCACAAAAAACGAAGCCTCATGTTTTATATTCTGACTATCAACCGGGTTAAAAAAGCTTTTACAAAAAGCCAGGTAATAAATGGCATCCAATAAATTAGTCTTTCCTTCTCCATTATTCCCAGTAAAACAATTCACCTTTGGAGAGAATGAAAGCTCTGTACCGGTATAATTCTTAAAATTGACTAATGAGAGTTTTTGTAAATACATGGTTAATTATCCTTCCGAAACGGCCCTCAAATATGGCTAAAGTTCCGAAAATGTTCGCATAATTAGAGAGATTGTTAAGATTTTAAGTTTAAAACTCAAATTAGCGGTTATTTTATAAAAAAAAGCTATTTTTGCATCCTTATTATATAAAAGTATCATGGCTTCAGAAAAAGATGAACCTATTGTTGACATTCAACAGACGTATTCAAGAATAGAACAATATATAATTGACAACCAAAAAAGTCTGGCCATTATTATTGGTTCTATAATAGCACTTGTTGGTTTCTATTTTGCATGGACTAAACTTTATGTTGAAGACCAGGAGGTAACTGCGAATAACGAAATGTTCTATGCCCAACAATATTTTGAACAAGATTCATTGGATCTTGCAATTAATGGCAGAGCAGAACATAAAGGTTTTTTAGCTATAGCTGATGAATACGGAATTACAAAAGCCGGTAATCTTGCAGAATATTATTTAGGTATGTGCTACCTGAAAAAAGGTGAGTACGAAAATGCTATTGAACACTTAAGCAATTTTGATGGCGATGACCAGGTAATTGCACCGTTAGCGATTGGTGCTATTGGAGACGCACATATGGAATTGGGGCAAACAGATGAAGCGATATCTCATTATCAGCAAGCGGCAGATGAAAATAAAAACAATTTTACTGCACCGTTGTTCCTAAAAAAAGCTGGCTTGGCTTATGAAGAAAAAGGAAATTATGCCGATGCGGTAAAAATTTACGAAAGAATAAAAATTGATTTTCCTGAAACTGATCAAGGGAAAGAAATTGATAAGTATATCGCACACGCTAAAGCATTAATAGGCGCCTAAACCCACGCCATGTCATCAGCGATAAAACAAAAACAAAATACTTCAGTCGATAATGCCAAATTGAAAAAAATGCGATTTGGCATTGTTGTTTCTGACTGGAACACTGAAATTACTGAAGCGCTTCTGAATGGTGCTGTTAAAGCATTACATGACTACGGAGCAAAAACCAACAACATTACGGTAAAGCATGTACCGGGAAGCTTTGAGCTTACTTATGGCGCACAGCTATTTGCCGAGCAGAAAAACGTAGATGCAATTATTTGTTTAGGCTGTGTAATACAAGGCGAAACAAGACATTTTGATTTTATATGTGATGCAGTGGCAAATGGTGTTACCAATGTGAGTCTGAAATACAATTTACCCGTGATATTCGGAGTACTAACTCCTAATAACCTAAAACAAGCCAAGGAAAGAAGCGGCGGAAAATATGGCAACAAAGGTGAAGAGGCGGCGCTTACAGCGATTCAAATGGTGGCGCTAAAAAAATCTTTCCAGTAGCCACAAATATTTCCTGTGACAAACAAATCTATTTTTGTCAACGTAATATTACATGAGTAAGGCACCCAAAAATATTCCTACAAAAGCTCCAGCCAAGATCAACTATATATTACTGTTGATCGTGCTTTGTATTGGAGTCTACCTCCCACTTTTTAGAAACGGCTTCATCAACCTTGATGACCCTCAATACATACTGGAAAATCCTGATATCCAGTCACTTAATATTGATAATATAAAGCGTTTATTCACATCAACATATGTAGGAAATTATCAGCCTGTGAGTATGCTAACTTATTTATTTGAATACTCATTATCAGGTGCTAATTCCAAAGTATTTCACATCACTAATCTTTTGTTTCATCTATTCAATACACTACTGGTTTATATAATTTTTGTTCGCTTAGTAAATAACAAGAATATTGCTTTTATAACGGCTGCACTTTTTTGCATCCATCCATTACATGTGGAATCTGTAGCATGGGCGGCCGCAAGGAAAGATGTCGTTTATACCTTTTTCTTTCTTGCATCTGCATGGTTTTATTTAAAGTATATGTCAGAGAGAAAAAAGCAGCATTTAATTTTTTCTTTATTGCTATTCATTTTATCAATTCTCTCCAAAGCACAGGCAGTAGTATTACCAATGGTATTGCTATTGTTTGATTATCTGCAAAAGAGACCCATAAATAAAAAAACAATACTTGAAAAAATTCCATTCTTTGTTCTCTCTTTTATCTTTGGTGCATTGGCTATTTACATACAAAAAAAATCAGGTGCTGTTCAGGACTTCGCCTACTTCCCCGTTCTAACCCGTGTTTTATTTTCCTGCTACGGAATGATGGGATATTTCTACAAACTCTTACTACCAATTAATCTCTCCTGCTTTTACCCCTATCCGGAAACAAACGATGCCATTAATACCAATTGGGTATATGCAGCTCCTTTGGTACTTGCTATTATCGGATTTATCATTTATAAATACGGTTGTAATTCAAGGGAGGTTCTATTAATTGATTTTAACAAATGTAACCGTATTTTTTTTTAGATTTTAATTTTTGCGGAAATATTTTTGTCTGTTTTATCTCGAGGAGTATTTTTGCATCTCTAATTTCAGAGAAAATTTGTTCATCTCTCCCCTCTTTTTATTAATATCAGCTAATTTTTAGGGATTGAACACAGATATGACCAGTAAACATATTTATTCCCAATTGCACCGCCCTACAAATATT
>Ga0163149_10007238_pt1:0-5000 | contig 11219 bp, 6 predicted proteins | sample OliLakLV19MP5G1_FD_148604 | JGI IMG/M metagenome (GOLD analysis project Ga0163149, IMG submission 148604) | Freshwater microbial mat bacterial communities from Lake Vanda, McMurdo Dry Valleys, Antarctica - Oligotrophic Lake LV.19.MP5.G1 | ecosystem: Environmental > Aquatic > Freshwater >...
ATCACATCCCCTGCCACTCACGCGTGCAGAATGTCGGGCAAAAGACGCGCGAGATGCTGCAACTCGTACCAGGCACCTCGGTGAACACGGTCGAGCGCTGCGCCGGCCACGACGGCACATGGGGCGTGAAGACGGAATACTTCGAGAACTCGATGAAGATCGGCCGGCCCGTGTTCCGGATGATGGGCGCGCATCCCAAGGGCGGTTCGCCGGATTTCATCAGCTCCGACTGCCCGATCGCGGCACGGCACATCGAGCAGGGAATCGAGGCGCAGGCGGCTGGCGGAACGGATTCCGGCGCAGCGACTCCGACGAAAACGGCGGAGAAAGCACATCCGATCTCGCTCGTGCGCCGCGCGTACGGGGTTTGACAATGGCTTCGCTTGTTTCATTGGCGCGCACGGAAGACGGCGTCGCGCGGCTCACGATCGACCACGCAGCGAAGGCGAACTCGCTCTCGCGCGAGCTGATGACCCAGATGATCGACACGCTTGGCTCATTGGCGGCCGATGAGTCTCTGCGCGCGCTGGTAGTCACCGGTGCCGGGGGCAAGAGCTTCATCGGCGGGGCAAACGTCGACGAGATGGCGGCGGTGGACCGCGATGGCGGCCGCGCATTCATCACGCTCGTGCATCGCACCTGCGATGCGGTCAGGAAAGTGCCGGTTCCCACGATCGCGCGCATCCAGGGGCATACGCTGGGCGCGGGAGTCGAGTTTGCCGCGGCGTGCGACATCCGCATCGCTTCGCAGGGCTCGGTCTTTGCGATGCCGGAAGTTCGGCTCGGGATTCCTTCGGTCGTGGAGGCCGTGCTGCTCCCGCGGCTCATCGGGTGGGGACGCACGCGGCTCTTGCTGCTGACCGGGCGCTCGATCGACGCAGCGACCGCGCTCGACTGGGGCCTGGTCGAAGAGGCGGTCCCGGCTTCCGGGCTCGACGCGGCGGTGGACCGCTGCCTGGCGGAGATCCTCGCGAGCGGCCCGCAGGCGGTGCGCCTGCAGAAGCGCCTGATCGATTCATGGATGGACACGAACACCGATCGCGCGATCGACGCCAGCATCGAGGAATTCGCGGCGTCGTGCGCCGCCGGCGAGAAGGACCAGCGCATGGGCGCGCTGATCAGGCAAAGGCAGGCCAGGAAGAAGCCGGCGTAGCGCGCCTGGCTAGTCCAGCCTCAGTCTTTTCCCGGGCGTTTCGCCCTGCCCGGCAGCGTGAACCGGAACGTCGATCCGGTGCCGGGGTGGCTTTCGAGGTCCACTTTGCCGCCGTGGGCCTCGACCATGGTCTTGACGATCGCGAGGCCCAGCCCGGTCCCGCCTTCGCTGTCCGGCCCCATTTCACCCTTCTCGAACACTTTCTCGATCAATTCTTTCGAGATCCCCGTGCCGTTGTCGATGACGGCGCACTCGACCTCCCCGCCCGCTCCGGCCGCCTTGGCCTCGATGTGGATTTCCCCTCGGGGCGTGTAGCGGATCGCATTGGCGATCAGGTTCTGCAGGACGCGCTTCAGCGCGTCCGCGTCCGCGTAGACGACCAGTTCGTCATGCACCTTGTTGTAGAGGCGCGTGCTGTCCGTCCCGTCGACGGGGAGAAGGTCGTGGATGAGCGATTCGACGAGCGGCCACAGGTCCAGCTCCCGGCGCTCCAGCTTTACCCCCATTTCGGTGCGCAGGCTGGCATTCTCCTCGAGGACCTGGCTGACCAGCCTTTCAAGGTGCTGCACGTTGCGGCGCAGGGCGTTGAACATTCGCGCCGCATCGGCGCCGCTTGCGCCGACCGGGTGGGTGCGCTCGAGGACTTTCCCGACGAGCGAGATTGCGTTCAGGGGCGTACGCAGGTCATGGGCTACGAAAGCGAGGTATTCCTCGCGGCGATTCTGCACGTCGAGCGCGCGCTGCGTGGCGTAGGCCTGCACCGCCAACCCGATCGCTCCGTCGAAAACCCGGTTCAGGATCTGGAAGGCCTTGCCCTGCAGGCTGAGCTGGTGGCTGTCGACGAGGTCGTGGATGCAGCCGCGCAGGATGTTGTACTCGGAAACGACTTCCTCGATGTTGAAGCCGTCCTTCACGCGCTGCAGTCCATGGGCCGGCGGGCTGCCGTCCTTAAGGGCGTTCAGGATGGTTTCGTTCGACCCCGCGCGCAGGGCGGCGACCAACTCGTCCAGCAGCGACGGGACATGGTCGTTCAGCGTCGGCGTGTCCAAGTTGCGGGCGGAGGGCATCTGGCACACCTGCGAGCGCCACTGCATCAACAGCGATTCGCAGTGGGTTTCGATGAGGGATGCGAGGTTGTCCAAGTCTTTGTTGCTCATCTCGCCTCCTGACGAGGGCAATGCCACCTGCGAAAAGGCAGGAAGGCAGCGCACGTATTTTTGCGGTTGCCGGCTTTCTGCTCAGTGCGATGACTTACAGAGAAAATAAGGGCGAAAAAAAAGCCCAACCTCGCTGAGGTTGGGCTTTTTTTTCGATATGGCCTGGCGGTAACCTACTTTCGCATACGCAATTGCACACTATCATCGGCGCAAACTCGTTTCACGGTCCTGTTCGGGATGGGAAGGCGTGGTTCCAAGCTGCTATGGCCGCCAGATTGGCTCTGGACTCGACGCGTCGCGCGCAATGCGCAGCGACGGTCAGTCGCGATTCGGGAGAAGTAAAGCTTGGGTGATGCGGTTTCAAGCGCCCACCGGAGTCGCGTATCACAATCCAAACGCGCGATGCTCACGGTTATAGGGTCAAGCCTCACGGGCAATTAGTACCGGTTAGCTCAAGGCCTTACAGCCCTTGCACACCCGGCCTATCAACGTCCTGGTCTAGGACGACCCTTTAGGGGGATCAAGTCCCCGGGAAGTCTCATCTTAAGGCAAGTTTCCCGCTTAGATGCTTTCAGCGGTTATCTTTTCCGCACATAGCTACCCGGCGATGCCACTGGCGTGACAACCGGTACACCAGAGGTGCGTCCACTCCGGTCCTCTCGTACTAGGAGCAGCCCCCTTCAAACTTCCAACGCCCACGGCAGATAGGGACCAAACTGTCTCACGACGTTTTAAACCCAGCTCACGTACCACTTTAAATGGCGAACAGCCATACCCTTGGGACCGGCTACAGCCCCAGGATGTGATGAGCCGACATCGAGGTGCCAAACTCCCCCGTCGATATGAACTCTTGGGAGGAATCAGCCTGTTATCCCCGGCGTACCTTTTATCCGTTGAGCGATGGCCCTTCCATACAGAACCACCGGATCACTATGACCTGCTTTCGCACCTGCTCGACTTGTCAGTCTCGCAGTCAAGCACGCTTTTGCCATTGCACTTTAAAGCACGATTTCCGACCGTGCCAAGCGTACCTTCGTACTCCTCCGTTACTCTTTGGGAGGAGACCGCCCCAGTCAAACTGCCTACCATGCACGGTCCCCGATCCAGATAATGGACCTGGGTTAGAACCGCAAACAAATCAGGCTGGTATTTCAACGTTGGCTCCATGAGAGCTAGCGCCCCCACTTCAAAGCCTCCCAGCTATCCTACACAGATCGGTTCACAGTCCAATGCAAAGCTACAGTAAAGGTGCACGGGGTCTTTCCGTCTAGCCGCGGGTAGATTGCATCATCACAAACATTTCAACTTCGCTGAGTCTCAGGAGGAGACAGTGTGGCCATCGTTACGCCATTCGTGCAGGTCGGAACTTACCCGACAAGGAATTTCGCTACCTTAGGACCGTTATAGTTACGGCCGCCGTTTACCGGGGCTTCAATCAAGAGCTTGCACCCCATCATTTAACCTTCCGGCACCGGGCAGGCGTCACACCCTATACATCCACTTTCGTGTTAGCAGAGTGCTGTGTTTTTAATAAACAGTCGCAGCCACCGATTTTTTGCAACCTCATTTGGCTCCATCCGCGAGGGACTTCACCTACTAAAGGCACACCTTCTTCCGAAGTTACGGTGTCAATTTGCCGAGTTCCTTCTCCTGAGTTCTCTCAAGCGCCTGAGAATATTCATCTCGCCCACCAGTGTCGGTTTGCGGTACGGTCCCGATGTGACTGAAGCTTAGGGGCTTTTCTTGGAAGCAGGGTATCTGCCACTTCGCACTCGAAAGAGCGCTCGTTATCACGCCTTGGATAAGCCATCCGGATTTGCCTGGACGGCACTCCTACACGCTTGAACCGGGACATCCAACACCCGGCCGGCATAACCTTCTCCGTCCCCCCATCGCATCACAACGAGGTACAGGAATATTGACCTGTTTCCCATCGACTACGCGTTTCCGCCTCGTCTTAGGGGCCGACTCACCCTGCGCCGATGAACGTGGCGCAGGAAACCTTGGGCTTTCGGCGAGGGAGCTTTTCACTCCCTTTAACGCTACTCATGTCAGCATTCGCACTTCCGATACCTCCAGCAGGGTTCACACCCCACCTTCGCAGGCTTACGGAACGCTCTCCTACCATGCACATTGCTGTGCATCCGCAGCTTCGGTTACTAGCTTGAGCCCCGTTACATCTTCCGCGCAGGACGACTCGATCAGTGAGCTATTACGCTTTCTTTAAAGGATGGCTGCTTCTAAGCCAACCTCCTGACTGTTTTAGCCTTCCCACTTCGTTTGCCACTTAGCTAGTTATTTGGGACCTTAGCTGGCGGTCTGGGTTGTTTCCCTCTCGAGTCCGGACGTTAGCACCCGGTGCTCTGTCTCCCGTGAAATCACTTATCGGTATTCGGAGTTTGCAATGGTTTGGTAAGTCGCCATGACCCCCTAGCCATAACAGTGCTCTACCCCCGACGGTGTATCACGAGGCACTACCTCAATAGTTTTCGGAGAGAACCAGCTATTTCCAGATTTGTTTAGCCTTTCACCCCTATCCACAGCTCATCCGCTACTTTTGCAACAGTAGTCGGTTCGGCCCTCCAGCTGGTGTTACCCAACCTTCAGCCTGGCCATGGATAGATCATCTGGTTTCGGGTCTACAACCAGCAACTGAATCGCCCTGTTCGGACTCGCTTTCGCTACGCCTT
>Ga0163149_10007238_pt1:10000-11219 | contig 11219 bp, 6 predicted proteins | sample OliLakLV19MP5G1_FD_148604 | JGI IMG/M metagenome (GOLD analysis project Ga0163149, IMG submission 148604) | Freshwater microbial mat bacterial communities from Lake Vanda, McMurdo Dry Valleys, Antarctica - Oligotrophic Lake LV.19.MP5.G1 | ecosystem: Environmental > Aquatic >...
CTCCAGGTGGCCGGGAGCCCTTTTGTTTCAAAGACTTGTGAAGAATACAGTCCCACGTCCATCTTGGCACCCTTAGACAGGATCCCTCCGCCGAGTGGGACGGCGGTAATTCGTCGCGCGTACTTTGGCTCCGACAGCGGCAACGCAGTGCCACCTTGTCCTTTAAGCAGCGCCTCCCCGCTCGCTCCGATCGCCAACAGCGGGCGATCTCCGTCAGCAGCAGAGGGCCATTCCTTTCCGCCCCCTAAAACGACGATCGACCCGTCGCCGTCGGCGCAGAGATCGCACCCTGCATTAACAAGGCATTCGGCAAGAAGCGCCCCCATCGGATCGCCGCATTCGACAAACTCGACTTTGAAGCGAGTCTCGGAGGCCCCGCTCGCCTTTTGAGCCCGCGGGGACTGCCCCGCCAGCACGCGGAAAAGCGTTTCGGCCTTGAGCCGGGTTTCCTCTTCCTCCTTGATCGGGTCGGAATCGACCAGAAGATTGCCGCCTGTGCGGACCTCGGCAATGGCCCCGACGACGCGAGCCGCGCGCAGTACGGTCAAGGCCTCCATGCTCCCGTCCGAGGCCAGCCGGACCACGGCACCGGCGTACCACCCTCGCCAGCCGGCTTCGAGTTCTCCGATCGCGGGGATGGCGACCGGCTTGGGCAGGCCGGTTACGGTCGCCGGCGTTGCATGCGCAAGAAGGATGTCGAAGGCGTCCGCATCCTTGCGGCGGCGGCCCCGGATGTGGTCGATCGTATGGATGATCGTGCTGAAGAAATGCACGCGGCGGCGCGATACGACTTCGAGCGATCCCGCCTCGCACACCGTGGCCTTGTCGTTCCTGTCCGAATCGGCGCAAGCCGCCAGCGACGCATCTTCCTTGTCCGAGTTGAGCAACGCCAGGGCCTGGTCGGCGTCGGCCACCGCATCGCCGCCTCGCCTGCAGGTGCCGCACACCGGCGCGCTTTCCACCCATTCCCCGTCGGCGCGCACCTGGAGGTCGGGGGACGCGCCGAAGAGCCTTTCCCCACCGCCGAGGTTGAGGGAAAACATCGCAGGGTATGGATTCAACGCACGCAGCGCCTTGAACGCGGTGCTCGCCGGGACCGAAGCCCGGCGCCGAAAAGTCTGGCTGAGGACGAGCGAGAACAATTCGCCGTTCTTCAGTCTGCCAATGCCTTTCGAAACGGCCTTTGCATGGCCCCCGGGTGGCAGGTCATCCGTCTCTT
>Ga0163149_10007241_pt1 | contig 11217 bp, 12 predicted proteins | sample OliLakLV19MP5G1_FD_148604 | JGI IMG/M metagenome (GOLD analysis project Ga0163149, IMG submission 148604) | Freshwater microbial mat bacterial communities from Lake Vanda, McMurdo Dry Valleys, Antarctica - Oligotrophic Lake LV.19.MP5.G1 | ecosystem: Environmental > Aquatic > Freshwater > Lake >...
CGGGTCAGGCGACCTGCTACAACAAGGGTACCGTCTATCAATCACAGGTCTGAATTTCCCAGCTTCTGCCAAGTCCTTTAGAAAAAAAACGTCCGCTTTCTTGCAGATAATTTTTTGCAATGCTCACATCTTTTTTTCTAGGTTTTGTGCCTCTCCAATTGGTTAATCCCATATTTGGTTTGCTATTGTCGGCCCGTTCAGCTATAATTTCTGCTGCTTTTTTTCCTGTTATTGCCCAGTGCATTTTGTTCTGTACGGTTTGAAAAAATAAAATGCTATGTTCGTCAGTTGGGTCATAATCGGTGCTTGTGGCGTAGATGTCCGTTATCTTCTGATAGAAACGCCTTTCAGAAGTCCGTATGTCCTGAATGCGTTTTATCAGTTCTTCAAAATAATCGTAGGGCAAATCAGGGTTTTTTAATCTTTCATCAACCATCACAAAACCTTTGATGATGTATTCTTTGATATGCTCTGTTGCCCACTGACGAAAACGGGTAGCAACTGTTGACTTTATTCTGTAGCCAACCGAAATGATTGCATCCAAATTGTAGAATTTTTGATTGCGTTCTATGGTCCGTTTGCCTTCTTTTCCAACTTGTAAGAAATCCTTACAAGTTGCCGCTTCAACCAATTCGCCCTCAGCAAAAATATTTTTAAGGTGAATAGTAATATCTTGGGGGGTGGTTTGAAACAGCTCTGCCATTAGCTTTTGCGTAAGCCAAACAGTTTCGTTTTCTAAACGGACTTCCAATTTGGTTTCGCCAGCTTCGGTAGTGTAAATTATTATTTGCGAATTGCTTTCCATTTGTCTGAATCTTGATTTACTAAATTTTAGGCTTTACAGGATGCTTTACAGCATGAAATACTTTTTTGTATTGCAAACTTGTCGAACCAAAATTTATGAGCAGTCCAACTTCAAAATCATAGGCAACTACATAATTCTTGGCTTGTGCCAAATGGACATCTTCTAAATTGATTATTGCTTTTAGCTCTACAATTACTCTGTTTTCTACTATAAAATCTGCCCTTCTAGTTCCCACTTCAATTCCTTCATAAAAAATAGTCTGTTCCACTTCTCTGCCATATATCAGTTTAGCTTTTTCTAATTCTATTGCTAAACAACGTTGGTATATTACTTCCTGAAAACCATTTCCAAGCGTATTGTGCACCTTCATAGCTGCTCCTATGATTTTATACGTTATTTCTTCTATTTCCATTGTCATCTTGTATAAATTGTCTGAATCTTGATTTACTTGATTTTATGATTTGCAGGATTAATAATACTTTTATTTTCTGATTCCATCTTGTTCATCCTCTTTATTGTCTGAATCTTGATTATATTATTTACTGCTTTATTCTCCATTTTTTCATCCTTTTTATCCGTTAATCCTGCAAATCAAGATTCAGACACCTTTTTCCTCCCACTCAACAAATCCCCCATCAGCCCTGCTTTTATTTATTGCTGCCTGTGCAAAAAGTTTTGTTCGGTTTGGAGTTTTTTATTTAATGAATTCAGTCTTTCGGCAATAAGTTTTTGTTCTGGAAAATTTGGTTTTGGAACAAGAAAACTTCCATATTCATTTCCGTTGATTCCTGGTTGTCCACTTCATTGGCTAATTAATCCAACCCAATTCAAATAATAAGGAGTTTCAGTTAGACACTTGAGGAAATAGGCATCAAGCAATTTTTCATTTGCAGAAACTTTAATAAGAAAGCCAGCAAAAACTAAAATCCCATCAGCACTGTTTTCTTTTCTGCGAGTTCAGCCTTTTCTAAGTCCTCAATTAATTGTTGCAAATTATTGTTGTTCAGAATTGCACTTGTGTCGATTTGATATTTTCCGTCAACTGATGAGAGATTACTGACGGTTTGTGTTTATTGCGTTTGGCTGATTTTGAAAACTAATCTGTCCCACGTGTGTGAACGAAATTATGAAACAAAAACTATAATGCAACACTGAACCAGCCAAATGAAATATGCAAATTGTTATGTGCCGTTTTTTTAATTGTCAATTGGCCAGTATATTCTTTTTAGTGGTATCAATGCTCTTGTGTCAGGGTCAAACTTATCGTAGTGTTGAACAATTAATAAAACAACCATGTCCAAATCAATTAATGTCAATGGTATGTTTGATCTCTCAGCTTCGTATTTCGCGTCCTTGGTAAAACCACCAGTCGAAACATAAACTCCTTTGTCGTTTGGTCTAAGTCCACCGAGAAAGCTTCTAATCTCTGGGCTTCCCATCGTTCCTGTCCGATGTTTAACCTCAACCATGATTTTTGGATTCTCTAACCCTAAACCGTCAGGTGATGCCATTATATCTCTTCCTCGGTCAGCTCCTTTTGGACTCACTAAAGTCCGATAGCCCATTCCTCTTAATATTCCAGCAACCAAGTCTTGCATTTCTTCCCAGTCAAGCTTTGTAAGCCTGTCTTTAATAAACTCGGTAGCCTTTGCTTCGATGTCCTCTTTTATTGTCTCAAGAGTTTCAGGTTCTTGCTCGGTTGTAATGTCAGAGGTCTCTATAATTGTTCGCTGTCCCAAGAGTTCTCGAACAGCGATAGACGATAGTTTAAAAATTGTCAGGGTTGAACCTAAACTATTTTTTGTCGTGGTGGAAAGATTGTCTCTTGAAACACTTCTCAACCAATTAACTGTTCTAATGTGAGGATACTCCGGTATGCTTTTTTCAGAAAATTCATAGGCGGAAGTTATTTCTCCTATCCAGTAAACTCTTTCGTTTGGGTCATATGTTATTACGGATTGTCCCTTAGCAAACTCAAATCTAAATCTGTAAAGCTGTCCCGCAAAATTGTTAACCTGTCCAACTTTTTGATGTGGATAAACTTCTCTTAGTTTCTCTTTGATTTTATCAACGCCACTTATTTTTGAGAGGTCTCCAACTTTGTCCCAACCAATTGCAACGACTTTCTTTTTCAAAAAGTCCTCAATTAAGTAGGCACTCTCTCCAGCTCTTACCATCCATATTACTTGTTCGTTTGTCATATCTTTGTCGTCTTGGGAAAAATGGCACGCAACGCCCGAATATATGCAATTGCTGTTATTTCCATTCTATACAGTAGCCAAAGTTGCGCATAGCCGCCCTAAATGGAGGGCTATGTGCAACTATCAACTGCCTCGGCCAACTTACGCATCGTCCGCACGCGTTCCGGATCTACCCTTAGTTCTTGTTGGTCGCTGACCAACAAGTGTCTATAACTGATAAACGCTTGAAGATTGAGTAAACGAGAATTAGAAAGGCCGTGGGTCATGCGACCAGCTGCAACGAGGGAATTTTCTCATTGAATCCATAATAAAAGCGTTCAGATTCCTGGAACATAAAACCGAACAGAACTGCCGCGATAAGTGCTGCCGTTAACGGGTAGAGTTTTGTTTTCATAGCGGGTAATTATTTAGTAATGGATAACAGAATAATTTGACTCTCAATATTGTAAAACAGCGGGTATGATACTATATCACCTGTGCAGAACTTGACGGAAAATTCCTCTTTTTTGGCGTATCGGTATTTTACCTTCACGGGAAAATCCTCATTTGCTTCTTCCGGGAAGAAAGGATAGAATTTATAGTTTCCAAAATATTCCAACGGAAATTCATAGATGCCGGCAGGAAAGTCATACGTAACAACAGTATCTCCCTTTGCCGGTAAATAGATTGCGAAACCAAGAGTTCCTCCATTAGGATTACCCACACCGCTACAGGGGTCGAAACCAATAACAAAGCCATCTGAGAAATTTTCACAGGTGGGACAAGAGGGAAAATCTCTGTCATGGCAACAACTTAATAAAAATACGATGACATATAAAGGGTAAAAGAGGATTTTTACAATAGTATTTTTTTTATTGATTCTTTTCTGTTGCTGTTAAAATGGTCACCCAAGCGTAGCTAGGTCCCTGTGTTGTGCACGCAAATAGTTCGTCATATCGCGTCTTTCTTGCAGCGATTATGATTATCTGACCAACCTTTCCAAATTTTGTGTCATGATTAAATGCAAAAAAACCTAAGTCCATTGTTTCCTCCAATTAATTTTTCTACTCTAGCTTTGTCAGTGACAGCAAAATTAATAAGTATTAGACCACAATCTATTCCTTTGCCCGCTGATGTCACTTCAAAAATGTTACTGATCTCTTGTTCATTTTCCCTTTTGCAAGAAAATAGAGTAATTAACCAAATGAGTATTACAAGTTTCTTCATAATTCTAATAGTAATCACAGGATGAATGCAACAATAATCTGAATAATAGACACATTAATTTAGTGTTAACTTGGAAAGCAAATTGGCTCTTTTGCTTGCTTTGGTGTCGCGCGGGAATGAGCGGCAAGCAAATGTGCCAATGTTCGAAGCACCGCCTCTGTCCAGCGGCATTGCGCACAACTCCCTGTGTTTATGACGGCTGCTGCATACGAAGCCGCGTCCTGTCCCGCGTTGACGAACGAAATATAGAAACTAAACTTCGAATTAACACCAAACCCGCAGCAGTCTTTTGTCACACGCTAAACAATGGTTTGTGCTTTTGCAGAGGAGTAAAACATTAAAAAGTGCAGAGAAATCCTTAAGTCAACCCCTTCAAAAACTCCAACAACTTCATCTCCTTCCTTAAAATCCTCAACAGAAATAAAGCAAAGAGAGTTAAAAACCCATAACCGCTTATCACGCAATAAAGATACATGCCATGCGATAAATTGGCTTTTAAAGCGGGAAGCAACAGAGTAAACCCAATCACGTATAAAATATAAATGACGGGTATGAACAAAGTATGAACCTTTTTCCTCCATGCATAGTACCAATGCATCTTCGCACTAAAATCCGCTAAAGAGATGTCTGGTCGGATGCTTCTAAATCGATTGGCACTCACCCATTCCAAAATGACTCGCACAATCATCACCACTATCATTAAGGTCAGTCCGATCATTAAACCATTCATTTGATATGCCTTCATCCAAACAAAATAACCAATCAATACAATAACCAAAATAGAAATAATTGCGATAGTGCCCCAATGACCCGCGTGCACTTTTTTAATATAGGCTTCTCCTTTCTTCATCAACTCCTCTGCGGAAGCCTTGCCAACAATATTCGCCTGTTTGTTCCAAATCGTTTGTAATTCATCAAATGTTTCCATGTTGCACACATTTAGTTAAATTCTTTTTAATTCTATGAATCCTTACGCGAAGAGTCTCTTCGGTGATACCCACTACTTCAGAAATTTCTTGGTAGGCAATTCCTTCCAACATCATCAACGTTAGCATTTTGTCCTTCTCCTCCAGCTTTTGAATGCACCCATACATTTTCTGCAGCTTTTCTTCTTCTTCCAAAGAATATTGCTCTGCCGCGATGGACGGAAAAATTGTAGTTGGCTTTTCTTTTTTTGTAGACTGCTTGCGCAGATAGAGCAAGCACGTGTTCACGGAAATCCGATAAATCCACGTGCTAAAAGTCGATTCGCCTCGAAACGAATCCAGCGACTCCCATATCTTTATAAAAACTTCTTGAGCTGAGTCAGAAGCCAACGCATCATTGCCGTTAAAATATCCTTTGCACAGACTAAATACTTTTGCGTAGTGCTTGTCAAACAATTTGGTGAACTGCGCTTGCTTATCCACTTTACTTAATATTTTCATTTAGCTTTTCCATAAACCACTTTGGTTGGTCGTACATCACAAAATGAGCGGAATTTTCAGCATAATGTATTACAGTCGATGGCAATTTTTCGTATTGAGCCTTATACGTTTTTTCCACCGTAGCCTTATCGGGGTTGGCCGCACCCAGCATAATCACAGGGATTTTAATTTTCGCAATCTCCTTACGCAAATCTAAGTTTAGCATATCGATATACCCATACACGTATGTTTTTCTATCTGCCTTGTTCATCCAATCAACCAATACTTTTTGTTTCTTCACATTCTTGCACATATACGGAACCGTCTGCGCGTTCATAGCTGCAAACGAAGCACTGTCCATGCCCAGCATCATCGTGCTCTGCGGATTGTCGTATGCAATCGCCTCCCCATTGTAATTGGGAATCATCAACGCAGCCGAAGCGGGCAGCGCATCGACCACAATTATTTTATTGAACATATCAGGTTCTACAGAGGCCAGCCACAAGCTCAACGTGCCACCGAGACTATGCCCAAGCAACGTTGGCTTTTTTAATTTATTCTCTTTCACATACGCAATCACACCGTCTTTTATTTTAGATAACCACGGCATTTCCACGGGCGGAACATTGCCAAACCCAGCAAACGTAAAGATGTGGCACTGATGTGTTTTAGAAAGTTCTGCCACGGCCTCGTTCCATACTTCGCCCGTACAACCAAACCCAGGGAACAACAAAATAGGTTGTCCCTTCCCTTTCACCACCACCTGAAAGGCTGATTGCGCTGGTGAGTTTAGAACAGAGATCAACAAAAAGAAAAAGACAAATGCTATTGTTTTCATGGCTATTGATTTTAAAATTTCCCTTTTGATACACGGCCATCTGAATTGTTACAGGATTTCTTAAACATTTTTTAAGAGGCGGCATCCTATTGTCGAAAAACTGACTTGGAACGGTAGGAATACTAAGACCCTCTTTATTAATACTTCTCTTTAAGGGTTGGGGTGGTTGGGTTTGGCTCTTGCCATAGTCTTGGTGTCGCGAGGGTTTGTGCGGCTATGGCAAGTGCCAAATGCGCGGAGCGATTTGGAGCAAAATCTTTTTAAAAATGCGAAGGGTCGGCTGTATTATTTTTTAGACATGCCCCACGTTCTAATTTTTTTCAAATTCAACGTTGTACCGAAGTCTTTTACTTGTCCCCATGGGAAGTCTTTGTTAGTAGAGTGTCACCCGTAAGATGACCAAATTGTCTGGGCCTTTACTGCCAACGTTTGGCTATGAAACGTATGCGTTTAAATACCTACATCTTTGTCCCACGTTGCTGAACGAAATTAAGAGTACACATTTTAAGAACCTACAATACAGCATATGTTTTATAGCTTTTGTTGGCAGTAGTGCAATTTCAGTACGCATCGATTATTGCATCATCAATTTCGTCAAGTATGGTTTTTTTTATACTGTGTTTGCCAGTCAATTCAATTAGCTTGATTAGGAGTCTATGGACAATTAGCTGTAGTTCTCTTAGGTCAGTAATCTTAAAACTTAATTCTTTTGCATGGTGTAGTAAACCGCTTCTAACTTCATACATTCTTTTGAGTAATGATATTGATTGTTTTCTTTCGTCCCTCTCTTTAAAAATGAGTTTGGAACTGTATTTACAAACAGTGTCAATAATTGGGGAGTTTTGATCTATTAAAAGTAAGGACTCTAATATTGTGAATAGTTCCGTGACTCTCTGATGTCGATTGTGATTTGATAATGCAGAAGCGAAACGTCTCAATGCATTCAAAATTAGATTTTGCAGTTCCGTCCTTTCACCCTTTAAGTCTACCAAAAATCTATGAAAAATAGCTCTTTTGACTGTTAAGTCCCATATCTGATCATTAATCTTATAGTGAGTGGGCTGTCGATTCAGGTCAATTGACAAGCCTTTAATGAAGTCTTCATTTTGAATAATTGTCTCGCTTTGAGTACTTTCTTTTATTCTGCTGTCTATGTCAAAACTAAGTTTTAGATGAGGAAACACTAATGTGTTACTACAGATTTTTAGGATATCAACAGCTAATGAGCATTCTTTAAGCGCAATTTCTTTAGCTTTTCCTCTTTCTGCTTTTACATTAAAACTAGCATACACAAAGCCCTCATAACTTTCTTTCATCCCATCATATGGGTTCTCTTTTGAGTCAGGCATATGTACTTTATATCCCTCAGCATATTTGTCGAAGAATTCAGCTGTTAAAAATCCAATGTTCACTTTTCCAATTTGAAATGGATTTTTGATGTCCAGATAATCAATGAAATGATAAATGGTTAAATCTTGTATTGAGTCTTCGATTTCAGTTATTAAGTAGGTTGAAAAGTTTGAAACCGCTCTTTTTTGTCGAAAGGTATTTGTCAACCATTGAAATGTCTTGTCCTCAATAAATTGTCTACTTACAGTAGTGTTAATGTTTGAATCTTTATTGATTGCGGTGAGGAATTTCTCATAGTTATTATAATTCTCCTCATTAAATCCTATACATTTTCCGTTATCGCAGGAAGCAATTGGGATAACTTTGTCAAAGGAGCCGTTTCTGACAATGTATGAGTTAAGTTGAATATTAATGTCAAGAGGTTTTTTATGAGATAATGATCCCGTCTCTTTAGAATTGCCACTCGGTTTTGGTGTCAATTCTTCCAGAAGTTCAACCAGTCGGCATGACTCGTTGTCCAAGTACTTTATTTTTGCGTCATCCAATCTCATTTAAATTGCATTACTGCCAACGGTTAGTATATGAAGCGTAGCATCCCGCAGGGTGATATGATTTCATATACAGTGTTACCTGCTTTTTATATTCTATTTTCAATTAAGTCTTTTGCCAGACTAGCCTTCTTAAGTCTTTTATTTGTAATCAAATATTCAATATCATATTTATTGTCAAACATCAGTTGTATATAGTAATAATTTATATGCTCTAAAAGTGCAAACACGTTCGCCAAAATCCCCCAGTAAAGCATTTCATTAGTTTCAAAATTCCATTTTTGAACATAAAGTTGAATTAATAAAGTTGGAAGCATCAATGAAACCAGTAACCAGTTTAGTCGTTTTGATTTCTTGAAAAATAGAATGCTATATTTTTGGTTTATATTTTTTCCTGTTAGTCTATTCAGCTTTAATTTCCAATAATGTTGCCCTTGATATAGAATAACTATACAAACTACTAATCCGTAAATCAAAAAAATTATGTCCTTAAAATGATTCATAAACAGCACATAAACTAATAATGCTGGAACAGTTCCATAGGTATGAAATTTTTCAGTCGGATAATACCATTTAAGTCTTTTTATCAATCTCGCTTTACTCATATCATTTCGTTTGTTCAAATTGCAGGTAACGCCCGAATATATGCAATTGCTGTTATTTCCATTCTATACAATAGCCAAAGTTGCATATAGCCGCCCTAAATGGAGGGCTATATACCACTATCAACTGCCTCGGCCAACTTACGCATCGTCCGCACGCGTTCCGGGTCTACCGTTCTATGTTTAAATTCTGCGCCTTCATCTGAGCCCATGCCAGCGATTTTTTCGTTGCGGTAGGTCATGGCACTTTCGCGAAAAGCGGTAGCAGAAAAATGAATCTCAGTTGCTTTTGATTTGCGCACAAGTTCTTCCACCGTGTTTTCATTTACTCCTGAGCCGGGCATAATGCCAATCCGGCCATTCGCTCTCTCAATCAACTCAGCAATAAGATCAGCACCTTCTGGTGCGGTGGCGCGGTGGCCAGCCGTAAGGATGCGATGAAAGCCAACTTCGATGCAATCCTCAAGCGCTTCAAACGGATCGCGCGTCATGTCAAACGCACGGTGGCAGGTGACCTTAATCGGTCGGGCGCGGTCAATTAATTCTTTACACCTTTTTTTATCGAGGGTTCCATCTGCGTTCAAGATCCCAAACACCACGCCATCTACACTAATCTTCTGGCATTGATCAATATCACGCTTCATGCAATGAAACTCATAATTGGAATAATGGAAATCACCACCCCGAGGGCGTATCATTACATACACATCCAGGTTTACATTTTGCCGCACGGCTTCAATGGTGCCAAAGGAAGGCGTTGTGCCACCTTCACTTGGGTTGTCGCAAAGTTCAATGCGATCGGCTCCGCCTTCTTGTGCGCGGAGGGCAGATTCGATGTTGTAGACTACTATTTCAACTTTCATGACCGCAGATTATATTGATTCTTGGATTTCGTTGATGTTTGTCCTTTCGATTATTTCGCATTATAAATACAGATCTACTCAATTTTTTGGTTTTCGCAGATGCTTTGAATTGATAACTCTACGAAACTCCAAACTTGTGCTTCCGAAATTTATCAATAAACCTATTTCAAGCTCATATGCCTCGAGGTAATTAATTGCCTGAGCTAAATGCGCATTATCCAGTTTAGATACAGCTTTCAATTCCACCGAGATTTTTCCATCAACCAGAAAGTCTACTCTTCGGGTTCCAATATGAGTTCCCTCATATATAATTGGCATTTCAAGTTCGCGCTCAAAAAATAACTCCAACTTTCTAAACTCAATAGCCAATGCCCGTTGATAAATGACTTCCTGAAATCCGTTCCCTAAATTGTTGTGCACCCTCATGGCACACCCAATAATCTTTTCAGTTAAATCGCTATGCTTATATTCTTCCTTTATCATGAATCATAGAAAATCAATTCATCATACCCAATCTGCGGTACAGACTTAATAGTAGCTCTTAGCTTCAAACAATTTATTAGGTACCTCTTCACTCTGCACCGCATACGTAAATCCCTTTTGCAAAGCGAACGCTCCATACTCACCATTTTTACTAAGTGCTAAAAATCCTACCTGTATCTCTTTCGATTTTTCAGGTTGATTTTTTACAATTCGAGCCACCGCCAACTCGCAAGCTTGTTGTGGCGAATTTCCCTGGCGCATTAGTTCCACTACTAAATGCGAACCTACAATTCGAATCACCTCTTCACCCACTCCGGTAGAAGTAGCAGCACCAATTTCATTATCCACAAACAAGGCAGCACCAATAATTGGTGAGTCGCCTACGCGGCCTTGCATTTTATAGGCCATGCCACTAGTGGTGCACGCACCTGATAAATTTTGTTTTTGATCCAAGGCTACAATTCCAATGGTATCGTGATTCTCAATATTAGCTACCGGCTTATACTTGGCTGTCTTCAACCACTCCTTCCATGCCTTCTCCGATTCCTTCGTAAGCAGATTCTCTTTTTTAAATCCATTGGCAAGTGCAAACTTCAACGCGCCCTCGCCAACTAAGAATACATGTGGCGTTTTCTCCATAACTTTTCTCGCTACGGAGACTGGATGCACGATATGCTCGAGGCAAGCTACGGCACCGCAGTTGGCAAACTCGTCCATAATACATGAGTCAAGTGTTACGCGACCATCACGATCGGGCAAACCGCCAAGCCCTACTGAACTTTCCTTGGGATCGCCTTCGGGCACCCATGCACCTGCTTCAACAGCATCCAGCGCACGGCCTCCGGTTGATAGTATTTTCCACGCTTCCTTATTTGCATCCAATCCAAAATTCCAGGTAGAAATTACAACCGGTTT
>Ga0163149_10007242_pt1 | contig 11215 bp, 10 predicted proteins | sample OliLakLV19MP5G1_FD_148604 | JGI IMG/M metagenome (GOLD analysis project Ga0163149, IMG submission 148604) | Freshwater microbial mat bacterial communities from Lake Vanda, McMurdo Dry Valleys, Antarctica - Oligotrophic Lake LV.19.MP5.G1 | ecosystem: Environmental > Aquatic > Freshwater > Lake >...
GGTGGCCGTGGGCCTTCGGCGGCGCGCTGGCCATCGCGGCGGGCGCGTGGCTCTTCGCGTGGACGCGGGCGCGTACAAGCCGGGCCAAGGTTGTTGTCCGCCCGCGATGGGTGGTGCCGGATCACGTCACGCCCGTCGGGGCCATCGCGCTCCTCCGCCGCATGATGAACGGGCCGGAAGCGGCGCTGAGCGCGCCGGAGCGACAGCAACTCGCCATCGCCATCAACGACTTGGAGCATCGCTACTTCGCGCCCTCAAACGGCCACGGCGTGCCACCCGCGGAGCCCGAGTTGGTCGGCGTCGTCCGCGACTGGGTGGGCCGGGCCGCCAGGTGAGTCTCACCCCAGAACAGCGGGATATCACCGCGAGAGGCGCGGAGGACGCAGCGGCAGTTCTTAGTTCCGCAGCGCTGCCTTCGTGTATACGTCCCCGCCCAACTCCTGGTATTGATAAGGCAATCGATCGCATCTGGCACATGAACTCCGCTTCTGCTTTCCTGCGTCCTCCCCGCCTCGTGCGGTGATTCTTACTCCGAATCTCGCACCGCGACTCATTGGACCTGCTCGATCGCCAGTTTGAGCACGGCGTGGCCGTCGATCTCGAAGTGCTCGACCAGCAGTTCGACCTCGCGATCCTCCGGTAGATCAAGAACCCCCGTGTCGCGTGTCGGCCCGTGCCAAGTCCAGTTCTCGATGATCGGCTTGCCGTCCGCCAGCACCCGCACGCCGTCATCCGAGAGCGTGGTGATTCGCCACTTGCCCTTGGGGAGCGGCAGCCGGGTCCGCGCGATCATGCCGAATCGGTCAGCGCCGGGGGCGAGTTCCCGGATCGGCCCCGCCCACGGCTGGTCTTTCGGCCCGCCATGCCCGTACTCAAAATCGATCGCCGCGGCCATGACGCTGAACGCATCGACGCGCTTCGCCAGCGCCCGCCACCCTTCCAGGTTCGTGCGCGGATCGGTCGCCTCGTCCCATGCAAACGCGGTGAGTTGCCACGCCGCGACGATAAGCGCGCCGGTGATGCGATGCAGCGTGCCGCGGGTCCGCACCGTTAGTTCATACGGGAAGACGCCGTTCGTTTCGCCTTTGGGCGCGAAGGTGATGCTCACCGGGTCTTCGAGTCGGCCCTCGCCCGCCACCCGGCGATTGATGGTCGCGACGGCGAAGCGGCCCTCGGCATTGCCGAGTTCGCCCTGCTCCGGCTCCGTGGTCAGGTCCGTGCCCGCGCCGAACAACTCGTAGACGTGCGATTCGCCGCCGGTCGAGCGGGCGCGGACCATCGGCGATTCGTGGTCCCACGGTCCCCACTCGCCCATGATGATCTTGTCGCGCCCGCGCAGGTGCGTTCGTGCGCCCACAGGGCGGGACTCCCCGATCCGGGAGGGTCCGGGCGCGGGGATCGTCGGTTCCGGCCCATCCCAGAGTTCGGTCAGCACAACGCCCGGACTCAGCAATCTCTCGATGCCGAGGCTCGGATCGACGGAGACTTTGTTGAGGGCATACCTGGTGTCCGAGATATGCGGTTCGTTGCCCTCATCGCGGATGTGCAGGCCGATCAAGGGCCGATCCGCATTGACGTTCCCGAACGGCTGCCGCTCGTCAATCACAAACTCGTTCCCGCAGATCACGTTGCCGGTGACGCCCCTGTAGTTGGCCTTGCCCCAGGCCTTGGTCTCAAAGTCCCCGTGCGCATCCCACCACAGGTGGATGCCGCAGCGGTTGTTGACAAACTCATTCCGCACGATCAGGTTGCCCGCGCTGTGCTCGATGTTCACGCCGCCCCGTTCCAGGCCGTAGGCCATGCCGCCATTGCCCGTAAAGCGGTTCTGCGCGATCAGCGTGTCCTGCGAATACCCGCCCCAGATGCCGCAGATCGCGTTCTCGACGAAGCGGTTATCGATGACTTTGTTGCCGAACGAGAAGGTCATCTCCAAACCGTGCGCGGGCGCGTACGACAGATCGTTGCCGGCGAACAGGTTGCCGTTGCAGCCCTTGCGACTGAAGTCGAACCCGTCCGGCGCGCCCTCGCCGGTGACGGCCTCCAGCCCGGCGAAGCCGAAGATGCCGTCCCCGGAGTGCGTACACGAGTTCTCGACCACCGAGTTGTTCGAGCATTGCTCGAACATCAGAATGCCCGCGGAGTCCTGTCCCCGGTTGTACACCCCCTCCGAATGCCCCCGCACGCAGAAGTCAAACGCATTGCGGCTGATGGTGTTGAACGATGACCGGAACATCGCCAAGCCCCACCCCGAGAGGAACGAGCAGTCGTTGTCGTAGAAGCGACCCTCGTTGACCGAGTGCAGCAGCACCCCGTTCTGGCCGCGCCGCACACGCACCCCTGTAACCGTCGGCCGCATCGACCGCCGGACGTACAGCCCCGCGCCGTGCTGCGTGGCCCACTCGTCCTTGTCGTTGTGGTGGGGGAAGAGCCAGTCGGAGGAGTTCTCCGCTTCCGGCGTCGACTTCAGTCGTTGGCGATAGTTGTCCGACAGGTTCGCGCCCTCGATCTTCAGCCCATCGCAGTCCGTTGCCCAGATGCCGACCTTGTAGCCGTGGATATTGGCCCCGCGGATCGTCACATCCGCCGCGCCCTCGATGCGGATGCCGATGCCTGTGTACCTGTCCCATGGCCCGGTCGGGTCGGCATCCGGCCGCGCCCCGCCCCAGAGCGCCGATCCGACCACGAACTCAACGGTGATCCCCGGTGTGCGGATGTGGATCACGCCATTGCCATCGGCATCCTCGATCGTCGCTCCTGGTGCGATCTCGATCCTACATGACCGCGTCACCTCGGTGTTGTCAGCCGTCACGACCACGACCGGCAACGACGGCGCCGCGACCGCTGCTCGCTTGTCCCCATCGGACCCGAGCGGCATCGCCGCACCGCACAGCGATCCGAACGAACCGGCCAGAACAAGCAGCGGGTGATTCATGCCCACAATGTACCGCCGCGGCGGACTCAGGGCAGCACGATCCGTCGCCCCGCAAGTTCCCTCCGGGCAGCCGCCCGCCAATCCCGATATGCTCTCCCCACCCATGGCCGACATCCGACTCGAAGGCGTGACCAAGGAGTACCCCGGCGGCATCAAGGCCGTGGACGATGTCTCCTTGCATGTCGCCGACGGCTCCTTCACCGTGCTCGTCGGCCCCTCCGGTTGCGGAAAGACTACGACGCTGCGGATGGTCGCCGGGCTCGAGGACATCAGCGCGGGGCAGGTCTCGATCGGCGGTCGGCGCGTCAACGAGGTGCCGCCCAAGGACCGCGACATCGCGATGGTGTTCCAGAACTATGCGCTCTACCCGCACATGACCGTGCGGCAGAACCTCGGCTTTGCGCTCAAGATGCGGAGCGTGCCCAAGGCCGAGATCGTCCGCCGAGTGAACGCCGTCGGGGCGACGCTCGGCATCACGGAACTCCTCGACCGCAAGCCCGGGCAACTCTCCGGCGGGCAGCGCCAGCGCGTCGCGGTCGGACGGGCGATCGTGCGCGAGCCCAAGGCGTTCCTGTTCGATGAGCCGCTGAGCAACCTCGATGCGCGCCTGCGGGTCTCGACCCGCGCCGAACTCAAGGCCCTCCATCAGCGCCTGCGGACGACGACGCTCTACGTCACGCACGATCAGGAAGAGGCGATGACGCTCGGCGACCGGATCGTGGTCATGTCCGGCGGGCTCGTGCAGCAGACCGGGCCGCCGCTGGAGGTTTACCGCCGCCCCGAGAACCGGTTCGTCGCGGGGTTCCTGGGCACACCGCCGATGAACTTTCTTGATGGCACGCTCGAGCAGCCCTCCGGCGCTGGGCCGGTGGTCTTCCGTGCCGATACGCCGGGATTGGTCGATGAGCCGTACACGCTCGCGCTTGCCGCCGCGCAGTCCTCGCAACTCACGGGCGCAATCGGACAAAGAGTCGTGCTCGGCTTCCGCCCCCAGGCGCTCACGCCCATGCCCGCCATACCCTCGGGAACCGGCTCGCCCCGCGGCTGGGTCTTCGAGTTGCTCGTCGTCGAGCCCCTCGGTGACACCATGGACCTGATCTGCCAGACCCCCCGCGCCGACCGGATCGTCGCCCGAGTCGCCGCGGCGGACGGCTTCGCGCCCGGCACCACAATCCGCCTTCTGCTGGACCCGTCCAAGGTTCACCTCTTTGCCCCCGGCGAGTTTGGCGAAGCGCTGGCCCGGTAGCGATTCCCGCACAGGCGATGCAGGTATGATCTCTGTCACGCTCGCGGTGCTCGCACTCCCCCTCGTTGCGATGCTCTGGTCGCTCATCGGCATCGCGCGGGACCGCTCGCGGCTTACTCGACACCATGTTTTTTCACTCTTCGGTGCGTTCCTGCTCCTGCCCCTCGGCATCTGCTATCTCGGCTTCATGGAGATGGGCCTCACCTGGCTGACCTCGCTCTCGGGTGTCGCCTTCGGCACGACCGCGCTCGTCGGGGCCGCGATCTTCACTCGCTCCGAGACTGGCAACCACCGCCGCAGGCGCATTCCCGCATGGGCCTGCCCGCAGTGCAACTACGACCGTCGCGCCGGCCCCGCAGGCCCTTGCCCCGAGTGCGGACTAAGCCAACCAATCCGACCGTGAAGCCAACCCCCTCTCCCCCCGTTTCGGAACAATCCGTACTTTTTTCGTTCCGATTCCTCACGCGGACCCATCGAGCCACGACTAGACGAGGTGGCGATCGGTCTTCGACGCTTGTCGTGTCGGCAACCGATCGTCGGCTTCACCCGAAAGGAGTTGCAGATGGAACATCGTCAAGTCGGCTGTACAGTCAATGGGCCTCCGGGCCTCCGGGCCTCCGGGCCTCCGGGCCTCCGGGCCTCCGGGCTGTTTGGGGCGTTGGAGGGTCGGCATCGCCGCCGCGGCGGTAATGCTCGGTGCCAGCATCGCCCCGGCGCAGACCAGCGTGTACTACGGAACGATCGACGCGGCGGACAAGGCCCAGTTGGCCCAGTGGGCGACACACTACTGGGCACGCGTTGATGCGGGAAGCACTGTGACGCCAGGCACGTTCACATTCACCAAGGCCGCGATGAACGACCCTCTGTTTCTGCCCGTGCGGGGCGCGAGGCGGACGCTCGAAGCCCTGGGCGTGATAAACGCGCAGGCGTGCGACGGCCTCACGGAGGTCCAGCCCGGCCTGGGCGATGCGGCGGTGAGCAGCGCGCTGCGCGAGGCGATGACGCAGTGGAAGTTCAGGACCGATGCGGTCATCAACCCGGCGGGCACGCAGGCGCACTTCAACCTCATCAACGCGGCCCCCAACACCTCGAACACGACCTGGGGCATGGAAGGCTCGCACCTGGTCTCGACCAACCTCCCGTGGGAAGCGCTGTCCGGCGCAAACCAGACAGGCCAGATCGCCTCCACCGTTTCCACACCGACGCTGCACACCATCGGCAAACTCACGGACACCGCACCGGCGATCGCCAAGGCGGCGGCGGGCATCTCGCAGACGCAGGCGCTCATCACCGGCCAGAAGAGCCACGCCGACCGCTTCGAGGAAGGCGTCGTCCAGTTCTTGTTCGACCAAGGGAGCAACGCAACCGCCTGGCGCGTGGATGCGACCTTCGGCGTGTTCGGCTCGCTCCCACTGGTGGGCGTGACGTTCGACGACGCGTTCGTGCTGCTCGACACGACCAGCGGCAGGCTCGATGGGCCGTTCGCGCTTGCCTCGCCGCTGGATGCGACGGTTCTCCTGGCAAACCAAAGCGGGTATGTCAGCGGGACGACGGTGAGGTATCACAACGCAAACGGATGCTTGATCTTGATCGCTCCGAGTTGGCGTCCGGGTGGACCGCCTGGCGTGACCACTCCCCGGGCACCCATCACGAATCCCAACTATCCCCCGGCCTGCCCTCCGCCGGGTTGGACACTGCCGACGCCTCCTCCTCCCTCCGCCTGGCCAACCCGCCCTCCCTGCTACAACCCCGCGAATCCCGCAGGCGGGTGGGCCAATTGCACATGCAGCAGCACGAGCGGGACATGGTTCTGCATCGTGTCTTCGCAGAGCGTCGGCGGCCTCCCACCACGGATCTACCAGACCATCACCTACTACAACTGCGGCGGGGGCGCGACGGCCCCAGCCGGATGCCCGCCGGCCGGATGCACGATCGTGAGTCAGGAGACGTGGTATTGAGCGGTAACGCGAGTCCCGGCCCCGAGCGATCGGGGCCGGGTTCTCAATCCCTTTTGGGGGCCATCCTGGACACGCTTGACGCCGCCTTCCGGCTGTCCTGGCCGAGTGTCGCCGCAGCGCTGGCGGTCTTTGCAGCGCTCCAGGGCACCCGCGTTGCCCTGTGGAATCAGATGCGACGTGAGATTCGGGCCGGCAGCACGCATTTGACCCCGACTGACGTCGCCCACCTCGCCGCCTGGTTCTCGAACGCCAGGGAGCTTGCTGTCGGCGAAGGCCGCGCAGTGAACTGGACCGGCGTGATGCACAGGTATGTGGACGACCAGCCCGTTGCCTCAGTCCGGTACGCGGCCGTTTGCCTTGGCGCTTCGCTTGGTGTTGCACTCGCGCTGACCGCGTTGCTTGCGATCCGCGGCACCCGGTCTCGGATCGTGCCCTTCGAACTGGGTTGGCGCGATCGGCTCGGCGCGGTGCGCTCTGCGGTTCGGTCGGCTGCGCCTTGGTGCGCCGGGGTCGCCGCGTTGGCCGCCGCGCTTTGTTGGCACGCCGGATACGACCGTCTCGGACGCTCGCGATTGCTGATCGACGTGCTGCCGGGTGCGATGCAGGGGAGCGCGATCATGGTGATGTGGGCCGCTTGTGCGCTCGCGCTGTCGATGTACTTTCTCCCGCCGCACGCGCGCAACCTGGCGTCGGCCGAAGCACGAGTCTGCCCTCGATGCCGGTACCCTCTGCGCGGGCTCGCCGACCGTCCGTGCCCCGAATGCGGCCGCGAGCCCTCGCCGCGCGATCTGGCTCGGACGGCCACTGTGCGGGAGAGGCATGTCCGGCTCCTGCGTGTCTTTCCGATCGGCATCGTCGTCATGGCCCTCGTGCTGCTCGCCTGTGGTGCGGGCGAGGGTCGGCTGGCGAACTGGGTCCGGCTTCGAACCGCCAGTATCCCGTGGGTGGTCGCGCCGGATCGATGCGTTTTAGGCGAGTCCCCAGTCCTGTTGAAGACGATCTACGGGCCGGTCTCGCTCAGTGCGCGGCGAGCGAGTGGGGTCGAGGGGGGTGATTGGATCGTCGTTTGGGAGCGACACGCCGGGGCGAACATCCCGGAGACGGCGCGAAGGGAGTACCACATGTCGCTTGGCTCGGCGCGCAATCCCTCGGCCGCCGTTATGCTCGAGACTCCTTCCGGACCGCTCTGGCTGTGGCGATCCGAGGATGGCGCGACCTTGTTCTTCGGATTTCCGGAACTGATCGTCATTGGCAGATGACTGAGGAAAGCGAGGGTCTGTCAGAGGGATGCCCTTTGGGCACCCCGCCGGTCCCCAGCGGATCTTTTCGCGTGGGGAGTCGCACGCCGCGGCGCAGCGTGGTACCCAGGAACCGACCCGTCATACGGATTCCGGTTGAGCATTGCGCGCCACCCACCCGAACGGGGCGCTTGCGCGGGGTCGGATGATGTGGGATGATGTGGTCGGCACGGAGGCCGACGATGAACATCCGCGAGCGAGAGTGGGGAGAAGTCCAGGAACTCAGGGCACGCATCCGGCGCGAGAAGGACGCCGACCGGCGTGACCGACTGCGAGCGGTGGTGCTGGCCATCGAGGGTGAGGAGGCGTCCACCATCGCGCGGCTGCTGGGCCGCTCGCGTCGGCAGGTGCAGGGCTGGGCCTACGCCTATCGCGACGGGGGCATCGACTCGATCCACCCGCCCAAGGCTCTTGGCAAGAGGCCGCGTGTGCGTGGCGAGATCGCCGACAAGCTCAGAGCGCGTCTGAACGCGGGACCCACCCAGGGCGACAAGGTCTGCACCCTGCGCGGCAAGGATGTGCAGCGCATCCTGCGTGAGGAGATGGGCGTGAAGCTCTCGCTCAACGCGGCGTACGCGACGCTGCACAGGCTGGGGTACTCATGCCTCGCCCCGCGGCCGCGCCATGAGAAGCAGGACCTGGCGGCGCAGGAGAAGTTCAAGGCCCAACGCGCCCCCTTTTTGTCCGCACCGTCGGGCGGTTGATCGCCGCGTGCGGCCAGGGAGAGCGGGTCAGAGTGTTCTTCATGGATGAGGCCCGCTTCGGCCAGCAGGGCACCCTCACACGGATGTGGGCCCCAAAGGGCTCGCGTCCCACGGCGGTGAAGCAGACGCGGTACGAGTGGATGTACCTCTACGCGGCCGTCGAGCCCGCCACCGGCGCCAGCGTGGCGCTGCAGGCTCCATGCGTCAACACGGGCATGATGAACGCGTTCCTGAAGATGCTCGCAGATGAGATCGGCCCCAAGGACCACGCCGTGCTCATCATGGACCAGGCGGGCTGGCACAAGGCCAAGGCCCTCAAGGTGCCGAGCAATATCTGGATCCTGTACCTGCCGCCGTATTCGCCCGAGCTCAACCCCGTCGAGCGGCTCTGGGCCTACCTCCGAAGCCACTATCTGGCCAACCGCGTCTTTGACGACTACCAGCACCTGCTCGACGCGAGCGCAGAGGCCTGGCGGCAGCTCACCCCCGACCTGCTCCGATCCGTCTGTGCTTGCGACTACATCCCGCGCGATCCAATGCGGTGATCCGTATCAGACAGAACCTGGGCTGATCTACAGTACAAGCGTTGGATTGCACATGGGGACGGCTGCGAGGCCGTCCCCATGCTTGAGCATATGAGCAGACAATGCGAAAACTGATCACCCCCAAAGCCGTGTCCGCGTTGAGATGGTTCCTCACCATTGTCACCGCATTGTCATTGGCCGCGTGGGTCTTTTCATGGGGGTGGCATCTTTCATTGGGCCTGCGAGAGGATGATTACTTAGGAATCTGGCGAGGCTGCCTGATGTTTAGTTACGATTATGGCGTAGTGTGGGCGGAACACATCGGCGAACCGACTGCCTGGATTGGTCGTGCCCACCAACGCCTGCCCATGCTCCATTGGGGCAGCCTTGAGTGGAGTCATCCCCATCCCAGCAGCATGATATTCACACTGCTCATCCCGCTGTGGGCTCTCGCGCTCGCCTTCGGCGCACCCGCCGCGTGGCTGTGGGCGAAGCGGCGGCGCCTGCTGCCCACCGATTGTCAGAAGTGCGGCTACGACCTCCGTGGGCTTGCCGGCAAGTGTCCCGAATGCGGGCATGCGCTGGCCGCGGAACACACCGAAGGCAAGCAGTAAAACGATCACCCCCGGGCCATGCACCGGCGTGCCGCAAGCCCCAACCCCGCCGCCGGGAACCCCGAGTCAATACTTCTACTGATTCGACGCTCATCGCTCACAGTCCGGGCGGAGAATATCCGCCCGGGCTGGCTTTCAACCCCGGATCCCACGATGACACTCGTGTTCTTTCAAGTCCGCACCACTACGTCCCCCTTGCATTTCCAAACAGGTCCAGGTGCAGCCGGTGGCAGTAGCGCCAGCCGCGGGCGAGGCAGAGTTGCACGGCGGTGTCGCGCCGATGGGGCGATGGGCTGGTGGTGCCCTCGGGCATGATGAGAATGTCCGATGGCGCGAAGTTGCGCAGCGATGCGAGCAGCGAGTCGATCTCCGGTACATCCGCCGCGGAGCAGAGAACGAACTTCAACTGGCGATCCGGGAACTCATCGATGAGGCGTTGAAGGACCGGCACATTCAGTCGCCGCTCCTCGTGCCTGGCCGCCCACGCCCCGCCGGGGTCGCGCGGATCGTTGACCGGCGTTGAGTTGGCGAGTTTGGGGCTGATGGATATGAGGTGGCAGGTGACGCCCGCGTCGGGGATGATCGTCCCGGCGGTCTCGATGGTGATGTGCATTCCTGCACCACCTTCTTGAACCGGTGCGGCGAGGCGTGCGGTCAGCTCGGTCGTCTGTGCGAACATCATCGGCTCGCCGCCGGTGAGGACAGCGTGCCCGATGCCCTTCGCCGCGGCAGCACGAGCCTCTTCGACAATCGAGTCGATCGTCCGCACAGCGCTATCGGGCTTCCACGAGGCGTACGGCGTGTCGCACCAGGTGCAGCGCAGGTTGCAGCCCGACACACGGATGAACAGACTGGGCACGCCGGTGAGTTTGCCCTCGCCCTGGATGGAGACAAACGTCTCGGAGATGGGCAGGCGGTCGCGTGCGAGTGCATCCGCGTTATCAATCTCACGCGAACCGCGTGAGATTGATGGCGGCACAGCAGTAGGCAAGATCGGCAGTTCGCGGCTCATGCCCGGGCACTCACGCGCTGGGCCGCGTCCGCCGCGTAGATCGTCGGATCAGGCACCCCGGCCCCGATGAACGCCCGCGAGCGGATCAGGCACGAGTCGCAGTGCCCGCACGCCTGCACCTTCTCGGGGCGGCACTCCTGGTGGCACCGCTCTTTAGAGCGGTGTTCCTTGCCATCACGGACCACCACCGGGTCGTAGCACGAGGTCGTGAGCGAGAAGTCCACGCCCAGTTTCACGCCCAGCCGGATGATCTCGACCTTGCTCAGGTGCAGGAGGGGCGCGGCGATGCGCAGGGTTCGCCCGTCCTCAGCCCCCGCCTTGGTGCCCGCGTTCGCCGCGACCTCAAAGGCCCGCAGGAAGGGCTCGCGGCAGTCGGGGTAGCCGGAATAGTCCACCGCGTTGGCGCCGATGTAGATGCGGTCGGCACCGACAGTCTCGGCATAGCCAGCCGCGCAGGACAGGAAGATCAGGTTCCGCGCGGGGACGTACGTCACCGGAACCTCGCGCGGGCTTTGGGTCGCGCGGTCCTTGGGCACATCGATGTCCGCCGTCAGCGCTGAGCCGCCGATGGCCCGGAGATCAACCCGGAGCGTGAGCCGCCCTTCGGGCGGGATGCCGAGCGATTCGGCGACGCGGGCCGCGGCGAGCAGTTCGACGCGGTGCCGCTGGCCATAGTCGAAGGTGATGGTGCGGCAACGGTCGGGGCCGAAGTCCGCCGCTGCGACGGCGAGCGTGACGGCGCTGTCCAGCCCGCCGGAGAGAAGCACCACCGCATTTCCGCTGGCCGGGGTCACACGCAATCCTAAGCCGACGTAGAGTCGGGCATGTCGTTTGGACTTGCCCGGGGGCGCGAACTCGATGACCGGCCGGTGGGCGTGCGGATCGGCCGCGGCGAGGAGTTGCCGCCGCTACCCGACGGCTTCGGAG
>Ga0163149_10007243_pt1 | contig 11215 bp, 11 predicted proteins | sample OliLakLV19MP5G1_FD_148604 | JGI IMG/M metagenome (GOLD analysis project Ga0163149, IMG submission 148604) | Freshwater microbial mat bacterial communities from Lake Vanda, McMurdo Dry Valleys, Antarctica - Oligotrophic Lake LV.19.MP5.G1 | ecosystem: Environmental > Aquatic > Freshwater > Lake >...
CCTTGCGCGCGAACACGTTCGCGCCGCAATCGCGGTGGTGAGGACAAGCTTCCCGGACGACGCGACACTGAGCAACGTCGCGCATCAAATGGCAACCCTTGAAGGAGCATCGCAAGCATGAAAATAAAACACGTTCTGCTCGGCAGCGGACTCACCGGCTTTTACACTGACGACAAACTCGCCATTATGAAGGACGCGCCGGCCGACGGGTTCGTATATCGCGGCAAGCCGTTGACCCCCGGTTTCAAGCAAATCCGTCAGCCAGGCGAATCGGTACTGATTATGCTGGTCATGGAAAGCGGCGAAATCGCACTCGGTGACTGCGCAGGAACGCAGTATTCAGGCTCGGGCGGTCGTGAAGCACCGTTCGCCAGTGCCACCGCGATCCCGCTGTTACAGAAACACATCGTGCCGAGGCTGGTCGGCCGCGAAATCGGGAACTTTATTCCGGCCTCGAAGGAAATCGACGATATTCAGGTCGAGGGCAACAAACTGCATCCGGCAATACGATACGGTGTAACCCAGGCGCTGCTTGGCGCCGCCGCCCTCAAGCGCCGAATCACGGGTGCCGGTGTGGTCGCCGATGAATACGGCACCCAGGTAGCCGAAAAGCCCATCGCGATCTACGCCCAGACCGGCGACGAGCGCTACACCAACGTCGACAAGATGATCATCAAGCGCGTGGACATCATCCCCCACGGCCTCATCAACAATGTGCGCGACAAGCTGGGGTTCAAGGGGGAAAAGTTCCTTGAATACGTCGGCTGGGTCAGCAAACGCGTTCGCGAAATCGGCGATCCCGATTACAAGCCGGAACTGCACTTCGACACCTACGGCACCATCGGCTACGCGTTCGACGCCGATCTGGAAAAGGTGGCCGACTACCTTGCGCAATGCGCGGAAGCAGCCGCCCCCTACAACTTCATCATCGAAATGCCCATAGACCTCGGCAGCAAGGCGGCACAGCTCGAGGGCATGGCGAAACTGAACCAGCTGCTTCACGCCAAGGGCGCCAAGGTCGACCTGATGATCGACGAGTGGTGCAACAACATCGACGACTTGCGCGACTGGATCGACTCCAGGAGCATCCAGCGCATCAACGTCAAGACCATCACGCTTGGTGGTCTGCACAACATCGTCGATGCGATCCTCTATTGCAACCGCCACGGTGTCGGCGCAATGGTAGGCGGGACCTGCAATGAGACCGACATTTCAGCGATGCACATGGCAAACCTCGCGATGGCCACCAGTCCGCAATCGATCGCAGGACGCCCGGGGATGGGCGTCGACGAAGGCGTCATGACCATCTACAACGAGATGGTGCGCGTCGCCATGTTCGAGAAACTCCGCCGCAGCGTGTGAACACCCGGCCTCGCATACCGCACTGGAACCGCCAACCCTCAAGGAGCCCGACATGATGTTCCCGTATCTCGCAACCTGCGCCGGCAAACTGACCGGCATCGCCGCTGCCGCCTTCATTGTCGCAAACCCACTGCTCGCCCACGCTCAGCAGTACCCGACCAAGACGATACGATTGGTCGTCGGATACAACCCGACCGGCGCCACCGATGTGCAGGCGCGCATCCTCGCCGACAAGCTTTCGACGGCGTTTGGCCAGCAGGTTCTGGTCGAAAACCGCCCGGGTGCGAGCGGCATGCTCGGCGCGCAGCAGGTTGTGCGCGCAGCACCCGACGGCTACACGCTACTGGTCGCCGGCGCGCCAGAAGCCGCGTTCAACGTCGCCCTGTTCAAAAGCATGGCCTACGACCCGAAAACCGACCTTACGCCGATCACGCTGCTTTCGATCGCCCCGGTCGTTCTTGTGTCCAGTCCGAAGACCGGCATGAAAACCTTGCAGGACGTGCTCAAGGCTTCACGTGCCGGCGCCTCGCTCTTCTACGGTTCGGTCGGCATCGGCACCCCCAACCACATCGCCGGAGAACTGCTCAATTCGGTAGCCAACGTCAAGCTCAGCCACGTGCCTTACGCCGGCGCCGGGCCCGCGATGACCGCCATTGTCGGAGGACACGTGCCCCTCGCCTTCCTGTCGCTCGCCTCGGCAGTCCCTCAGATCAAGTCCGGCGCGCTGCAAGCGATCGCGGTGACGTCCACCAAACGCTTCCCGACGCAGTCCGACATCCCGACTGTCGCCGAACAGGGTTTCGAGGGCTTCAATGTAACGACATGGTATGGCGTGCTGGCGCCCGCCAAGACACCCCCGGAAATCATCGCCCGCCTACACGCGGAAATAACCCGTATTCTCAGGGAGCCGGACATTCGCAACAAGATGCTCGAGATGGGTGCCGACCCGTCGGGTAACACGCCGGCCGAATTTGGCGCCTTCATCGCCAGCGAAATCGAGAAGATCCGATCCGTGGCGAATAAGGCCGGAATCGAACCGCAATAGCCCGGCGCCGGCGTGAAACAAGCCGCGGCTGGCGCAAACCGGGACCTGAGGTGACCATGAATTTCGTGCTTCCCGCCTACACCACGCTGCAACTGGAGCCGCGCGGCGACCACGTGCTGGTGGTGCGGCTGAACCGGCCTGCGGCCTTGAACGCGATCACGACCCAGATGGGGCACGACCTGCTCGATCTGTGGACGCGGCTTGCGGCGGCGCCGGGCGGCATACGCTGCGTGGTGCTCACGGGTGCGGGCGAACGCGCTTTCTGCTCCGGCGGCGACCTCAAGGAACGCAACGGAATGAGCAACCAAGCCTGGCAGGCGCAGCACGAGCTGTTCGAGCGCGCCTTCATGGCGCTGCTGGAATGTCCGGTGCCCGTGATTGCGGCCGTGAACGGGCACGCGTACGGCGGCGGCTGCGAAACGGCGCTCGGCTGCGACTTCGTGTACGCATCGGGCAACGCGAATTTCGCGCTTTCCGAAACCAGGCTCGGCATCATGCCCGGCGGCGGGGGCACGCAGACGCTGGCGCGCGCAGTGGGCGAACGGCTGGCCAAGGAACTCATCTTCACCGCACGTTCCTTCTCTGCGGCGCAGGCCCTGGGTTGGGGCATGGTGAACCGGGTGTTCGACGACCAGCACGCCTTGATGGAAGGCGCGCTGGCCACGGCCGATGCAATTACTGCCAACGCGCCGCTGTCGGTGCGCCAGGCCAAGAAATCCATCCACTACGGCCTGCAGACCGACCTGCTGACCGGTTACCGGTTCGAGATCGAAGCCTACAACCGCCTCGTCACCACCGAGGACCGCATCGAAGGCGTCACCGCTTTCAACGAGAAACGCAAACCCGTGTTCCGGGCATGCTGAACGCGAGGTGAATTCGACGGCATACGGTAACGATGCGGTGGTCTGCGAGGTGGGTCTGCATGTTGGCTTGCAGATGGTGGCGGCATTTTCCGACTGCGGAAAGGCTCCGCTGACTGCGGCAGGAACATGCCGAGGGCCTCGCGGAAATCGAAGTCACGTCCTTCATGCCGCCAAACTCGTGCCGCAGTTCATAGATGCGAGGAAGTCGTGGACGCAGCCATTACCATTCCCCGCCTGACCCTGGCGGCCCCGGCACCCAACGCAAAAGGCGCGGAACTTGCGCTCGCGGCCGGCGTCAAAGGGGGCTCCAGGAATCACAGCCTGCAAATTCCGCGGCAAGGTCATGTCTATGTCAAGGCCGGTAGCCCAGGCGCTCCGCATAACGGGCAATCATATCGACCTCAAGATTGACCGGACTGCCGGGCAAAAGGTTCCGCAGCGTGGTCATGGCGATGGTGTGCGGGATCAGGTTGATCTCAAAATCAGCGTCCGCGACGGCATTGACGGTGAGGCTGACGCCCTGCACGGTGACCGAACCCTTGCGCGCGATGTAGCGGGCAATATCCTTGGGCGCGCGGATCGCCAGCAGGCGGTTGTCGCCCAGCGCGTCAAAGCGCAACACCTCGCCCACACCGTCAACATGGCCGGACACGAGGTGACCGCCGAGGCGGTCGGCGAGGCGCAGGGATTTTTCCAGATTCACCTCGGCCGGCGCGGCGAGGCCGGTGGTCACGCGCAGGGTTTCGGCCGACACATCAGCCTCGAAACCGGAGGCGCTTTTGACCACTGCGGTAAGGCAGACACCGTTGACTGCAATGCTGTCGCCGATGGCAACGTCGGCCATATCGAGACCGCCGGCGTCAATGGCGAGGCGCTGGCCGCCGGCAGTGGGGGTGATACGGGTGATACGGCCGACGGCGGCGATGATGCCTGTGAACATGGGATAAGCGCGCGAAATAAAACGCAATTATCCCATAGCCGGCTACTCCAGCTTGACGCCCGAATCCCTGATCACCCTGGCCCACTTGGCCTTTTCGGCGCTGATCCAGCCGGCCAGCGCGTCGGGCGAATCGGTGCGCACCTCTGCGCCCTGGCCGAGCAGGCGCTCTTTCATGTCGGGGGTGTTGAGGATGCGGTTGATCTCGGCGTTCAACTTCGCCACCACGTCACGCGGTGTGCCGGCTGCGGCAAGAATGCCCTGCCACGAACCGGTCTCGAAGCCGGGCAGCGACTCGCCTATGGTCGGCACGTCCGGAATCTGCGCCACCCGTTTGGCCCCGGACACGGCGAGGATGCGCATCTTGCCGCTTTTCACCTGCGGGTAGGTTGCGATCATGCCGTTCATGATCAGGTTGGCCTGGCCTGCCGCCACGTCGGCGACCGCCTGCGAACCGCCCTTGTAGTGGATGAAAGTCCATTGCACGCCGCTGCGCGCGGCAAGGTCGACGCCGGCAAGATGCGGTGCGCCACCCAGACCCGAGGTGGCGAAATTGAGCTTGGCCGGATTGGCCCTGGCAAAGCTCACCAGCTCGGCGACGGTGTTCACCGGCACGGACGGATGCACGGCCAGCACGTGCGGTGAATAGGCGACAAATCCGATGGCCGAAAAATCCTTCACCGGATCAAACGGCATGTTGACATAGACGCTCGGGTTGATGGCGAGGGCACCGATGTCCATCAACAGCAGCGTGTAACCGTCAGCCGGTGACTTGGCGACAAAATCGGCGCCGACGTTGCCGTTGGCGCCGGTGCGGTTCTCGACGATCACCGATTGGCCCCAGGCCTCGGTCAGCTTGACGCCGATCAGGCGCGCCAGGATGTCGGAGGTGCCGCCGGCGGCAAAGGGTACGATGATGCGAATGGGCTTGTTCGGATACGCCTGCGCCACCGCGTTGCCGGCGCCGAATGCAAACACCAGCCCCATGGCGAGTCCTGCCGCCAGTTTTGCGAGTTTCATGCTCACTCCTCCTTGATACGGTTTAAACGTCAATCGCCAGGAAAGCCTTCTCTGTGTTCTCTGTGCCCTCTGTGGTGAAAAGCTTCTTGCTTCTTGCTTTTTTCTTCTTGCTTTTTTGCTTTTTTTTCTTTCGCGCTTTCGTTGACGAAACGCTTTTTTTATCCCGCGCTTACACGCTTACGTACGCCGTCTTGACCGTGGTGTAGAACTCGCGCGCGTAAGTGCCCTGCTCGCGCGAGCCGTACGACGATCCTTTGCGACCGCCGAAGGGTACATGGTAGTCCACCCCCGCCGTCGGCAGGTTGACCATCACCATGCCGGCCTGCGAGTGGCGCTTGAAGTGCGCGGCGTACTTGAGCGAGGTGGTGGCGATGCCCGAAGACAGGCCGAAGGCGGTGTCGTTGGCCATGGCGAGGGCCTCGTCGTAATTTTTGACGCGGATCACGCTCGCCACCGGTCCGAAGATTTCCTCGCGGTTGATGCGCATGCCGGCGGTGGTGTCGGTGAACAGTGCCGGCGCGAAATAAAAGCCCTCGCTGTCGCGCTTCAGGCGCTCGCCGCCGGCGACCAGTCTGGCACCCTCTTTTTTGCCGATTGCGACATAAGACAAATCCTGCTCGAGTTGTTCCAGGCTCACCACCGGGCCGATATCGGTGCCCTCCTTGAGCGCGTTGTCGATCTTGAGGCCTTTCATGCGTTCGGCCAGCGCGGCGACAAACCTGTCGTGTATGCCCTCGGTGACAATCAGCCGGCTGGCCGCGGTGCAGCGCTGTCCGGTGGAGAAAAACGCGCTTTGCACCGACAGCTCGACCGCGGTCTTCGGGTCGGCGTCATCCAGAATCACCTGCGGGTTCTTGCCGCCCATTTCGAGTTGCACCTTGGCCATGCGCGCGGCGCAGGCCTCGGCCACGCGCTTGCCCACCGATACCGAACCGGTGAAGCTGACGGCGTTGATGCGCGCATCGGTCAGCAACGCTTCGCCGACCACGCTGCCGCGTCCCATCACCAGGTTGAACACACCTGCCGGCAGCCCGGAACGCGAAATGATCTCGGCCAGCGCCCAGGCGCAGCCGGGCACCAGGTCCGCCGGTTTCATCACCACGCAATTGCCCCAGGCCAGCGCCGGCGCGATTTTCCAGGCCGGGATGGCGATCGGAAAATTCCACGGCGTGATGATGCCCACCACGCCCACCGGTTCGCGCGTGATTTCCACCGTCACGCCCGGCCGCACCGAGGGCAGCAACTCGCCGCCGGTGCGCAGGGCTTCGCCGGCAAAAAACTTGAATATGGCGCCGGCGCGACCGGCCTCGCCTATGCCCTCGGCCCGCGTCTTGCCCTCTTCGCGCGCCAGCAGCGTGCCCAGTTCGTCCTTGCGCGCGATGATTTCGCTGCCGATGCGATCGAGCGCGTCAAAGCGTGCCTGCGGCGTGGCCACCGACCAGGCCGGAAAAGCCGCCACAGCGGCAGCTATCGCGTTCTCGACCTGGGCTTTGTCGGCACCGGCGTACTCGCCCACGACATCCGACAAATCCGACGGGTTGATGTCCTTTGAGGTGCGCGCGCCCTCCTGCCACTCGCCGCCGATTAGATTCTTGTGCAGGGTTTCAGCCATGTCGTTTCCCGAAAGTTATAAAAAAAGCACGCACCACAGAGAGCATAGAGAACACTGAGCAAGCAAAAAACTCTTACAGCCGTTTTCCTCCGTGTTCTCCGTGTCCTCCGTGTTCTCCGTGTTCTCCGTGTTTCAGGCTTTTGATCTCATGTGGCCGGGGCTTTACTCACCTATCAGTCCGCGGCCTCGACCGCATCCAGCGCCGCATCATACGCGCGCAAGGCCAGCGCCACCGGCTCGACCACGTCGCGCTGCGTGTCCGCGAGCACGGTGCTTAACACCAAGTTGTATGACAACATACAACAAAATTTCACCATACTGGTTCAAGGCTACCGCAACACACGACAACAGGCACCTCAGCCCTGCCCGCCATGCGCACGGCGCAGGCGCTCGCGACTGTTGCCAAGGTGGGTGCGCATGGCCGCGCGCGCCGCCTCCGGGTCGCTGCGCTCGATGGCGGCGTAAATGTCCTCGTGTTCGCGGTTGACGCGGCGCAGGTAGTCGGCGCCCTCCTCTTGCAGGAACTGCGCGGTGTTGATGCGCGTGCGCGGAATGTGCGCCGGCCCGAGCTCTCCCATCAGGTCGCCAAAGTAGCGGTTGCCCGAGGCAAGCGCGACCTGGCGGTGGAATTCGTAATCGGGGCGAACCGCGTCCTCTTCGCGATCGACACAGGCGGCAAACTCGTCGAGCGCGCGGCGCATGGCACCGAGGTGGATGACGCTGCGCCTGACGGCCGCGAGTGCCGCAGCCTCCGTCTCCAGGCCCATGCGCAACTCCAGGATCTCCAGCACATCGCGCACCGTGGCAAGGTCGGAGGTGACCAGCGTCAGGGGGCCGTTGGCGCGCGCATCAAGCACGAAGGTGCCGATGCCGTGGCGCGTTTCGACCAGTCCGCCGGCGGCAAGGCGCGAAATCGCCTCGCGCACCACGGTGCGGCTGACACCGTAGGCGCGCATGATTTCGGCCTCGGTCGGCAGCTTGTCACCGGGGCGCAACTCGCGCCACTGCACGCGATCGGACAGGCTCGCCACCAGTTGCTGCGTCAGGTTGCGGCCGCGCGGCGCCTTGTCGCCGGCTGGCGACGCGGCGGTTTCAGGCGCGTTGGCATCAGCGCGCACCAGGCGCTCTAGGCTTTGGCGGCGGGGACTTGACATGGGCTTACAGGGGCAACATATAATGAGGTCATAGGACGTATGATGACATATAAAAACCGGCTTCATCAAGGCTTTACCGAAACGTGGTCAAGGTCTGGGTCCACGTCGCGATACAGCGGCGGATTCAGGCGGGTTGGCGCCGCCCGCGTATCGCGACGGCATACCAGCTGTTGTCTGTCCGCGCGGGCCTGCCCGCCCGGCACGCCACCGACCCGGCTTTCAGCCGCAACCTGGATAAAGACATGCCCGCAGCCGCAAGCCTTCCACTCAAGCGACTTTTGATCACCGGCGCCGCCGGCGCCCTCGGACGCGTGCTGCGCGACAAGCTCGGCGCCGACGCCGCCATCCGGCGCCTGTCCGACCGCTCGCCCATGGCAGCGGCCGGCGCGGGCGAAGAAGTCATCGTCTGCGACCTCGCCGACAAGGCCGCGGTCGAGGCGCTGCTCAAGGACGTCGATGCGGTGGTCCACCTTGGCGGCATTTCGGTCGAAGGCCCGTTCGAACCCATCCTGCAGTCAAACATCATCGGCATCTACAACCTGTACGAGGCGGCGCGTAAGAACGGCGTCGGCCGCGTGGTGTTCGCAAGCTCCAACCACGCCGTCGGCTTTCACCCGCAAAGCCGGACCATAAACGCCGACGACCCGCAGCGCCCCGACGGCTACTACGGCATCGCCAAGTGCTTCGGCGAAAACCTGTCACGCTTTTACTTCGACCGTTACGGCATCCAGACCGTGTGCATGCGCATCGGCTCGTCGTTTCCCGAACCCATGGACAGGCGCATGCTGACCACCTGGCTGTCCTATGACGACCTCGCCGCACTGGTGCGCCGCGCCCTCTTCGCCCCCGATGTCGGCCACACCATTGTCTTCGGCGCGTCGAACAACCGCGATTCATTCTGGGACAACAGCAAGGCCGCGCACCTCGCCTGGACACCCAAGGACAGCGCCGAGCCCTGGCGCGAGAGGCTCGAAGCCGAACCGCCGCTGCAAGCGGGCGACCCGCTGATGATTTATCAAGGTGGTCGTTACACGGCGATGGGGCCCTACGACAAGTAAGGAAAACAGAACCGGCAACAAAGAACACAAGCGGTCACAGAACCGTCGCGATTCCAAAGAGCAACCGCATCGCGCGCAACGCAAGCTTGGACGCAACACTTACGACGCACGATCAAACGCAAAATAAAATACAACATTAAACGCAACATCAAACGCAACACGGAGGCCTCACATGAAACGGACCACGCACATCACCTTTAAAACCCTGGCCGTCGCGGTCGCTGCGGCGCTGCTGCCCGCCACCGGCTTCGCCAAGGAGTTCCGCTCCGCAGACGTTCACCCCGAGGATTACCCGACGGTAATGGCGGTCAAGATGATGAGCGACATCATCAAGAAAAAAACCGACGGCAAGCACAGCATCAAGGTGTTCACCGGCAACGCCCTCGGCGGTGAAAAAGACACCATCGAGCAGACCAAGATCGGCGCGCTCGACTTTGTGCGCATCAACGTCGCGCCGATGAACAACATCTGCCCCGAGACCATGGTGCCGACCATGCCCTTCCTGTTCCGCTCCAAGGACCACATGCGCAAGGTCCTCGACGGTCCGGTCGGTGACGAAATCCTCAAGGCCTGCGAGAAGCAGGGCTTTGTCGGCCTCGCCTTTTACGACTCCGGATCGCGCTCCATCTACACCACCAAAAAGCCGGTCAAAACCCTGGCCGACGCCAAGGGCCTGAAAATCCGCGTGCAGCAATCCGACCTCTGGGTCGCGCTGCTGCAGGCCATGGGCGCCAACGCGACCCCCATGCCCTACGGCGAGGTGTACACCGCGCTGAAAACAGGCCTCGTCGACGGCGCCGAGAACAACTGGCCTTCTTATGACACCTCCAAGCACTTCGAAGTGGCGAAGTACTACGCCATCACCGAGCATTCAATGGCGCCCGAAATGCTGCTGATGTCGAAAAAGATCTACGACGGCCTGACGCCGGCCGAACAAAAGATCATCCGTGATGCGGCCAAGGAGTCGGTGCCCTACATGCGCAAACTGTGGGACGAAAAAGAACTCAAGTCACGCCATCTCGTCGAAAAAGCCGGTGCGCAAATCGTCGAGGTCGACAAGAAATCGTTTTCCGATGCAATGAAACCGGTGTACGACAAGTTCATCACCGATGCCACGCTGAAGGGAATGGTCAAGCGGGTGCAGGACACCAAGTGACATCCAGGGGTGGCCCTGCCGCCCCTGAATCTCATCCTGAGACGTACCGCGCGCAGCGCGGACGCGTCGAAGTATCTGCTCTTGCCTTTGGTCGCGACCAGATCAAAAGCAGATTCCCCGCAGTGCGCGAAATGACATTGAAGTGAGCGAGGCAGACAAGCCGTACTGAAGGATTCCCCGATGTTCACCCGCTTTTGCGCCACCCTGGCCAAGGCCTGCATGATTATCGCGGTGGCCGGCCTTATCGCCATCATTGCCGCGGTCACGCTGCAGGTGTTCGGCCGCTACGTACTCAACGACACGCCGACCTGGGCCGAGGCCCTTGCCATGATGCTGGTGCTCTACGTCACCATGCTGGGCGCCGCCGTGGGCGTGCGCGACGCCGGCCACATCGGCATGGAATCGCTGCTGGTGCTGGTGAAAGAAAACGTCCGCCTCAAGCTCGAACTGGTGATCCACGCCCTGGTTGCCGTGTTCGGCGCAACCATGGCCTGGAACGGCGCCATCCTGGCGCAGTCGGTGTGGGGCTACAACGTGCCGACGCTGGGCATTCCCGAAGGCCTCAACCACCTCCCCATCATGTTTGCCGGCGCGCTGATCACGCTGTTCTCGATTGAACACATCATTGCCCTCGTCCAGGGCAAAGAGGTCGAGCCCTCGTGGTACTAGTCATCATGAAGGCGAACGCTTACCCAGCGAGGGCTCTCCCTCTCCCCGGCCCTCTCCCGCTACGCGGGCGAGGGCGATTTAAGGGCCGCTTGCGCGGCAAGGAAACAACATCATGGCACTGACCATACTGTGCCTCGTCTTCCTTGGTCTGCTGATTCTGGGCGTACCGGTGGCCTTTTCCATCGGCCTTGCGGCCGTCGCGACCATTCTGTACGAAGGCCTGCCGGTGGCGGTGGTGTTCCAGCGCATGACCGCCGGCATGGGCGTGTTTTCGTTTCTCGCCATTCCGTTTTTCATTTTTGCCGGCGAGCTGATGCTCTACGGCGGCATCGCCGACCT
>Ga0163149_10007247_pt1 | contig 11210 bp, 8 predicted proteins | sample OliLakLV19MP5G1_FD_148604 | JGI IMG/M metagenome (GOLD analysis project Ga0163149, IMG submission 148604) | Freshwater microbial mat bacterial communities from Lake Vanda, McMurdo Dry Valleys, Antarctica - Oligotrophic Lake LV.19.MP5.G1 | ecosystem: Environmental > Aquatic > Freshwater > Lake >...
GGGCCGTGATCTTATCAAACTTTACGGACTCCCGATGTCCGTCACGTTTTAGTACAAGCATTATTTAGTAGGGTTGTGTTGGTAAAAAAGAAAGTTTAAAAAATGTGACCGAATATATCAAAAATCTTCGTTTAGCGAAAACTTTGGAGAGGAATCTTTATCCATACTATTCATCACACCCGCTTTTTGATATTCGGCCACCCGCTTTTCAAAGAAGTTGGTCTTTCCGCGAAGCGAAATCATATCCATGAAGTCAAATGGGTTTTGGGTGTTATAAATTTTCTGACCCACAAGTTCATTTAGCAAGCGATCAGCAACAAACTCGATGTACTCGCGCATCTGAGGTGCGTTCATACCAATTAAATTTACTGGCAACGCATCCGTTACAAACTCCTTTTCAATTTCAACGGCATCCTTAATAATATCAATCACCTTTTCCACTGGCATTTTGCCAATCACGTGTTTTGTATAGAGGTGGCAGGCAAAATCGCAATGGAGACCCTCGTCTCTGGAGATCAATTCGTTAGAGAACGTTAAGCCCGGCATTAAGCCACGCTTTTTCAACCAGAAGATTGAACAGAATGAACCAGAAAAGAAAATTCCTTCTACAGCCGCAAAGGCAATCAGGCGCTCCTGAAAATTTCCATTGTCAATCCAACGCAAAGCCCAATCTGCTTTTTTCTTCACGCAGTCCATCGTTTCGATGGCGTGAAACAGCTTGTCCTTTTCTTTACCATCTTTTACATAGGTGTCGATTAATAGCGAGTAGGTTTCAGAGTGAATATTCTCAATAGCGATCTGAAATCCATAAAAGAACTTTGCTTCGGTGTATTGAACTTCACCAACAAAGTGCTCGGCCAGGTTTTCGTTTACTATACCATCGCTAGCGGCAAAAAAGGCAAGCACGTGCGTGATAAAATGACGCTCACCATCATTTAGGTTTACCCAATCTTTCATATCCTGACCTAAATCAATCTCTTCGGCCGTCCAAAAACTAGCCTCCGCTTGTTTATAAAATTTCCAGATGTCGTGGTGGGTGATCGGAAAGAGGACAAAACGGTCTTTGTTCTCTCTCAAAATAGGCTCTACTTGTAAAGATTGACTCATTGAAAATATTTTTTATTGGTTGACTATAAATATGTTAGCAAGCAAAAACGGAGTTCATGCTTACATTGAATACAATTTTCTAGTGAGTGAAGATTGTGAGTTAGGTCAGCGATCTAAACAACACCATCGACAAATATTCGAAATGATGAAGGAAAAACAAAGCGTGATTTTGGATCAAAATCTCCGCACTCGAATGTACTTTCGATGTAAGTGTTTGGTAGATAGTTCATTTAAATTCTTTAGTCAATTGAATAGATGAGATGAAAAAAAAATTAAATTTTTTCGAGGTCATCTTTATTAGGAAGAGACCGAAAATTTACTATTTACATCTGCATAGATTTTTAATGAATCGGTGACGCGATCGTTTATAGTCAAGACTCGCATTATCTTTTGATGAACGATGTCACTTCAAAAAAGCCGCTAGCGACTCAAAAACAGCATGTTTGGCTAAGCCAAAGCAATTTTAAAGGTAGCTTTTGGTTTTCAACGACTTTGATTTACCTTTGCAGTCCATTTTTAAAATCAATAGGCATGTACGCAATAGTAGACGTTGCAGGAAAACAGTTCAAAGTGGCTAAAGATCAATATATCTATGCTCCCAAGATGGAAGGCGAGGCTGGATCAGACGTATCGTTTGATAAAGTTCTTCTTTTAGATAATGGCGGAAGTGTGGAAGTTGGCGCCCCTACTGTAAAAGGTGTTATGGTATCTGGTAAGATAGTAGAGCATGTTAAGGGAAACAAAGTAATCATCTTCAAAAAGAAAAGAAGAAAAGGGTACGCTGTTAAGAACGGTCACCGTCAGCAGTTCACGAAAGTACAAATCGAGAGTATTGGATAAGTATTAAATCTTGAATGTTAAATTTCAAATCTTGAATTAAGATATGGCACATAAAAAAGGTGAAGGTAAAGTAAAAAACGGTCGCGAATCGGAAAGCAAACGCCTGGGAATTAAGGTTTTCGGAGGCCAGAAAGTAATTCCTGGAAATATTATTGTTCGCCAGCGCGGTACCAAGCATAACCCTGGTCGCAACGTAGGTATCGGTAAGGATCATACGTTGTTTGCCCTCACGCCAGGGGTGGTAATTTTTAAGAAAGGTAAAGAGAATAAGTCCTTTGTTTCAGTTCAGGCCGAAGCCTAGAATTATAAAATTGTCGTTAAATTTTGAAAGACACCCTCCAAAAAAGAGGGTGTCTTTTTTATTTAAAGCTACTTTTTCAGACCACGTCATTTATTTTGACCCTTTGTTCAAAAAAACGTGTCGTTAAAAAAACCTCGTTTTTGGTGCCACTCAAACGAAGGATGTTTGGTAGATAGATCATTTTACCAAACTTTACATATTTTTTTTACTTAATCATTTTTAGTGTGTTAAAATAATCACCTATATTGGGTTATTATTTAACCTAAAGTTAACAATATGAGAAAAATTGTACTATTGTTTTTTTCTCTCGCTATTTGGTCCATTTCATGGGCACAGGAGCGGGTGATTTCGGGTAAGGTCACATCATCTGACGATGGATCGGCTTTGCCTGGTGTAAATGTGGTGGTGAAGGGTACCACCAATGGTTCTGTCACTGATGGAAATGGCAGCTACAAGCTTTCAGTTTCTGGCTCTGCAAGTACCCTCTCCTTCTCTTTTATAGGGTTTATAACCCGCGAGGCACAGCTTGGTGATAGATCAGTAGTTGATGTTCAGCTTCAATCGGATATTCAACAATTAAATGAAGTTGTTGTGTCTGCGGGGGGGTTGCTAGTTCAAAAAAAGGAGCTAGGAAATTTCACAACTACGGTAAGGGCTTCTGACATCACCGCTGGAAAGACCTCAAATGCTGTAGCCGGACTGCAAGGCAAAGTACCTGGTCTATTGATTAGTGCTGTAAGCAGTGGTGTAAATCCTAACTACAGAGTTGTACTAAGAGGCCAGCGTTCTTTGTTAGGTAACAACCAAGCTTTGTTGGTATTGGATAATGTTATCACGCCAAGCAATGTTTTAGGAAATCTTAACCCTGAAGATATTGAAGATATTCAAGTGTTAAATGGAGCCGGGGCCGCAGCGCTTTATGGATCGGATGCTTCAAATGGTGCCCTTATTGTTACAACAAAAAGAGGTAAATCAGGAAAGACAGAAATAAAAGTGGCACAAACCACCACGTTCGAGACTGTTAGTTATTTGCCTAAGTTACAAAGTCAATTTGGCTCGGGTACAACACCCGATACGCCTCCTGTATATACTCCCTATGAGAATCAGCAGTTTGGACCTAGATTCGATGGAACCATGAGAGTAATTGGCAAGCCTCTAGCTGACGGATCTATTCAAACCGTTCCATACTCGCCATCTAGTGAAGGAAAAAATGAGTTTTGGGAGACAGGTAATCAGAGTCAAACGGATCTTAGCTTTTCAAGCGGTGATGAAAAAGGAAATATTTATGCGGCAGCGCAGTATTTCAAGCAAAACTCTACAGTTCCCTGGGACACCTATAACAGGTATAGTTTTAGGGTCAATACTGATAGAAATATTGGTAACTCCGTAAAGGTGGCTGTTTCTGTAAACTACATTTCAAGTAATACTGATGTTAGCTCTCAAGCAGGTAATGCCTTTACAAATGTGCTTATGTCTCCAGACCAAATACCGCTTACCAGATATAAAAACTGGAAGACAGATCCATTTGCCAACCCAAATGGGTATTACAATGAGTATTTTGATAACCCATACTTTACGTTGCAGAATAACAGATCTGAAACAAAAAACAACTACTTGCAGGCAGCATTGGAACTTAAATGGAATCCTATAAAGCCGCTTACGTTTACTTCACGCCTTGGCTTAAGTGCTAGAGACGTGTTTGATAAAACAACTAGTGGAAAATTTCAATATTCAGATTACACCCGATCTATTTCAGGGAGTTCAAAAACAGACGACTTAGGTGCGGTATCGGATTTTGGACAGCAAACGAATCAATTAGTTGTTGATCTTTTAGCTGAATACAAGGCCAACTTCTCAGATTTCTCATTAAAAGTGGTAGGAGGATTTCAATCAAGAGATAATACGTCAAATCAATTATTTGTTGGAGTTAACGGTCTAGTAGTAAGTGACGTGTATAACGTCAGCAATACGTTAACAAACTTAGGTGGAGGCCAATTCAGCTCTCACTTCAGTCAATTTGGTGTATACGGTGATGCTCGTTTAGGGTATAAAGATTTTGCGTTTATTCATGCTACGTTGCGTAATGACTGGAGATCGGTTTTGGCAAAAGAAAACAGATCATTCCTTTATCCAGCCGTTGACGCATCTTTAATCATTACAGAAATGATCCCATCGCTTAAAAGTGTCGAATGGTTAGGGCAACTGAAAGTTAGGGGTGGTTATTCGCAAGTAGGTCAGGTTAACATTGATCCCTATTCTTTGAATACCACATTCTCGCAAGCCTACGGATATCCTTATGCTTCCGGTGGAGGATTCTCTTTGGGTAATACCCTTGTATCACCTGGGTTACAACCTGAAATTACCACTTCCGTTGAAGCTGGTTTTGATTTAGATTTAAATAAATACCTAGCAAGTATTGGTCTGACTTATTATAAGAGTAACACAGTAGATCAGACAATTCCGGTGCAAATTCCAAGCGGGACTGGTTTCAATACCCTGCTGACAAACGTGGGAGAGGTTGAGAATAAAGGAATTGAAACTTATATTCGAGCCACACCTATTGAAACTTCTTATGGCTTGAGTGTTTTCCTTCAAGCAACCTATACATTAGCTAGAAATAAAGTTCTTTCCCTCTCTGATCAATCGGATCTATTAATTCTGCCAGGGGGTGTTGGTAATGCTAGAATTGTTGCCAAGGTTGGTGAACCCTTCCCATTCTTACAGGTAACTGAATATAAAAGAACGGATGAAGGACAAATCATTGTAGATGCAAACACAGGATATCCCTCAACAGATGGATCGTATAATGATGCTGGCACTACTGCGCCTCCGCACATTGTAGGTCTTACAAGTACCATTTCGTTCCGTGGATTTAAACTATCAGGTACTGCGGAATTCCGAACAGGACATTACCTATATAATAGTATAACAACCGCATTTGATTTTTCAGGCGCAGGAATCAGAAATACTTGGTATAATCGCGATCGTTTTGTTATTCCTAATTCTGTTTATGCAGATCCAGAAAATGATGGGGCCTATATCCAGAATACCAACGTAACAACTACCTCTGGCGGTGCTGATTTCTGGACTGACGGATCAAGAAATACCGGTATTGGCGAAAACTTTACTCATTCAGCTGGATTTTGGAAAATTCGCGAGATCTCATTGAGATACGATTTCCCTGTTGCCTGGTTAGGTGCTACCAAGTATATAAAAGGTGCTTCTTTAAGTGTACAAGGTCGTAACCTATTTATCTGGGTGCCAAAAACAAATCTCTACACAGACCCTGAATACAGCGCAAACGGAGCCGACAGCAATGCCGTGGGATTTACCAACATTAATCTTACCCCTCCAGCGCGCTACATAGGAGGAACTATTTCATTAACGTTTTAATTGACTTGTATGAAAAAAATGAACTTTAAAATTTCAACGGGAATACTTATGGTGCTTTTAATTGCATCTTCCTGTAATGATTTTCTGGATATAAACGAAAACCCCAACTCACCAATTACGGCTGACGTTCAGTTGGTGTTGCCCCAAGCTATTGTTGCTTCTGCTAGTATTGCAAATCAGTTCAATAGCTATGGTGCTCATTTTGGAGGCTATATGGCTAATGCGGGTGGATTTTCCGGATTCGGTAACTTACTTAGCTATAACCTTACTCCTGGTGATTGGAATGGATTATGGGTTAACACGTATCAGGATCCCTTGGAGGATTTGAAGTATGTGATTGACAAAACTGAGGGTATAGATGAATTGTCATACTTCAATGCTGCTGCAAAGATTATGACTGTTGTTAATTACCAGCGGTTGGTAGATGCCTTCGGTAACATTCCTTACACAGATGCTTTGCGTGGTGGTGAGGGCTTAACAGCACCAACATACGATGATGCGGCTACTGTTTATCAGGCTCTCATAGCAAAGTTGGATGAAGCAATTAACGTAATTAATAGTGCTCAATTTCCGCTGAGCTTGAAAGGCCCTACAGATGCCCGAGCGTACGATCCGCTTTTTCAAGGAGACATTGATAGTTGGAAGCGCTATGCAAATACGTTGAAATTACGGATGTTTGTTCGCACGGGTACCTTTGGTACCATTGACACAGGAATTGGTTTTTTAACTACTGATGCAATTGTAAATCCTGGATATGAAAAAAACAGGCCAAACCCAACCTGGAATAGCTGGGGAAGATCAACAACTGATGCCTTATCTAATTCTTCAAGAATACCGACATCATATGCCTTTGCATTTTATGGAGGAACAGGTTCTAAAATTTCGGATACAGGCAGGGGCGAGACATTGTTCGTAAACTTTCCGTCAACCCCAACAAACCAATTGGGTAATGAAGTAAATAATCCCACCATTATAGCGGGTCAAGTTACTTGGGCATCAAATGAGACTGGGCTAGCAGGAACGGGAGTTCTTAAAGGTCCAGGTATGGGCAGGCCGCTCATGCTGTTAGCTGAATCGCTCTTTCTTCAAGCAGAAGCTCAGTTGAAGGGTTCACTACCCGGAGTTGCTGGAGCTTATATAACAACCTATTACGAAGCTATGACCGCATCTTTTAGTTATTTATATCAAGATGAGAGCGGAGCAATAGTAAAACCAGTTGCTCCAATAGTAACAAATTATTTAACTGTTAACGCGGGTAACCGTTTGGTAGAAATTGAGGCAGCAACCACGGATGCTCAGCGTCTTGAGGCCATCATTACTCAAAAGTACATCGCTATGAATATGGTTACGTCTGATGAGGGTTGGAATGAGTATCGCAGAACCGGCTTTCCCCTAACGATACCAGGTGGTGGAGCAAGAGTAGATATCGCTTCAAACAAGTCAACAGTTACTTCAAGGCCAGATAGAATGCCTACAAGAGTGTTGTATCCATCAAGCGAGCAATCGTTTAATGCTCAAAACTTTGTTAGCATAAATTTTTCTTCAGATCGAATTTTCTGGGATCCAAACTAATTCTTAACCGTTAAGCAAAATTTATGAAAAAGAATATAATTAAAATATTTGCAATGCTACTTGCAATAGTTTGGACCTCGTGTCTGGATGATAGCAAATATGCTCTTGATCCTTCAGCTACCAATAATATTGTTGAGTTTTTGGATGGTTCGATACCTACCAATCCTTCGGGCGCTATTTATCCGGTGTATACCAATACAACCGAGATTGTTCCTGAATTTACAGTAGAACTGCCAGTTAGTTTTTCCGGGCCAAATGGAAATTCAGAGGACATACAATTAACGCTAGCTGTTGACCCTGCTGCTCTTGCAGCATATAATAAGCAGATGGAAGACGACTTAGGGGGTAGTACCTATTCCTTAATGCCAGACGATTACTATTCGTTTACAAGTACGTCACTTACAATCCCTAAGGGACAAACAAAAGCAAGTGTATCGGTAACAGTATTTCCAGATAAGTTTGATCTTACCAAAAACTTTGTCGTACCAATTCGAATCGTTTCTGCATCAAGTGGTATATTAAGCGCACACTTTAGTGTTGCCTTGGTTGCCGTTGTGGTTAAGAACGCATATGATGGTATTTACGATGTTTTAGATGGTCAGGTTATTCGATTGGTTAATGGGGTTCAAGACACTAACCTGGGAGGACAGTATGTTGAAGGGTTAACTATGGATTTGGCTACCATCAATGGCAATACTGTTGCAGTCGTTCCATTATGGAGAGACGGCAGCGGGATTGGTGGTATTCCTGGAACTCAGTTTAGTATTAACCAGACAACAAATGCGGTAACGGTCACTGCTACAGGTAATGCAAGTTTGGCTAATAAGCCGGCTTCCATTAATGAGTATGATCCAGCGACTAAAACCTTTACGGTAAGCTTTGATTGGAGCCGACCTAATCGAGGAGTTTACAATCTAAAATTGAGGTATAAAAAGCCTCGGCCTTAATGAAGCAAATACTGCTGAACGTGTTAAGGTGGGTTAATCTCCACCTTACCTTTCGGCAGAATGATTACTAAAACCTTAATTTAGATAATATGAAAAAAAATATATTAAAAAGCACCTTGCTAACATTTTGCTTGACGGTTATGGTACTGGCATGTAAGGATGATGAGGGGCCCATGCCCATTACTTCAGATTTTCCAAGCATTGCATCTACTTATTCTGAAACAGTCGGAACAATTACTATTCCTTTCAGAAATGCGACCCCAGCATTTGTAAGTAATCCTGAGATTAAATTCAGCGGATCAGCAACTCAAGGTTCAGATTTTACATTGGTTGGTGTAACTGCAGAAGGAATTCAGCTCAGTATTATTGACGATAATCTTATTGAGCTTAGTGAAGTTATTAAAGTGAGAATTGGTACTACTGGTAACAATATTCACGAGGTGACTATTGTGAGTAACTGCGAAGATACGGCTAGTCCATATTTAGGCTACTTTGCAGGAACCTATGGGGCAACCGAAAAGTATGGACCTAATCCTCCAGCTAGTAATTGGTATGGGCCTTATGACCTTACGTTGGTTCAGGATAAGGATGATCCAACTAAATTTTCAATGACAAACTTTTATGATGCTGGAAGAGGCGCATATGTTAAAGTTGATCTGGCTGCGGGAACAATTTTCTTCCCAAATCAAACTCCTTCAGGAAGCACACGAGTATTAACTAATTCGTCTGGAACATATACGATTACTCCTTGTGGAATTGAAGTTGAAATAGCCCTTAACTACGATGGCGGGGATTGGGTTTATGGCTGGACGTTAGAGAAAAACTAATTAGGTCAGGTCGTCAATATCGGTTGATTTTTTAAGAGCTGACCCTGATGGGTCAGCTTTTCTTTTTTAAAGCGAGCTAACTTAATTTCAATAAGAGGGATAAGAAAAGAGTAATCTTGTACAAAGAGGATGCTATGCGGAACATTCTTCGCTAGCAGGAATTATTATTAGTCCTACTTTGTCATGATTCGAAATTTGTTTCGTAGCATAAAAAACAATTGTTATCTGTTCTGGAAATACGATGATCTTATCTTTTCTCACTTTTTATACTTTTAAAAGGAAAATTGCCTTTGACAATATTTTCGCGTTGCTATATATCTATTTCATTTAATCCTGTCAAAGTCCCGTTAGGAACACAATTCTGGTAGAAAAAGGAACAATGAATTTCAGAAAGTGCCGTCAGGCACGATGTAATCAACCAGTTTAAACACAAACCGTTCATCGTAATCAATTTCAAATTTCTTTAACAGGTCTTCCAATTCTTCTTATTCCAAGCGGACTCTCCCGCCTCGGAGACTCCGCTTGGAAGGGCTTTTATCCCGCATTATGCAAATGCATTTCTATTGCATAGTGTGGGTTTAATTGGATTGCAAAAACTCTTTAATTCCTAAAAAACCCTTTTTTAGGTTCAATGCAATCGAAGGTTGTTACACGACAGTATTTATATCCCCTATTTTGGGGGATTGCGTGTTAAGAAACCATTAAATAATTTACACGCTTATTTTAAACCTAAACATTAACCTATGAAGAAGTTTTTACTAGTGTGCTTCTCATTCGCGTTTGTGCTCAGTGCCTGGGCACAAGATCGAGTGGTTTCGGGTAAAGTGACAGCCTTGGAAGACGGCTCCTCTTTGCCCGGAGTAAACGTAGTTCTTAAAGGAACTACAAACGGAACAGTTACCGATACAGACGGTAACTTCAGACTTACTATCCCCTCGACAGGCGGTAGTCTGCTGTTTTCTTTCATTGGCCTACAAACTCAAGAGGTGCCTATAGGAGAGCGCACCACGGTTGACATTGGCCTTGGTCTGGACGTTCAGCAGTTGAATGAAGTAGTTGTAACAGCGCAGGGTGCTGCCAAAGAAAAGAAAGCACTCGGGTATGCAGTCTCCACAGTTGGGGCCGACCAACTAGGAGCCAGGCCTCAGCAAGATGTGGCGCGCATTCTTCAAGGCAAGGTTCCAGGTGTCAACATCTCGCCAACCGGGGGTACCTCCGGCTCAGGAAGCAGCATTAACATTCGCGGCTACAGTTCGTTGAGCGGAAGCACCCAACCACTATTTGTTGTTGATGGTGTTCCCTTTAATTCAGCAACTAACAATGGTTCGGGATTTTCAACGGGCGGGGCGGCAGTAACCCCCAGCCGATTTTTGGATTTAGATCCAAACAACATAGAATCGCTTACTGTATTAAAGGGTCTTGCAGCAACGGTGCTTTATGGAGACCAGGGACGGAACGGAGTTATTTTAGTAACTACAAAATCGGGCAAAGGAAAGAAAAATGCTGAAGTAACCTTACAGCAAACAGTAAACATAACCGAGGTTGCTTCTATGCCAAAATTTCAAAACAGCTGGGGAGTTGGTTTCCAGGGCTTGTATGGAGCTTTCTTTAGTAACTGGGGTCCTGGTTTTGGAGAGGTTGATTCCGTAGGACACCCTTATCAATTTATAGGTACGCCTTCACTTAGAGATGCTTATCCTGAATATATCTTTAATAGAATTGCCTACGATCCAGGCGAAACCATCAAGAAGTTTTTTAGAAAGGGAGTTGCCTCAAATACGTATGTGAATTTTACTGGAGGAACCGACAAAGTTGGATTCAATTCTTCTATTTCTTATACAGATGAGCAAGGCTTTGTACCCGGCAATGATGTTACCCGATTGAATGTTAGTTTAGGCATTAATGCGGCTATCACCAAGAAGTTATCGATACAAAACACCATCTTGTTCTCCAAAACAGACGTGGAAACTCCACCTTTAAACGGTGCAACGGGCGGTGGCGGAACTTTCAATGGTGTGCCTTCACTCTATGGTCAGTTCTTATATACACCAAGAAGTCTTGACATTTTTGATTGGCCTAGCGCAACGCCTGATAACAGAAGTATTTACTACAGGGGCGGAAATGACATCGCGAACCCATTGTGGTTGGCAGCTAATTATCGCGAATTGAACTTTACTAACCGCGTTTTCAATTCAACAACAATATCGTACGATGTTACAGACA
>Ga0163149_10007251_pt1 | contig 11209 bp, 11 predicted proteins | sample OliLakLV19MP5G1_FD_148604 | JGI IMG/M metagenome (GOLD analysis project Ga0163149, IMG submission 148604) | Freshwater microbial mat bacterial communities from Lake Vanda, McMurdo Dry Valleys, Antarctica - Oligotrophic Lake LV.19.MP5.G1 | ecosystem: Environmental > Aquatic > Freshwater > Lake >...
CGCGGTATTGGTCACGCATGACTCGGGGTCGTTGTGATTCGCTATTTCTTCAACGTGCAACTCTTACATTTGCTGCCTCCTGCCGACTTTTAACGGCGTCCGATAATGTATATTATGTTTCATCGACCTGATCGTAAGCCCGAAACCGCAAGCCTGTGAGCTTTTCAGCGGTCGAATTTTAAATGCTTTTTAAGGCCGTTTTGTTTCTAGCGACGGCTAATCCATCATTTACTCTTTAACCGGCTTTCAAAGCTTGAATGATTTCTGCTTCGATCCAACCGCGTCTGATCAGAACTTCGCCTACTGAAGAAAAGGCAAATCTTTGTTCAAGTAGAGCGATCATCATCAGGTCGTCAGAGACCAAGCCAAGAGCCATTAGTTGTAGGGCCAGGGGATCGCTCACTTTTTCTTCAGGTGCAATCAGATCTTGGCCTATTAGTAAGCCGTCTAATTCTTCTTGAGAAATAAATTGTTTTGCAAGAAGAATTTCGCCTAACTGTGTGTCGCTTCTCAGCTGCTCTTTAACCGCCTCTTCAAGTTGTTCGAGGCTAATCATCCCGGCCGCTAAACAAAGCTGTCCTAAACGAAGCCTGGAGTGAAATAAGCTTTGCTCACCGAGCGCATTATTATCGGCACCATCGCAGTATTGCTCATATGCAAGTCGAATAGCAGTAGCCGCTACTTTGGCTTGCTCGGCAGCTTTTGCATTGCTAAATTCTTGCGATAAGCTGGTAATCAAGCTCAAAGCCGCTGCATCAACCTCAGAGGTGCTAGCAGAATCTGCTAGACCAAAAGTGGATAAATGATTGCCCATCTTCTACCTAATAATGTTCGCTGAAGGTTTCATATATTACTATCGAATGGTAGCAAGAATTTCATTCGACAAGTCGACCAGTACTATTGACGTACAGTTGTCTATCCAAATATTTTACTAGTCGAATAGTTCTACTGTCTACAGTTCTACAATTAAACTGATTGAAAATAAGACTCGTGTACGGTTCTACCTATTTACTGTACGTAGTGTCTTAAAAGTATCAGTACCAATACATCTAAATCACTTCCTGCTTATGGTACCCATGACATCAAGCATTTCAAACAAACCTACCGCCAACTTGCCGCCTGCTGACAAAAAGCATCTCGCTTTTGATACAAATTATTTGATCAAAGAATGGCGGGCCATGTTTGATCCCAGCACTGTGGGCAAAGATTGTCTGGCCGGATTGACAGTGGCCATGGTGGCACTGCCTCTCAACCTGGCTCTGGCAGTGGCGTCTGGCGTACCTCCAGTTTTAGGCATTGTCTCCGGTATTGTTGCCGGCATTATCGCCGCATTGTTCGGTGGTCAACGTTATGCCATCACCGGGCCAGCGGCGGCCATGGCTGTGGTGCTTATTGAGGTGGCACACAACTTTGGTATGGGCGGCATCTTTTTTGTCGGTCTGGTGGGCGGCCTTTTGCAAATCATTGCCGGATTGCTCAAGCTCGGGCGAGTGATTTCATTTATACCGATGCCTGTAATTGTAGGCTTTGCCAACGCCATCGGCATGCTGATTATTTTCAATACCGTAGATGACTTTTTCGGCTTGCCTGTCAAACCAATACGCAGCATGGTCTCAGAGTCAGGAGTTTTGACCTCGCCCTTTATTCCTGAATTTGTTAAAGACGTTAACGAATTAGTGCAGAGAATCTTTATTCATCAAGAAGGCAATCTGCAGGCCATTATAATCGGCGTTCTGGTAATCGCTGTTTCAGTAATCGTGCCCCGTTTCACCAAGGCAATACCTGGACAGTTGATCGCAATTGTGGTGGCGTCGCTGGTGGCTTATTTCCTGCATTTTGATATTCCGAAAATCATTGATCTGGCACCACTCTCCAATCTTAACCTGATGCCTCACTGGCCAGAAATGCCTCATGGCATTCGCAGTTTTCAGCAGTATCAAGCCCTAACTCTTTACGCCATCACTGTCTTTATGTTGGGTTCAATTGAGTCTTTGCTTTCGGCCACAGTGGCCGATGGTATGTCGATGCGCTCAAAGCACAGACCTGATCAGGAGCTTATTGGCCAGGGTCTGGCAAACTTTTTAATGCCTTTCTTTGGCGGCATTCCCGTCACCGGCGTAATTGCCCGTACCGCCGTCAACATCACCTCAGGTGCCCGCACGCGGCTTGCTGCGATAGTTCATTCTATAGTTATGCTCCTTCTTGCCATTGTTCTGGCCAACCTGGCTGAGCAAATACCACTTGCTGCTCTGGCCGGCGTCTTGGTTCTAACTGGTTATCGCTTGATCGAATGGGACGAGGTTCGGGAAATCTGGCGTGGTTCACGAACAGAAGGTTGGATCGTTCTCACTACAACTTTTGCCTCCGTTTGCATCGACTTGACGGCCGGAGTACTGACTGGTCTTCTGCTCACTTGTGTTCTGTTTGTACACAAAATGAGTTCACTCAGTGTTGTCAGCGAAGTAGCTGATGATGACGATCGTATAGACTCAACACAACTCATTCCGAGCTGTAAATTCACCCGCACGTACCTTGTGGATGGTCCGCTTTTCTTTGGAGCGGCGGAGAGATTTACCGAGAGCATTCTCCTCGCTCAAGATTTAAAAGCCCTTATTTTGCACATGCGTTCACTCAATATGATGGATGTTACCGGCGTAGAAACGCTCATGGCCATCCACTCTCAACTCAAGCGGAAAAATATTCGATTAGTAATTGCCGAATTGATTGGCCAGCCTCTGGAGATGATGAAAAAATCCGGCGGCTACGAAAAAATTGGTGCCGACAACATTTTTTCTGATTATAAAGAAGCGCTCCTGGACGTCAACGAAAAGTTGCTGACAACAGAGTGCCAGGGCTGCTCTGTCGGACTATTTCCGGCTATGAAGGCCAAACTTACCGGCCCACGTGATTGCAAATTGCGCAGTGCGCTTTTGATGGATAACAGTCGTTTAACTAAAACACTGAAGGCGCGTATGGATCGTACTCAGAAAATTAGAACTGGTACGTTTCAGGCACTCAGCCCTGACATTGCCAGGCTTGTGCGCGTCACAACACCAGAGGACATTCCTGAAATTTTGCGCGGTACTCCCATCGAAACCCTTCTTAAATGTCAGAACATGGGTCAGGTTGACGCCAATCAATCTGAAGATCCGGACCTCGTCATTGGTATGTGCATCGACTACCGCAAATCGTTAGCGTTGCCACAGAATTGCGCGTATGTAATCAGGCGTACCGGTGCAAATATGGATGGATCGGAGTTTTCAGTTGCCCTGGCCTTATCTGGCGGCATTGAGTACATGGCGTTGATTGCCCACAATCACTGTGTTATGTCAGATCCACACGTCAAACGCGGAGCATTCGTATCAGCGCTAACCATGAAGCATGGCTGGAGCGACGATCAGGCTTCAAGCTTCTTTGACCAGCATGCTTCTAGCCGAGAAATCAGCGATGCCATTGATTTTTCAATTAAAGAAGCGCGGCGACTGAATAGCCTTTTTCGCGGTCTGAAAGTGGTACCAATGCTTTTCATGTTGGAAGACAATCTAATTTACCTGGTTAAAGATTGGCTGCGTGAACAAGAAGGCCAAGATGCCGAAGACGAAGATTCGTATTTTGCTAACTAGTCTTTTAGTGTAGTTTCAATACAAATGCTGGCGTAGCCAAGAAGCCCACCGCTCAAGGGGCTGAATGGTGGTGCTAAAATAGCTTTCCGCGCCCTTGTGTCGGAACTGGTATACGAGACGCACTTAAAATGCGTTGCCCGTAAGGGATTGAGGGTTCGACTCCCTCCGAGGGCAAATTTTTAATTATAAAGCCGAGGGTACGAGTTACAGAAACTCAGTGTATATGTCAGGTATTAGGGATGCTGTCTCCAGTGCCTTTTTTAGAAATTGATTGGCTAGCTCCGGATATTTCTCGGTGCAATTTTGTGCGGCGTTGAGAAGCGCTGCCAGCCGCATATTGGGCGAGGCGATACTGTCGATGGTACTATAAATTTCAAGACAAATATCAGTGGCATTTAAACTAGAGGCGGCTGTAATCCCTAGAGCGACAAATAACGCGCACAGTGTACAGTCCAACTGCGAGCTTCTTAGATACTTCAGTCCAAAGATAGGTCATGGGCAGAATGCTGAAGGTGCCTTGAAGCTCTCATAAGCGGTTCAAATCGCTTATCCAAATAATTTCGGCACCAGGTATTTTAAAAAAGCAATCAGGCGAGTAAATTCTACGACCGCAGACATCAGTTGTAAAAACCGGCAATTTAGCATGCGCCAGCGAACTTGCTACTAAGCCATTGCAATTTCCCGAATGATCTTGAAAGCTCGGATCGTAATTGGTCCCGAGTTTGGTGCGCGCGTAATCGATGCCGGACTGCGCCTGTTGTTTGTCTTGGTAAGGAGGCCGGATTAGGGCTAGACGCGTGCTGCCCCATTCAAGGTATATGTTCCAGTCTGTGGCTATCGCAAGTTTATGAACAGTCAAAATCTGTTTGTTTTCGTCAATCAGAGCCGCCTGAACCCAGGTGGTCCCAGTGGCGGCGAAACTGAGTGCCATCCACTGCCACCCATGTAGATTGGATTCAAGAATGACATCACCGGGTAAGCTCAGACTTTTTAAAACCTGTAACTCAGTTTCGTTAGTGTCCCAAGGCAGCGGCCAGGGACACAATTTAGTACTAAAAATCCTGTCTCTGATCGGCGGCACCAAAAGTGCAACAGCAATGAGACCGCTTACCGCAGCACATCCCATAAATGCCAACTTAAATAGACCACTGACTTTGCTGAGTTGCATGTTACTTATTTTCGGTTTCTGGTTTATTAACCCGCTTGTAGTAGCGTTTACTTTCACTGCCCTTTGGAAATAAAGTCACGTCTTTGTTGATGCCCAATTTTTGCTGCTTTTCTGGCGATGAATTAGCGGGCGGATGGCCTAAGCGCAAGCCAATATCGCGTAGTGCCAAAGGGATTTCCTTTAAAAATGGGTTTCCTCTTTTTACTCCAAACGCTCTGTGTTTGCCAGGTGTGACTTTTCCTTTCTCCAATACGAAAGCTGCGAAGTCCTCAGTCCATTTGTCGAATTGCAGAAAAAATTCAGGCATTTCAGACAGATTTTCCGACTGATTTTCGCTATATAGTTTTCCAGCACCGGCAATTGCGTAGTGCCAAAGATGGTCAGGTACTTCAATACCGCTATAGCGAGATTGCCACACAAGAGGTCCATAGGTATCGCGCATTTCTTCAAATGGCTCAAGAGCATTCATACAGACAAGCCTGTCAAACATTAGTTTCAGGCTGCTAGTTGGGCCGTACCAATTTACCGGACCAATAATGGCCCAGGCATCGGCAAGATCCAGCCGCGAATACAAATCAAGATTCCACATTAAGTCGGGCTCGGCTTTGTCGCCTGGGCGGTAGCAGTTACATGGCCAAACGCATAGAGCCATGGATGTGGAGACGCAAGAATTGCAGCTTTGAATGCGCTCTTGCCCGTAAACATTGCCCAAATCTTCAATATCAATTTCCCAATCCTGTGGCAGACTTCCAGCCATTCTAAGCATAAGTGCGCGTGACTTGGAGTCGACGCCGGGGCAATTATATTGTCGCCGATTCGAACCGGCAATTACGAGTACACGAAAAGGGCGTTGCTCAGTCGGCAGAGTGCCGTTCTTGTCATTTGGTTTCATGATTTCCTTCTGGTAAAACAAAATTCCAGCTGGGTGGCTGATGAACAAAAGGCAAAGATAGCATTGAGCGCAAACCTACATCCTGTTTCTGTTGATAAGCGGGCACACCGATAATTATTTGGTCCTGAGGAACATCGTTGCGATAAGTGCCGTGAAGTTTATCCCAAATGGTTAAACCGCTTGACCAATTGGAATTTGTCTCTCCCTCAACTACAGAGTGATGAATTCCATGCATGCGTGGAGTCACGACAAAACCATTGAGAGTCCTCTCAATGGCGATAGGCAGCCTTATATTTGAGTGGTGGAAGAGAATACTGCCCATTAACAATGCTCGCCATAGTTGGAGTCCTAGTGGGCTAATTCCCAAAAAACGAATTTGCAATAAGCGCCATAAAATTGAGATAGCCATTTCGCCGGCATGAAATCTTATTGCTGTAGAAGCATCTAGGTCTAAATCGACGTGGTGAACCACGTGAAAACGTCACAGCACTGGAAGCTTATGATTGAGGACATGCCAGAGATAAAGAGAATAATCGAGCAAAATTACTGATCCAACAAGCTTGAATGTCTGTGGCAGACTAACTAAGTTGAGCAGCCCCAGTCGTTTTCTGGCAACTTTACGACTGAGCAAATCGGTGAGAGGTGAATCAATCACCTGAAGCAATATTGCAGAAACTCCAGCAATCATCACATTGCGAATAACGCGGGTAGATTTGTTTTCTACGCCTAATCTCAGTGGTCGTTTTGCTTCCGATAAAAAAAGCGCTAAAAACCATCCGAAGATAGCCAGTCCGATTGCATTTTTTGGCTTCATCAAATCCTTAGCAGCCATTCTTTTAATGAATAAAGAACTGAATGGCGTAAGCGGCGGTTATACCTAAGACAACGAACATAGCATACAGTCCCACTGCGAGCTTTTTAGAAACTTCCGTCCAGAGGTACGACATCGGCAGAATGCTGAAAGTGCCCAATGTAGCAAGGAAAAGCATCACGTAGGGTGCGGGCACTCCATGTGCATAAAGCTGCTGTGCCACAATCACATCAAGGGCAATTGGAATCGGCAAAAGTACAGTCACGAGTGCCAAACCGGCAATTGCAAAAAAGCTCACATGGGCAAAAATCGCTTGAAGCGGGAGCAATTCCATCACTACAGCGCTGACAGCAGCGGCGGCTAGCATCAACGGCACCGCTGACTTGATCAGGTGCCAAAGATTCTTTGCGTACAGAGTGCCAATCTCTTTTGTGGTGTCAATCAGGCTTTTTTCGCATTTCGTGTCCATCGGAATCGAGCAAACGGAAGGCACATCGTCTGTCGGTGCTGGTTGTGACTTGTTGTACAGATGGACAATGAGAGGAACTAAAACCAGGAGAATGAGCGCAATCATAGAGTATTGAACAATTCCATAAGCCGCAGGCATACCAGTAAAGATCATCGAGATAACAACAAAATTCAGGGTTGGAGAGCTAAACATGAACGATAAGGCCGACTCGATATTTGCCTTCCCTCGCGTGATGCCACAAGCAATCGGTACGGCGCAATTCACACAGACACCCGCAGGCGCACCAATGATGATGCCCTTCAGTGTGTTGCGGTACAAATTGCCACCAAGCTTAGGTGGATAGAACTGAAATAGAGTGTGAAAGAGCGCCCCTATCGAAAGCCCGAAAGACATGCCGATCCTCATCGACCAAATCCAATTAGCGAAAGACGAAACTACCCGGTCTATGAATGTCGGATTGGTAGGCAACTTTAGTATCTGCTCTGTCCAGATGAAGGAAGGAACCTCATGGTGCCCGAGCGATTGCGCCTTGTGAAAAAGTGAAGGATATCTTGAGCCGAACCAGAACAGCGTAAGTACAGCAACGGCAAAGGCAAGCAGGACAAAGATTCGATAAAAGCAGCGTATGTCCTTACCGCCGATCATGATCTGTAGCCTCTGCGCTGGTGCAGATCCCATTGAGAATACAATTGCCATATAGCTAATTTCCTTTGGTCTACGCATCATAAGGCAAAAGCCCCAATTGGTATACGCTCAGGCGTCTTCTTGTTCGGTGAGCCTCAGATAAAACAATTAGAGATACGGCTAAGCTATTGGGCGCTGCTAAATATATTGTCGTTGAGACAAACAAAGGCCAGCCACTGGCCCTTTTGAAAATTACATATTTAAAATTCGACTTTTGGGGCACCCTGCCGGCAACCATTTCGCCTAAACAGGTTGGAGCGGTTTTTCCATTTGCTCGCGCCTGTAACGCTTGTGTCGTTTTATACTGTCGGTATCGATGCCTTCGAGCATGAGAAGGAACTGAGCGCGCTCAATTTCGACCGGTTCATATGAGCCGTCCACAAATCTTACTGCCGGAAATTGAAATGAACCGACTTCAAGGCGCTTCGAGAAGATGGCGAAGCCATCACGATCCCACCAGAATATTTTCAGAAAATCTCCGCGCCGACTTTTGAAAAGGAAAAGGTGTCCTGAGAATGGATCTTGCTGCATTACTGTTTGCGTGAGCGCATACAATCCGTTAAAAGAGCGACGCATGTCTACTGGTTTTGTGCAGACGAAAATCTTGGTTGAATTTGATAGGTTAAGCATTTCGAGCCTCCAGTAGCGTTACAACAACTGAAAGCAGTGAAGGTGAACAGTTTTCTTGAACGGAAACAGTCACGCCGTTGCGCAAGCAGATCTCCAGAGCGTGCCTCGATGTTTCCTTCGCTGGTTGACCAGTAAGCACGACGCGCGCAAACTCTTCGCCCGAAGTTTGGTTGTTGCAATTCCCGACTGTTTCATTTGGGTGTGCCTTTTTCTTGGAGGCCATTTCAGCGTCACGCCTCTGAATGACGCGTCGCCAGTCGCAAAGCGATCCGAGCTTAACGTTTTCGCGCCGGCAAAATGCTGACATGTTTAAACCGCTGGCTTGCCAATCGGCAATTATTTTTCTCCATTTCCTATCTTTAGCAATATCAAATTTTGGTCTTACCATGGGCTGCTCCTGCTTGTGTAACAGAAGCGGGTGCTCTCCACAGGGTCGTGTGGTCTTTTAGAGTCGCCATCGCTTCATTGCAAACATTCAATCATGCAGCAGGATTTTCTTTAACCACGGGTAATACCGGACGGACACAAACGGACTGAACTTGTTCTTGTTCGTCATAGCACCGGTATTGCCGCTGGTGGCAACAATCGAACCCATCTTGTCCGCGTGCAAGAACGTCAAAACACCCGCGCTTGTCACCTGGATCAGAGGCTCATCAAGGCCAGTGCCATAGATGTAGCGGTTTTGCAATGCGCCAGAAACTTCGTTGTAATCAGCGATTTGCTGCCAGCCAGAATAGATGTAGCGGCTTTTTACCGAGCCAACCGTCTTCTGCGACTGGCTATGCATGGGATCATAAACGAAGCTAGGAAGCTGACTATTCGAGTGGTGTAATTGAAGATGCCAATGGATTTGGAACGCTAAGTCTTCTTAAAAGAAAAACTGTTCAATTCGTACGCCTTTCTCAAGTGGAGGCGCAAAATACTTCTTACAATCTGTACTCTATGATCGGATACACCTTTACCGAAGCCCTGCGATACAACAATATTTGCAATAACTGTAGAACTTTTGCGGAAGAAGAGTTTCTGAAAATTGCGCTAGCGTCTGGAAATCCGATCGAAAATTTTTAACATAAACACTGCTTTTAGAGTGCACACCATGAATCAGCAAATATTTTTGCATATAACTCTTAAGTCAAACCGACTTGGTTAGAAAGGGCGGGAAGCAAAGTCCACATTAAGAGAATTTTGAGCGCGTTTTTGCGGAACCAAAGATTAGTACAAATTGCAATTAAAAGAAATAACACCGGTATGCCAAATGTCAAGCAAACACTTAGACCGCCTGCTAAAAACAATTTGTCGTTAAGTAGGTGAGCTAATCTTGACAAAACGAAAACCATCAACCCGTACCACCATAACGGTAAAAGATAGATAGCAACCTTTAGCAATAAAGGGAAAATTTGATGTGACAAGGTTTTTTCAACTGGTATGGTGGCAAATTCTTGATTCACGTTTTAACTATCCTTTGGATCCTATTCCTAGCTGCATGGCCACATACTTGCCATTTATTTGTGCTAATTAACCAATTATACGGCTTCGCGCCGTCGAAATTAAATAGGGTCCACCACACCACCGCAGCGTTCGGCAATGGACCTGATCACTTTGATTGAACAGCGCTTTGAAATTATCGAATTAAGTCGAACATACTTCATTTTGCCCGATGGCAAAAACACTTAGCCTGGAAAGCGCTTTATCGCAAGCGCTAAATTATTGCGAATGAATGCGCACCACATTTAGTATCAAGGCGACCAGCCAAACTAAATCTATTCAATTTTGCCAATCTAATAAAGGCAAAAATTATTGAATAGGTAAGTTTAAAGAGGGTATATTTTATCCAAAAGGCAACCCATCGTCCGATACTGTCGCAACAATAGGCTGTGATTCAATTGCCGAGAAACAACAACACATTAATCGCTCTGGCCCTTATCTCCGCGCTGGCTTTTGCCCCGACACCGGCCTTTGCCCAGGGGTTTGCAGAAATGGGCGGTTTAAACGCTTCGATGGCCGGTATGGGTGCTGGAGCGGCGGCAGCGGCTCATGCTCAGCTATCGCATGCTAGGGCCGGAGTGGCCCTGCCGAGTATTACCGTTCAGAATAAGAACGTAGAGCAACTCTTTAAAGTCGGAAATCAGTTTGAACTGCAAAAGCAATGGCAGCAAGCGGAAAAGACTTTTACTGCCATGCTCAAAGCCATCAACATACGAGACGGTTCGGGAAGCCCAAAAAGTGTTCCTGCTCTGAAACACCTGGCAGCGATTAGCGACGCGCAAAACAACGTCGATCAGGCCATTTCATATCAAAAAACGGTGCTGGCCTTTACTAAGGCAGGAAAAACGCCTCCGAGAGATGCAGTAGTTCAAGAATCATTGACCTTGTCGGAACTATTTATCAAAAAGGCTGACTTCACAGCAGCCGAACCGCTGGCGCGCGAATCTGTGGCGCTGGCGAAACAGCCCCCAGTGGTGCCGGCGGAGCGCAGGCGAACACTGATAGTGCTGGGAAGAATCTGCAAGGCTCTAAACAAGACTGACGAAGCTCAAGAAGTTGAGCGTGAGCTGGGAAAAGAGGAGCTGGAACAATCGCCCGAATCGCCTTTAAATATGTCTGGCGCAGCGCCGGCTAAGAGTGCCCCCACAACCACAATCGGAAGTACAAAATCTTCGCCGCAAATTCCCAATCAAGTCAAAGCATTGACTACCACCGAAAAAGTCAGTGTGCCTGTTCCAGCAGCAATAAATATTAAAGCTATATCAAGCCCAAAGATTCCTGTTACTTCTGAGATTAAGATCGAGTCGGTGCCTACCACTCCAGTGACTTCTGAAATTAAAATTGAGACGACACCAGCTGCGCCAGTCTCGTCCGATATCAAAATCGAGGTGGCGCCACCGGCTCCTGTCACTTCAGAGATCAAAATCGAGGCGACACCTGCCGCCCC
>Ga0163149_10007254_pt1 | contig 11208 bp, 20 predicted proteins | sample OliLakLV19MP5G1_FD_148604 | JGI IMG/M metagenome (GOLD analysis project Ga0163149, IMG submission 148604) | Freshwater microbial mat bacterial communities from Lake Vanda, McMurdo Dry Valleys, Antarctica - Oligotrophic Lake LV.19.MP5.G1 | ecosystem: Environmental > Aquatic > Freshwater > Lake >...
GTGGCAATTAGTTTGTGATGGTAGGTTCAATAGGATAGGAAGGGAATTTTAGCCCTTTAATCACAGCGGAGAGTTTTTTGCCTACTTGTTGGGGGATTGCCAAAAAGTAGGGCCCTCGGCAGAGAAAAAAATCTTAGAAACCATTAGTAGTAACCTTAAAAGCAAGTTGACTAGCATAAAAAAGGAAAAACCATCCTGAAACTAGTCCTAACTCACTTTTTAAGGAGTAACTACGTAGGTAGATTCAGCAGATATTTTAAAAAAGTCTAAGAATCCTGAAAGCAAAAAGGCACCAACAAAAAGGGACTTTCTTAAGGAGAAGAAGTAGCAAACTTGAATGGGAGGTGACTTCGGGATTATTTCGGAAAATTGCTCTTACCTACTCAGAGTCGCTCGGCTCCAGCCGAGTGACGACCATGTATCGTAACTATTGGGGTTAACGGCCCTTTGGGGCTCGCAGTGAAGTGGCGATGAGAGAGTAAACTTATTTTACTCTCTTTTACTTCTCCTCAGTAGGTACTTCCTCAGAAATTGTCTTAGGTTCAGTAACTTCCGTCGTCTCTTTGGGGCTTGCTGCTTGCTGCTCAACAGTACTGGAAGTAGCTATACTACTAGTAGCAGGTGTAGTCTCTAATTCAGCTTTTGGCTTACTTTTTCCTCTCCTTGTTTTTGATTTAGGTTGTTTAGAAGTAGCTTCTTTGGCTTGGTAAGTATCATTATAGTCTACTAACTCGATCATGCAGGTCTCTGCATTATCTCCCAATCGATTCCCCATCTTAATAATTCGTGTATAGCCCCCTGGTCTATCACCTATCTTAGGAGCTACTTCATTAAAGAGTATTTTCACAGGCTCTTTATCTTGAAAATAGGAAAATACAATCCTTCTAGCATGTGTAGAGTCTTGTTTGGCTTTTGTGATGATAGGCTCTATAAATTGTCGAAGTGCTTTTGCCTTGGCTACCGTAGTAAAGATACGCTTGTGTTCAAGCAACGACTTAGCCTGGTTAGTTAAGAGGGCCTTTCGGTGGCCTGTACGCCTGCTCAGGTGATTAAATTTTTTACCGTGTCTCATAGCTGATCAAATAAACTTATTGCTTCTTATAACCTATATAAACTTGAAGTATTTACTGAATTCTTCCCTTACCCCCTTAATGGCGCAAGGGCCCCCGCTTGTGCCAAAGCTGTTTATTGCTCATTAAGATTATAAGCCGACAAGTCCATACCGAAGGACAAATTCTTGCTGACTACTAAATCCTGCAATTCTTTTAAAGATTTCTTACCGAAATTCCTAAATTGAGACATATCAGATACTTTCAGCTGTACAAGGTCGCTCAACGTTTTAATGTCAGCTGCTTTGAGGCAATTAAAAGCCCTGACAGAAAGTCCCATCTCGCTTAACGGAGTCTTAAGTAATTTACGCATTTGAAGCGTTGATTCGTCCAAGACATCCATCTCTTCCAGGTCTTTGGTTTCTACGATTTTACTTTTGTCGATGAGTAAAGCAAAATGCCTCATCATAATATCTGCAGCTTGTTCAATAGCAGCTTGCGGGTGAATAGTACCATCTGTTTCCACAGAAAGGATCAAAGATTCGTAGTCGATCTTTTGGCCTACACGTGTATTTTCCACATGGTATTTAATGTTCTTGATGGGCGTGTAGATGGAGTCTATAGGGATCACTCCTTTGACCTGTGTATCTGGCTTATTTTCATTGGCTGGTACATAACCACGTCCTTTTTCGATAGTGACTTCTAGCTCAAATCTTACAGCATCATCTATGTGGCAAATAACCAAGTCTGGATTAGTGATCTCGAAGTTTGTAGTAAACTTAGCAAAGTCACCTGCCGTTAAGACCTTTTTGTTATTGACGGAAATAAAGAGCTTGTTTTCCGTACCTTCGCCTATTTTCTTAAACCTGATTTGTTTAAGGTTGAGGATGATTTCTACCAAATCTTCTGTCACTCCTTCTATAGTAGAAAACTCGTGGTATATGCCAGGTATTTTAATAGAGGTGATAGCATACCCTTCTAAAGAAGAAAGCATCACTCTGCGTAAGGCATTACCTATCGTTACGCCATAACCTCTTTCAAGAGGTTTAAAGGTAAAGATACCATGAAATTCATCTGCATGTTTAACAGATATTTTCCCAGGTATTTGAAAGGCTATTGATGACATGGTATTTCGATTTCAGTTTATAAATGATCCTAATAATATTGGAGCCTGGGGATTGCCACAATCATCCTACAGACTACCACGCCCCTGCGAATCTCGCAGTAACGCACAATGACAAACTTTCTGCACCACAATTCTTCTCCAAAAGCAGTCGCTCAGGCTCAATCCAAGTGATAATTAAATGTGCCAGAGGACATCATTGTGAGGCCACTATGTGGCCTCACAACCCCATCAGGCCTCATCGTTTCATAGGCCTGTGGGATAGAAGATAATCCTGGAATTATTTTCTAAGAACTATCCCTTCCTTATAGCATCGAGAGTAGCTCCCGAATACTACCTTGGCACCACTTTATTACTTAGAGTAAAGCTCAACAATACTTTGCTCATTAATTTTTTCAGAGATTTCCTCCCTAGCTGGCAAGGCAATCACTTTGCCAATCATCTTTTTGCTATCCCATTCTAACCAGTTATTCTTACTATAAGCCTGGGTAGATATACGTTCAGTAAGAGCTTTGGAGACTTTCGCTTTTTCACTAAGTCCTATCATATCGCCCACTTTTAAAGCATAAGACGCTATGTTGACCACCTTCTCATTAACAAGTATATGTTTATGAGACACCAATTGTCTGGCAGCTCTTCGAGTAGGTGCTATACCTAGTCGATAAGTCACATTGTCTAATCGTGTCTCTAAATATTGAAGCAATAGCTCACCTGTAATTCCTTTCTTTTTAGCTGCCTTATGAAAAAGGTTTGCAAATTGGGTCTCTAATACACCATAAATGTATTTAGCTTTCCCTTTTTCCATGAGCTGGATAGCGTATTCAGATTTTTTTCTACGTGTTCTGCCATGTTGCCCTGGAGCATAATTTTTCTTTTGAAGTGCTTTGCTAGCTCCAAATATGGGTTCATTATATTTTCTAGAGATTCTAGCTTTAGGACCTGTATATCTTGCCATAGTTACAATTTAATTTAAGTGTTATGGACGTCTACGTTTAGGAGGTCGGCATCCGTTATGAGGAACAGGTGTAACATCCTGGATACTAGTAATTTCGATACCAGCATCTTGAATGGTTCGAATAGCAGCTTCTCTACCTACGCCCGCACCTTTCACGTAAACTTGTACAGTTCTAAGACCCAGATCATGGGCTACCTTCGCACAATCTCCTGCAGATACCTGTGCTGCATAAGGGGTATTTTTCTTAGAACCTTTAAATCCCATTTTCCCAGCAGATGACCAGGATATTACTTGCCCAGTTTCATTGGTCATAGAAATAAGGATGTTGTTGTAGGTGGCTTTGATATGCGCTTGGCCTGCTTTACCTATGCTAACAACTCTTTTTTTGGTTTTTTCTTTGGGGGATATTGCCATAATTCTTTACAAATATGCTATCAATAGATTACCTATTTCTTAGCGGCCTTTTTCTTGTTAGCCACTGTCTTACGTTTTCCTTTTCTGGTTCTGGCGTTATTCTTGGTATGTTGTCCTCTTACAGGAAGTCCTAGTACGTGTCTTCTACCTCTATAACAACCTACATCTACCAGCCTTTTGATGTTGAGACGTATCTCTGACTTCAATTCACCTTCTATCTTATAATGCTCATTGATAAAGTTACGAATCTTTTGAGATTCCGCATCAGTCCAGTTAGCAACACGCTTATCCTTATCGATGCCTGCAGCTTCTAAAATACGATTAGCCAAACTACGACCGATACCAAAAATGTAGGTAAGGGCTATTTCGCCTCGTTTGTTATCTGGAATATCTACACCTAATATTCGAGCCATATTTATCCTTGTCTTTGTTTAAATCGTGGGTTCTTTTTATTAATAACGTAGAGTACACCTTTTCTACGAACTATTTGGCAATCAATACTACGTTTCTTGATAGATGACTTTATTTTCATTTTTTTCTTTTCTATGTGGTGTGAGGAATTTTGCCACGCCCCTTTGCCACGGCTCTTTGATTGCCACGCCACTATGTGGCTCGCAATGACGAATTCCTGACACTCCTATGTTTGGTTGACTTTATATCTTTGGACAATGCGTCCTTTTGTTAAATCATAAGGAGTCAATTCCAACTTTACTTTATCCCCTGGCAATATGTTGATATAAAACTTGCGCATCCTACCAGAGATATGTGCTCTGACTAAGTGTCCATTAGCTAACCGTACTTTAAATTCCGCATTAGGAAGCGCTACTTCAACCAGACCATCTTGCTCTATGGGAGGTGTTTTGGCCATATTAATTCTTTAAACCTTCTTCTATATAACGATAAGTTGTTAATATCTCAGGATGTTGTTCGCCTACTGCCACGGTATGTTCAAAGTGTGCTGAAAGCTTCTGATCCGCTGTCGTCACTGTCCACCCGTCTCTGGAAAACCTCACAGCAGACTTCCCTTGGTTAATCATTGGTTCTATGGCCAAGACCATCCCTTTTTTAACCTGAACACCTGCTCCTCGTTTTCCATAATTCAGCACCTGCGGGTCCTCGTGCAAAAACTGACCAACTCCATGCCCTGCTAGGTCTTTAACGACTGAAAAGCCATGCCGCAAGACATGTTCTTCTACTACTGCCCCGATGTCTCCCACTCGCTTGCCTACTACTGCCTGTGCAATCCCCAAATATAATGCTTCTTTTGTAACTTTCAGAAGTTCTTGGGCTTCTTTCTTTATCTCCCCTACCGGGAAGGTATACGCCGAGTCGGTGTGGAAGCCTTTATAAAAGACGCCCGCATCTACAGAAACAATATCTCCTTCTCGCAAAACATATGGACCTGGGAAGCCATGCACAACCACTTCATTCACTGATATACATAAAGAAGCAGGGAACCCATCGTATCCTTTAAAGGAAGGAACACCTCCTTGGTCACCAATATAGGTCTCTGCCAATTTATCTAATCCCTTCGTTGTCACTCCAGGCTTAATAGCTTGACCGATGACGCCTAAGGCTTGTGACAGGATCAGTGCACTTTGCCGCATAAGGGCTATATCCTCTTCCGTCTTTAAAAAAATCATGCCCACTTATAGTTGGGACCTTCCTTGCACTCTGCCTGAATCCATCATATGATCATAATGATGCATCAGTAGGTAACTCTCTATCTGCTGTAAGCTATCCAACACTACGCCTACCATGATGATTAATGAAGTACCTCCAAAAAATCGGCTAAAAGACTTACTTAACCCCGCTGCATACGCCAGTCCTGGCAAAATAGCAATGATGGCCAAAAAAAATGACCCAGGTAGGGTTATTTTACTTAAAATATCATCTAGAAAGTTGGCGGTTGGCTTACCTGGCTTGATACCTGGGATAAAGCTTGTGTTACGCTTCATATCATCAGCTATCTGCATAGGGTTAATACTGACAGCGGTATAGAAATAAGTAAAGGCAATAATGAGCAGTGAAAATACCAGGTTGTATTGCCAGGTCGTGAAGTCACCAAAGATCTTAGATATAGTAGCCACTTTTTCACTTTTACCTGCAAATAGGTTCATCACCAAGGCTGGAATAAACATCAGCACTTGCGCAAAGATGATGGGCATCACGCCAGAGCTGTTGAGCTTAATAGGTAGATATTGTCTTTGTCCACTGTAAACGCTACCCCCAACCATCTGCTTGGCATATTGAAGGGGTATTCTTCGGACAGCCTGGGTGAACATCACCACAGCCACCACAATCAAGAACAAGACGAGGAGCTCGGCAATAAATATCAAGATTCCCCTGGAACCGCGTAAAGATAACTCTTCAAATAATGCACCTGGCAAAGAAGAGACAATACCAATCATGATCAGCATGGAGACTCCGTTGCCTATCCCTTTATCGGTAATTCGATCTCCTATCCATACGCAAGCCATGGTACCTGCTGGAAGGACAAAGAGTGAGACAGCAAAAAACAAAGGCTTATTGATCAACAAGAGTTGATCAGAAACAGTGGCAGCTAGGTAACTAGCTGATTGAATGACCGCAATGACTAGCGTCAGTACTTTGGTGATCTTACCCAATGTCTTTCTGCCAGATTGCCCATCCCTTTGGATCTTCTGAAAATAAGGAACAGCTATGGTTAGTAGCTGCACAGCGATGGAGGCAGAGATGTAAGGCATCACACCTAGTCCAAAGATAGAGACATTACTAAAAGCACCTCCTAAAAAAATATCTAGCAAGCCCAGGATACCGGTAGCCTTACCTGTTACCTTGGTTGCATCAATACCTGGCAGAACAATAAAAGCCCCTAGTCTGAAGATGAGGATTAAACCCATGGTGGTGAGTATCCGATCCCTCAACTCGGGTATAGTAAATATTCTTTTAAGAGTAGTAAAAAATTTACGCATATGCCTGTAAGGTATTTACCTTTCCGCCTACTTTTTCTATGGCAGCTGTAGCGGAAGCTGAAAATGCATGAGCTGTGATTTCTAGTTTTGCTGTCAAAGCTCCATTACCCAATATTTTACATTTAACATGCTTGCTTAGCAATCCATGTTGATGTAATACTTCTGGATTAATAACGGTTACTTGTGCTTTATCAGCTAGCTGTTGTAAAGTATCTAGGTTGATAGGCTTATAGGCAACCCTATTCGGGCTTTTAAATCCTACGATAGGAAGCCTACGTTGTAAAGGCATTTGGCCGCCCTCAAATCCTGCTTTTGATTTGTAGCCAGAACGTGACTTAGCCCCATTGTTTCCTCTGGTAGATGTTCCTCCTTTTCCAGAACCTTGCCCCCTACCTACCCGTTTGGATGCTTTAATGGAGTTTTTTGCCGGCTTTAGTGTATTTAATTCCATGATTATATATTTTCTGTAGTAACTAAGTGGCTTACCTGACGAACCATCCCTTGGATTTGTGGTGTAAATTCTAGCTCAACGCTGCTATTAATCTTACCGAGCCTTAGAGCTTTGAGGGTCAATCGCTGTTTATGTGGATAGCCGATAAGGCTTCTTACTTGGGTAATTCTAACTTTTGCCATATTTATCCATTAAATACTTTCTCTAAGCTAATCCCTCTCTGTGCAGCTATGGTTACAGGGTCGCGCATCTGAGATAAAGCTTGGAATGTTGCTTTCACGCTGTTGTGAGGATTAGAAGATCCCTTACATTTAGAAAGCACATTATTAATGCCTGCACACTCCAAAACTACTCGAGCACCTCCTCCCGCTTTAATACCTGTACCAGGTGTAGCTGGCTTTATCAATACAGAACCTCCTCCAAATTTACCTATAGCTTGGTGAGGTACGGTTCCTTTTAAGATAGGAACCTTGATGAGGTTCTTTTTAGCACTCTCTATACCTTTGGCAATAGCACTGGTCACCTCTTTTGCTTTACCAAGTCCGTGTCCTACCACCCCTTTACCATCACCTACCACAATGACGGCTGAAAAACTAAAAGTCCTACCTCCTTCCACTACTTTGGTTACCCTATTGATAGCGACAACCTTTTCTGTTAGGTTCAATTCGCTTGGTTTAATCATCTTTTTCAGTTGTGCCATATCTACTAAAATTTAAGTCCTTGTGCTCTAGCTCCATCTGCTACCGCCTTTACACGTCCATGATATATATAGCCAGAACGATCAAAGACAATCTCTTCAATACCTTGTCCCATTGCTTGCTTGGCTATCTCTTCTCCTACCATCCTAGCTTTCTCTACAGGCTTACCTGTTAAAGCTATTACTTTAGAAGAACTTGCAACTATTGTGCGGCCTTGCTCATCATTGATCAACTGAGCATAGGTAGTGGTGTTACTTTTATAAACTGAAAGCCTAGGTCTGTCTGAAGTACCTTGAATGCGCTTTCTGATACGCATTCTAATCTTTAATCTTCTTTTAGTTTTTATGTTATTCATCGGCATTTCTTGCTAGCTATGTGAACACTATTTAGACGCTGTTTTACCTTCCTTATGTCTAACCTGCTCTCCTAGGTAACGAATACCTTTCCCTTTGTAAGGCTCGACTTTCCTTAAAGATTTCAGTTTGGCAGCCACTTGGCCTAGTAACTGTTTATCGATACCCTCTAGGTGAACTAGTGGGTTCTTACTTTTCGCTGTCTCTGCTTGCACTTTAATCTCAGACGGAATGGTAAAATAAATTTTATGAGCATAACCAAGATCTAAGTCCAAGGTATTACCCTGCACGTTAGCCTTGTAACCCACACCTACCAACTCTAAGCTTCTGGTAAAGCCTATACTTACACCGGTAATCATGTTGTTGATAAGTACTCTATATAAACCATGCAAAGACTTATGCCTTTTTTGGTTAGTCCTCCTGTGTACAGTCAATTCATCCTCTTCGATGGTAACTGTGATAGCAGGATCAATGTATTGAGATAGCTCCCCTTTGGGACCTTTTACGTGAATGATATTATCTTCAGGCCCTTTGATAGTAATTCCTTTAGGCAACTTAATGGGCAATTTTCCTATTCTTGACATAGCTTATTGATCGTTACTAATAGACATAACAAAGTATCTCTCCTCCCACATGTAGTTGCCTAGCTTCTTTATCGCTAAGAATTCCCTTAGAAGTAGATAGGATGGCAATACCTAAACCATTCAAGACGGTTGGCAGTTCGTCCGCACCTACATATTCCCTCAGTCCCGGCTTACTTACTCTTTCTAGCTTGGTAATAGGGGAAGTCTTGGTATCTAGATTGTACTTCAGTCCTATTTTAATAGAACCTTGTTGATGAGATTGATCCTCGAATGTATACTGCTTGATATAACCTTTGTCATGTAACACCTTGGTTATCTCTTTTTTAAGATTGGAGGCAGGTATCTCTACTATTTTATGCTTGGCACTGATAGCGTTTCTGAGCCTGGTTAGATAATCTGCTATAGGATCTGTAATCATAAGATTTTACTTTTTTCTGTGGTATCGGGAGCTTCCTACCAATACATCTTTTTTCTGTATACTTTCCGGGGTGTTGGGATTACTCCCGACACTTCTTAAACTTTCTACTAAATCCCCGCCTTCGCGGCGATGGTACTGGAAGTGATTCTTCCAGCTAGCACAAGTCTTCATTGCGAGGGCACGAAGTGTCCGGGGCAACCCGCTTGTGCTAGTGATGTCAAGAGATACCTTTCGACACATTCATTTACCAACTTGCTTTTGTAACGCCAGGTATTTTACCCTGTGCAGCCCACTCTCTAAATACAATTCTAGATACACCAAACTTACGCATATATCCTCTGCCTCTGCCTGTTATTTTGCACCTATTGCGTAATCGCACAGGTGATGCATTTTTAGGTAGCTTATCCAAAGCCAAGTAATCTCCACTCTCTTTGAGCTTAGCTCTTTTGGCAGCATACCTATCTACTAAATATTGTCGCTTTCTATTACGCGCTTTTACTGATTCTTTAGCCATTTATGTTGTCTTATCCTTTAAAAGGTATGCCCATTGACTTGAGTAAGGCATACGCCTCTTGGTCATTTTCAGTGTTAGTCACAAAGGTAATACTCATACCCATTAACTTAGTCACTTTATCAATACTAATTTCAGGGAAAATGATTTGCTCCTTGATCCCTAGTGTATAATTCCCTCTTCCATCAAATCCTTTGTCATTCACCCCTCTAAAGTCCCTAACGCGCGGCAGGGCCACGGTGATGAGTCGATCTAAAAACTCATACATTCTTTTACCTCGTAGGGTAACGGTAACCCCAATAGGCATCCCCTCTCTGAGCTTGAAGTTAGAGATAGCCTTTCTAGATTTGGTAGGAACTGCCTTTTGCCCTGTAATAGTGCCCATCTCATCAATAGCTATGTCTATCAGCTTTTTATCTTGTACAGCTGATCCAACGCCTTGGTTCAAGCATATTTTCTCTATACGAGGAACCTGCATAGGAGATGTAAACTGCATTTGCTTTTGCAGACCAGGAACGACTTCCTGAAAATATTTTTGTTGTAATCTTGGTATAGCCATAGCTTATATAAATTCACCTGTTGTTTTAGAATACCTTTGTAATTTCCCTGCGTCGTTTATTTTTCTACCTATGCGTGTTGGCTTTCCTGTAGTAGGATTGACCAACATAAGGTTACTCACATGAACGGGAGCTTCTACTTTGGCGATACTACCTTGTGGATTTTTAGCAGTAGGTTTTTTGTGTTTGGAGACAATATGCACACCTTCTACCACAGCCCTATAGGTTTGAGGATAGACTTTCAATACCACGCCTTCTTTTTTGCGGTCATTGCCTGACAACACACGAACGGTATCTCCCTTCTTGATGTGTAATTTTGTTGTTTGATGATATCTATTATTACTATTACGCATAGTTTTACAGTACTTCTGGGGCCAATGATACTACTTTCATAAAATCTTTTTCACGCAACTCTCGTGCTACAGGACCAGAGATACGCGTACCTCTGAGCTCGTCATTATTTTGTAACAAGACAGCTGCATTGTCGTCGAAACGTATGTAGGAACCATCCTTGCGACGTACTTCTTTTCTGGTTCTTACTACCACTGCTTTGGACACTGTACCTTTCTTAATGTTACCAGTAGGGTTAGCGGATTTAACGCTTACAACAATCCTATCACCTACGGTGGCATATTGTTTACCTGTACCGCCTAATACGCGGATACACTGTACTTCTTTGGCTCCACTGTTGTCTGCAACAGTCAGTTTAGTTTCTTGTTGTATCATGATTATTTAGCTTTTTCAAGAATCTCTGTTAATCTCCATCTCTTATTCTTACTTAAAGGTCTGGTCTCCATGATTTTTACACGATCTCCCTCGTTACATATATTCCCTTCGTCATGGGCCATCAGCTTTTTAGATCTTCTCACAAACTTACCGTATAGCGGGTGTTTGATCTTACGCTCTACTAGTACGGTGATGGTCTTATCACTCTTATTGCTTATTACCTTCCCTATTCTTTCTTTTCTAGGCTTTCTTAGCATGGCTATTGTTCATTGGTGTATTTCAGGTGTATTTCAGGTGTATCTTCTATCCCACAGGCCCATGCAACGATGAGCCCTAACGGGGTTGCCACGGTCACTTATCAGTGCGAAGCCGCTCGCGGCTGTGGCAGTCCCTCGCAATGACGAACTCCTGGAAC
>Ga0163149_10007259_pt1 | contig 11206 bp, 9 predicted proteins | sample OliLakLV19MP5G1_FD_148604 | JGI IMG/M metagenome (GOLD analysis project Ga0163149, IMG submission 148604) | Freshwater microbial mat bacterial communities from Lake Vanda, McMurdo Dry Valleys, Antarctica - Oligotrophic Lake LV.19.MP5.G1 | ecosystem: Environmental > Aquatic > Freshwater > Lake >...
ACCAGTTAGCAAGACGCCTCCAAGACTCAAAAAAGTCATTAACTTCCTATTTACCGACAATGTCTTTGTGTCAATAATTTCAATAATTTCCGAAAAAGACAGTAGTCACAGAGACGGCGTTCGAACTGCCCTTTTAATTTTTAAACTCTTTCTTAGAAAATCAAATGTACCCAGTTGAGGATCTTCCGCCACGTATGCTCCATACCGTAACCACTGTCAACGTTTCACTACTATCGTACCAGCAAAATTCTATCACGCGGAGAACTCTACGGTACTAGCTAGTACAAATGTACGGGCAGTACTAGCGCTAGTGATGAAGTTTGTGTACATTTCTTATGGATATCTACTGTAAGGCAGTTGGCCTTCCTCCTAACTGGGGGGTATTCCCAGAAACCTCAAGATCGTTTTTCTCGTTAAGCTTGACCACTGTCCATCTTCAAAGACCTCTGGGTTTGGGGATCACAATTCTTTGTTTATTTCCTTGGATGCATTTTAGCTAGCCATCTTTGTCACTTCCCTTGGCTCTCACAATTTCCAGTTACCGAATTTTGATAACCACTAAAAACCACCCCAACTGAGTCATCTCGATCCCGTTCCTCTCTTCAGATCTTCCGTTCCTCTGCTTCCCTCTCTTATCTCACTCACTCTCTCCCATAACTTCCTCCGAGACACAACCTCCCTTCGTCATGCCTCGCCCCTCTCGCTCCTCCTCCGCCTCCACGTCCTCGGCGTTGCCCAACTTGACGTCCTCCTCGAGTTCCTTGAATCGTTTCATGGACAAGGTACCAACGTCGTTTGATGCCGATATGAGCTTTAGCCACAAGAATTACGACGATGAGTCTTCGACGAACTATCCAGAAGAAGACCAGCAAGAGCAAGGATCGAGCAGCGATGAAGACTGCAGCACCAGTCGCAGCAGTGCCGAACTTTCGGCTCCTCCTACTTCCGACTCCTCGACGGATGCTTCCTTTGCCAAACACACCACGAAAATAAGTCGAGCCGCCTTGGACCAGTTTGTGCTCAAGCGCAACTTTTGTGTGGAAATGATTGGTTACACCGGCGCCCTCCTCTCGATTGGAACCTATCAGTTGACCAAGACGGACGTGGAAGACGAAACCACTAGCTTTTTCACTCAAAACAAGGTATGTGCATGCTTGGCATTCAGGAACGAGAAACTCTGCAGTTATACCGTTGTACTCACCTTCTCTTCGGCTGTTCTTTTCTATATCGTTTCTGTCTTTTGAAGCTTCCCATTCTCTTGACATCCTTTGTCGCCTGTGCCTTTGCAGTGGTGGCTGGATTGGTCTATTTCTTGGCCTGGCATGCGCAAGAGCTGCTGCAAAACCAGACAGTACAAGTGACTACTCCTGTCAGTGCAGCACCCAGCGAACCACAAGTTGCCGCCACTGTTGCTCAGGAGCAGCCTCCAGCAGCCAAGGAAGATGAGGATCAAGAAGAAGAAGAAGATGATCAATCGATGAAAGTAAAAGACTTTCAGTCTATGACTTTGTCTCGCCATGACCTTTCGACCTCGTCGATCAATGCTTCGGTCCACAACAACAACAAAGCTTCCTCCTCGGCAGTGGAAAGCTTGGAAGAGTATTTCAACAGCTGCCAACGAGAATCCACCATGAACACTGGGATTGTGTCATACGACCAAGCCAAACCCATTGCCGAACTCTTTACCGATACCACTATCATGTTCGCCGACATTGAAGGCTTTACCGCCTGGAGTTCGGTTCGTCAACCCACTCAAGTTTTCAGTCTTTTGGAAACCTTGTTTCATGCCTTTGACACGATTGCCATTCGACGCAACATCTTCAAAGTGGAAACCGTAGGAGATTGTTACGTGGCCGTCTCGGGATTGCCTCAACCCCGCAATGATCATGCCATTGCCATGGCACGATTTGCCAGCACTTGTCTCAAACGCATGAAGCCACTCTGTAAACAACTAGAAGTGACCCTTGGCCCCGACACGTCCGATTTGAACATTCGTATTGGATTGCACAGTGGACCGGTACGTACCTGTAACGTAACAAACAAGAACGTACGAATATGATACTTATGTTGATGATGATGATACTCAAACTTTCCCTCCTTCCTCTACTCTCTTGTCCAGGTGACATGTGGTGTGCTACGAGGTGATCGGGCACGATTGCAGCTTTTTGGGGATACCATGAACACGGCATCGAGAATCGAAAGCACTGGCTTGAGCGGCAGAATCCACATCTCTCATGAAACGGCGGAGCTACTCGAAAGCGCTGGAAAAGGTCATTGGGTATCCAAGCGCTCTACCAAAGTCTTGGCCAAAGGAAAAGGTTCCCTGCAGACCTTTTGGCTATCTATTGCAGACAGGAACGGCGATGCCAAAACGACTGCCAGCGATAAGAGCTCCAAGATTAGCTTAGACATCTCCAGCAAGCGCAGTCTTATGCAATATGCGGATGGCACTTCGGCAGAGACTGAAGTCAGTTTACTTCCTAGACTCAACGTCACGACACCCAAGATGTCGTCCAGCAAGATTGAACGATTAGTGTCTTGGAATGTGAAAACGCTGGAACGACTCCTGAAACAGATTGTGGCACGACGACAGTGCCTCGTGGATGTTAACCCGAATCGAAAGTCTGACGCTGATGAAAGTGTCTTCGTTAACCCCGAGGCTCGAGAGGGAACGCTTCTGGACGAGGTAAAGGAAAGCATTGAGCTGCCTTCCTTTAACTATTCCGCGGAGGCAGCGGAACAAGCCCTTAACTTTGAATTGGATCCTGCCGTTTCCACGCAGTTGCACAAATACGTTCGTAATGTCGCAGCCTTGTACCCCGACAATCCGTTCCATAATTTTGAGCATGCTAGTCATGTGACGATGAGCGTTTCCAAGCTTCTTAGCAGAATCGTCGGACCAAGTGAACGAGAATGCGGGGAAGGAAAAGATCTTCACGATCACACGTATGGCATTACGTCAGATCCATTGACACAATTCGCTTGCATCCTCAGCGCCCTCATTCACGATGCCGATCACCCAGGTGTCCCAAACGCACAACTTGTCAAAGAGCAATGTTCGGCTGCTGAACGATACAACAACAAGTCGGTTGCAGAACAAAACAGTGTCGATCACTGCTGGAACATGCTCATGCAGCCAGAGTACATCGAACTGCGCAAAAGCATCTACACGACCAATGCCGGCCTGAAACGTTTCCGTTCTCTTGTGGTCAACAGTGTCCTCGCTACTGACATTTGCGACCGGGATTTGAAGCATCTGAGAAATCAAAAGTGGGAACGGGCCTTCAACAACGGTGGCGAAGAGCAAGAAGACCCAAAGAAAGCCAACGATCGCAAGGCAACTATTGTTATTGAGCGTAAGTTTATTTCGAACTATTGGTCCTTTCTTTCGACTTTCATGCGACCGATAAGTATCTCACCTTTGCTCGTATCTTTCATTGACCTTCCAGACTTGATCCAGGCATCAGATGTAGCGCACACCATGCAGCATTGGAATATCTATATTAAATGGAATGAGAGGCTCTTCCGTGAGTGCTACAGAGCTTTCAAGGACGGCAGAGCAGAGAAGGACCCAAGTAGCTTTTGGTACAATGGTGAAATTGGTTTTTATGACTATTACATCATCCCCCTTGCCAAGAAACTGAAGGAATGTGGAGTCTTCGGAGTGAGTAGTTCAGAATACTTGGACTACGCTCTCCGCAACCGCAAGGAGTGGGAGCTTCGAGGGCACGAAGTTGTGGAGGAAATGATTGCCAGAGTGAAGGAAGAAGAAGCCGAGGGAAAGATTAGAGAAGACTGAGCGACAAGAGGTATACACAAGCACTGCGTGTTTGTCACCGGTCGTCTTTCGTTGGGGCATTCCTTGTTGTAAGATTCCGGTGGAAGCACCGCGATGAGTAAACCAACGATGGATGGAATTTACGTACACTAGATATTAATAAATATATTATACATGATATCACATAACAAAGTTTGAGTAATGCCGTCGTCAAAGCCGAACGAAACCTATCAGCAGTATTTAGGAAGACTCGAGGGCGACGGTATCGGCTGTGCTGCAAGGTACAATCAGCTATCTGAATCTCCATGTTTAGCAAATTAGTGGAGCTCCCCTTGATGAAAGCAAATGCCTCTTCCCTTGGTTTCTTGTGCAAGGGAAATGCCTGATTAAACATGCCCTGAAGATACAACAACAAATGGATGGGGCTAGGCAACATGTAAGGAACTGCATGTATGCTAAAAGCTAGCCCTTGTGGTAAAATGGAAATAAAAAGCTTCAACTAAGCAAGAGATGTTGAGGGCTTGCATCAGATCTTCAATCTACATCCTCTCTAGACGTTTAGACAGCATAAAATAATCCAGAGACATGCTTTTGAAAGAATGAGCAATCTTTGAGTTGATCTGGGATGAGAGGGTCCATCTACACTAAATTAATGATGTCAATGCATCTTGCCACTTTTCCTTTGCATCTTTAGCCATCTGCATTTGACAATTGTCCAACACCAAAACGGTTTCAGAAATGTTGCCCAACCATGTCATTGTTAAGCACCTAAAGAATCATCAATTCAATGATTGGGCAATTAAAATGTTATACTAAACAGCAAAGAGTGACTGATTTGTAGTAAATTATTGGAATTGTTTCTAAGGCTAGTGCTCTGGAAATAAATAGAAAATGATTTCTTTTTGTTGGTCCTCACAGTGCTTCCAGTTAGACATCAACTAGGCAAACATTTCATGTTGATGATGACAGCACACAAAGACATGCATGACCAATGAGTTTGACTCTCTCTCTTTGGCTTCGATTCTAAAACAGAGAGGCTGATGGACAACTGGACTTCATGACAAACTGGTAGACAAGCAGACAGAAAACATCAACACGGCTAAGTTTGCACAAACACGATGAAGAACAGTTCACCCAAAAAGGTCTTGGCCGTGTTTGGCAAAAACTTGCTCTTTCTGCAGGGATGACAGGTGCCTCATTTTCCTCCCAACAGTTCTTGCTTCCTTTAAAATTCGTTTCATTTTGATCATCATGGAGTTTTGATTTAGCTCACCAACCTAAATTTGAAGCACAACTGAAGCATTTTTTTTCAAAGGAGTTATTTTTGATGCATTGTCAGCTTCACAGGATGGCAGACAGCTCAGTCGGTGAGTGCACCACTGAAATTTTGGCAATGAGCGACTGTCTTGCTTGCCAATTGGTGTGTCCATCAACACAATGCAGAAAATGCAGACACAAAACATGACATTTTGTTGAATCATGACAGAAACAGGTGACAAGGAAAAAGTCGAGCCTGACTCTCCATGTGTTGCTGTCCGGAGCGTGTGCCAAAACAATTGTTGAAATTGCTTTGTTGCAGACAACATGAATTTTTATGATCATTTTTTTACACTGCTACAATTCTGAGCAGACTTGGTTGAGGGGGGTGTTTGTGCTCAATTTCACTGCTGACCTTGGCATTGGAATTCACATAGACATCACTTTGCACAGTTTCCAGCAGACACAAATTATTCTTGTCTTCAAGATTCTGCTGATGTTTTCTCTGAATTCGAGAGGGAACATTCAGAAGGGGCAAGACATTTGAGATCCAACGTGTGCAAGACAAACATGTTCTCCATGCCCTCTGACTGATGTGATTCATCTTTTCTAGCAGGCAATGCACCCGTGTCTGGGACAGTTTTCTCCTGTGCATTTCGACAAGAGACTTTTGAGGAGAATTGCATGGACCAGCTTCAGCTTGTCGCAGGTGCACGTCATCTTGCTTCCAGAATCACTGACATCTTCTAATTTTATTGTTGCTCTCTTGTCATCTATGTCTCTTGGAAAAAGAGAGATGTTGGAGCAATCGGAAATGGTGTCATGCTTTTCTCCTTCTCCTTGCATGCCACAATTTTGCATGTCAGAAGCAAAGCCAGAATCAACCATGAAGCCCAGCCAGATCACTTGGCTGCACAGGAGCAAAATGCTGGGATCTTCTTCATTTGAGACTCCAACAACAATCATGATTCCATCCCTTAGAATTTTTCAAAACAGTGCATGTTGCTGTTCATTTCAGCCTCAGTTTCAAAGGGGTCAAATGTCGCAAATCTGACGAATTTCTCGTTGACCACAAGCGGCGTTGTTGTGAAGACTTCTTGGCAGCTTTGATCAAGTGACACAAGCAAAATGGCAGGGTGTGGAACCACCTGAGAATTGACAAATTTATTCAAATGAACATCTTGGTCGTGGTCATGGCTGGTTCGAATGCAGACTGGGCGGATTGGGCATGATTCATGCACAATTGTTTTGCCCCTTGCTGCCACAAACTTAGCAACCATTTTGTTGCAACCTCCTCAGATGTCAAAAAAGTTTCTTCGTGTTGCTTTCAAATGTTGCAGTGGACTTGCAATGTCTTTGGAGCCAGACCTTCCAAAAATTGGCCCGTTCAACAAAAGATTGCATCTGCAAAATCACCACATGGAACATCAACAACGGGACTTTGAATGAAGCAGGACAATCAGTCTTGAGCAGCAAACAAACAATTCTGTCAAATGTTAAAGTGATCCTTTGGTTTGTTTTCAACCACGGCATTGTGAATGAAGACAACGACAATGCAACCATGGTGCCATTTTTGACAGAATCGCAAACCAGGAGGAGTTGTGCCCCAACAGAAACATGAACATGTTGTTCTTGTCTCAAACCCTGTCTCAGGACAAAGGATTGAACACATGCCATCCCAAAGTTGAGAGCAGTTCAGAGCATGACAGTTTGGATGCTTATGGGACCACAGCTGTTTTTTTGCAGAGGACAATTCCATGGCTTGGTTGAATGGACGATGAAGGAACTACAAAATGTCGTCCTTCGGTTTTTTCGACTGACCGACAGACAGATGAAAGTCGCTACTCTAGCTAGCTAGTACTATACAACTTGTACACAAACACCGCCTTGAGGATTTTCGACTCGAAGTGGTGCGCGAGGACCGCCTCTGAATCAATTTCAGTGGAATGAATCAATTTCAGTGGCGACGACGAAGGAATTCGATGCTTCTTCCCTTACACATTGGTGCGACCGAATGGCCATTGAGACCGTTATAATGGCATCTGTTCTCGGTGTTCGGAGTACTCCTTCTTAAATGTTAACACTTGAACTCCAATCTTTACTAGGTAAGTCATGTACAGCAGGGGAGAAGAAGTAGCTTCCGGGGCATTTTAGTTCCTCCTACTCATAGGCTTAACTATTTCGTGGCGGTATTCATAATGACCGCTGGACCAATGAACAAAAGGCCGTGAAACATACAATTGTACAGTACTGCTATTACTGCCATTCATTGTAGAGCTTGAGACGGAAGAATAGAAGATCCCTTCCACCGGATGAATGAACACTACTCTACTAGCTAGCTAGTAGCTAGCTAGCTAAGTAGCTAGCTATCTACCGGTATGACGACGAAGTGCCAACGTAGTACGCCAACAGTAAAATAGCCCCTTAATCTTCTCCACTACGTAACTATCTATCTTCTACTATCTATCGACAATCTAGCTCCGTTGGTTGTACTGGTGCTACAATACCGCTTTTTCAAGTACAATAGCCTCTGCCACTAGCTAGTGGCTACTAGTAGCAGGCAATAGTCGTGGAGCACCTTCCAACAGTTCCCGGAGTTTGCCTCATTGCAACGGGGGAACTCTACAACAACAAGAAACAGATTAGTAGAAGAAATAGAAGACGAGCATTTTGGGCTGTGTGTGCTTTCGTACTAGTGTGAAGTAATTGCACTGATTGTTCCTAGTTGACAGCATGGTAGATATCATGAGCCACCATAGCCACCGCTCCCTACGAAGAGGAGTCGATCGTCCTTCTATGGACATTAGCAACCATACCAAGGAGTCCGAGGATGACGATTCTCTTTTGAACCATAGCACTCGACAAAACGTGTACAGCAAGTCCAAAGTCTTGCCGGATTTTTCCAAGAAACGAGCGGAAGAAAAGACTCTTCAAGGATCCGACTCACAGCTCTTCGTACTCGACAAGAGAAGCAATAGCAGTCGGTCTTTGCGACAAAGTTCCAGTTTTAGTGCTCGTTTGGGGGATGGAGCTGTTGTGGCAGACGTAGTGAAAGCCGTACAAGAACAACGCGACCAGCAGGATCCACTGGAAGCCGCTGTATCCACTCTAGAGTTGCTGTTGAGCTTGCCTCTCGAAGACGAAGAGGAAAAGAATGGTCCTGGCACATCTAAGAAGACAAAACGATCCTCTAGAAAGGAGAGAATCGCCACAGGGAAAACCCGACAAGCTAGTCTGTCTCCCTTGGTACAGAAAAGAGGGCTGGGCAGCAAAAGGGGGACTCTTTTATCCAATTCATCTCCTGCCTTGATGAAGTTGGGTTCGGGCCCACAATGCTATCAACCATCTCCCTACAAAGTCAGAGATTCGTGCATGCTTCAAAAACTCAAGGCCTCTTCCATTGTCAGTCTCAATCGTGATGATTATGACGAGGAAGAAGACGAAGAAAGGAATCACCAATCTTGTTCTTCTCGACTGAGACTTTCCTTTTCCAAACTTCCAAAAGAAGAGGATCTAGAAGCATCGCTCTCCCAACTGGGCCAGCAGCAACAACAGAAAGCAGCAAAGGCATCCACGACTACAATCCCTAGCAGTGATGAAAACAATGACAGCACTGTCATTAGCTTTTCTTTGCGACGTTGTAGTTCAGGGGCAAAACTGAACCCGTGCAAATCCATGCCTGATTTGTCAAGGTCTTCCGTATCCGCATCCTCTTCCTCGCATTCTTCTGGCCCATCTGGATTAAAATTTGAGCGACAACCAAGCCGGGCTGTCGATCGTTTGCGCCTATCCCTCATGAAGAGCCGAGTGGATCATCAAACAGATGGTGTTAGTTCTGATTCTGCTCACGATTGCGCTTTCATTCGGGAAGAAGAAGAAGAAGTTCCACCACCACCAACACTACGTATCATGAGAGCCAGGTCCACAGGTGCTTTGCCGTTTGGATTGCATGGTCATGCTGCAAGACGAATGTCTCAGGAACATGATCAGCATCACCCACGGCCCGCAGCACCCAAAATAGAACGACGTGGCACTTCACCAACACCACAGAAAGACATGAAGAAAAAGCCGAGTCGTTTCTACTTTCTCGAAGATGCCAGCAACAACAACCACCATGATGCCGCAGCTTTTGCGGGTGATGATGAAGCCACGGCGCAAACCCAATTAATTAAAATGCAAAAGATGATGCGAAAAGCCAATCGACGCTCTACGACAAGAGGAATGAGCATTGAGGATCTAAAGCAGCAACGGGAAGAAAAACAAGGTCTTGCTCGAAGAAGAAATACGAGCTTGGCGGACCTGTCATCTCTTCCTTCAGCGTCGGGCGATCATCGTCATCAGAGACCATCATCTTCTGCTTCTTCTATGGACAGTAGCAATAATGGTATGCGAAGGAGTCGAAATTCAGCACCGGACTTGCATATGTTCTCCCACACCAAAAAGCGACGATCCTTGGACCGCCTCATTCGGGATGCGCAGCAAAATGAAGCCCACAGCTCTTCTAGTACTTTATCCTCATCGGGGCCGTCTGCTGCCAGCTCGGCGTCTCGTCGTCACACCCACAACAACAATGATAATCTTACTGCTGCGCTTGCCAATGTCAAACCTACTTTGCCCGCAAGACGTGCGACTTCCGCCGGATCATGCCCCTCCCGAAATCTGGCACGACTGACCGCACCGATCGCGGACTTGATGGATGCTTCTACCAATACTCTCTTGTGCGAGTCCATGCAGACACCCTCGAAATCCTCCAAGCATCCGCTCCAGAAACAATGCAACTCTCGCCGTTCTCGGACCGATGTGTCTGCGGCCACGTACCAAGTGCGCCGAGCGCAGAGTACGGGCAGTGTAGCAGCAGCTTTGGAGGATTCGACGACAGAGACAAGGCAGCAGCAAAATCATTTGTGGACAGCCTCTGGTACCACGCCCACAAGAAAGACACCAGCCAGAACCGATTCGTCTACCAACAAACTTGCCATGCTGGCCAAGCTCAGCAGACGGGTCAAGTCAAAGGAATCATTGGCGGGAAACACGAATCCAAACGCATCGTCGTCCCCCTCCTCTAATAAAAACAAGAATGCGCAATGGTCATCGTCGTCCTCTCCCAAACTATCCAACTTGATGACATCTATGGATCATGATAACGCACCCAAGAAGAGATTGCCCTCCACAAAGTTGTCCTCTTCCTTGCTCTCGGAAAAGCCGACTGCACAACGCCGATCTATGATCCCTGGAGCACAGCAGTTGCTCTCCTCCAGGACATCCGGTAGCAACGAAGCATGGGCCTCTACTACTGCTGTTGCTCCTAGCAGGAGGAGCCTTACAGGTGCCAAGAACAACATGTCAAATCCATTTCAAGCCATTGTCAATGCCGGCGTGGACGTTGGTTTTGCAACAGAACCACGACCTTTGAGTCCACGGCCTGCGAGATTGTCCATGAAGTAGAATGAATGAATACGGATATCTCTATACGCTGGTTCGAACTGAATCTCGGGGAGTCATACTGTGAGAGAGCTCAACCACCAAAAACGAGTTTTGGTTTCTGTGGACGGGCGGAAAATAAAAACTAAACTATCTATTGAATTAATTGCTATCTTCATTATTGACGATTAAATAAACTCAGTTTTCTATATTCAGAAACAGGCAGGTAGATCGGAAACCAAAGCATTAAGAGTTGCAATTCATCTAGCTAGGCACCAATAGTAGTAGTCTGCACTCGCCTCGTCTATATTATCTTAGCTCGAATGACAAAGTATCAGTCAAAACGAGTTTTACTAGGATCGTAGAAGAAGGCAAAATGATCAGTTGGGGTTTTGGTATGTCATGTAATTGTGTGCGAGCTACCTCAAGCGCCGGGAACAACAATGCTGGAATGATTCGTTGACAATTTCGGCTGCTGCTGCTGGCCGACTTGAAAGCGCCGAATCCTCGAGCCAGTCACAAAGGATTTCCTTATCGCCTGGTTGGAGCTACCCCTCTTGACAGCACCTTTAGCAAGAGAAGGCTTCATGGGGGATTGATGTTCTTTGATGGCCTGAAGCACATTGCCTCGCTTGGGGTCGCCCGCATTGAGCAATGTGACCATGTCCCGATTCGACAGGCCACGAGCAAGCGTGGGTCGAGAAGACGCCAGGGTGGGTTTGGCTTTTCCCTTGGCGGACGAAGATGTCC
>Ga0163149_10007260_pt1 | contig 11205 bp, 3 predicted proteins | sample OliLakLV19MP5G1_FD_148604 | JGI IMG/M metagenome (GOLD analysis project Ga0163149, IMG submission 148604) | Freshwater microbial mat bacterial communities from Lake Vanda, McMurdo Dry Valleys, Antarctica - Oligotrophic Lake LV.19.MP5.G1 | ecosystem: Environmental > Aquatic > Freshwater > Lake >...
TTCTGTTTGTTTTTCAAGTTGCGCGATGACAACACGCTGCATTTATTTCTGACGCTGCCACGGTGCGCGAAATGTGTTTTTGACACGCTGCCATGGGCGCGATGCGCGACAACACGCTGCATTCATGACGCATTCACAACGTGCAATGTCTCTGCTGCATGACACAAAACGTCCCTTAAACTAGCATGCTAGCTAGTGGTGCATAGTTGTTGTAGGGGGCGGGAGACGCGTTCCCTTCCCCTCAATTGATAGATCTCCCTGCTGACAAGTACAGTGTTACCTTTCTACTAGCTAGTATGGATCAGGTGTGCTCCATGTGTTATGCCAGTCCTTTGATAATCTTTTGGCCCTAGCCCTTTCTATTCTGAAATCAGGTTGTGGTGGCAGGTCGTCATCCCCTTACCACCCGGCGCCAATATCCTAACGGCCGAATAATTACTAATCCTCAGCAATCTAAATATGTTCTCATTGTAAGATTACTTTTTATATTAACCAAGTCCAACTGCTAAGAATATGCGACCAATGCAGATGAGAATGGATTCACTGGATCTTCCGGGTTTGTGTTTGTTTTGTCGTGCTAGCGCCATGGCCGCATACTAATAGTTGGTACTAGCTAGTACATACAGTACGTACAGCGGCAACAAGAAGCAAGGAGACAACAGTCATCCATGGACACAGGAACAAGCCTACTAGTGTGTTGTGACCCATACAATAGATAGATAGTTGTTGCTTGAGTAGGACTGTTCGTTAGATAGCTAACTAGCTAGGTTAGGAACGACAGTATCTACAAGTCTAGCAAAGAGAGAAGACTAAAGAGAGATAGAGCAATTTTCAATTTTTATTGATTTACTAAACACAGCAAAATTCAAGTTGGTGCATGAACCAGAACGTCTTGACGTTTGGCGGTGACGACGACAATTCTACGATTAGTAGTACGACTACTGCGGCTATTACCGAATTATTTTCGTGTTGCACTACGGACACTGGCGTGCTTTGCAGCGACTCCCTTCAAAACCCAACAGTAACAACAACTGCCAATACTAATAATTCAGTCTTTTCGTCGGAGCAAGTGCTAAAGTATTTACAACAACAACATTCACTCGTCGAGTCATCATCAACGTCATCATCTTCGCCGTCGTCTACGACCAACACTCACTTGAAAAAGACAACCAATCGAAAGACTACTACTACCACAACTACAAGCACTTATATTAGTAGCACAATGAGCGGAGATCCTTTGAACGTTTCCGCCGGAGACGAAGACGATTTGGACGCTCTCTTGGCCCAAGCGGACTCCATGATTTCCGAAGCCGGTAGTGGTGGCCCGAACATTGTCATTGATGGCTTTGGGATTGACAGTGATGAAGACGATGATCCTCTCGCCGAAGCTAGGAACCGCACGGGGAGTAGTGGAGAAGACGATGTGTTGGATGTCTCGTTGGATTCCCCATCTCCCCAAAAGATGGCTGTCAATGCCGGCAATAATGGCAATGCTCCCAAAGTGCCCATTCCTCCTGCAGGTGATCCTCTCTTGCATCATCTTCACGAAGATGTCGTGCATGCCAACAGCACTCCAAACATGGCAGCTCGTTTTCCCGTCGTGAGTAACACGGTCCACTACGCCATGGGAGCCATGCGCAATTTGGCCGTCGCGGCTCCTGGCATGGTTCATCCCATGGCTACTACTACTTCTGGTACTACGCAGGGCATTCCCACGACTCCAGAAGCTTCGTTGGAATCGCAATTCAAGGCACAAACATCTCGGTTTGCCGCCAATTTATCCAGCATGGCACAACGGGTCGCTCATGCGGCAGCACTTCCCAATCCCCAACAAAATATTGCAGGCTTTGACGCGGCCAATTATCCACAACCCATGACCGTGCCTACACCCAATATGATGCAACAGCAACAGCAACAACAGGCCATGTACCAACGCAACATGTCTTCGTCGACCGGAAGTCTCAACAATAGTCAAAACAGTAGTGGTGGAAGCAACAGTCCTTATTCCAGTCAATCCAACAGTGCGCATGGCATGTCCACCAACTCGGGCGGCACAATACCTACAACACCTACTTCCCAACCACAGCAACAACCCATGATGTTGACGATGGAATTGGATGCCGAACAAAAAACGGCACTCGTCGAACTGCATCTCCACGGTGGAAAATTATTGCCGGGAGAAAAAGTCATCATGTTTTTGCACAATTTATTGCACGTGAGCGATTCCACGGGATTTCAATACGTCGCCAATACGGCGGGGTCCTCGGGTTTGGGGGGGACCACCGTTTGGTGTTGTGCCATGACGTATTATCGATTGATTGTCTTTGGCACCACGCAAGAATTGATTGTGCACGTCATGAATACCGTTCATACGAGTAGTACTACTCCACCCGCCGATGCTACAACTACCCCCACCTCACCGGCCTCGGAAGGATTAGTACAACTTCCACCACCCTTTTTGAAACACCCTTTTGGAGCACCGCCCGATTGGAATGCCTCTTGTTGGCCACCCGCCTTTCCGACCGTTTTGGAAATGCCACTCTCGACCATGGAAAAGGTCGAGAAGAGTGTCTACACGGCCTCGACCACACCCACCTTGACGGGCGGTGCTGGTGCTGGTAGTGGTGCTGGTGGTGGTCCCATGATGACACCGGCCTCCCCTTCGGCGGGGGCCGTCACGACCCTCATGGGATTGCAAATTTGGGCCAAACACGGTCGTATTTGGCGGTTGACCACTACTTCCTATGCCGATACACTCAGGGCTCATCAAGCCCTTCTCACGTATGCCTTTCCGGGACGACGCAATCTGGGATATTTGTTTGCTTTCGAGTCGAAACGTGCCGATGTCGTCAATAGTGTCGTGACGGATCCCAATACCGGACAAAAAACTGTCAGTTTGGCGCTCGTGCGAAAACGCTTTGATGCCGTGGCGGAATTTCAACGACAATTTCATCGGTATCAACGAACGACCACGAATAATGGCACTGTCGTCGTGGATGGTACGACGACGGGTACAACCACTACTACTACGACTCCATCGGTTCAACCCTGGAAAATCTGGACCGGTCTCAATGGTCAATATCAACTCTGCATGTCCTATCCCAGTGTCTTGGTCGGCCCCGCATCCTTGGACGAACACAATCCCGATGCCGTACGACTCCTCCAAAGTTGTGCCGCCTTTCGAAGTGAACAACGATTGCCAGCACTGGCTTGGGCATCCGGTATGGACGGGGCTTCTATTTGGAGATGTTCCCAACCCAAAATTGGATTGCAAGGCAATCGATCCCCCGCCGATGAATTGGTGCTCAAACACATTATGGAAGCCGCCAAGAGTGCCAATGCTCTAAGGGAACAACCTCTGCCAGTCCGAATGAATACCGCGACCATGGCCGCCTTTACCGGAACCAACGATTTGGCCAACAGTCATTGGGTCAAGGAAGCCCATGGGTGTTTTCTCAAGATTTTGGATCTCAGGCCTCGCTCCGCGGCCATGGCCAATCGGACCGGGGGATATGGATACGAAAATACCTCCAATTATCCCGGAACGACCTTGCAATTTTGCAACATTACCAACATTCATGGCGTCCGCGATGCCTATCAAAAAATGACGGCCCTCTGTTTGAATCAAACTTCCAGCAACAATGATGTCACGTGGGGATCCGCACTGGAAGATACCAAGTGGTTGTCGCACATTCGTATTCTTTTGGCGGCGTCCTGGGAAACGGCCTTTTGGGTTCATGTGCATCGCATGCCGGTACTCTTGCACTGCAGTCATGGATGGGATCGCACGTCCCAAGTCAGCGCCTTGGCACAACTCTTGCTCGATCCGTATTATCGTACCATGGAAGGCTTTGCTTGTCTGATGGAGAAGGATTTTATGAGTTTTGGTCATCCCTTTCATACCCGATGCGCTCATGGGGAAGGCAAGGGCGGCAGTGGAGGCGGTGGAGTCCACCATCAAGATGGAGTGGGTGGTGCTGGAGGCATTGTTGGATCGTCGTCGGATGTCAATAACGGTGTCGATGAAGGACAGATCTCGCCCATTTTCTTGCAGTTTTTGGATTGTGTCTGGCAAATTGTTCAGCAATTCCCCGAGTGTTTCGAGTTCACCACCGATTACTTGTTGGAATTGAGTGATCACATTTACTCGTGTCGGTTTGGAAATATGCTGTGCGACACGGAACGAGAGCGGGAACTTGTGGCGGGAATCCGGCAGCGGACGTATTCGTTGTGGGACCATTTGGAACAGAACCCAGAGGATCCCAACGCTGATCCCAACGCCAAGCTATGGAGAAACAAACACTACGATGCAAGTCCCAATGCCGGAGGCGGTGTTTTACTCATGCCCATGCCAACCTTGCTTCGGAATGTGACGTTGTGGAAGGATCGACATGCTCGGTTTGGGCCCAAGGCAACTCTGAGGTGGCGGAATACGGATCATGCCGAGTTGTGGCAACCAAGACCGACCGAGGCTCCTGCTGCTCCGTGATCTTCAAGAAGTGTACTGAAAATAGAACATGGCGTTGCGTCTTCCTCGAATTTTGTGCTTTGAGTGCTGTCAGTCGGTCAATGGAAGTACGAATATTCTTATAGCTGCTATCCTTTTGAGGTTGCCCGATCTGGCGCTTTCAGTGTTCAACACACCCTGCCTTTGTTCTATTGGAAATACTAATTTCACACCAAGTAGACCGACTCATTAGTACTACCAGCTAGATATAGTTAGCCAGCCATTCCAATACTACGGTTATGACTACAATATCTAGGTTTCGGTCACCTCCGTTGAAATTAGCACTTCTAACGAGAAGATAGATCTGCATCTCTCAACATATTCGTTTGTTCGTGAAAGGGCCGCACTACTACTGGGTTTCTCTACTACTAGCATAGAATCGGAGGAAAGCTTGAACTTGAGGATCCTTCCACACACGCTCCTTTTTTTGGCTATCCGCACCATACATACAAATTTAGAAGATCTTTGAAGTAGGAAGAAGTGCGCTAACGGAACGGGCCGAATGCCCTACTAGATACCTAGCATAGCCAACCATTCTATTACTCTAGCTTTCCAACTAAACTACTAGCTTTGCTATCCAAGTACTAATACTTAGTAGAAGGAAAGTCCACTGCAGTATTCTTAATGCATTTTGTGGATCTTGAAGACCGATGCTGCCGGTGTTCTCTTCTCAGAAACCTCCGGCCTTGTGCCTTGGGTGGATTTGTGGTGAACAATGTACAATCTACTGCCTATCTATCTCCTCTGACACGACGGTCGTGTAGCTTCACTGGAAAGAAAAGACACGGACTTCGCTCCTAGCTAGATTTGTTTGCTGTTCCCTTCACACACACCACTGTCGTTGTAGTAAGAATTTTGCTTACGTTACGTCGATTGCCTTTTTAACTCTCCAGCAATTCAGGAGAGTTACTACAATGCTACTTTAGCTTTACTGATGAGGTATCGGTTCAACAGTACTTGCTGAAGAAGTCCCTGCTGACAGTCCCTCTACTAGCTAGCTAGGTTGTCTTCAGTGGTGTAGCTTAGGGTCGCCTCATAACTAGGTTTGCTACTAGCTTGGGGTCGCCTCCAGACTAGGTTGACGGACTACTAGCTTGGGGTCGCCTCCCTACTAGACAGATAGTTGTGATACTCATAGCTAGTAAGTACAAAGATCTAATGGAAGACATGCATCTGCTGGTTCTTGAAGACCAATGCTGCTTCGTTTCTAACCTCCAACTTGAAATAGCGACCAGCTTCAACCAGATGCACTTGATCGTACCATAACTCATTTCTTTCCAACCCACTCCTCCGCTAACAGAACACTCGGGTAGTCGGTAGCGCGGGTTGCGTGCGGACGAGCTTTTGCTCCCGCTGGCGTTGCTGTTGAACCGACCTAAAGTGCGAGCGCCATTGTTTTCACACGTTGTCCAGCGGCACCAATCACCTCCACCTACTTCTAGCTAGTAGCTAGCTAGTAGCTAGAATAGTTGAAGTTGAATTGAAGTGATGCCAATTCTTTAGATAGCCACTCGTAGCTCCCGCCGCGGCGAGGGGCTGTGTTTAGGTTACAGTTGAACTAAACTAAAGGGCGACCACCATTTTTTTGACACAAGTTGTCCATCAACAGCAACATCAGGCATGAACCAACTGCCTGGACCTGGCTAACCACTCTAGAGTCTATTCCCAGTTGTAGATATTAGTAGAATTGACGGAAGCGGGGACGTTTAGGTCTAGGTACTACACGCCTACATTCTGTCGAGGGAGAGTGGGGCTATTTGTGTCGGTTGAATTCAAGGTGCCGCCTACGAGTTTAGTTCACGAACGGACGACGCGGAGACTGCCACCATCTCCAGAACAGACCGAAGGTTCTTTTACAAGACCAACACACTGACCACGAACAACTGTTCGACACGTGCCATGGTGGGTGGAGCAAGTTGGGAGCAACACTTGGAGTTCGGATTTCAGTTGACTTGATGGGCACGATTTCAATGCGACAAGAAGATATTGGAAGCGAAGCTTCTTGGGTTGGTGAAACTTGGAGCTACTACGGTACCTATTACTGGAGTAGAAAGTAGTAGCGCTCGCCAAAACAGTACAGTACAACATGGTGAGCTCGAGGGGCCACAGTAGACTTCAGATTGTGCACACAGGGATTACTAGAAGATTGCCGCAGCAAAGACTTCTAGTATAATGGTTTAAGGGTAGTCCACGGTGCTACTGGTACAGTGACGTTCCTTGCAATATGGCTGGCCACTGGCATTTCCAGCTAAACTGAACTACTCTGGAGTAGGTAACTAGCTAGAGAACGAATAGTCTCGACCCCCTATTGTACTACGGTACGATTGGAGTATTTTGAATGGTCATTGGAACGCTATTTTTCACGAATCCCCAAGATTGCAAAAGACATCGAAGTCTCGAAGACGACTACTGCGGTAAGTGCTACGACGTCCTTACTACGAAGGAGCCATGTGAGTTCGGCTTCTTTTGTGGGTTACAAACGAGAAGAACCACCGTTCTATGAACTTTAACTATTGAACTGGGTACTCGAATGACCGTTAATCTCCAACTAGCTATCGAGCATTTATGCAAAATCAAGAAGGCACTTTAGATTTAGTAGTAATAAGTGCGGCCACCACATGATGCCAAGAGTAATTGTGATTGATAAAATATTAGCAACTACGGTTCGGAGTAGAAGGAGGACGGAAATAGCTGCAAGACATGTAAGCAGGGTCCCCAAATTGAAGCTCTAATAAGATCGTGCAAAAAAAAAAGTCATTTTTGTAAGTAAGTGATACTATCAATAAGAGTAAAGCGAAGAGCGACTTTACTCTCGGACTTCTTATCACATGTTGTTGAAGTTGGGGGCAGCTTTTTCTTTTAATTACGAGCAACCTACGAGCACATAGAACAAGTTGGGTCATCATAAATTTCTTCGCTGTACATCTAGTACAACAAGCTAGTACATCTAACCATCAGTAGCTAGTAACTGCGTACTCTATTAGTTCGTAGTGACTGATAGCGACCACCGTTTGTTCTACTAACCAGCCAGCGCTCACTACTACGGGGAACAACCAGTAATCTTATTTCTTCCTTACTCCTGGCGACCACCACGCCTCTACCGGTAATAGCTAGCTATTCTACTTGTAGCCAGTGGTTAGCAAAAAGTCAGCTACTCGTTACCCAGATCAAAGCTGGACTTCATAGTTTTTCAGACCAACAATTTTTTTTTCCATCGCTAGAGTAAGATCTCCCCCCACAGAGAACCTAACAAACAAGACCAATCCCCAAGAAACCTTTTCTATTCTCTGCCTCTACAATATCCCACAATGGTACAAGACACAACAATGATAACCCAGCAGCAATCCAAGCGAGTCTGCTTCCAAGAAGGAGCTGCCTTTAGTGTAGTCCACCTGATTGAACCGCTCGAAGATGATCAAATTCAAGACATGTTTTACCTCGCCGAAGATTACGTGAGATTTCGCTATGAGAGAAACATTGAAATTGAGAGACACTTGCGAAAACAAATGCAGCAAAAGAGCAGCATGCCTTCTAGGCGTCGGCAGTCTCGTCGTTCCAGCATTGATGTCATGCAATCCAAGATCGTGACCACCAGTACCGTAGTCGCCGACTTGGGCTATGGCGAAGAAGACCCTGCTTCTTCCATGCCTTTGCCAAGTGGTGCCTCTCAACCCCGTCGCTCTACCCGCCGTTCCAGCATTGACATGATGCAAGAGCAACAGCAGCAGTATCAAGACCATAAGCAATCTCACCACCATCATCATCGCCGGCATCATACTCCTTCTCCCGAACACTCCTCTGGGGATGGAATTTCCATGCCTCCTCTTCCAACCTTTCGTCGTGCGACTCGCCGATCGAGCATTGATCTCATGATGACGGGAGCTCCCAATCATCATTCGGCTCCTCATCAATATCAGCAACAGATGCAGTCTGCCGGACGAAGAACCGGCCAGCAGATCGCATTGGCAGCCTAAGCAAGCAGTAACGAAAGGAAGAACGCTTGTCTCCAGCAAGAAGAAGCAGGAAGTTTTTTTTATATTAGATAATAATTCAGTACCTACTATTAGAGATATGCATAGCACACACACACACACACAAGTCATGTCAAAGTCAATCACTTGCAGCAACCCTAGAGAGTCAGTACTGAGGCAGCAAGAAGAGGAGGAGGAGGCTAACATGAAATCGTTTCTACATACATACAATAACTCATAATATATATTTGTCAGACATTCACTATTACTTCTACACATTGCTACTGCTGCTGTACTCCAACCTAGATACGATATACTAGCCAGCTAGCTAGTACAATAGAATATAGGATTACCAGTACCTAGGTCGCACCTAGATGCAGGTTGTTCCTCGCTCTGAAGTTAGAAGGCCAATCATTTTTCCGTCTAGACTTCAGTCAACTTAGCAAGGAATTTGGGTTCCGTTGCCTCCACTCTGCGTGTGGCTCTTCCCCTTCCACAAATATCAGATGGGAGAAGCCAGCTAGCACACTAAAGCATTAGTTCCTAACCCCAATACAAAAACAACGAGAAAGCTTTCAGCTGAAACACTTTTGGACTATTATGAATACTACTAGTAACTACATGGCTACATCTATATATGTGTATTGGTTCTTCTTCTTCGCTGCTCTGTCTTTCAAAGACAAAGACATAGCTACAGAGCGTCGCATTTGTCGTTTATCCACAACAGCCCTTTTTGGGTCGTTTCTGATGCTGGACAGGAGGTGGTGTCAAATCACTCGCATCGGGATGATCCTCCAGTTTGATGCCCACGACACCGCTCAATTTCCCGCTTCCAAACAGCAGCTGGGTCACCAAAAAATCACCGGGAATGTCATATTCAAAATATTTACCTTTTTGATACTGAGCACCAAAGGGATCCATTTGTACCTCTGCTTCTTTCAAGCCCTCCTCGTGTTCTTCATTGCCATCACAGCCGGATCCATGCAATTCCACCACTTGTCCCGACGCAAAATGCAACTTGAGAGAATGAATGAGATAATTCTCATACGCACGATCATTGCTCATAATCAATCGATGTCCGGAAATACGTGTAATGATGCCATCGGGTTGTTCAATTTCCACAAACAAACCACCTTGGGCATCTTCAATAATACTGCCATCATAAATATCGGCCGCTTTCCGCGCGTGTCGCAATTCTCCTTTGCGTTCGCCATTGTAATAATGGAATATCACTCCTTGTACTGCACCATGATTGCCGCACAAACAAACATGGGCAATCATGTACTCGTCCTTTTTTTTCGGTCGGGGTACCACTTTGGCGGGGAGTGGCGAATCAACCCACCCACTCAAATCCGTGGGATTTTCGTCGTCTTCGGGTGGATTTTTGGGATCAATTTTATTTTCTTTGTTCAAAACGTCATTGTCATTGTCAAAATTATCGTCTTCGTCGTCCGAATCAGCCATTAATTCATCCAATTGATCGGGATCCGCCACGGATTCATCGGCCATCATTTCCGATAACGGTACATGCGTCGTATAGCCTTGGTATCCAATACACACACCCTTGTCAAACACCAAGGCCGAGACATAAAAATTATCCGCCAAATCTTCCACGACAAAGGCTTGTCCTTTCCATCCATCTTGTTCGCCTTGGACTTCAATCACTTGTCCCGAGGCAAATTCTAATTTTAAAGAATGCAACAAACACGGACTTCCCACTTTGGAATGAATCCCACTCATTCTTGTAATATAGCCAAGGGGTTGTTCAATCATGGTCCAATGTTCCAGCACCTTTTTCTTGGCGCTTCGATCTAAGGATCCATGAGCACTGCCGGATTGAGTCCCCTTTTTGTTTTGCAGTAAGACAGCCGCGACGGCACCGGCCAATTCCAACATACTAATTCGGGCAATCACATAATTGGACCAAACATCCTCTTCTTCGTCTGCCAAATCGTCGTGGGCACTGTCGTCAAAGTTGGGGAGTGGCGTACTCTTCAGGCAAGGAAGTATGACTACGACATCCTCGTTCAAACCTCCTTCTTCTTCATTATGATAGCTGCCTTCGGGTGGTGGTTCACTGCCGGCCGCCGAGAACTCCGATTTTTGGGAACCTGCCGCAGATGTTTTGGAACCTCCGCCGCCAGCAGATGACAAATCATCGACATCGTCCACATCAGCAGGATCTCGACCGACCGCCGAAGACACGGACGAAGAAGCAGAGGTGGACATGATCTATACTGTAGGCTGCGTGTTGGTTGTGACTGTGTTCCCAATGTATAAGGTTTTTGTGGGACGAATGGACTGAAGTTTTTGTCTCGACAGATGGAGGTTTTGTGCAGCTACTACTGTACTATGTAGGAAACAGTTGAGGAACAACAACAATCGCTCTCAATAATATACTATTATGGAAGGCTCTTGCTACTAGCTTACTATCTACTAGTATTTGGCTAAGCATGTCGATCAAGTCCCGGAAAATTGCAGTTGGAGTCAACAACATGGGGAATGCATGAGGTACACACTACAACTATCTAGCTAGCTAGCTAGCTAGTAGCAAGATAAGTAATAGTGAGAATCCTCACTCTGCGCGAGAAAGATGACACAAGGGTCATTATTGTTCTCGTGACTCGATATCATTGGCTTCTCGGGAGTCGTGAGTCCGATGCAGATTTCCGTATCATATTTCCGTATGTACGGAAATCTGAAACGGGACTCGATTGAGTCCGGATC
>Ga0163149_10007267_pt1 | contig 11200 bp, 7 predicted proteins | sample OliLakLV19MP5G1_FD_148604 | JGI IMG/M metagenome (GOLD analysis project Ga0163149, IMG submission 148604) | Freshwater microbial mat bacterial communities from Lake Vanda, McMurdo Dry Valleys, Antarctica - Oligotrophic Lake LV.19.MP5.G1 | ecosystem: Environmental > Aquatic > Freshwater > Lake >...
AACCGCAACATACTGGATGATTTCTGCGAAATATCCTGTGAGTAAATCGTGCATCGGTCTTCGCCAATGGCATGTGCCAGATTCATCAGCAATGTGCCCGAACCTGCCGATGGGTCGTAACAAGTTACATTGCTCACGGGCTTGTCTACCAAGATAGAAGCCATGATTTTTGAAACGGCATGTGGCGTGTAATACTCGGCATATTTTCCGCCACCGTCTTTGTTGTAATCTTTAATGAGATATTCAAATATGGTAGAAAAGAAATCAAACTTCTGATTGAATATTTTTTCAAAGCTGAAATTCACCAACTGGTTGATGATGGCTTTGCAGAAGTTATCCCTTTGGCTACTGTCGGTAATATAATTACTCAGTTCATCAAACAATACAATCTTAGCACCTGTGCCTGTTTTTACGGAGAAAATATCGTTGTTGAAAATGGCAATGTCACGCAAGGTATCATCAAAGAACTTGGCAAACTCTGCGGTGTCTTGGCGGTTGTATAAATTAGAGAGGTAATGTTCTCTTCTCAGCTGTGCACTGTCGGGGTTCATTCGCAGCAACAACATTTCATATTGCTTATCGCTGTATCGGGCAATTTCTTTTTCCCAACTCTCGGCTGTTGCAAGTTTGGGTTCTAAAAGTTTTACTTCATAACCGAATTTATCGTTCATGAATTTATACAAGAAAACTTGGGTAATGATTTTAAATTCATTGCCATCGTTTCCTAATCCATACGAGGTACAGACACCTTTCAGGTTATCAATCAGCTCTTTTGTTTGTGCCGTAAAATCTTGTGTTACCATGCTCTATTTCCTTGATATTCGTTCATATATTCTTTTACCAAACAGGTACTAATGTATTTGGCTGATGCTGGGTCATGTTCAATTTTATTTTTGCGAAAACTACCACTCACCGTTTGTTTCATTCGCTGATCAAAATAACTTTCGTTATTCAGCATTCGTGTATTATTCAATACTATTCCATCTACTTGTTTTTTTATGTCCATCAGTGTTTCGCAAATTTCGCTTTCACGTTTGGTAATGTTGCCTTGCTCCAATATGCGTTTGTGCATTCTTGCATATTTTGCATCGTTCTCATATTTTGCTTTCAGCAAATTATTCTTGCGGTTGAGTTCGGTTACTTGGTCGTAAATCTGTTGCAAATAACCAATGTTGTTTTTCATATCCTCTTGTGTAATTTCATCAAGGTTCTTTTTATCAAACAATCGTTTCAGTTCATCATACAAGTTCACAAATTGCGGGTCGTTCTGGTCGAAGTTGCCACCCAAGGCTTCACGGGTTTTGCGAAGCATGTCTTTTAACTGGTCGGCAATGACCATTTCTTCTTCCGAAATTTTGCGGAACATGAACAGCACATTTTCCAATGCAACATTCAGCAAATTGGTGGTGTCCACATTGTTTTCAATGTTGGCTTTCAGGTTCAGCAAATCCAAATGACGAGCCGCTTCGTTGTAGAGTTGATTCAGTTTTTTGAAATCCACTTTCTCTAACAAATCAAAATGACCTTCTAAGCGGATCAGGTTGTAAATGTTCTTGGCAATTTCCAGAGCCTTTTTAATGTCCAATACTGTTTTGCGGTCTTCAATCTGGCTGATTTGCTGAGAGAATACTTCGGCATTTCTTAAATCATAATGAAACAGTTTTTCCTTTATGATTTTTATTTCTTCCTCAATCTCTTCTTTTGATTTAAAGAGGTTGGAATAGTTTTGCATTTCATCGCCAAGTTCGGCTTGCAATTCGTCAAAGTAGGCTTTATTGGTGGCGTCAAACTCTTTGGTGATGTCCGCAAAATCTACAACATAACCGTATCTGAATTTCTTATATGGTCGGTTAACTCGTGTAAGTGTTTGCAGTAAATTATGGTTTTTAATTACCCTGCCGATATAGAGTTTCTTTAATCGTTTGGCATCAAACCCTGTGAGCAACATGTTGTACACAAACAGAATATCAATTTTGCCATCTTTAAAATCATCTACTTCATCTTTGCGGTCGTCTTTGGAGCCAATGTCATTCAGAATTAATGAAGCAACTAAGTTTTTGTTTTGGTCGGCTTTATAGATTCCATATTCAGCAGCGGGTTCAGCAGCCATCATATAAGGCTGAACATCTTCTACGGTTTTTTGAGTTGGATTGTATTTCCTGATGAATATTTCAAATAATTTACGGGCTTGGTCGGCACTGTCGCAAACTACCATTGCACCAATGGAATGGTCGCCAAAACGAATTCTGCTTTTTACAAAATCCTGAATGATGTAATCCAACATTGGTTCTGCAAACTTTGCATGAGCATAAATTACCCGTTTGTCTGCATCACCTTTTAAAATCTCCACTTCCTTTAATGCTTCTTTCAATTGAAACTTGTAAGTGGTTTCAATATCCTCACGAATGAGTTTTAATGTGTAGCCATCGGCAATAGAAGCATTGTAGTAATACTTGTGTATGTAATCGCCAAAAGTCTGGCGAGAAGTTCTGTCGTTTCCAATTAAAGGCGTTCCAGTCAAACCAATGATGATGGCGTTTCTGTCGGAGTTAAAAAGGTTAGCTAAGAAACTACCAGTTGGGCTGTAACTGCGGTGAACTTCATCTAAAAAATAAATGCGTTGCGAACTGATGTCGTAATCATTTGCTTTCAGTACATCGGTATCGTCTTTGAATTTTTGAATATTTACAACCGTAATTTCCCGTTTGCCCGATAAGTTGTGAATGGCTTGGCGTGTTTTGAAATTGCGAAGCAATTCATCTTTAGAATTTACAGTATGCACAATTAAACCACGGCTTGTAAATTCTCGTTTCGCTTGATTCATCAAATCAATGCGGTCAACAATAAAATAGAATTTCGGAACAATTCCTTTTTGCTGAAAATAGTCGGTGAGGTATTTTACATTGTAATAAGCAAGAGCCGTTTTTCCGCTGCCTTGCGTGTGCCAAATGATACCTTTTTTAATTCCATTCTCCAGCTTGTTTTCAATTGCTTTGGTTGCAAACAATTGCGGATAACGCATTATGTGTTTTTCCAAACCTTTTTCTTCGTTCACATAAGCAATAGTGTATCTTAAAATCATGGCAAATCTGTCTTTGCTAAACAGCGAAGTCAAGATGCGATTGGTAGGAGAGTTTGGCTCTTTGTTGGTAATAAATTCGGGAGAATGTTTAATGGCAGAAAGATTGTTGTCTTTCAAAACCAAATTCTCCAAATCATCATCTTCCGCTTTTAACAAAGTGGCTAAGTCAAATTTCTCTTCATCTCTGAAACAATTAAAATTGGCAGATGCATAGGAAGAAGAAGCATAAAATGCACCTTGAATTGGTTCGATAGATTCAATGTCGTATTCCATGTTGTTTGAGAATACAAGCACCTGCGAGATATTGATAAACTTGCGGAACTTCTTGTTCTTGAAACGAACATTGATACGGTCTCTTTCTTGCAAAACACCTTCTTGGTTGTTTGGCTTCTTAACTTCCACAAATGCCAAAGGCATTCCGTTTATGAGTAAAGTAATATCAGGTCTGAATTCATCGTCACCGTTTTTGTAAGTCAGTTCGGTTACAACATGAAATGAATTATTGCTAAAATCTTTAAAATCAATGAGTTTATTACCAGAAGTAGCAATCAGCATATTGTAAAAAGCTTCACCTAAATCTTCGTTGTCAAGCACCAATGAAACATCTTCAAACATTCTTTTTATATCGCCTTGTTCTAAATCAGGATTGATGCGTTTAATACTTTCTTCAAAAATGTCGGTGAAAATATTTGTTTGTATATCCCATTTAGCCTTCGACAGCGAAACATATTTATACCCCAATCTGCATAGATGCAGTATTGCAGGGATTTTTACTCTTGTATTTTCGTTAAAGGCCATTATTTAATTTCTCATATTTGCAAGGGTGTTAATATCGTCATTATTGTCGGTGCGGTGGCTAAAAATCGGCTCTTTTGGTTTTGCGAAGCGTAGGCTCGTGTGTCGGGCAAAACCAAATGTGCCGTTTGTGCGGCTGGCTAAAAGAAATTTTAAAAAATGCGAAGGGTTGGCTTTTTCTTTTCTCTCTGTCACTTTTCCCAATAGCATAACACGGTCAGTTTGAAAGTCTGTCCGCTTGGTCGATATGGTCTGTATGTCAAGTCCATTTTTAGTCATTGTCTTGCTGTGTCGTCTGTCTTTTTAGCATTGGTGGTAACGAGCGGGGCTTTGTGCTGGGCTGGAATTCATTGAACGTCCAGCCCCGGAACCGCTGTTGAATAAAATTACAAAAGATTAAGGTAACAAATAAAAGTTGAGCGATGCTCGTCCAGCCCCGAAAAAATGCCCAGAAAAGTTACTGCAGCTTGGGCAGGACAACGTCATGCCAGCCTTGCACAAAACCTGATGTTGTAGGCTGCCCTGCTAACGGTTTCGGGCTTGGCGAAGGTGGCGTTTTTACCACAAATGTTGATGCGGAGAACCAATGTTTGATTAACCACAAAACTGTCTGCCACCACAAAACTTGATACGAAGCACAAAGCTTCATTTAACCACTTATTTACATACTCTCAATAAATGATATGCTAACATATTAAAAAATAGAGTAATTACAAAACATTTTTTTTAAACACTCGTAAAACAAACCGAATAATGGCATAAAGTTCCGCAGCTACAAGAAATTAGCGATTTCGAAGCACTAAACTGTCTGCCACCACTGAACTTGATACGAAGCACAAAGCTTCATTTAACAACTAAACCGCCACTTTTTTGTAGCTGCTGTTATGCTTTCGTTGTTTTCTTCATTCGTTGTTATTTTAGTCAATATGTCTGCTGTAATTATTCTGTTCGTAAAGGAATTAATTGTCAACCGAATGTTTCTTTCGCTGTTTGTTATGTAAATATTCTTTCCTGATTTTTGAAATTTTGCTTCGTCTGTTTCCGAGATAATTGCTGAAATCAGTTCTTCAATTTTGTCTTTTGAAAGTTCTATATTCAGTTTCTTATTAATTCGTCTGTATACTAGTTCGGTGTAACAAACTTTGTCTAAAATTTCTTTTTTATAATTTTTAATACTTGCTTTTTCCTTAATTAATTCTTCGTTTTAACAGGGAAATAAATGTCAATTTCAGAAGTTGGTTTGTCCCAACTAAAACGATAATCATACTTCTCAAAATGAATAAATCCTGTCTTTGAATAATGCACACTTGTCAAATTTGAGTTCGGCAATATTTTTTTATAAATATGGTAAATTGTCTATTTTATATTTTGCCTGTATGTGTAAATATTTCGTAATCTCTTTTTGGGGATTTCTTTGATAACGAAATGTTCTGGGAAAATCATTTTGTCCTGTGGAATTGTTGTCAAGTAAAAATACGTTTCGTTTGTCATAAAATTAATTCCGTACTTTTCCCAATTCCCACCGTTTTGGATTAAATTATATTTTTTTAATTCAGCGTTAAACTTTTTCCAATGATTTTTTATAATCTCAAAATTATCAGTTTGAGAGTTTGTAAGTTCTGTCAAAAGTCCAAAAGTCAATATGTTTTTGTCTATGGTTTTCATTCGGTTTTGTTTTCTACAATTACCACTAACATTCAGCAGATACAAGAAGTTGGCGATTTTTACCACAAAACTGTCTGCCACCACAAAACTTGATACATAAATTAATGCATGGTATTAGATAATAAGCAAAGCCCAATTCATTTGAATTGAGCTTATTTTTGGTTTTTATTTATTGATTCTATCTTGGAACAACTGCGTTACTGGTAGCAGTTACTTTATATTTGAAGTCTATAGTTTTCTTTTCATTTTTATCAACTTCTACTTTCCAAGTTAGAAATCCAGTTTGCTCATTTATATTAGCTCCAGAAATATCTTCAATTTCAACATCTGCACCATCGAATTTTCTTACAGGAATTTGGTCCATCAAAGTAATTTTAATGCCTTTCTTTTTGTTGTTTTTAATCGTAATTCTATTTCCAAAACCTTGCTCAACTTTAGAACTTAGGAATATTGAACTTGAAAACTCTTTGATATTTTCTCTTTTTAGTTGTATTTCTTCATCTCTTCCTAAGGGAATAGACAAAGTGTCATCAATTGAATTAGAGTTAATATATGAATTCCCTACAAATGTACCTTCAAAATAAACTTTTGATTCCCCTTGAGTTAAGTTGTAAGAACCATAATTAGCTATTTTGGCAATTAAATAAGCATTTGGGTCTTTTTTAGGAACTGCGTAATATTCATAGTTTGCAGGAGCTTCAATATCAATCAATTGAAACCTTTGTTCATCATCATTAGATTTGATTGACTCCTTATTGTTTAATTTGTAAACCATATTTAATGTTTGAGATTCTACAGTACTATTTACAACTGCAATTTTAGGAAAAGTTGATTCTAAATCAATTTCTTTCTCTCTAACGTAAGAACTACTAATCTTTGGACTTAGAGGGGAATCATCATTATTATCATCATTAGAATTGTTGTATTCTGTTTTTTTGTAATATGTAGTTCTTCTTTCTATATAGATTGGGGTTAAACTAGGTAAAGAGTTATTGTTATTTGGTGCTTTATTTGAAAGTTCTAAATTTACTTCATTCCAATTGTATCCAGTCATTTGAGTTACAGAAGCATTCAAGCTAAATATGATTGGAGAATTAATATCTTTAATTCTAATTTCATAATATGGTTTCCAACTTGCTCTAGTATCAAAATATACAAGCTTAAAATTTGAAGTTCCATTATCATATGCAAAAACGTTGAATTTATATTGCATTTGTGTTTTTAAAGGTGTACTACCATTTGCAATTTCACTCCATTTCCGATTTAATAATTCAACTTCAACTTGAAGTTTTAACTTCTCTTTAGATTTTACAATTAGCTCAATCTTGATTTCATTAATTCGTTTATTGTAAAAGTTTGTTAGAGCTACTAAATTCTCAACTTTTAAATTATCATTGCCTAATTTAAAATTTTTAATTAAACTTATTTCTTCTTCAAAAGTAGTTACTTTACTTTCGACTTTTAAAAGTAAATCATTTTTAACTTCAATTGAGTCTTTAATTTGTTTAATGATTTTCTCATCTGGTGTTAGGTTTTCTTTGCGTTTTTCTGTAATATAAAATATAGAAGAAATTGGCAAACCTGTTTTTTCTGAAATATTTATTTTGTCTGCTTCTAAGCCACCGGGCATTGAGTCTATAACAATTGAGTTCACACCTTTTTTTAGGTTTGCTTTAAACAGAAAAGTAACTTCCGCTCCTTTTCTGAACACAACTACTTTGTCTGGCTCATTGGCAATATGTATATCGTTTGCAGCAAGACAAATTGTTGTAATGGCAATTAGAGCTAATGATAGAATTCTCATAATTTTCCTTAAAATAATATTATTTATCTGTACAGCACAAAAGGTCTGCCATCACAAAACTTGACACGATGCACAAAGCTTCATTTAACTCATCTATTTACGTACTCTCAATAAATGATATACTAACATATTAAAAAATAGAGTAATTACAAAACATTATTTTTAAACATTCGTAAAACCAACTGAATAATTGAATAACGTTTTACAGCTACAAGAAGTTGGTGATTTTTACCACAAAACTGTCTGCCGCCACAAAACTTGATACGAAGCACAAAGCTTAATTTAACCACTAAACCGCCACTTTTGCCAAGCCACTGTTAGGAGTAGTTTTTTTGTACTTTTTATAAAATTTCATCGGCACAAAGTATAAATTGTTTTTTGTCCTTGAACAAGCAACATAAAATTTATTCTTTGTCGTTGGTTTTAGGTCTGTCAATTTATTGTTGTTGTAAAGTTTGAAAGTTTCGTCATTTATTACTACACAAACATCTTCAAACTCTAAACCTTTACAACTTCCCCAATTGTCTGAATGACAACCAAAATTATAATGTTCGGTCAAAAAGAGTTTCATTATTTTATTGTCGTTAAATATTCTATCTGCTTCAAGTTCGTCTGTAATCAATTCATATTTAGTTATATTATTTTTATGAGAATAGATTTCAATACCTATTTTCTCTCTAATGAAATTGCAAATTGTCTTACTACATCTTCGGCTGTTTACAAGAGTAGAATTGTCTATTGTAAAATTCAAATTTTTAAACTTTTGCAGATAGCCAATCTGATTTTTGTACAAATTAATATTTATATTCCCATCGTTACTTGTCGTAAATGTGTGTTGAAAAAAGTCGCCAACGAATAGAATGTCTATTTTGCTTTTTGAAATTTCACTCAATAAATTAAAATCGTATCCGCCAAAGTCTTGAATTTCGTCTATATACAAACAGTCGTAATATTTTTCTAATCGTTCATTTACATTCGATAAAATATTTTTTACAATTATCAACATTGCAATTCTATTATGATAAAGCCATTTTTCTTTTAGTAGATAAAATTTGTCATCGCTTCGTTTTAAATTTCTTGTAAAGGCTGGTGGATATTTCCAAAATATTCCTTTACTATTCAAGTCATTGGCAAGAAATGGTTTGAAGCAAAACGAATAAAGAAAAGTAAAGTATGATTTTATTTTAATGTTATTTGGCAAATAACCAAACTTAGCAATAATTGCATTTCTTAAATTTTCTGTATTGCTTGTTGTATAGGTAATTAATAGAACTCTTTTGGTTTCATCAAGTTGCTCAACAATATGATAAGTTTTGCCCGAACCTGCAACTGCTAAAATTAATCTTTTATCCATTCCAAAGCTTCTTTGATATATTGAGGTGAAATAATTTGAGAATTTTTTTTGTCTAATAAAGTGTATGCAACTTCCGCCTTATTATTAATCATAAACTGCTGAACTGTTAATTGTTCTCGTCCATTCTTATAAACTCTTATTCCATCTTTAAATAGTTCATCACAAATTATGGTATTGTCTTGATAAATACATATTTCAAAAGTGCTTCTCGTATCATCATTATCAGAAAATATTTTAATATTACCTTTGATATACTCCGAATAGTTTTCTACGCAATTTTCTTGGTAATTTTTATCATTGTCCCTAATTACTGCCGTCTTAATATCTAAAATTCGTGCAATGTCTAAATATCTTTTAAAACTCGTGCCGTCAACTGAAATTATATGAACTTCACAATTTTGTATTTCTTCTCCTGTTACATTTTTAAAAAGGACTTCGGCTAAAATATACTCGGCATCTCCTTCTACCAAAATCACTCTTTTTGAAAGTATAAATTCAAGTATATTATTATCAGGTGCTTTGATGAAAAATTTTGCTGTTTCTTCTGGAAGATTATTCAATTTTAGTGGCTTTGTAGTTGTACTATTCAGCAATATAGATTTTCTTAAATCAAGCCTTGTACTAATCAAGTCGCTGTGAGTAGCAATAAAAATCTGCTTATTGGCTGATGAACTAATTTTTTGAATTAGTTTTTTCATATTTGAATGGCTCAAATGATTTTCAGGTTCTTCAAGTAGCACTATTTCCAAATCATTATCGTTTCTACTTAAAGCCAATTCTGTTTTTATTATACATTGTCTGCCTTTGCCTTTATTGTCAATAGATATATTTCCTTCAAATATTGTCAAATCAGTTTCTAAATTTGATTTAGAGTTGGATTTTATAGCAAACTTATATTCTCCAAGTCTTGCGTTAATTTCTTTAAAAGCGTTGTTTTTAAAGTCTTCTTTATGTGACCTATATTCGTGTTGATGTGTATATTTTTCAATAGAGTTTTTTACTGAACTATTGTAAATGTCTTTTACAAATTCTTTCATAGCATACTCGCTACTGACTTGTGAGTTGTCAATAAGAATGTGTTTCAGATATTTTTTGTAACCCGAATAAGTTTGGTCGGCAAAAGTTTTAAATTCAATTGAATAGTATTCGAAAGGGAAAATACAATTTTCTTGTTTTAATATTTTAGCAATATCAGAACTAAATTCATCATTTGGTTTACAAGTTAATTTCAAACCATTTGCTTCTTTTTTATCGCTATTTATTTTTCCATCTGTTTCCTCGTTATTCTTACTCAAAAATAATTCAATCTCCAACCTCGGTAAATTCGCATAATTTTTGTTGTTCTTGAGGAAGTTTTCTATTGCGTCAGAATTAAATAAATATTCGAGTCCGACTGTTTCAACTTTATTTCTGCTCCCACTAATTACTAAGTCTATAGCTGTCAAAATGGAACTCTTACCAGCTTCATTGTCGCCAATAAGTAGGTTTATATTGTCATTAAACTCAACTTCAAATGTTTCAAATCTTTTGAAGTTCAATAGTTTTATTTTGGTAATGTAATTCATTTACGTGGTCTGTCTTAAAATTACGCCTAACGTTTTTGCAGCTACAAGAGTTTGCGGTTTTTAAGCACAAAACTGTCTGCCATCACAAAACTTGACACGAAGCAAAAAGCTTCATTTAACCACTTATTTACATACTCTCAATAAATGATATGCTAACATATTAAAAAATAGAGTAATTACAAAACATATTTTTTAAACATTCGTAAAACCAACTGAATAATTGAATAACGTTTTGCAGCTACAAGAAGTTGGCGATTTCGAAGCACAAAACTGTCTGCCACTACAAAATTTGATACGAAGCACAAAACTTCATTTAACCACAGAACCGCCAATTTCTTGTGGGTGCTGTTAGGCGTATGTGCTTTGTTTCTATTTATATTGTCCACTTACTAAATCATTAATTTATATAATGTATTAGTCAGCAAAGAATAATGCAGCAAAGGGATTATCAACAAGCCAAAGCCAAATTCCATCAGCACTTTTCCGCATCATATTAGCAGAAGCACCTTTCATATTAATAGGATTGCCTTGTGGATCTGTTGCTGTCATAGTCCATTTGTCTAACCAATACATCATATCATTTCCGACTGGCGCATTTTTATGTTCATAAACTTTAATGTCTGCTCGCATATTACAAAGATTAGCAACCACTTTTTCTATATTGGCAAGTCCACTAATTGTGTTCCCGTCCTTGGCTATATAAATTGCCTCAGAGTCAAAGCAGGTCATAGCATTTTTCAAATCTCCATTGCGAATGCAATTTAAAAAGTATTCGTCTGCTTCATTAGGATCTGTTCTGTCAAAATTTTCTGTCATTTCTTTTTCTGTTTAATGATGTAAATGTTTATAATAGGCTATCTTCTGCACCACGTTTTATTATTACTAACCCTATAATAATAAAAATTACTCCACAACCCAAAAAACAGTAGTCACAA
>Ga0163149_10007274_pt1 | contig 11188 bp, 9 predicted proteins | sample OliLakLV19MP5G1_FD_148604 | JGI IMG/M metagenome (GOLD analysis project Ga0163149, IMG submission 148604) | Freshwater microbial mat bacterial communities from Lake Vanda, McMurdo Dry Valleys, Antarctica - Oligotrophic Lake LV.19.MP5.G1 | ecosystem: Environmental > Aquatic > Freshwater > Lake >...
AAACTTTTTTCTAACTTTATGTTCTTAATATCTTATTCGGTATAAACTCTATTGTATGTTTTTTAAAATGATGATACTTTTTTAGCTTACTTTTTGCAAGTTGAGAATAAACTTATTTCTTGAAGGCCGCTTAAAATTGTTTTCTACAAGCATGGCAAGAATATGTTGGAGTTGTTTTTCAAGTTCAGATAAGTCACATTTACGCATATAATAATGCGCTCCATTTCGGTAAAGAATGTCGGCAATTTCATCATTGAGGGAAGTTGAATAAATGATGATAGGAAAATCTTTGATTTTTTTATTCGATTTTATTTCAGTAAGACATTCAGAGCCATTTTTGCGAGGCATATTAAGATCAAGAAAAAGTGCATCAGGTTGTTTTTCTGAATTTTTAGCAAGGTATTCCATGAGTTTCTCTCCATTGCTAACTGTTGTAAGTTTAGTTTTAATAGATAATCCCTCTAATGCTTTAGCAAAGAAGAAGCGATCATCTTTATCATCATCCGCAAGTAGGATGTTAAGAGGAGTATGTTGTTGTTTAGTGTTCATTGAAAATTAATTATTATGCCTGCAAAAGCTACTGCAAAGCGATGGTTAAACAAAGAAGTAGCATGGAACTTTTTCACTCCAAAGCGGAGATGCGCGCTGTATTCCCTTAAAAAATGCGGGCGGGGGGGGGTATTGCTTTGCAGTATTCAAAAGTATAAAAGTTGAGGAAAATTATATCGGCAAATGTACGGCTAATTTGACAGATATTACTTTTTATTACGATAAAGGTGAACTTTTGATAGCCGAAATGAAGCTTTTTCCTTTAAAAAATACGTTTTTCTGGGTATATCAAACAGCCCGCTCAGGATAATCAAATCGCTCCTGTACTTCTGGTTTGTTGGGGTATTCAGTCCTACTCGTAATAAGTTTTGAAATAGGGTGAAGAAATTATTATCAAATCCCGATAATTGGGTCTGATTACTTACTGAAAACGGAATAATTAAATAGAAAAGTTCATTTAGGTTTTGAACTTTTTTGTATTTTTGTTTGTATAAAAGAATAAATGATGCTTCTGAAACCCGCACCGTTGTACACACACACAAGTGTAATGCCCTATTATATTCTAATACCCCTCACGCCTTATGAAGATAATAGGCGCACAGGTCAGAGGGGATGTGTTAGTAGATTCTGACACTCAGTATAACAACATCATGGGAGAAAATGTTACTGTTGCTGAAAATATAATGGCAAGATTTTATGGAATTATTTTAAAAAATCTTATTATTAAAAAAGGAGCCACTGTTTACTTACACGAAAAATTTCAAGGAGAACTAATCAATGAGGGGGGCATTTTATACCTGTTTTCTGGAACAGGGGAGATTGAAACATTTATAGTTTCAAACGAGTCTTAATTATCTTAAAGTGCTATCTGGATAATGGATAACAGATACCAAAAATGATTGTTTATTTAAAGCTGGCTATACCCATGTTTTTTAAATTGCTGGTTATCTTCAGGACGTTTTTTGGGGTTGCTCAACAGGAAGTATAACATGAAACGATGCTCCTTTATTCTCTTTACTTTTCGCAAAGATTTCTCCATGATAATTGTCAACTATTTTTTTGCAAACTGCCAGTCCAATACCAGTGTCGGGATAATTATTGGCTGCATCAAGGCACTGGAACATAGTAAATATTTGTTTTGCAAATTTTTGAGAAATGCCAATGCCGTTGCCCTTTATAATTACCTCGTAATAGCGAAGTTTTTGATTTAAGTTAGGGCGTTGTGTTATTTTTTCTCTTGTAAGCTTTTATGTGAATAAATATGTATTTTAGGCGGCACATCCGATTTGGGAAATTTAAGAGCATTATAAATCAACTCATAAAAAAGCTGGTTCATCTGGTAATAGATTATCGAGAAGAACAAGAAGAAAAATTGAAACAATAAGATTTTTCCTATGCTTGCCTTTGCTTGGTGTTATAAGTTGTGGCGGCCACCCAGCTTAACACTTACTTTCCAAAAATGTCTATAAGTTTTTTAGGAATTTTTTCTGGGGATAAAATAAAATCAACCGTGTCTGCATTTATTGCACTTTGTGGCATACTTTTATAATCAGCTGTATAATTATCTTGGGCAAAAGTAAGTCCACCGAAATCTTTTATACTTTTTAAGCCGAGTGTGCCGTCAGTGCCCATGCCCGAAAGAACAACACCAACGGATAGCCTCTTATGTACTTTGGCAAGTGAAGTAAAGAAAATATCTACGGCACGATTTATTTTAGCTCCGTTTCTTTCTTCTAATTTTAATACTCCGTCACTTGTCGTTAACATTTTATTCTCTGGAATAACATATATATTATCGGGAGCAAGATTAATGTTATTGGTAATTGTATGTGTCGGTATTTTGGTAGTATGTCCTAGAATTTCTGTAAGCATACTTTCGTGTAAAGGAGCTAAATGTTGAACAATAACATAAGCCATACCTGAATCTAACGGGATAGCTTTTATAAATCGCTTGAACGCATCTAATCCACCTGCGGAGGCACCAATGCCAATAACCGGAAAATCTTGTTTAGTGTGAGCTGGCTTTGATGTTGTTTTATTCATAATCCATTTGAATTTTAATTTGCTCTGTTTTAACTCTCAATTAAGACTTTCGGGTTTTGTAAATCGTTTCTAAGTTTTAAGCGCAGCTGCCAGTCTTTTTAACTTATCAGGAATTTTGTTAAGTGGTATAACGAAATCAATACAGCCTGCTTCCTGTGCGCTGAGAGGCATGTGTTTTACTTCGGCTGACATATCCTGAGCAAAGGTTGTTCCTCCATTGGCTTTAATGTGCTTGCAGCCCACTGTACCATCGCCATCATATCCGGAAAGGATAATGCCGACAGCACGCGCACCCATTTCATTTGCCAGTGAAATAAAAAATAAATCTACTTGTTTGTTCCTGCGAATGCGAGGTGAGATAACTTTGAAGCTATAGTTATCCATAGTAAGATCTGAACCAGGAGGAATTACGTAGACATGATTCGCAAGAATCGGCATTTCCTCAGAAGCCACGGTTACTGACATTTTCGTGTGCCTCTGCAGTATGATTGCTAAAAAACTATGGGCGGAGGGATTCATGTGAGAAATAATAACAAACGCCATCCCTGTATCAGGCGGCATTGCATTCAGCAGAGCCTTATATGCATCAAGCGCTCCGGCAGAGCCACCAATACCTACAATGAATTTTGGCTGGATTGTATTCACTGTTTTTATTTTTATTTTTATTTTTATAAAAATAAAAATAAAATGATGCTCTGTTAGTCAGTCATTGCGAGGGTTTTTCGCCCCCTTCGGAAAGCTCAGGACAAACTCCACAATCTTAAACTTACAATGTGAGTGCTTCCAGTTTCTGCTTCAACGCAGAACTCGCAATGACGTACGAAATTTGCGTTCTTTGGTTTTTAACTAAATCAGCTTATTTTAACGTATATAAAGTCTATTTATTCTTTTTATTCTTTACAACATTTTTATCAGCAGCCTTTTTCTTATTGGTGCCTACCTTAGCCTTATTATCATTTGGCATCAAAATAATTCCTTCATCAGTCATATTAAATGTATGAACATCGCTATCATGGTTAGTGCCACGAGACTTCACAATGAAAACTTCACGGGTACGTTTTTTTCCTTCCTTATCTTCTTCCATCCTCACAGTAATCCAGGTATCAATCAACGATGAAACACCGATTTCTCCACTTGGATTACTTTGAAATTTTCCGGAAACAAGACTTGTAAAAAAGGTAGTGATGCCCTTGGATTTAAAGAGATCAATCATACGGGTAATCATTGATGAAACTTCACGCTCATCCCCTTCTCCCACAAGGCTTGAAATTGGATCTATGACCACAGCTTCTGGTTTGAAACTTTCAATGAGCTTATAAATATTCAATAAATGCAGCTCTAAACCAAGAAAGGAAGGTCTGATAGCCGTAATCTTTAATAATCCTTTTTTTATCCATGGCTCAAAATCAATGCCGATAGATTTCATATTTTGAGTAAGTTGCCCTGCTGATTCTTCGTGTGAGAAGAAAAGACAGCGTTCCCCACGTTTACAACTTTCCACTGCAAATGCCGCCCCAAAACTTGTTTTTCCGCTGCCTGCTGTGCCCGAAGCCAGTATGGTGCTGCCTTTGGTGTAACCTTTACCGTGGAACAATTTATCTAAGGATGGAATTCCTGTGGAAACCCTCTTGTCTGTGCCCGGTGTTTCAAGCCCTGCTGACGTGATGGGAATTACTGAAAGTCCGTTATCATCTATCACAAATGGATATTCGCTTGTTCCATGCTTTGAGCCACGATATTTAACGATACGAATTCTACGGGTGGCAATTTGGTCTCTTACTCTGTTATCTAAAAGAATAATGCAATCGGAGATATACTCCTCCAAACCATGACGGGTATATGAACCGTTTTCTCCCTGCTCGCCTGAAACAATTGTTGTTACCTGTTTTTCTTTAAGCCATCTGAAAAGTCTTTTCATCTCAAAGCGGAGAACGCCATTATCTGTAACGCCTGAAAAGATAGATTCAAGAGAATCTAAAACAACACGTTTGGCGCCAATGGAATCAATGGCTTCTTCCAATCGAACAAATATTCCCTCCAAATTAAAGTCTTTCTCTTGAATTTCTTTGCGTTCTAAAACAACATGATCGAGCATAATCATTTTCTTCGATACAAGCCCTGCCAAATCCATATTGAGCGAAGCCACATTTTTATACTGCTCATCGTCTGTTTCTTCAAATGACATGAGAACGCCCGGCTCGTTGTAAGCGGTGGCACCCTTGATAAGAAAATCAATCCCCAACAGCGTTTTTCCGGAGCCGGCATTGCCCGAAACCAAAGTGATTCTGTTTTTCGGCAGCCCGCCTCCGGTAATGTCGTCCAAACCTTTGATGCCGGTAGGGCATTTGAGTAATTTAGTACTCTTAGCGGTAATTTTTTTCTTGGTAGTTTTTATCATATGTATTTGTTTATTAAAATCATATGTATTTGTTTATTAAAATCATATGTATTTGTTTATTAAAATTAAGTTCCTCTTAATTGCTTTTAGAAATTTGGAATAGCTCAAAATTAATTTATTATAATATTATAAATTCTAAATTACGTTGAAAGGGTGTTTTAGATAGCCAAAGGAGGAGGTGCTAGGTCCCATGACAAGGGATTGAAAAAAGTGTAAAAAAAAACCATTTTTTCTACACTTTTTTGTGGCTCCGGAAGGAATCCCCGCCTGAACGGATTCATTCGCGCAGGCCCAGCTGATAGGATTCATTAGGGCAAGCCCAGCTGATAGGATTCATTAGGGCAGGCCAGCCTGATCGGATTCATTCGGGCAGGGAACTGGGATCAAAAGTTTAGGAAACTTCTATTCTATCCCCGAACTACTGATCAATTTTGATTTTAAAAATTTTCTCCCTGCTGCAGATTTAAAATACTTTTCTCTTTTTATTGCTTCTTCACGTTTTAAAAACTCTTCAAAATATACTACTATAAATGGAATTTTATTTTTAATTGATTTAGTTAGACCTGAATTGTGTTGCAATAACCTTTTTCAATATTGATACTATGCCCCTTATAGAAAGAATTATCTATAGAACTTTGAATTACATATGCATAAAACATATAGTATTTTTTGGTGGTACTAAATAGCTCCATTTCGAACCAATTTTTAACCGGCTTCTTTGCTGTTAAAAAGCATATTTCAGGGCTTTGATTCGTAAAGTAAACGATTTTACAGATTGCAAAATTATCAATGACTGTTTTTATTTCAGTTTTTTATTCTTCCCTTTCAACTGATTCGCATTTTGGTTGCTCACAATTTTCTTCCCTGTTTTTACTTCTATGGCTTTTCGTGTATTGCCTGCAATAGTTCCACCTTGCTTGGCAATAATTTTATTTCCTTTCAAATTTTTCGGTTTCTTTTCTTTTGAAATCTCTGTGGTTGTTGCTTCTGCAAGCATATTTAGTACTAATTCTAAGTTAGTCATGTGATCCCTGAGATTTTCTTTTTTCAGGTTTTTATGACTTTTGTATTGCTTTATAGATTTTCCGCTCCACGCTTTTGTAATAATATCCGTAAGTGTTGCAAACTCTTGTCCTCTTTTAACTCCACGGATTTCCCATTCATCTGTTAATTCTTTACGAACTTCAATGCTTTTTAAACGCTGATTGATCCATTCTTTGCTGTATCCTTTTTGTAAATAAGTTTGCATCGCACGATCAAACGTTAATTCAGGATTTTCAGTTTCTTCTATTCGTTCGTAGCCGACTTTTGCCAACCACTGTTTAAATGGCTCAGCTTTGGGCGATGGAATAGATTGTATTAGTCTGAATAGTTGCTCCGTATCAGCAATGTCAGTCATTCTCATTTTGCCATCAGGAGCCAGCATTTTCAAACCGTTACAATTTGTAACGGTTTCATTTCCCTCGTCTTTCAATCTCTTTTTAAGTACTCTCCAATAAACTTGTGGATTAGGGCTATCTGTAAGAGTCGAGATGACATCCACTATAGCGAAATACCATTTCTCCTCATCTTCATTCCATGAAGAACGTATCTTTTTGCTTTCAAATATTTTTAAGTTGCTCATTGTGTAAAGGTATAAAATGCTTCAGAATATATTTGAAATTTGAGAAAATCACTTTAGAAAAATCGGAAGCAATTAAAATAGAACTTATCGTAAAATACGGTTAAAAGAGATGAATGTTAAAACTCCCAATTGGGTCAAAATAAAGCCCTTGAATTTCAAGGGCTTTTAAGGTTTGTGGCTCCGGCCGGAATCCCCGCCTGAACGGATTCATTCGGGCAGGCCCGCCTGAACGAATTCATTCGGGCAGGGAACTAGGATCAAAAGTTTAGGAAACTTCTATTCTATCCCCGAACTACTGATCAATTTTGATTTTAAAAATTTTCTTTACTTTGAATTACATATGCATAAAACATATAGTATTTTTTGGTGGTCTCGCCCAGAATCGAACTGGGATCTAAAGTTTAGGAAACTTCTATTCTATCCGTTGAACTACGAAACCAATATATAAACATAATATTTTTTATTCATTATCTAAAAATTGAAACTTCTATTCCCCGCCCGAACGTACCGTTCGGTACGGGCGGGTATCCATTGAACTACGATGCCAATAATTCTTACAAAGATAGTTTTTGTTTTAATAATTTTCACGTAATATCTCTTATTTATATCGAAAGAAGGGAATTCTATTCCCCGCCCGAACGTAACGTTCGGTAGGGGCGGGTATCCATTGAACTACGGTGCCAGAATATTTACAAAAATACTCAACATTTTGAGTTAGAGAGAATATTCAATAAATGGAAAGTTTAAAATCTCCAACCTGATGACATCTTAGTTGTTGGATCGCGTAGCTCCTCTGGAGCTAATAGTATCCCGGAGGGATAAACTATTTGTAAAAAATGAAGATATAAATAGTTAAGCTCCTTACCTAAGCAGGAATATAAATATCAAAACGTGCACCTTCGCCTAATGTTCCTGAAGCTGTTATAACACCGTTATGGTTCTGAATGATCCGTTTACAGATTGCAAACCCCATCCCTGTGCCTTTATAATCTTCTTTATTGTGAAGACGCTGAAACACTTCAAAAATTCGTTCGTTATACTGAGGATCAAATCCAATACCATTATCGGTATAAATAATATGACAATAATCTACTTTAGACGAGAATATTTCCTGGTCCAATGTATGTCCTTCTACTATTTCACTTTCGATACTAATATGCGGGGCCTTTTTAATATCGGTGAATTTTAATGAATTTCCGATAAGGTTGGAGATGAGCTGGCGAAACTGAAAACGGATAATACTCACTTCATCCAGTCCATAAGCTTTTACAACCGCATTCCTTTCTGTAAAGGTTTCTTCAAAATCAGCTAATATTTCTCCTGTAATGATATTGAGGTTTGTTTTTTCGAAATTTCGTTCGGTAGTTTTTGTCCGGGAATAGGTAAGTAAATCTTCAATGAGTTCCTGCATACGTTTTGCAACATCCTGTATTCTTTGAAAATAATTTTTCCCTTCGGCAGATAAGTTCCGTTGTTCCTTTCTCAGGATATAAGCAACAAAGTTTTGTATTTTACGCAATGGCTCTTGTAAATCATGGCTGGATACATACGTAAATGTGGTTAAATCTTTATTGGCAGCGCTTAATTCGGCCGCACGTTTTTCTTTTTCTTCATTTTGAAAAGCAAGTTCTTTATTCGCAATGATCAATTCTGCTGCACGTTTTTCTTTCTCATCATTTTGAAAAGCAAGCTCTTTATTTGCAATGATCAACTCTGCTGCACGTTTTTCTTTCTCATCATTTTGAAAAGAAAGTTCTTTATTAGCAATGACTAACTCTGCGGCACGTTTTTCTTTTTCTGCAGCGCGTTTTTCTTTTTCTTCACTTTGAAAAGCAAGCTCTTTATTAGCAATGATCAATTCGGCTGCACGTTTCTCTTTCTCATCATTTTGAAAAGCAAGCTCTTTATTAGCAATGATCAACTCTGCTGCACGTTTTTCTTTCTCATCATTTTGAAAAGAAAGTTCTTCATTAGCAATGACTAACTCTGCGGCACGTTTTTCTTTTTCTGCAGCGCGTTTTTCTTTCTCTTCACTTTGAAAAGCAAGCTCTTTATTAGCAATGATCAATTCGGCCGCACGTTTCTCTTTCTCATCATTTTGAAAAGCAAGCTCTTTATTTGCGACAATCAACTCCGATGCACGTTTTTCTTTCTCATCATTTTGGAAAGCAAGTTCTTTATTAGCAATGATCAATTCGGCTGCACGCTTTTCTTTTTCTGCTGCTCGTTTTTCCTTTTCATCACTTTGAAAAGCCAACTCTTTATTAGCAATGATTAATTCTGCTGCACGTTTTTCCTTTTCATCATTTTGAAAAGCCAACTCTTTATTAGCAATGATCAATTCGGCTGCACGTTTTTCTTTTTCTGCTGCACGTTTTTCTTTTTCCTCACTTTGAAAAGCAAGCTCTTTATTTGCAATGATCAATTCTGCCGCACGTTTTTCTTTTTCAGTGTTTTGAAACTCAAGTTCTTTATTAGCAATGATCAACTCTGCTGCACGTTTTTCTTTCTCATCATTTTGAAAAGAAAGTTCTTCATTAGCAATAACCAACTCTGCTGCACGTTTTTCTTTTTCTGCTGCACGTTTTTCTTTTTCCTCACTTTGAAAAGCAAGCTCTTTATTAGCAACGATCAATTCGGCCGCACGTTTTTCTTTTTCTTCATTTTGGAACGTAAGCTCTTTATTAGCAACACTTAATTCCGCTGCACGTTTTTCTTTCTCATCATTTTGAAACCTAAGTTCTTTATTGGCAATAATCAACTCTGCCGCACGTTTTTCTTTTTCTTCGTTTTGAAATGTAAGTTCTTTATTGGCAATGATTAATTCTGCCGCACGTTTTTCTTTTTCTTCGTTTTGAAATGTAAGTTCTTTATTGGCAATGATTAATTCTGCCGCCCTTTTTTCTTTCTCTTTATTTTGGAATGTAAGTTCTTTATTGGCAACACTTAATTCTGCTGCACGTTTTTCTTTCTCTTGATTCTGAAAAGCAAGTTCTATATTGGCAACAACCAATTCTGCTGCACGTTTTTCTTTCTCTCCTTGTTGGAAGGCAAGTTCAATATTTGCAACAACCAGTTCGGCTGCACGCTTTGCTTTCTCTCCTTTTTGAAAGTTAAGTTCAATATTAGCGATGTATAATTCGGCTGCACGCTTATCCTTCTCTTCATTCTGAAAATTAATTTCTTTTTTAGCGATACTTAAGGCTTCAGTACTCGCTGTAAGTAAAATATTAAGAGGGGTTGGTGGTTTAGTTTTCATATTATAAAGGTTAAAAAGTCAGTAACGTTTGAATAAAAAAAACTTAATCGGTTCAATATTGCTTTTAAAATATGCGATGGTGCTTTTATAGGTTTTCAATGCGTAAAACTGATGATGATTTTATTCCGTTAATTGTAAGATCTGCTAACCAATAGCTAAATGAATTACGAAAAGATCATGAGTTACTTTAAAGGTATATAAGCGTGCCAACTTTCTTTTGAGGTGTTAATAACTCAATAGCATTGATATTATTAAAATATGCCTTTGAGTTATACTTCCATTAAGCTGAGCACAAATTTATCTCTTGAAGGGCGAACGAATTCTTCTGATTTGTCAATAGTCATATTTTTTGACAACATGGTAAGAATATGTTGAAGAATTTTTTTAAGTTCTGTTGAATCCGTTTTCCGAATGTAATAATAAGCTCCGTTTTTATAAAGTTCATCTGCTGCCTCTTCATTTAAAGAAGTAGAGTATATAATTACCGGAAGCTTTTGCAGCTCAGGCTTAAGCTTCATTTCAGCAAGGCATTCCGAACCATTTTTCCGTGGCATGTTAAGATCCAGGAAAAGCACATGGGGTAGATTATCTGTATTTTTAGAAAGATAGCGCATTAATTCTTCCCCATCTTCAACAGTAGTAAGCTCGGTAGGGATAGAAATTTCGCTTAATGCATCATTAAAGAAAAAACGGTCGTCCCTATCATCATCTGCAAGTAGTATGGAGATAGGATTCTGGCTGCTGATGTTATTACCAACAGAAGTAACTGTTTGATCGGAATTGTTCATGGTTGATTTATTAAGGATTGTAAAGTTAACGCTTATTAATGATATTCAAGTTTTATTATATCAATTACCTAAACAAAAAGTGTGCATGAATACAAGATATACAATGCTACATGAACACTGATTAAAAAAACATCCTTAGAATATCTAGCAATGAACCCTGGAGCTAAGTATAAAAGGCATTTAAGCGGATTAGCAATTCTAAAAATAATGTATAAAACAAATATTATGAACAAATTCTGAGAATTTAGTTTGTATTTACCTAAAACAAAAAGAAGAAAGTGGGGCAATGATTACCCAGCTCAGATTGATCCGACAAAGTATAAAAACTAAAAAGCAAGTCTTGAAATATTCAAGACTTGCTTTTCTTAAAGAAAAAGAATTAAATCATTAAACTCTACAATTAAAAAAGATTTCTCTCTTCACTTCGTACGAAATGACAAGTAAAATTTATACTTTAATAATTATTTTGCTACAACAAATTTTAATGTTTTTGATGTATTGTTTGTTTCTACAGATGCAAAATAGAT
>Ga0163149_10007277_pt1 | contig 11185 bp, 10 predicted proteins | sample OliLakLV19MP5G1_FD_148604 | JGI IMG/M metagenome (GOLD analysis project Ga0163149, IMG submission 148604) | Freshwater microbial mat bacterial communities from Lake Vanda, McMurdo Dry Valleys, Antarctica - Oligotrophic Lake LV.19.MP5.G1 | ecosystem: Environmental > Aquatic > Freshwater > Lake >...
AACATCGATAGTTTGATCGGCCAGAAGATTTTGCCACTTATTTTGATCGTAGACAATGCCGTTGTCGCACGCGCCGACGAGCAAACTTTCGCCGGCAAAAACAGGAGGCACTGCTTGCTCAAGGCCAATCTGGCAAGATACGGCCTGACCACCGGAAATGCCCTCCAGCGCCACCACGTTGACATTGTTAAAGCTGGCGGTGAGGGTTGAAGATAATTCGGCAGTGACATGGTCGCCCTGGGCCACAAAAACATAACGCCTGGCCGGTGGCAAATTATCGCAGGCCAATTGCACCATCGGTTTGCCTGACACCGTAATTAGTGGCTTGGCCGTAGTGTATCCGGCATCGGCAAAGCGCTGACCGCGGCCCGCCATCGGTATCAAACAGACGTCGACGGAAGCTTCGGCTTTGATCTGATTTTCACGTACTTTGCCTGTGGGCAGCAGCATTTTAGCGTCAGTGGCCAGACGAGTGAAATAATCAGACCAGTGCTGGTATTCTTCTAAATCGCGCGGAGTGCCCCACTGAAGCATATGTTCTACTTCATAAATCGACACGGGCAGTCGGTCTTCGACCATCAAGTTGTAGACCATACTGACATAATATTCGCCGTTCACCTGAATATCGCGCTTGATCAGCTCAGCAAAATAATGACGTACATATTCGCCTCGAGCAAAATAGTAAGTGCCGTTCGAGGCAAATTCAGCCATGCGATTATCGGTGAAAGGCTTCTTCTCTTGAATGGCCTGCAGCCAGTGGTTTTCTTCACGGATGAAAGCATAATTGTCGGTGCCGAGCATATGCGGATGAAAATTACGATAAGCAGCAATGGCACCGGCCGACTGCCGCTCTCGCGTGGTGGCAAGAAAGTCGCTATAATTCCAGTGTGAATAAAAATCGCAATAGTTGACGATGATTTCTTCTTCGACGTCAATGCGATCAAAGCATTGTGAAACCGCATATACAGGACCTTTCCGGTGAGTATTAATGCCGATGATTTCGCAACGCGGTGCCGCTTTACGCAAGACATCGCTCAAATTAGTGTTGACCATATGGTCATGATTGACTACAAAAATAAAACGGTCATCTGCGGCAAACATGTTAACGACATGGCTGATCATGGCGGCACCATCAACGGTAACTAGCGGCTTGGGCGCGCTGTATCCCGCCTGACTGAAGCGCTCTCCTAAACCTGACATGGGAATGACTACTTGAGTCATAGCTTTTGCCTGTACTTTTCTGCTTCCCAATTATTCAAATATTTTATTTCAGAGGCGGGCAAATATTTCATTTGCGAAAGTTCGCCACAGGCTTGCAAGAGTACATGCGAACGCAGAACATCTTCGGCGTCTCTACATTTGCGCAATGTTTTTCCTAACAACAAAATATGCTCATTACCGAGCACAATAACTTTGGGTGGGTGACCGTATGTTTTAAAGAATTCAGCCACTTGCTCGACACCCTTTGCACTATCGAGATCGCCTATCGCCAGGCCTGTGGAGCCACAATAGACAAGTTGGTCGGGAGTGCCGCAACCAGCCAGCAAATAGCCGGCATCTTTTTCTAAGCCTTGGTGCAAAACTAGATCGTCGCTAAGGTATGCCAGCCAGCTGGTTGAACAAACTTGATTAACCAGCGCCGAAGCAAAATTGACTAGTTTATAACGATAAAAATTACCGCCCATCGAGCTTGTACCGGTATTTATGCGACTGGCAAGCAAATCGACAACTTCATTGGTAGTTTGCATCACAGCCTGCTTACTGGCACCGGCCACAATCAAGCCATGATTTTCAAGAAAAATAACTGCAGTCTGGCCAATTTGCCATTGGCTCTTTGCCAGCTCTTGCATGAGCACCAGAGCCAGGGCAGCACCAGGTGTCTTGTATGGCACCAGCAGGGCTTGCGGAAATAAGGTGCTTAGGACTTCACGCCAATCGCTGCGGCAGACAACGGCGGCTACCACCACCGGGTGAGTATGGAGCGTAAATTTACCCAGGGCGCAGTGCAATAAAGTTTCAATCGAAGGCCGGCGCGCAGAAGGTGAAAGCGCTGCATTTACGGCGCCACTGGCTTCACTGTCTAAGGCTGCCAGCAGCTCTGGGGCGCTCGAGTCGATGTCTACATATTTTGTTTGTGCTTGATCTAAATAATCTAAAAGCGGCTGCCATTGCAAAGTACAAAAGTCATCTGCGCCGACCACGTCACTCAGTGCCATCCCAGAAGCTTTAACCAACAGTCTGCCGTCGTCGAGCTTAACAGACGAGTTGCCACCACCGGCCTGCACCAGGTCAAAGCGCTCACCGGCAAATCGCGAAATTTCAATTAAATCGAGCAGCTCACTCATCTCAACACCTGCATCAAGCTAAGCAACTGCGAAAACTCCGAAAAAACCGTAACGCCTTCTATTTCTTGTGCTAATGCCACTTGATGTTGCCACTCTGCAGTTTCCAGCCAAAAAGATTTGATACCAATGGCGGAGGCACCGTAAATGTCGCGTTCAATGCTGTCGCCTATCATCACTAGGTCATGATGGGGCAATTTTAGTTTAGCGGCGGCCAGCTCAAATATGCGTGCATGAGGCTTTTCATGACCGCTCTCTTCGCTGGTGACGATAGCTGTAATGTATGGGAAAATTTCAAGAGCGGCAATTTTATCGAACTGTATACGGGCGGTGAGATCGCTGACTATGGCCACCGGCAACTTTACCGATTCAAGAAAAGCGAGACAGCCGGGCCGCAATTGCATGTTTTCGAAAAAAACCGTCCAGTAAATATCTTCGGCCTGGGGAGCCAGGCGATGAGGAAGCAGACCAAAGTTTTCGCAAACTCTTTGAAAATAAAGCAGGCGACTGTGAGACGCGGCCAGGCCGTGCAATTGCTCATTGACCTGCTTGCGACAGGCAATATAGGTAGCCTCTACCGAGGCGAAATCCTGGGCAATTTCCAGTTCAAACCAGTGCAAAGCGGCAGCCAGAGCGGGCAAATGCGCGCGTGGATAATCGTATACAGTGTTATCGAGGTCAAGAAGGATTCCCTTAATCACTGCATCTCTTCCTTATCTTTCATCAAATCGTTGAGCACAAGCAATATGATTAGTTGCACAAAGCCGCGCAAGCCTTCCACCCACTCGATTTCACCATCTATCAATTCTTCCAGATTAGGAATCATGTCGCTTGCCAGTTTTTGCAATAAATACTTGGGCACCGGTTCAGAGAGCGTCAGGTCTTGTTTGGAAAGATTCTCGCTGTAGTCCCAGTGTAAGAGCAGGCCATTATTCATCAGCTCCTGCACCAGTTCTTCGAGATGAACGCTGGAGCTTAGTGAAATTTTCAGAGATAGCTTGGCCTCAGCGGTGAGTGAACCATCGTCAAGTAGAGCCTGTGGATAATACCTGATACAGAGATCGGCAAACTCGCGCTGCGGCGCGATAAACCTGTCTACATCGGTCTTACGACGGGTGACCTGAGCGGCGACCTGTTGTTCTGTATAGCCGCGTTCTTTATGGTCTCGCGTGACTTTCCAAAATGTCTTCAGCTCCACTTCGGGATCCATGAATATTTTGAGATCAATAACTTTGCGCGACTTGGGCAAGTAAAAAGTGTGCAGGCCACTAAGGACAATAAAATCATTGGGTTCAATCAAGGTGGCATTGGTGAAAGCACCGGTATTGTGATCGTAGCTGATACGCTCAACACTGCGTCCCCGTTTTAAATTAAAAAGCGTATCGGCCTGCCTGTGGAGAAAGTTAGCTTTTGGATCAAGGTGGGTAATGTCTTTGCCTTTCCAGTTGGCGTCATTGCGGGCCCACTTATGATCAGCGTCACCTTCCAGCTCTACGACTTTATGAGTGAGCAATTTTTTGACGTCATGAAGTAAAGTCGATTTGCCGGCACCACTGTCGCCACCAATACCAATTACGATGGCACGCTCGCGCTTATAGATGGAATTGCTGCGCACACCGATGCGATAACAAAGCACGATATTGGCCATCAGTGTGGCTTCCAGCAGGGTGAAGACCAGAGAGGGAAGATAGTCACCATTGATTGAAGTGAAATTACCGGGGGCAAAGAAATTAAAGGAGACAACATGCCCGAGAAAAATAATGGCCGGATAATCGAAATGATGGAAAAAGAGGAAGTACAAAAGATAGAAGAAATAGAGGGCATAACCGGCCGGCACAATACGATTGTCACGGCGGCTGTATTTGATCATAAAGAGGCTGAGAAATGGTGCTATCCACACGTACCAGCCAGGTGCCGGAACAATCAGAGCGACAAACAGAGCAAAAACGATAAGCAAAAAAGCATCGAGTAAATCGGTATTGATTTTGGCATAAAGAGCAAAGCGCACATAAGCTATACAAACGGCCAGTACCGGCAAAAATATATGCATAGTGCCGATCTCGATGTATGACTCAAAAATCTGACTCTGCTTGGGATTATGCAAAACAATAGCTTGAAATCCTGGCGACGCAAAAAAAGGCACCACAAATAGTGCCAGTACCAACACGGCAAAGAGCAAATAAATGCCGGCACTTTTGCTTTTTTGATTGCGATAAAGGTAAATAAGAAAGAGGGGCAAAGCAGCAGCCACGTGCGATTTTGTCGCCAGAGCCAGACCTGTCAGCAAAGCCGATTTAAAGGCGTCATGCTTGCGCAAATAATAAATTGCCGCGAACAGAATGGCTGTTGGTATCAAGTCGAGTTGCGAGTGGATATAACAGGCATACAAAATAATCGGCGAAAGAAAGTAATACCAGAAGACTCGGTCGATTCGGGTGGGAAACATTTTCACCAGAAGCCAGGCAATGAGAATATCGCTCAGTAAAGTGGGCAATTTCATAAAGAAATTGACGAGGTACAAATTCTCAAAGCCCAAAACTTTTAGAGGCAGGCAGAAAAAGCCCAGCAAGTAAAGCATGAGCGGCTGATAAGGAAATTGATTACGCTGGGCGCTGGTTTGATAGAAAAAATCCCAGGTATTGTCGAAGTGACCGATAAAATGCTGAACAAAAGGAACAAAAAGGTCGACCATGTAGCCGGAAGAAAAGAGCACCATCAATGCCACTTTAGCCAGCACGACCACAGCGAAGCTAGCACCGGTCACGGGCACCAGTATTTTTAAAGGCCGCTCAGCTTCGCGACCAGCTATTTTTCCGGCGTTTTGTAGTCTTGTTTCCATCCACAAATCATCAATTACTTCCCAGTCTCATATGCCCGAAGCAGTCAGCATCGGAACGCTATTTACAACCGGCCGTCAAACGGCTTACGACAGGTAATTGACTGATAATTATTTGACGGCTTTATTATCTTCAGGATAGTAAAGGAAATCGCAGCGGAACTGGGCCGGTGCTTCCTGGAAATCGGCCGGCAATGGGGCAAATGGCGAGAGCATTTTGACTGAATCGACGGTGCGTTCGATGGCGCGCTGGCCGCCAGTGGCACTCACTGTGTGCACATCAGTGCAAAGTCCCGGACGAGTAATGGTGAACGCTACGGCAACACTGTATCTGCGTTCGCTTTTCAGTGGTCTCCAGCCGTCAGTCAGGCGGTTTTGCAAATCAATGCAATATTGCTGTTGAGCAGGCGTAAAGCTTGATTCGCTCAGGGGCATAACCATCACCCGGTGCGGACCAACTGGCCTGGTCTCGCTGCTGCTGGTCGTCGTAGTTGTTGTTGTGGTCGTGGTGGCCTGGCCCACAGTATCAGTCTTACTGCAACCACTAACCATGGCGGCAGGGATGAGCAAGGAACACAAGAGAACCGACAGGCGCATTGGTAGACCTCAAGGAAGATAAAAACCATTCTACACGAGGCCGAATAACTCATCCATTTCTTACGGCCTGTCAACAGGTCGGCGAACCTGAGCGCCGACACAAAGACCCGCGTCAAAATCCAGGTCGAGGTAAGCGTCATTTAGTACATGAGTCATGGTGTAACTCAGTTGGGTGACCTGTCCATCCACAATTTTGCGCTTGCATGAGCGTGTGCCCAGCAGTTTTTCCATCTGTGCAACATTCTTACCAATTAGTCTGCCCGAACTGAGCAAATCTTGCACCATAGAAAACCGTGAAGGACCAACGGCAAAATCCCAGATTTCGCTATTGAAGGGTAAAGGAGGAGGGCCTTGCATAAAGCTCACCACCAGAGCGGCTATGGCGATGAGGAAAAGCACTTCGAGAGCCACCAACCAGCGAAAGGCAGGTCTTGTGCGCCACAGTGTTTTCCAATCGATTTTTACTTTGTTCAAAAAATTCTCTTCACGAAAACTGTATACGTCCTCAGTTGTTCCATTATAGCCAGAGCACCGGTCGGCCTGACGCATGAAACCTTGCATCAACAGAGTTGGCATCCTGTTTGTCCGGGATGTAGCATAGAAACAGCACAGGATTATCAGCGGATGTTAAAAATACTAGAACAACTTTTTCAAAAAAAAGTCACTGCTACTTTGCTGTGCGCCTGTTGCAGTGCTTTCGCGGATCCGCTAAAAGCTGCTTTGGCAGCAGATGTGAAAGAGCCGGTTCGGTACAAACCAGTCACCGTTGTCAGATATCCAGCCAGACTTGTGCCCTTTATTCGTCGCGGCGACAATTTTATGCAAGACGAAGAATTTATGAAGGCAGTGGGGTGTTACAGCGAAGCGATCAAACAAGACCCTACCGTTGGCCTATTTTACGCCAAGCGAGCCAATGCCTACGAGCTATTGAAGAAACCGGCACTGGCATTAGCTGAGTGGAATAAAGTAGTTAGCCTCAATCCTGAAATCGGCGCCAATTATCTCAGCCGCGGTCGCATGTACGACAACCTGGGCAAAGACAAAGAAGCCTTGAAAGACTACCTGAGCGCTATTACTCACGGTTCGAAATCAGCGAATGGCGACGCTGCGCGCATTTACCAACGCACCGGTCAGTACGAAAAATATATCGCTGCGATCAGCTCTTGTATTTTGGTGAAGCGGCCGCTGGAGCGCATTCCCTTTTATTTTGATCGCGCCGCCGTTTACGACAAACTAGGCAAAACCGCTCTGGCGGCTCAAGATCGAAAAATTGCCAATCAGCTTTTAAACCAGAGTGGTGCGGAGAATATGGATAAATATCCCACTGTGGTGCGTAAAAAAATCGAATGAAACCGATGGTGTCACAGATGGTGCCAAGCATCGAACAACCGTTCGCCTCAGCTAAAATTTTATTGGAGCACTCAAAATGGCGGAGAGGGTGGGATTTGAACCCACGTGGCTTGCGCCCATCCGCTTTCGAGGCGGCGCCGTTATGACCGCTTCGGTACCTCTCCTCATCAGAAGAAGGTCATTCTATCAGCAAAGTGCGATAATTCGGAAAGGCAAACCTGGACGACCTCACAAACTTAATTTAAAATGCTCTCCCAAATTAGATCGCTTTTACAAGATGAAGAAGTAGAGCATCAGTCACTTCTCGAGATAACTATTGCTGGTGGCGCCACTATGTTCGCCTTCCGCACCAGCGGAAGTAAAGCAGTAGATTACTGGCAGCGTTTGCGCATAGCGCTGGCAGAAAACTCTTTTCAATCAGCCGCCAACAAAATAAAACTTGCGCCTGTGATACTTGGTACCGAACAGTCTTTTGAACTGACCATGGAACACCTTGGTGAATTTGAGCAGGCATCACCTGTGGCATTAAAAGAGGTGATTGCCGACGGCGAAAAAATCGACCTGCAAAACTGGCTGGCGGAGCGGCTGGAGCGCTTTGTCTGCCCACCAGGTCAGTGGCCTGCGGCGCTTAAAGTCGGTCTTGTATTGGAGCCGGAGCCCTTGTCCGGGCACGAACCACTGGCTATTTGTATTTGGGATCAGGCCATGGACAAAATGGTGGTGAGCCAATACGTTTATATGGCTTTAGTGCCCACGGCCAACGCTTTTGAAGTGCCGGCGCTGCTCAATTTTGGTGGCGGAGAAAATTGCCCGGCCCAAGCGGTTCATTACGCCATGCTCAAGCGCTGGCAAGAATTCTACGGTGCAACGGTGCTGGCCATTGAACCAAATGCCATCGAATGTTTTGTCGAACGGCCCCCCATGTCAAAAGAACAGGCTCTGAAAATTGCCCGCGAACATTATGGCTACAGCAATGCCGTTATAGACGAAGGCGAGGGAGAAGGCGAAATGGCGCCATACGCCTACGAGCTACTCAACCGTCAATTGTGGAGCTTCTGGTGGGATTAAAATTAAAGCAGCTGCGGCTTACTTACTGAACGTGACCAGGACGGTTGGCAATTTGCACGGCGTTCAGTTCAGCTTGAGTCTTCAAAGTGGCCATTACTTCAGGCATATCAATGCGGCACTGACGACGCACAAGCGGTTGAGGCAACAAGAATCCACCGTCGACGTAGCTGGCATAAGTAACCAGAGTGGTGCGACCACCGTCGAGAGGCTCGAGCTTCCAGTAACCGTCTACTTGTTTGAATGCGCCAGAAACTCTGTGCCATTCCAATGAATGCGGGGCGCTTTCTTTAACTTCAACTGTGTATTCATATGTGCCGGGAATACCAGACGGGGCTAAGACGTGCTTAACAATTTTGCTGCTTCCATGATCTTGCAACAATTTGCTTTTCTTCAATTGAGGAAAAACTTTTGGGGCATTATCGTAATCAGCCAGAATTTGGAAAACTTTATCGGGAGGCGATTTGATCGTCACGCGAGCAACTGTATAAGTTTTTCCGTGGATCAGCTCTTCGGAAAGATTCTCATGATGAGCTTTCGCTTGCCCTTTGGCTTGAGCACTTTGCTCGAGGCCGATTGAACCTAATAGCGACGAAGATACGGAGGCTGCAATAATAAGAGCAGCTGCCGATTTGTTGAGAAATTTCAAAGATTCCTGCCTTTCTAATCGGAAGACCTGATGTCTCGCGAAGAGGAAACTGTCGCCGTGTCAAATACGAGTCAAATACAATACTGAAAGTACAATACTGAAATGGAATTAATTGTCAAACGTGCCATTGAGAACGGTATCACATCGAACTTAAATTAGGTAGCGATAAGGAAGATATAGAAGCGGCTACCGCCATACAGATGCACATGGTGCACAATGAACAGAGAAGGCATTCTACTTGCTATTGACTTCCCTCGCAAGCAAGATTGCTATAAAGGTAACAAATGTCACCGTAATTCCCCCAATTTAGCGCCCTGTATCTCATGAATGAAGCCTTAGTTGTCTATAATCCCACCGCCGGCTCGGCAGCAGGCCCTGAACTGTGGCTGGGCGCCTGCATACACCGCTTATGCACAGAGGGCGGCTATAGAGTGACCACCTTGAGCACCACTGCCGAGACTACGCCAGACAACCTTTTAGAAGGCTTTACGCAGAACTTCGACATAGTTGTAGCAGCTGGTGGCGACGGCACCGTGCGCATGGTAATTCACTCGGTGGCCAGTCAAAAACTAAACTGCAAAGTAGGCATTGTGCCTCTAGGTACGGGCAATTTGCTGGCACGCAATTTGAAAATCTTGGAAGACAATTTGCTCACCGATCCGGTGGACATTGCCCTCGATGTTATTTTGCAAGGCGAAGGAAAATTTATCGATCTAGGCATCATGAACGGCCACTATTTTGCTGCGGCTGCTGGTGCGGGTCCGTTATCAGACGCAGTGGTGACGCCCGGAAAGCGCGACAAAGAAAATTGGAAAATGCTCGCTTACGCAAGCTCCATGGTGCAAACATTAGGTCAGGCACCCGTGCTTTTCAAAGTCACCGCTGACGGTGACATATTTAAAATCGCCGCTTCAGGTATTTTTGTCACCAATGTGCCCGACTTAGGAGTGGGAATGTTGTCTGAATCAGCGTCAATGGACGACGATTTGCTTGACCTCTGTATTCTCTCGCCACGAGAATTCGGCGATTATCTTAAATATGGTTTTCATTTTGCCGCAGGTTCAGGTGGCATCACCGGCGGCAAAGCACCCTATTATGTGAAAAAAGTGAAAACCGCCGAAATTGAAATCGTACCGCGACGACGGCCGCTGTCATTTATCGAGCAAGGCTTTAACCAACTAAAATATGCGCTGACCGGTCAGCACGAAGGTCGTAGCCCCCAAAATCAAGGACTAGCCATGATCGACGGCGACGCCTGCGGCATGACGCCCATGCATATCGAGTCAGCACCACAGGCAGTGCAAGTGGTTGTACCGACACAAGCACAGCAACAGCGTCAGTCCTGGTTGAAATAAGTAGTAGCCATCTGCAATTGCTGGTCACGATTGTGGCAGTCGCCATCAAGCCTGGCGGCCAGGACGTGTTTGAGCACCGCACCTAGTTGCGGCCCTGGTTTAAAGCCACTGGCGATTAAATCGGCGCCACTGATATCAAGTTTGGTATCAGCCAATTCTTCCAGATAAAGTTTAACGGCTCGGCGCAGATAGCTGCCCACTTGCCCCACTGCCGCAGCAATCGCTAAAGACTCTCGCGGACGTCCCTGCATCATTTCAAATATTTCTGATCTTTTCAGATCGCCCATAGCCAGGGGCATCTGCCGATGTAAATCCAGGCCACTGACGATTACTTCTTTTTGATGATTAGTGAGCATCAAGCGCTCAAGCAAGCCCTGCAAGCGCTCCACCGGTAAGTCGCTAAGAAGGGCACCTAGATAAACGACCCAGGGCACATCAACGGTATAACGAGCCAGCAAGCGCTCAGCACGACGAATAGATTTACGCTGGCTTTCGCCATATTCCAGCTGGGTGTCGAGATAACGAAGATTGCCACCCAACTCGGCTAACAGATTTAAGGAATTGAGCCTGAGCGGCGACTCAAGAATCATTCTCAGTTCGGCCTTGATGCGCACTCCGCCCAGATCATCGAATATTCCCATTTGACTGGCGCGCCTGGCCTGTTCTTTGGTCTTAGCGTCGAGATGAAAACCCAGCCGGCCGGCAAAACGTGCCGCTCTGACCATACGAGTAGGATCTTCAATGAAACTAAAGGGATGCAAAATGCGCACCACTTTCTCCTGAAGATCACCGAGACCATTAAAAAGATCAATTAGTTGGCCGAAGCGCTGAGGATTCAAGGCCACAGCCAGAGCGTTTATCGTAAAGTCTCGCCGCAGTAAATCTTGATCGAGACCTGACGCTTCCACTTCAGGCAAAGCGGCGGGAAACTCGTAAAACTCGGTGCGGGCTGTAGATAAGTCAACTTCATGATCGCCGCACTGACCGTGGT
>Ga0163149_10007280_pt1 | contig 11182 bp, 9 predicted proteins | sample OliLakLV19MP5G1_FD_148604 | JGI IMG/M metagenome (GOLD analysis project Ga0163149, IMG submission 148604) | Freshwater microbial mat bacterial communities from Lake Vanda, McMurdo Dry Valleys, Antarctica - Oligotrophic Lake LV.19.MP5.G1 | ecosystem: Environmental > Aquatic > Freshwater > Lake >...
CCCATACCTTTTTCTATTGATGTTTCGTATTTTCTTCGGAGATCAATTATCTTTTCCAAAGTCTCTCGAGCGTTCTTTGCCGTCTCAAGTATTCCAGTAAGGAAAAAGCGTAGCCAGTGTTCTATATCATTAGTTTCTCGGACACGTGAAAGTGCACCGTAATATTGTGTACGATGTTTTTCAAAGAAATCAGAAATGTAGAGAATTGGCTTCTCTAGAATACCTAGACTTACCAAATGCAAAACAATCGCAAGTCTCCCTATACGTCCATTACCATCTAAAAATGGGTGGATAGTCTCAAATTGATAGTGAGACAAGGCGATCTTAATAAGATCAGGGATGTTTAAGTCTTTGTTGTGCCAAAGCTTTTCCATGTCGCTCAAAAGCTCAGAGACCTCTTCATGATGAGGAGGAATGAATACGGCATCATTGAGAGTTGCTCCACCGATCCAGTTCTGACTTCGACGCACCTCTCCAGGCAACTTTGTGTATCCGCGAACACTCGAAAGTAATATTTTGTGAGTGTCCCGTATAAGTCGCACAGAGAGTGGGAGTTTTTCTAATTCTGCGATGGAGAAGTTTATTGATTTTACATAGTTTTGGACCTCTTCCCAGTCATCTCTTTTTTCAGGATCAATTTCAAGTGCAGGCAAAAGAGCTTCATCAAATTTAGTTTTAGTACCCTCAATTTTACTTGAAGTGGTTGCCTCCTTTGCAATATGCATTTTTATGAAAAAATCTACATCAGGAACAAGCTTAGAAAAAGCATTGAGCTCACCAAGGTATCTCATTGCATCGGAAAGCAACAGATCAATTCTTTTGTCTGTCCACTCAAAAGGTACGTTTATGAGTGAGGGCTGAAAGCTCTTGTACCCATCGTTTTGCTTGTATGTTCCTGACTTGTATTTATCGGTCATGAGGACATCCTAGCACTTTAATATAAATAATGCAAATTAAAGTTTAAAGGCTTAACTTTTAATTTGAATCTACCTTATCAAAGATAGATTACCTATTCATCCACGTTATCGTCAATTGCAAAACTGTCGCAATACAAACCCAGACAAAATACGGGATATTTGCATAGATAATCCAACCGAGGCTGGGGGCGCCGGTTTCAATGTGATTTGTGAGTGAGGCGGTGTAAAGCGCAAAAAGTGCCCACATGAGAGTTGCGAGTATAAGGAGGATGTCGATAGATGCAAGAAAGTTGTTCTTGAGGCCAAATTGAAAATAAGTAAAAGCAAAATTGAAAATAAGATTGAGGACAAAAGGCAGAGCCACGATTAATGGAAGTTCCTTTGTATACACTTTGTAAAACACCGTACCATAGGTTATCGCAATAAGAACGTACAACACTGTCCAAACAGGTCCAAAGACCCAGTTCGGAGGCGCCCATGTAGGCTTGAGTAGTGTGCTGTACCAGTTGTATGTTTCAGGGTTCATCTGTGTATTAGTTATTATATTAATTAGTCGGGCACGTGTTCTTGCCTAATGCGGCATAGAATCCGCACCAGCTAAAAATCGCTTCAAAAAAGGCAAAGCCTGAAAAGAAAAGTAACCATGGACTCCATGTGGTAGCTATCGCTACGAGGAGTAGTGCCACGCCAATAACCACTCGTATCATTCTGTCTTTTTTGCCGATATTTTTACCTGCACCACGAGCTGTGCTTCGTGCAAATTTTTTAAGTAACATGCGATAGACAAATCCAAATATAAACGCCAATACAAACATAATGACAATAAATCCCCAGCCAAAGGGCGAGAGGATGAAATCTACTCCCGATTTGTTAAAGAAATCTTTTTTGAGTTGTGGAATAAGAGTGAGGGCATTTAGAGTTTCTTTGAAGTCAAAGGCTTCTGTCTCACCTATCGCAAGCGAGTATTTGCTGTCGTTGTTACTACTCGATACGCGGATTTCGTAAGTTCCTCCATCTACCTGCGCTTTGTATTCTGGCCCTTGCCAGTAGGTGTCGTGCCCAAATTCTTCAAAAAATTGCTTCCATTCAAAACTTGTACCGTCGAGCAGGGCAAGTTGCTTGCTATCTTTAAAAATAACAGCTGAGACATCTTTTTTCTGCCCAGCGATATCTGGTACAAGCACACTAACATAGAGCGCAAAAGATTTGTCTGATGTAATTGTATAAACCGCAGGTTCGCCGCTAAGCGTGGAGTAATAAGCCTTGGAAACTTCTGGAGATGTGACAATGGTTTGATTATCTTTTACAATCCTCGGCTGGTGTGCTGAGGTAATTGTTGGTAACAAAAATACCGCGAAGAGTAATGCGATTGTGATTAAGAATTTTTTCATATCATATTTCTTCTTTGGGATTTTCCGCAAAACATATTCGAACTTTGTTTTATTGCGGAAGAAGTGAGATTTGAACTCACGAGACCTTTTCAAGTCTGCCGCTTTTCGAAAGCGGTGCATTCAACCACTCTGCCACTCTTCCACTTTATATGGGAAATATAGCATTTTTTTGCCTTTTTTTCAAAAAATGCTAGAATTTGAGCCGTCTTCATTTGAAGGCTTTTCTCTATCGGCCTTATCGTCTAACGGTTAGGACACGGCCTTTTCAAGGCTGGAATCGGGGTTCGATTCCCCGTAAGGTCACAACATACCGCCGAATGGCGGTTTTATGTTGTGACCTGAAGAGAAAAGCATCTGCGTGCTTTTCGTGGGAATCGAACCAGCGGAGGCATGTTGAGCAAAGCGAAACAGTCGAGCTGCGTCCAGCAGTACTTTGTATTTTTAGAGCGAAGCGAATAAAAATACTTAGTAACTGTGGGATCATTCTCCGTGAGGTCACATTTTTATAAAGTAAAAAAGTCTAGGGGAATCGAAGTCCTATTGAGATTCTTTATGAAGGTAGTGAAATAAAGAATCCAATTGGGATACTGCTCCTGTAAGGAGAGATCTCCTTTAGGATCACGTAATCCACAAGCAAAGCTGCAGTAAATGCGCACCTTCTTTTACTATTGTAAGTAGAATCGAGTTCCTTCTATCACCTCTTTTGAAAGGTTCGTGGAATGAAGACTCTTATGCTCTTTGTTGTAATGTTTTTGTCGGCAATCACTATGGGCGCTGACGGAAACCAAAAGCCGAAGTTCGCAGAGTTTGGTTTTGCGGAAAATGTCATCATGAAGTTTGAGTATCTGGACATTGATGACGGGTACAAAACAGCAACTCACTACAAAGACTGTGGTGTTGTTGCCTTCCATTACCCGGGCACATGGGGCGAAGTTGTAAGATGTGACATACGCGAAGATGATGGGAAAGGCGAAAGGCAACCTACAATGCTTTGCGTGCAGTTTAAAACCGCACGTATCGTAACGTATCGGGAATGGCCAATCGACATCTTTGATGACCCTAACCCAAAGACCGAGAAGACGATTCGACTCTATTTCAAGAACAAGATTCGCGGTGTTAACCTAATACCAATCGAGAAGCGCTGATTTGATTCATACCGAAAACCTCCACGCCCCTCACGGGGCTTTTTTATTGCCTGAAATCTGGTAGTATCGCACTATGCGAATTCTAAGCATAGAAACAAGCTGTGACGAAACAGCATTGAGTATTTTGGAAGCAGAAGGGACGATTGAATCCCCTACTTTTAAAGTACTTGGAAATGCTCTTTTAAGCCAAGTTAAAATCCATGAACAATATGGGGGTGTATATCCCATGCTTGCAAAACGAGAACACAGCAGAAACCTGATTCCTCTTTTGAAGAAAATGTTAGAGGAATCAGGTTTCGGAATATCAAAATTGGAAGCTTCAATTTCAAAAGAAAAAATTGATCAGATTAAAACCATTCTCAACCGAGAACCGGAACTTCTTGAACAATTCTTAGAACTCATTCCTACACTCTCAAAACCTCCCATCGATCTTGTTGTGGTAACTCAAGGACCAGGACTTGAACCTGCGCTCTGGGTTGGAGTTAACTTTGCCAAAGCTCTCAGTTTTATATGGGATATTCCACTACTTCCAGTAAATCACATGGAGGGACATATCGCCTCGGTATTACTTGGACAAAACAAAAGCGACAATTTCAAATTTCAAATTTCAAAAAAAGTTGAATTCCCTCTTTTGGCTCTTCTTGTCTCTGGCGGACATACCGAACTCATTCTTGCAAAACAATGGGGAGAATATAGAAAAATAGGCGAAACAAAAGACGACGCTGTCGGTGAAGCCTTTGATAAGGTTGCCCGAATCTTGGGTCTACCATACCCTGGAGGACCTCAAATCAGCCATCTCGCAGACGAAGACCGCAAGACTCATCTTGTGAGCCTTAGCCAGTACAAACTTCCCCGTCCGATGATCCACTCCAAGGATCTGCACTTTTCTTTCTCCGGTCTTAAAACTGCCGTGCTCTATATGGTTGAAAAAATTCCCGAACTTACAGAAGATATCAAGCGCTCTGTAGCAAGAGAATTTGAAGATGCGGCAATTGATGTTCTCATATCAAAAACAAAAAAAGCCCTGGAAGAAACAGGTGCTCAAAACTTGATTGTTGCAGGAGGGGTAAGCGCCAATAGATTTTTAAGAGAATCTTTTGAGAAATTTACAAAAGAAAACAATATCACTCTTTACATACCAGAGCTTTCCCTTTCAACAGACAATGCAATCATGATCGCTCTCGCTGGCTTTATACAACACACACTTAAAAAAGAAACTGGATCAAATTTTGTCGCAACAGGAAATCTTTCTCTTTAAACTATCTCTTCTCGAAAATCTGAGTACTTGCAATCATAACTTCCTTACCTCGTGCATTGTATATAATTGAAACGATAATCAGAATGATTGAGAGAATGATAAATGGAAGTATGAGACAGTCCACATTTCTCCACACTGTTAGAGGAATAGCCAAAATACAACCAACCGTATACAGCATGAGCTTTCTTAAACGAATCGTCTTTCGAGAAACTTCTGAACTCTTTGTTTCGGCTAAAATGTTAGCAACAATATAGATGATAACGAGTATAAAAACGAAGTTTAGAGCACAGCGGAGCAAGTCGCTTGTGCTTTTTGGTATTGAAAATACAAGTGAAGCAAAACTTGTGGTGCTCTGAAGAGCTGCCTTATCTAAAGTTGATGTGACTGGTGAAATGAGCGGTTTTTGAGGTTCAGAAATTACCCCTATCACAGATGAGGTTGTCGCTATAGTTGTAGTTGCGATAATTGGATTTATCGGAGCTATTGGAACTACAGGCGTTGATATAGGCGCAACTGGAACAGTCGCAATTGGCTTTACTACAGCAGTAGAAGTTTTATGTACACGTGACTGCATCACATTAAAATCACCTATTTCTTGAAGTTGTGCAGAGCTAAGCGGAAAAAAATGTCCGCAATAAATCTCATTTATTTTCTTTTGAGTAAGAATATACACATATCCAGTAGGTTCTGTATAACCCCAAGGACCCAAGATGTCTCCAGTATATTTCTTTTGGAAACGAGCAACTGCATTAAACGTTGCATCATCAAATACTCCCGTTAGCGCGATATTCTCTTGTTCATAAGAATTCAAGAATTGCTGAAGTTTTCGAACTTCATTTGCATCATTCTGATCTCCTTTTCGAAGATGCTCTCGAAGATACAAACAACTCGAAGCTTGAGATGAGATCGTCTGTCCTGATACCACTGTAACAGGATAGAAAACTGGAGCAGAGACAGATGAGCTGTAGGCTATCCCACGAAGCGCAACTTCTCTTCCAAATCCAATCTTATTTTGAGACTTCGAAACAGGGCGGAAGTAATATGTTTGATTTCTATCTAGTCCATGTAAGGAAACAGAGTGTTCTGTGGTCACTGGAGCATGTACTGCAGGCGTTCCATTTTGATAGCCTTCAAAAGGCAATGGCAACCCTGCACGATTAACACTTTCAATTCCATAAACAACCCTACTTACCGTTGGAACATTTGTTCTCCAAGAAACTGTTACCACCCCAGAAGATTCTTCCACACACTCGTTATAGACAATAATGTCTTCAGACGATGTTGGTAGAGTACCTGGTGTAACCATATTTCTAAATGAGTTTGATGATCCAATACATGGATTTCCGGCCACATCGACCCCACTTGCATGCACAGAAATTACTGCTCCCATGAGCAGCATCAAAACCAGGATCACAACGGATCCTGCCGTTTTGTACATTCTTGTGTACATATTCAAAATGGATAGTGGACCTTTCATGTTTAATCACGATAACTGATATTTCAATCTCTACGGAAAGAACAAGGAAGGTACTAAATACGCTATAAACCTAGCTCAGCAGGTCGCAAACGTCAATAAGACATTACCTAAAGTGACATTATTCTTAGCCGTTAAAACAATATGTGAACTATATGAAATATACATGAAGTTTATATAGGACTTATGTCCTATATAAAACGTTGAATACAATGTCCTTTATAAAGGACATTTATAAAGGACATTATTATTTATTGCTTTATGTAAAGTATCCGAACTAAGACGCAAATTCAACACAATACATAAAAATGCATAAGTCAATAGTCTCAACCCTACTCTAGTTTATTGTGTTACTATAATTTACATGATTCCAGAGAATTTTCTCACACCCTACAATCCGGAAGAAACGGAAAAAAGAATCTATGCGCTTTGGCAAGAAAGCGGTTTTTTTAATCCTGACAACCTTCCCGAGAGACATCAAAAACCCTTCACAATCATCATGCCTCCCCCAAATGCAAATGGGCACTTACATGCTGGCCATGCTCTTACCATGACACTCGAAGATATCATGATCCGCTATAAACGAATGCAGGGCTTCAAAGCACTTTGGATTCCAGGAGCTGATCATGCTGGTTTCGAAACTCAGATAGTATACGAGCGAAAACTTGAAAAAGAGGGTCGTTCACGATTCAAGATGGATCCGCAAGACCTCTACAAGGAAATCCTTGCGTTCACTCTTGAAAATAAAAAATACATGGAAGAGGAGGTTAAACGCATTGGATCTTCTTGTGATTGGTCCCGTGAAAAATTTACCCTTGATCCTGATGTTGTAAAAGAGGTTCAGAAAACTTTTAAAAAGCTTTTCGATGATGGATTAGTATACCGCGGCAAGCGAATCGTAAATTGGTGTTCGAAACATCAAACTTCCCTCTCTGACGTTGAAACTGAAAATAAAGAAATGATTGATCCTTTCTATTATTTTCAATATGGCCCTTTTGTTATTGGAACTGCGCGACCTGAAACTAAATTTGGTGATAAATATGTTGTTATGCATCCTGCCGACAAGCGATATGCCGAATATACTCATGGGCAAAAAATAGAAGTTGAATGGATCAACGGTCCTATAACAGCCACCGTTATTAAAGATGAAGCAATTGATATGGAATTTGGCACTGGCGTTATGACCATTACCCCATGGCATAGCCAGATTGATTTTGAAATTGCAGAACGTCACAACCTCGACAAAGAACAGATTATCGATTGGCGTGGAAAACTTCTCCCTATTGCAGAAGAATTTGCTGGACAAAAAATTACCGAGGCAAGACCAAAAATCGTCGAGAAACTAAGGTCAAAAGGGCTCGTGGTAAAGGTTGATGAAAAGTACGTTCATAATGTTCCTTGTTGCTATAAATGCAACACTGTAATAGAACCTCAGGTAAAAGACCAATGGTTTGTAAAAATGAAACCTCTAGCAAAACTCGCCCTTCAAGCACTCGAGGATGGGAAAATTACATTCATGCCAGATAATTATGCGAAAATATTTCGCTACTGGATGGAACATCCGCTCGACTGGAACGTATCAAGACAGATTGTCTGGGGGATTCCTATTCCTGCAAAAATCTGTACGAAATGCGGTAAGGGTTTGGTAGATCTCGAAAATGCAATTCAAAAATGTCCGGAGTGTGAGAGTGAACTCGCGCAAGATACTGATACATTTGATACTTGGTTTTCTTCTGGTCAATGGCCACTTGTCGCACTTGGATATCCCGACAACAAAGACTACGAAACATTCTATCCAACCCAAGTTATGGAAACTGGATCTGACCTCATATTTAAATGGATTCCACGTATGGTTATTTTTGGCCTTTATCTCACAGGAAAGGAACCATTTTCCGAAGTATATCTGCATGGCATGGTTAATGATGCTCAGGGCAAAAAGATGAGTAAGAGTAAGGGAAATGTTGTTAACCCAATCGATCTTATCGAAAAATACGGAACAGATGCGCTCCGTATGGGCCTCATTATTGGCAATACACCAGGAAGTGAAATGTCACTTCGCGAAGATAAAATAAAAGGCTACCGAAACTTCTCAAATAAAATCTGGAATGTAACCCGTTTTATTCTTACAAACACCGAAGGTGTTTCTTTTGACTCAAATTTTAAAAATTGGAGTGATAACGATCTAAAGCTTATAGAAGAACGCACTAACCTCGTTACAGAAGTTACCAAGGAAATGGATGGGTACAAGTTTCATCTTGCAGGAGAAAAACTCTATCACTACCTATGGCACACTCTGGCAGATGTTATATTAGAAGAGAGTAAAGGTATTTTCCAAGGCGGTACTGAACCAGACATAGAATCACGAAAACAATTCCTTCTTCAGACACTCCATGTTTTACTCCACGCTCTTCATCCATTTATTCCATTTATCACTGAGGAAGTATGGAGACTCCTTCCAGGAGACAAGAAACTTCTTATGATCGAGGAGTGGCCAGCATAAAGAAAACAAATGCAATTTGAAAACATTTTTTTTGCTCTTGCAGCAGGAATATTACCAGCGCTTGTATGGCTTTGGTTTTGGCTTAAAGAAGATCGGCTTCATCCTGAGCCACGAAGAGTTCTTCTGAAAGCCTTTTTAGGTGGCATGATTGCCGTCCCGCTCGTGATTCCCTTTCAAAAATACGTACTCAATCATTTTCAATTTACGCCGATTCTTATGTTTGGAATTTGGGCCGCTATTGAAGAACTGTTCAAATTTGGAGCTTCTTGGTTTACAGCTCTTAAGACACGTGCAAACAACGAGCCTATAGACGCCATGATCTACCTTCTCACAACCGCGCTCGGCTTTGCAGCACTTGAGAATGCGCTCTTCCTCTTAACTCCTATCGCCGAAGGAAATATTCAAGCGGCAATTATCACAGGTAACTTCCGTTTCCTTGGAGCAAGTCTTCTCCATGTGGCAGCCTCAACAATACTTGGAACCATGATCGCGCTCTCTTTCTACAGATCGAAAATGGTACGATATATTTATATCGCATGTGGATTAGTGGGGGCTATTGTGTTGCACACAGCCTTCAATCTCTTTATAATAGAATATACGAAATATCCAGCGTTCTCTGCATTTGTCGGTGTCTGGATTGCTGTAGTGCTCCTTATGCTCTTGTTTGAAAAAGCGAAAGGTATTTATCCGCGAACATAATAAGTTATATGGCAAAGAAAAGATCATTTTTTGAACGATTAACAGGCGCTGTCAGCGTCGATGAATATGATAATGATCTAGCGGAAACAAAAGAAGAAGGAGTGGCAGCAAAAAGCTGGATGGAAGAAGACAGTGGCGAAGGTCAACTCACTGTTGACGTCTATCAAACTCCAAACGAAATCATTGTTAAGACTATGGTTGCTGGAGTTCGCCCGGAAGACCTTGATATTGCCATTACAAGAGACATGGTTACCGTCAAAGGCAAACGTGAGTCAGAACGAAGTATCAGCGACGAAGACTATTTTCATAAAGAACTCTACTGGGGATCATTTTCCCGAACCATTCTCCTTCCTGCTGAAGTTGATGTAGAAGAAGCTGAGGCGACAGAAAAGCACGGATTACTCACAATCAGACTTCCTAAAGTAAACAAAGACAAACAAGCAAAGCTCCGAGTACGAACTGGAGCATAAAGAAAAAAATCCCCTTAAGGGGATTTTTTTATGGTGCTAGCAGATTTGGTCACGAATCACTAAGTCTTTTGTTGTCATGCTCATAAAAGCCTACGTGTTCTCGACCCTGTATCACCTGTCTTGCTAGACTCGACATGGCTGCGGTTTTCAAATCGACACGCAAGCAAAGTAGTTTACTTGCTCTCGTCACCTCACTTCGTTCGTGTGCCGAGGACCAGATTTGAACTGGTGACCCCCCGCTCTTCAGGCGGATGCTCTACCAACTGAGCTACCTCGGCATGAAGACAAGTTTAATAATAAAAGAGTAAAAAGTAAAGATTTGCTTGGCTCTTGGTCAAACTAGAGTTAGGGTTTGGTAGCATCATCCGTATGAAGAATACCCTTAACTTTTTCTACACTCTCAGAAAAACCACCTAAAGGACCTGTTATTGTTTCAACATACGGTTGAATAACATAGTACGCACCAACCGCTGTACCGATCACAATAATCCAATAGATTGAATGGAAAAATCTGGCCCATCTCAAACCGCGACGCATCTTTACAAGAATGTCATTATTCTGCTCCGCAAGATCTAAAGCTCTCTGGAGCATTATCTTTTCATTTGGTTCAAGCATGAATTAATTATATCAAACAAAGACCTAGATACAGATATGCCCTGTGGTTACCATATAAAAAAGGCGAATTTAATCGCCTTTGTAGTTACACCCAAATCAGTCTTTTTTTGTAAGTCTTGGAATCCTCGGGATGTAAACATAACCTGATTGAGATTTTCCAGAATCCATCAGCTCCGTAAGATTAATTACAGGCTTTACTTTACCCAGAAACAAATCACGGTAGATCTTGACATAAAAGACGGGAGTCTCAGTATTTTTCCTCTTTTCATTAAGATGCTTTAAATCAGCTCCGTAACCGCCATGATCGACAAATTCATCAAGGGAAATCGTGCAATAGCCACGATGAGCATATTCAGTCTCCCACTTTTCTCATTTCGTGAGTATCCTCCTAAAACCGGTGCATTCTCCAAGAGCAAGACAACTCACCGCATTCCCAAAACACGCTCCAGCATTGACATGATATCGCAAAACCAAAACATCAGGAAGAAGTTTTTTGAATAACAAGAGCATGCATAGATCCTAAAAAAGAGTTTAATTCTGATAGAAAAGTTACCACACGACATCATTAGACACAAGTATTTTTAGTTCTAATATAAACGGTATTGTTTCGTGTGCCACCGGCAGGAATCTATCCTTACAGGATCAGTACCCCAATTGGATATTTTTTTAAAAATACCTCAATCGGGCTTCGATTCCTGCGCTACATTCACTGT
>Ga0163149_10007292_pt1 | contig 11177 bp, 5 predicted proteins | sample OliLakLV19MP5G1_FD_148604 | JGI IMG/M metagenome (GOLD analysis project Ga0163149, IMG submission 148604) | Freshwater microbial mat bacterial communities from Lake Vanda, McMurdo Dry Valleys, Antarctica - Oligotrophic Lake LV.19.MP5.G1 | ecosystem: Environmental > Aquatic > Freshwater > Lake >...
CGATTTCACAAAAAGAGATTCGATTGGCAATTTCAAATTTTGCAGTGCTGTTTTGCCGAATTCAATTAGCCTTAATCTATTTTTTGTCGGGATACGATAAATTGCTAAGCGCAGCTTGGCGATCAGGTGATGCTATTCAATCAGTTCAACATTTGGAGTTTTTTGTAAGCGAACGATTTACATCAACGTTGAGTCAACAGACTTACTTATACTTAGCGTGGGTTGTTATCTTGTTCGAACTGTTGTTCTCAATATTAATTTGGGTCAGAAAATTTCGATTCCCCCTATTGATTGTGGGCGTGGTTTTTCATGCCGGTATTATCGTCTTTCTTAATCTTCCTGATTTCGGGGTAATTATGATTTTGTCCTATTTAATCTTTTACCCATTTAAAGAACGCAAGAGGCTTTCTATGGAATCAAAGAATTTTCAATCTGCTTTATCATAGCCTCAAGTTCGGCATTAACTTTCTCGAAATCTCCTGTTGATTTTAGTTCAGATTTTACACTAACATAAAACTTTATCTTAGGCTCGGTGCCTGAAGGTCGAACAGAAATTTTAGTTCCATCTTCCAAATAAAACTGAATGACATCTGACTTGGGAAGCGAGATAACCGTCTCCACATTGGTGGTCATATTCTTTTCAATACTGGTTTTATAGTCAAGCATACGAACAATGTTTTTTCCTGCGAGTCCAATGGGAGGCGCGCTTCTGAATTGTTCCATCATCTGCTTAATCTCATGCTCTCCGGCAGCGCCTTTCCTTACAAGGTTTATCAGGCCTTCTTTGTAAAAACCAAAATCAACATACAGTTGAATTAACCAATCATACAGCGTATGACCTTCATCTTTGGCGGAAGCAGCAAGAGCCGCGAAAAATGCACATGCCGAAACAGCATCTTTGTCGCGCACAAAATCACCCACCATATAGCCATAACTCTCCTCACCCGCGGCAACAAAATTCTTCTTGCCTTCCATGTGCCCCATAAGTTCAGCAATGTATTTGAATCCGGTTAGCGTATTGTAGCAATCAATCCCCATTTTGACTGCGATGGTATCAACCAGTTCTGTAGTCACAATGGTTTTAGCGATGTAGCCATTTTTCTTTTCTTCGGTGGATAAATTTTTTAGGATGAACCACATCATTAAGCTGAATGCCTGGTTTCCATTGAGAAGAAAATATTCACCGGTATCATTTTTTATTCCGATCCCTACTCGATCTGTATCCGGATCAGTCGCCATCACCAACTCGGCATTTGTTTCCTTGGCTTTCTTTAGGGCAAGCGCCATGGCCGATTGCTCCTCGGGGTTCGGTGATTGCACGGTTGGAAAGTTGCCATCCGGTTCAGCTTGTTCATCAACAATAATCAAGTTTGTAAACCCTAGTCGCGAAAGACATTCCGGAACCATGGTAATGCCAGCGCCATGCAAACTCGAATAGACCAAAGGAATGTCATGCTGCCGCTTAATACTTTCTCTGGCTGGAATCAGCTGGTCGACTTGTTGGTAATAGGCTTCCTCAACTTCTCTGCTAATCCGGCTAATTTTTCCGCCATCACTGAGAAAGTTAATATTTTCAAATCCGCCAATACTGGATACTTCCTTTATTACATTCCGATCGTGGGGCGGAACAAGTTGAGCGCCATCACTCCAATATGCCTTGTAACCATTATATTCTTTAGGATTATGAGAAGCAGTGATTACAACACCTGAATCGCATTTGAGGTGGCGTATGGCAAATGATAAAAGGGGAGTAGGTCTAAGCTCGGGGAAGAGGTGTACGTAAATTCCGTTTGCCGAGAACACATCGGCTGTAACCTGTGCAAATAACGCGCTGTTGTTCCGGCAGTCGTAGGCAATGGCAACGCTAATCTCTTTATTTGGCAGTGACTTTTTTAAGTAGTTAGCCAGCCCCTGTGTGGCCGCACCTACTGTATATTTATTCATGCAGTTCGAACCCACACCCATTATTCCGCGCAAGCCCCCGGTTCCAAACTCAAGTTCTTTATAGAAGCTATCGACCAGGACTTTGTGATTCGAGTCGTCTATTAATTTTTGTATGGCTTCTTTCGATGCCGGATCAATTGCCGGACTGGAAAGCCATGCCTGGGCTCGTTGGTTGGCTATAGCAAGTAGATTGTTCATAAAAACTTCGTAAAAAGTAAATCTTTTGTGAGATAAATTGCGTTTTGAAAGACAAATATAAAACCAATACCCTATGAAACTCAGATTATTGCTCATTATGCTAGGTGCTGCTTCGTTCAGTGCCGTGGCTCAGGAAGTTAAGGTAGTTACTATTGTAGAATCGATTGTGCCTGGTGGTCTCGGCCGGTCGCGGTTGATTGACGGAAAACAATCCGTAAACTATCAGGATTTTACTACCGAGCGTACCGCGGAAGGGAAAGGTGATCAGGGAGATATTAAGCGTGGTGATGTGAAGATCGATGCTTTTGGCGAAACCAAGTTGTTGAATTTTTACAGTCTGGCCGGTATTAATTTTCAGAACATTGCCTCCAACGATGCGGTGATCAGTTCTAAAATTAATGATTTGCTGAAAGAAGGATGGGATCTTGCTTTTGTAACCAGTGGTGTGGAAAGTGATGCCGGAAAAAGTGATGGCAATGGAATTTTTATTACCAGGTTGTATTTTAAGAAGTAGCCGAAAAAGTTAAAAGCTGAAAGCAAAAAGTCATTCCAGGTTATGCTTGGAATGACTATAGCGCTCCTCTAAAAACTCCGCTTGCCCTTCTCTTTCGGGGAAGGGGTAAGGGTAGAAGCTAGGGTCTTTAGGGGTGTCCTATAAGTTTCCTCGAAGTTCCTGTTCGTGTTCGATCGCTTCAAACAAGGCTTTGAAGTTTCCCTTACCAAACGATTTGGCTCCATTGCGTTCAATGATTTCGAAGAAAAGCGTGGGGCGATCTTGAATCGGCTTGGTGAAAATTTGTAGTAAGTAACCTTCTTCATCTCGATCGATGAGGATGTTGAGTTTTTTTAACGCTTGTAAATCTTCATTTATATTGCCTACCCGGTCAAGTACATCATCGTAGTATGCATCGGGTACACGCAAAAATTCAACGCCTCGCTTTCTTAGTTCACCTACTGTAAAAATGATGTCATCGGTGGCTATAGCAATGTGTTGCACTCCGGCACTATGATAAAAATCCAAATACTCTTCTATCTGTGATTTTTTCTTTCCTGCAGCAGGTTCGTTAATAGGAAATTTTATATACCCGTTTCCATTCGATACTACTTTGGACATTAGTGCGCTGTATTCGGTGGAGATGTCTTTATCATCAAACGTGATGAGCAAACTGAAGCCCATTACTTTTTCATAGAAGCTAACCCAGTAGTTCATCTTTCCTAACTCTACATTACCCACGCAATGATCAACATACTTTAATCCAATTGGATTTATTCGGGCAGTACTCTTTACTTCAACAAAACCGGGCATAAAAACCCCAGTGTAATTTGTTCGCTCCACAAATGTGTGAATAGTTTGACCATACGTTTTTATGGAGGCGACTACAATCTCACCAAATTTGTCTGTAAGCTTTTTTGGTTCACCAGCGGATTCTGCACCACGTGATATAGTTTCCTGAAACGATTTTGTTGCATCGTCAACCCACAGCGCAAGCACTTTCACACCATCGCCATGTTTTTTTACATGCTCCGAAATGTATGAATCTGGTTGAAGGCTGGTGGTCAATACAAATCTGATTTTATCTTGCTTCAACACATAGGAGCATCGATCTTTAACTCCTGTCTCAGGACCAGAATAGGCAATAAGCTCAAAACCCAGACAATGTTGATAATAGAACGCAGCCTGTTTTGCGTTGCCAACATAAAACTCAATATGATCGGTGCCTTTAATGGGAAGAAAATCCTCGCTCATAAATTGGTATTATTTAATCTATCAAAATTAATCATTCTTGTAGTTTTAATTTACCCTGTATTTCTATAAACTTGAATTAAATTAGTAGAGTATGGAATTGAAAGATATGGATAAAGCTATTCAGGATATTGCAATTCGCAGAAATGCGCTAAGCAAGATCGATTATAACAATCCCAAATATGATGCCCTTGAGGAGGAACTCCATGATTTGGAGGATAAAGTGCAGGTTAACTTTGGTGAATACTTAGAGGATGTACTGCAAGACATTCATGATAAATATTGCCCCGATACGGATGTTTTATACCCGATAGCATATTTTGCTAAATCATATTTCATTAACGATAATAATGAATTTTCGGTTGGCCCAAAAGAAGGTGTATATGTAGAAGTAGATTCTATTCCTGGCATTGAGACGAAATTAGTGATTGTACCAAATCCAGTTCGAATTATTCTAAATGTAGGAAGTGATAAACAGCAGGTTGTATGGACAGCAAAGTAAATTTCTAAACTTTGAACCTATTTTTTTATCAACTTCAAAAGAGTTAATTTTTGATCCACCACAATGCGAATTAAATACATTCCTGGGGCAAGCGAGTTTGTATTAATTGTAACCACTGAGTTATTCTCAGTATAACTTGCTGAAATTTGTTGTCCTGTACTATTTAGCATTGATAATGCCTCAAGTTGTCTTCCATTTAAGTTGATTGTCGTAAAATCGGACGCTGGATTTGGAACTAGCCTAGGATCTCGAGTTTCGCCAACAGTCTCAATCGCACAAACTCTATAGTAAACAAACTTTCTATCAAGGTCAACTTGCTTTAATCTGTAATAAACAAGTCCAATGGGCGAACTATTATCCTCATAGGAATACTCATGTTGATCATTGCTTGTTCCGGCCGATTTTATAGAAGTGATCGATTCGAAAAATTTTCCATCAATGGAACGTTCTACTTGAAAATAGTCGCTATTAAGTTCGCTTGCCGTACTCCACGAAAGAGATACAGTACCTTGCTGACTTAAACTGCAATTGAATGAGAGTAGCTGAACAGGCAAAGGATTATTGTTATCTGTACTGGCTATGGTATATGGACCATACACGGAAGATGCAGCACCTGTTGTCAAGTTTCCGGCTGTGAACGGACAAGTTGTGCAGACAGCTGAGCTATTTCCCTGATCGGTCCATAAAGATCCATTCCAGGCAGCCACCCTTAATGAACCTAAATTTCCGACTCCGCCACTATTTGTTCCCCAGGTTAAGGTTACGTTTACGTTAGATGTCCCCGCAGTCCTGTTTAGCATCCAGTATTCAGCACCGCTTACGTGATCTAAAGTAACCGCGCGCTGTGCATTTGGAAAACTTCCATTTGGATTGATATTAAAATACTGAGCCGTAAAAGTATTGGAGCCTGCAGACGGCCCTTCAATCCTTATAGGTCGATATAGATTGCTGACTCCAACAGGAAACGTAAACGCATTTGTTCCGACCTTGGTCACAACACCGTTCACATAACTGGCATTGCTTGCGTTTGCCGATGAAGAGCCATTTAAAAATTGTAACGTGCTGCTTTGCGTAACAATTCCATTGGTAAACGTCATCGTTCCATTGACTTGGTGGGTTCCTGAAGAGATCGCTATTCCATTGGATTTATTGATAATAATATTATTGAAGGTATTTGTTCCGGATGATGAAATGGTATTGCCCATGCCAGTTCCCACAAAACTAACAGTACCAGTGTTTGCCGTATAGGTTCCGTTGTTTATCCAATTGCCAATTACATCTAAGTTAAATGCATTGGTGGTAAGACTTGCAGCAGGAATTAATGGGGTTACTACTGTGCCGCCACTCGCTGGGATAGATGGGTTGATGGTTATGTTTCTTGCGACAGCACCAGTATTATTAATCACGGGCATATTTTGTGGTCCTGCAGCAGGTATCAAAGCGTCTGTCGTGGAGGTAGGAATTCCAGTACACCAGTTGCTAGCTGTAAACCAATCGTTATTGGTTCCACCTAACCAAACAGAAGTGCCTGCCGGTTGTGCAATAAGCGTAAAGGCAACTTGCAAATAAGAACCTCCGCCACCTTGTTGCATTTGAAACTCAACTGTTGAAGTTGCATTAAGTACTCCTGTCCAGACATTGGCATGTGTATCACAACAACCATTGTGGCGAGCTACTTGTACACCATTTACCAATAGATAAAAATCATCATCGTGAGCTGGCACATCTAACTGATAAACACCGCATGTAAAACCCGTGCGCTTAGCCGATATGCTAATGTTAGTTGCACCCATTGCGCAACCTTGCCAGGCTGCACCATTTGTTGCATTGGCAGTTGAAGGTGCGCCTCCACTTGTCCACCTTGTTCGCGTATCAAAGTTTAATCCTGTTGGGCCGCTTCCGTTTTCAGTATAGTATCCTTGGTAATTTGTCCCTATTGTTTGAGAATCAAAGCCATAAACGTTCCATGTGCCGCTAGGGAATATAGTAATTGCCGGCAGCGGAATAACCGTGATAGTAGAAGTGGCTGAGTTAACAGCACAATTGTTACTTCCGATAACCGTGTAAGGAGTAGTAGATGCAGGATTGGCTATTACTGAAAATCCGGTGGTGGCGCTCAGTCCTGCAGCAGGACTCCATGTATAAGTGTTTGCTCCGCTAGCTGTCAATACAACACTTGCTGTTGGACAAGTTATGGTAGCGGAAGTGGGCGTAACCATTGTATTGGGCAAGGGATCAACAATTATTGTCCGCGTTGCGCTGGCAGTACACCCCGTACCCCCGGCATCAGTTAAAATATTTGTAACTGTGTATGGTCCTGCGGGTGTTGAGCCCGTTGTTTGAAAGAATGGATTTGAGACAGTATTGTTAGGTACTAATGTGATGGTTGGTTCAGCTGGGCTTACAGACCAAGTGTAGGTTGCTGTGGGATAAGCTGCCGCGGTAACAGTTAAACTGGAGTTGGTTCCCGCACAAATTGTTGCATCCGGGCTTAGAGTCTGAGGTGAATTAGGCGAAGCCGAAAAAGTTACCTGCAACTGTCCGGGCCCAGCATTGTTTATGAACTGAAACTCAACAGTTGATAGTGACCCTAAAAATCCAGTCCATACATTACTTTGAAGAGTGCCGGTATTAGAATTTCTTTGAAAAACCTGCACGCCATCAATAAGCAACGTCAAAAAATCGTCTTGATTGTTAATATCAATTTGATAATATCCGCACGTAAAATTGGTTCTTCTAAAACTCATCGAATAATTGGTTGAAACCGCAGGGGCAACAAATGAACAACCGGAATAAGCCAACCCACTTGCCGCGTTCGCCACGGAAGGACCAGCACCATTTGCCCATCTTGTGGTGGTATTAAAGCTTAAGTTGTTTTCTGTATAATAGCCATACAAATTGCTGTACGTGGTGTTGTTGTAATGGGCGAAAACATTCCACGCATTATTTCCAAAACTAGTAGGACCTGTGGCTGGTGGAGTGGAGGGTCTGATTTGCACGTTCACGGTTACATTAGCGGTCGCAGTGTTAGCGGCTCCCGTACAGCCATTATTACCTGTAACAATATAGGTTGTAGAGGAGGGTGGATTAGCAGTTACAACACTTCCAGTAGTAGCACTTAACCCTGTTGCTGGCGCCCATGAATAATTGCTCGCCCCACTAGCAGTCAGCACTGATGCATTCACGCCCGAACAAATTGTAGGAATGGTATTGGTAGTAATAATTGTTGGAGTTGCGTTGGAGACTGTTACAGTGGTTGTGCCAGTAACGGTGCAGCCTGTGGTGGCATCTGTACCGGTAACCGTGTATGTTGTGGTGCTACTTGGCGCGGCCGTTACATTCGCACCAATACCGCTTGCTGGTATTAAACCTGTAGTAGGAGTCCAAGCATAGCTCAACGGTAATACAGATGAAACGGTAAGTGTGCCGGGTGTTGTGGGTGCAGAACATTGAACAATGTTCGGGGAAACAATTAGCGGATTAGGCGCAGCAACAATGGCGACCTGCAAAAAACCCGGCCCTCCGCCATTTAAAAATTGAAACTCAACAGTTGCAGCTGGATTGATAAATCCTGTCCATACGTTTGTGTGCGAATCGCAACAGCCCACGTGCACAAATTGTTGCGTGCCATTAATAAACAGGCGCACATCATCATCGTGTGCAGGAATATCTATTTGATAATAACCACAGGGAATATTGGTGCGCTTGAAGCTAACGGAGTATGATTGGCCAGCCGTGCCGGGCTTAGGGCAACCTTGGTATGCATTGCCCGCACCCTGTGATGCGTCAGCGGCATTAGGGCCCGCATTATCAGCCCATCTGTTACGGGTATTAAAGCTTAAATTGTTCTCAATATAAGTACCCAAATAGATATTGGAACTGATGCCACTTGGCAGACTAGACAGAGAAGTGCCCGAGTAGACATATGCATTCCACGCAGCCGTTCCAAACACTGAAGGATTGCCCGCAGAAACGTTCACGGCTAAATCGATCCCGTTATCAGCACCGATAACACCACCTGAAGGCAAGGAACTTACTACGCGAATGCGATAAGCAGCGCCAGCAGCAGGACTGCCAATGTTTGCACTGATAGCTCCCGAACCGATTGCCGTTACGCTTCCTAACGATATTGGCGAAGCAAAGCTTCCAACCGCATTAGATAATTGAACAGTAAAGACATTGCCTGCGGGGAAACCGCATCCATTTTGAATGGTATAGTTAACTGTGAATGCTTGGCCTTGACAGAATGTGGTGGTGCCACCAGTAATAGTAGGCGCATTAACTCCATAGGAAGAGATCGTAATATTAGATGCGTTCAAAGGGCTAGTTATAGAAGGGCTCGTTGATACCACACGAATCCTGTAAAGTGTACCCGCTGGAGTATTTGTTGGAATGGTGACACTTATATTGCCTGCCGTGGTGACATTAGCTGTGCCGATGGTAGTGGCTGATGCAAAGCTTCCACTTGCATCAGAAAGTTGAGCGGTGAATGTATTGCCTGTTAAAAAAGTACACGCGCTTACAAATGTATATGCTACATTAAAAGTAGAACCGGGACAAAAAGTGGTGCCCGCAAATGTTGGAGCATTGAGATTGATGGCATTAATGGTGAGAACGCCCGCTGCATTGAGTGGACTTATCCTACCACTCGGAGAGGGATTTGAACTAATCACACGAATTCGATATCCATTTCCTGCGATAGCATTGACAGGGATAGTTGTGCTAATAGAACCCGCAGCATTTGATGTTACTGATCCGATGTCGGTTGGACTCAAAAAGCTTCCAAACGAATCTGACAATTGCGCGGTGAAAAAATTATTGGACGGAGTATTTGGAAAAGCACATGCGTTGAGTAAAGTGTAGTTTACAGTAACCGATTGACCAGGGCAAAAGGTTGTTCCGGCAAACGTAGGAGCATTAATACCAAAGTCGCTAACCGTAAGAGCTGCGGCATTTTGAGGGCCTGTAACTACAGGGTTTGTACCTACCACTCTCATGCGATAGCCTGCGCCAACTGGTGTTGGATTAGGTATGGTTACGGAAATGCTTCCACCAGTAGTGGTGTTGGCGGCCGTCCCAATAACGGTTGGGCTTGCAAAGCTTCCGACAGCGTCAGACAATTGAACGGAAAAGGTATTTCCAGCATTAAAACTGCAACCAGTACCCGCGTTTAAGTTATTTGTGATGTTAAAGGTCGCTCCCTGACACAAAGTGGCGGGTATTGCGGTGGGAGTAATTAGTAGTGTATTAATGGAAAGATTTGCTCCATTATTTGCACCTATTATGATTGGGCTAGAGGCAACTACCCTAATTCGATAACCATTTCCTGTTGCTTGTGCTAATGGTATTGTTACTGGTATGGTTCCCCCCGCTGAGGTGTTGGTTACCGTACCAATAGTGGTTGGCGCTGCAAAACTTCCCCCTGCACCCGAGAGTTGAACGGTAAAGTTATTGGTGGGATCGAATCCACAAGCATTGCTTAAATTATTGGTGATGTTAAACGATGCCCCTTGACAAAAAGGAGACCCTGTTACAGTTGGAGCAATAATTCCTAACGAATTTATAGTTAGATCAATACCATTGTTGCTGCCGTTAATGGCGGGCGTTGAACTGACAACCCTAACTCTATATTGAGTTCCTGCTACTTGAGCTAGTGGAATTGTGGCCGAAATAGTACCAGCAGACGTGGAGGTTACATTACCAATGTTTATTGGTGCGCCAAAAGTACCGGTTGCATTAGATAACTGAGCAGTAAACACGTTGCCGCCTGTAAATGATCCTGTAATAGTATAGGGAACACTCACAGCACCGCCAGCACAAAACGGTGAGCCTGTAATTGCACCAGTAGTGATCGTTTGGGAAAAAGTAAAAAATGAGAATACAGAGAACGTTGAAAAGAATAAAAATCTAAGAATCATCTGCATCACTTAAGTCAAAAAATCACCGCAAATATAGGAATTAGAAGCTACAAATTAACTAATTGGTTTAATCAAACTTGTAAGGTATTATTTTGGAATTAATTATAGGATGTAGCCTTTACCCATAGCCCAATTTACTGCGCACCTTTGCTAATAAACTGCGTGCAATTGCGCTTGCCTTCTCTTCGCTTACTTTCAATTTACTTTCCAACTCTTTAGGATTGCTCATATAGAAATTAAAGGCCTCCCGCTCTTTTGAATATTTTGTGATTAACAATTCAAAAAGTTCTTGCTTAGCATGACCGTAACCAAAATTTCCCGCAAGGTATTTTTGTTTTAAAGTCTCAGTTTGCTCAGGCGTAGCTACTAGTTTATAAATAGCAAAAACATTATCAGTATCTGGATTTTTTGGAGCCTCCACGGGAGTGCTATCAGTTACAATAGACATGATTTGCTTTCGGAGTTCTTTGTCACTCAAGAAAATATCAATGATGTTGCCATACGACTTACTCATCTTTTGTCCATCCGTGCCAGGAACAGTCATTACAGCTTCCTCAATTTTAGCTTCGGGAAGTACAAATGTTTCGCCATACTGGTTGTTAAATCCACTGGCAATATCACGTGCCATCTCTAAATGTTGTCGCTGATCTTTTCCTACCGGAACGAAATCGGCATCATAGAGAATAATATCGGCCGTCATCAACACCGGGTATGTAAACAAACCTGCATTCACATCGGATAACTTATCGGCTTTATCTTTAAACGAATGCGCATTAGCCAGCATTGGGAAAGGAGTGAGGCAGTTTAAATACCACGTAAGTTCACACACTTCAGGGATTCGACTTTGGCGATACAATAGGTTATTCTCAAT
>Ga0163149_10007293_pt1 | contig 11175 bp, 11 predicted proteins | sample OliLakLV19MP5G1_FD_148604 | JGI IMG/M metagenome (GOLD analysis project Ga0163149, IMG submission 148604) | Freshwater microbial mat bacterial communities from Lake Vanda, McMurdo Dry Valleys, Antarctica - Oligotrophic Lake LV.19.MP5.G1 | ecosystem: Environmental > Aquatic > Freshwater > Lake >...
AACTGCAAACAGGTTCTATAGCGAGGGCGTTTTGAACCTCGCTTTGCAGTTGGGACATTCTGATAGCAGGCGAAGCTGGTGACGATCGCATCCTCTCGTCTCCTTAAACTGCCACTCGATCTGATGATACGGCTCCTCACTGTAGCAACTTGCACAAAGCCGAATGGGTTCATGCTTTATCCCTACTCCCTGCGGCGGCAGCATCAGCCTCAGTTGCTCAACATCTACCTGAACCAGTACCGCTAAAGCCTCTAACTGCTTCTGGGTCGGTGGTGGAACGAGGCGAAACTTCTCCTATCGTGCCACTACCGCCCCTAATCCTGTTTTCTGCCCTAGCTCATTCGATGAAGAGTAATTTACCCGACGAAATCGCCCTAAAAAGTGGCTCAAACTCTCGCCCTCCTGCGGCTCTACCGTAAATACCCAGGGCGGAATTGCCGGAGGTTCCATCAGCTATACTCCTCTGCCACTTCTATAAGGACAGCTTTATCGACATACATTACTCGCCATGAATCATTGGTCAAACTTAAATGCGGTCGAAGTCGTTTGTCGAGCGCCGGTGCGAACTTAAGTACCCATCGGTTGATCGTGGAATGATCCACTTCGACTCCTCGTCTGCCATCATTTCTTCCAGGTTCCGGTAGCTTAAGGAATAGCGACAGTACCACCGCACATTCAGCACGATGGTCTCTGGCAAGAAATGCCACAACTTAAACAGGGATTAGGAAGCCATTTAGATTGAAACAAGAGAAAATTGAGCTTCCCTACCCTACCATTTTTGCGACACAACCTCATTGATCAGGGTGGGAAAGACAACTCCTCTGATTCTCTCTCATTTCCACACGTCTAGAACATTACCTTCCCCAAGTGGGGATAAATACAGTACAACAGAAGCAACATCACTTCACCTTGCTTTCCTCCTACTATGCCCAGCAATTCTCATTTTGAAACATTTGCACTAATTTTGGAGGTTTAACCGCAATTTTTACCTAAATTCTTGAACGGTGGAATCGGTGTTTCAGCTAGTTAATTGGGTGGCAGCAATACATTTGCATTACAGGAATTTCCATAATGAGAATTGCTGCTGCAACATACGCTCCATCGGCTGTGTTTCCAACTAACGTGACAGGATTGTTGGCGGGTAACACATAGCGATTAGTGACTCGAAACAAGTATTTAATAGTTAAACGAATGTAGACTATCACAACTGTTGATGGGGGAAGTATCCGTAGTAATGCATCAATCTGCTCTTGTGCTTGAGCTTCTCGTTCTTCCTCTGGTAAATCAACGAAGCGTTGACCTGAAGCCATGACCCAGTTTTGTAAATCCAGCACGATTACATCTCCACAATCTTGCCGCATTTCTTCTAATTTATGGAGCAATCTCACGCTTCTAAATTTACGAGCTTGTAGTAAATAAAATTCATCGGGTTGACCAGAGCCGGGTAGGTAATAATCTACCAATGTGGAGACAATGACCTGTTCTCGCTGCAATGTTCGCTTCACATCATCAACCTTGGCATCAATTAATGCCCCGACCTGTTGGTTGACTCGTGCCTCAATCATTTCACGAGCAATTTTTCTGGCATCATCTAAGTTATTTTTGAACACCCAGGTGACGGCTAATGTTAAAAATGTCCCAAACAGACCCAGAATCGTGACTGCCCATTTCATGGAGTCCACAAAACTTGAGAAGCTTCGATCGAGCGCTCCATTCCCACTTGCTAAAAAATTGACTTGACTGGTTAGGCTATCGCTCAACGCTTTATTAGTTTGTTGAAGAAGCTCAACTCTACTTTTTAAGACTTCAAGGTCTTGAGCGAGAGAACTCAGAGAGGGACTAGGTGAAGGCGATGGAGTCTGAGCCAGTAGAAAACTTGGTAACTCAACTAAGTTATGGAGCGAGAGCCAATCCATAGGAGCAATCCGTAGAGTACGAGTGTAATAAATTCGTTAATCCCTTGCTATTGTTTCATACCTGTCTTGATTTGCTGCGATCGTACTCTGTTTTTTTACAGGTCACTGACGCTCAGTAATGGTCTGAAGCCATGCCAAATCTTCAGTTGGCAGCTTAGGACTCGGAGCTTTTTGGTAATCGATCGCCAATTCAAACCGGGCCCGATCGTACACCCGATGAAGTAGGGGCTGGAGTTCCAATAACGGCTCTGTTTCACCTGGATGGAGGGGAATGGGAAAGGCTGGAATCGGTTCCCTGACATTGAGGGCATAGAGTTGAGCTTTGGGACGCTCGTCACTGCGGCTGACCAGAATTCGGTAATCCGATCGCGTTGCTCCCAGCATTGGCATTGGTTCCCCACCCCGTAGCAGGTCAATTTCTATCCAATGGGTCGCAGTGCCTAAAGTCTGTTGGCGCTTTTCTAGGTAAGCGTTGCGTCCTTCCCCCGATCGCTTGTTTTTGGGAGACAGCAGTTCAAGAGTCGTGATCACGGTTCCGGTCGCGCCTTCACGAATTTCTAGATACCGTTCCTGAACTTCTGCTAAAGCTGGCAACTCAACAGTGAGGGGTTCTGCTAGGGCTGTTGCCGATCGAGAGGGCTGGGGGGTTTCTGGTTGAGAAGCGACAACAGCAACATCGGGAATGCCAATCAGTAAGATTTTGTCATCCTGGCTTAAGTAAACTCGCTTTTCGACGGCAACTCGATAGTCTCGGCTCAAGAGATCATCAAGAGCGTCAGCGATCGCTACTATCATCCGGCTGTGGAACTCTGACCACAGTTCGGGGGCTTCCAAATAGGGATTCATTCCAGGAAAGGGCGAAGGCATCACAAACCGTTAATTCATGCTTCAATGGTAAGCCACAAATTGAATGCAGCTTACTGAGGCTAATCAATCCTGTAGCCGATGTCAGTGTTATGAGATTTCTTGTTCCCGTCCCCTCGCGGGGAAGAGGTTAATCGATCGGGAAACGACATGGTTCTCCCAGCTTTCTTTAGAACAACAAGTTTCCGTCCCCTCGCGGGGAAGAGGTTAATCGATCTGTTAAACACAAAAATCAACTCTCACTAGATTTCGCGTTTCCGTCCCCTCGCGGGGAAGAGGTTAATCGATCAACAACAATTTTCAGTCGATAGACTAACTCAGTAGGGTTTCCGTCCCCTCGCGGGGAAGAGGTTAATCGATCGAGGCTGTCACACAAGCTCTTAATGCTGGGGACTTGGTTTTCGTCCCCTCGCGGGGAAGAGGTTAATCGATCTTTCGCTTTTAATTTTGCTGAGTCTTTCTGCACCTGTAGTTTCCGTCCCCTCGCGGGGAAGAGGTTAATCGATCCAGCAGAGCTTCCAGAAGAAAGCCTGGAAGATCAATAGTTTCCGTCCCCTCGCGGGGAAGAGGTTAATCGATCGACTAGCTACTAGTACTTCCCAGTCAAACAGGAAGGTTTCCGTCCCCTCGCGGGGAAGAGGTTAATCGATCTCAAAGGATTCTTTCGCTGCTGAAGGAACTCTAACGTTTCCGTCCCCTCGCGGGGAAGAGGTTAATCGATATTAACAGTTGTTAATTCACAGCAGAGAATAAACCGTTTCCGTCCCCTCGCGGGGAAGAGGTTAATCGATCCTTGGCACTTTGAAACCCCTACAGGCTCTCGCTTCCAGATACCCACTTTCGTGGGGGTCAATTAACCCTGTCAATTCGATAGAAATCACTTCAACGAGCTATTCAAGAAAGTGCTTCAAACCCTTTCAGCCGCCGCCATTCGCGGGGGTCAGCGAACTTATGCAGTTTTCAAGGTTCGCTCGACCCCCACAATTTAGCACCTTCTCTGTGGGATAGTGCCCAAATTTCAATGATTTTTGAGTTGGGTAATGATGGCAGTTATTCCTGCTCATCATTACCTTTTGCAGTCTACCTTCTACGGTTCAAGACGAAGTAACCCTACTTATCCCAGCGCATCGGCCGATACACCTCCCGATCGCCCGCGCCTGGTTGAGTACAAAGTTCAGATCAAACGATCGCTGCACCTGATGGATCAGATACTTCACCTTCTTGTTGCCATCAAATCCCTGTTCTTGCCCCCTTTTTGTCCAAGTTTGACGGACTGACTATCCATAATGGCTAAGCTGGGTTCTGGCTCTCGTCCTGCCTCAACCCGGACTTGCTGCACCAGAACCTGATTAATTTGCTCCCAGATGCCCAGCTTGACCCACCGACGAACGTAGCCATAAACCGTCTGCCACGCTGGAAAGTCAGCCGGAAGATTGCGCCACTTGATGCCATTATCCGCTCGGTAGAAAATCGCATTCACCACGGCTCGCTGGCTCACCGACCGGAGTTTGCCACTGGTTTCTCACCGGGCAATAAGGGTTCTATCAACTGCCATTCAGCATCATTCACGTCGCTGTCATAGATAGGTTGGCTCATGGTCTGACGCTGAAATCAATTAATTTCTTAGGTATCGCTCATCCCTCGTCTCATACCGCTTCTGCTTCATACTTATTTACAAACACTTTCTTACTTTAAGGTCTCCAGCAAGGTGGAGAGTTAAGCGGGCAATATCGTTAGGAGTGAAGGTGAGTTTGGGACTGAAGATTAGTCGCAGCATGCGCCTGCTGGTTTGGTCGCACTTCAATCACCCCTCGATTCATTTTCATGCCACACATGAATTCATATTCACCGGGCTGCTCAGGTGTAAATTCGACCGTTGTGATTTGCTCTGGAGTAAGACCAGCCTCCACAGCAAACGCTGGAATCAATAGTTGGTCATAGCACTCGCTGAGATTCTTACGATCAAAATGCAATCGGACAGGTCGTCCAGCTTCAACGATCACGCGCTTGGGTTGATAGCCCTAATTAAAGATGGCTGGACAATCACTCATGATCCTTACTTTCTCCGTTGGGGTTCCAAGGATCTGTTTATCGACTTAGGTGCTGAAAAGCTTGTTGCCGCACAAAAAAACAATCGGCGCATCGCTATTGAGATTAAGAGCTTTGTTGGACTATCTGATGTTGAAGATCTGAAAAACGCTTTGGGGCAATTTGTTCTTTATCAGGATTTACTGTCTCATACAGACAATAACAGAGAATTGTTTTTAGCAATTCGAGATGCAACTTTCCGAAACCTATTTGCAGATACCATGTCAATTGGTAAGGTTTTGCTAGAAAACCACCGCCTACAACTCATCATTTTTAATGCTGAACAGGAGCAAATCATCCAATGGACAAACTAAACAAGTATCGCCAAGTAATCAGAAACCTTTTGGAAGAATTCACAACTCGCCACTATGCCAATCCTGAGATCCTACAGCTAAGCAACAAAACAGTCTTTGATCCGATTCACGATCGCTACTTAGTTATATCTGAGGGGTGGAACAAAGACTATTCTCGGATTCATGGTTGTTTGATCGACATTGCAATTATTGATGGAAAAATTTGGATTCAGCAGGATGGAACAGACTACGGCATTGCTAACGATCTCATCACCACTGGAATTACTAAAGATGAAATTGTTTTGGGCTTCAAGGAACCCTCTATCCGACCTCATACTGGGTTTGCGACTGCCTGAACCACCACATCCAACCCCCAACACCTATCTAGCCATCCAGTTCGAGTCAAATAAGAACGCCGCTTAACTTGGAACAAAGACGACATTTCTCCTGGTCGGGACGCGCCATTATGCACCTCGACTCAGATCAAGTAATTCATCGACCCACTGCTGGTCTATTTCCAATAGTTTTGGTGGAGGGACAGGCTGGTGATAATCAATACGGAGATGGTAGCTGCCACGAGCATAGACACCCAGGATAATGGCTTGTAAATCGACGGTTAATTCTGGCTCATTCGGCTTAAGGGGTAACCAGAAGCTGGGGATTGGTTCCCTCAACTGAAATCCATACAAATCAGCCGTTGGACGGGTAGTGGCTCGACTCACCACAATACGATAGTCACTCGTTTCCTCCACCCCAATCATCGGCATGGGTAGATTCTCCCGGAGCAGATCAATCTCAACCAGGTGGGATGCACTGCCCAGCACCCGATGCCGCTTCTTCTCATAGGCCGTTCGCCCTTCACCTTTACGTTTATTCTTAGGCGACAGAACCTCAATTACGGTAATCACCTGATGAGTCCCCACCTCCCGCACTTCTAAATAGCGCTCTTTGACTTCTACGGGCATGGGAAGTTGGATTAATTTGGGTCGAGTTTGTGTGGCAATCACCGCAGGTTGCACGACCGGAGTTTTTGAGCCTGCCAGCACGATCGCGTCGGGGATTCCTACCAGTAATTCAGAATTGTCGTCATCCAGATAAGTGCGAGTTTCGACCGCCACATAATATCTAGGTTGCAGGTAGGGGGTGAGGGCATCGGAAATCGCCACAATTAAGCGGTTATGAAACTCATGCCACAGAGCAGGCAACTCCAGATAAGGATTCATGCCAGTGAAAGGGGATAGCATCCATGAAACTCCCACAGTGCAAAGATTCCCATCAGTATACCCTAACCCTCGTGAATGTAGTCGTAGTTTAGTCCTATATAAGATAAGGGTCATTTATCTTATACTAACTGCCCCTGTCCTAGGGTTTGATTGTGACTTAAAGCATAAGTTGAGCAATTTTTTCACTTTATGCTTTCAAATAGCCTCAATCAGAGCCTAATGCTAAGTTGTGTTGCCATTAGATCTCGCAAAGCCTTGATCTGTGACTGACGTTTGCTTACGGGGCTTGAGTAGCATTGGAACCAAAAACCGAGTTAAGGATTTTTGGTTCCAATGCTACTCAAGCCCCAACAACGATGACATTGAAGTACTCAGAGTGGTGAGTGGTTATCAAGATTTGACGGCTCTGTTTGACGATTCTCCTTAAGTGCAGCACAACTAATCCGCTGCCGCTGTGCAGATTTAACCAGCTTCACTCGATACGGATCAGCATCCTTCCGCCACAACACCCGATGCCCCTTCAACTCGGCACAGTGGTCTTCCAGGTACTTTAGCCAACCTTTACGATCGCCAATCTGCTTCCAGTCTTCCAACAATCCCCAATCCGCCTCTTGCCGACTCAGCCTGGCAAACTTCTCATGGAGTGGGTAGTCTGACTGTACCAGCAACTCCTTTTGGTGCAATATAGGTGGGTTGTCTTCTGGAGCATAATCCCGGTAACTAACGTGCAGGTCTTGCAGCCCGATTTGCATACTGGTGCGGAGATAGGGATGGGGATCGGTATCGAAGTTGGGATAAAATAGGTAGGAGATTTTGGGTTTGCTGGTGTGGAACTTGACGATCGTGGCTTCTTCTGGGCGACCGATCGTGCGAGAGGCACAGCCTTCGTAGAGGCGAAGCAAAGGATCTAGGGAATCTAGGGCAGAAATGTGAACCCAGAGGGAGTTTGATAGCTGCTTGCCAATCACACTGGCCTTGCACCGCTCTGCCATTACCTTCAAATTGCCCAAGCTCAATAGCATTAGATCCGCTGCGGTGCAAGCTTGTTGATAGTTGCCGAATAGACCTTTGATGTCATGCTGAATGACAGGAGCGAGGTGTCGCAGTTTCGGGCGATGGCTGAAGTGGCTGAGGGCGAGGTAGACCAGCAAATCCTGACGACGTTTCTCAGCGATCGCATCCCATTCCTGAAGCTCCGTTGCCTGTAGGACCACTTGGAAGGCTCGCCGTAATGTCCCAAATTCTGATTGCAGGGCCGCAAACTCCTGTACTTCCTCTCCAATGGGCAACCGTCCACGTTCTGTGAAAAATGCCATTAAGGGAGTCAGCATTTCCTGATATTGCTCAAACCGCTTGATGCTGGCTTTGACCCTGGGAGTGGTGGCACGCGATCGGAAGCGGGAGGCTCGGAAGGTCTGTGCTTGGGACTCATCCCGGAATACCAAGTAAATCCCTAGCGCTACTGGAATAGCATCAACACCCAACACCTGGTCAATATAGCTCTTGAGTTCTTCCTGGCTATAGTTCTTTTGGAAGGTATTCCGGCGGGTAATTACCCCATCGCTGTAAGCCATTATGCCGTGCGTCCGGTCTTCAATTAGGACTTGAGCCGCGACAATTAACACCTTCCCAGTCAACTCCCAGGCTTTGACCAGAGCTTCCCGTCGTTCGCTTGGGTCTTCGACCACGTTAATGATGTAGCCCAAATTTATGACATCGGCGGAGGTATAAGGTGTATCGAGACGATAGTATGGGTCCCAGCCTGAACTGGTGAAGCCTTGTTCTGCAACGCGCTGAATATCTCCGCCATGTCCGCACCCATAATCGAAGAAAGTAGAACCGGGTGTAAATAAACCTGCCTCTAGAGCAACTCGCACGGGCTTGGAAAGACTAGTACGGATGAGGGCTGCTTTGTGGCGATCGATTTTAGGGGTTGGTGAGGCTGCGTATCGGCTATATGGACAGGCAAGGTAGTGTCCCTGTAGCTCAATGCGATGTTCAGCTAGGCGTTGTTGCCAGTTGTGATGAGTCCCGATCGATCGCGGGTTGTCGAGCAACCCCAACTGTTCCTCCTGACGAGTCAGTTCAGCAAATAATAAATAGAGAGGGTAGGCAGGTGTAACAAAGGTTTCCTTACGGTGAAGCACGGGCGGATTGCTCCTATCCTGGTAGTTCTGCTCAGTCACCTCCTGAGTAGCGAGATCAATCTGACAACTAATGTGTAGAGCTGGATGGGGATCAGAGTCAAAATTGGGATAAAAGAGATAGGAGACTTTGGGCTGGTGTAGTTGAAATTTCACGATCGTGAAGGGGATCTGCATTCCAAGCCACTGTCGGGCAGACTGCTCATACTGTTGGAGCGACGGAGCGAGATTTTCTAGAGCCGATACATGAACATACAACGCATTGGGAAGTAGTTTGCCGATCGCGCTCTGTTGGCAGCAAACGACAACTTCCTGAAATTCTGCTGGTATCGCGAGGTCTTGGGGGGCTACGGGTCGTCTTTCGGCAACCTCTGTGTCTGCACTGCCCATACTCTTTTCCTAAGCTTTCTGATCAGGATAAAGCATTTACGGTGAGAGGAATTCAAGGGAAGAGTTAGCTGTTAGAGTAAGCAAGCAACGCTATTCTTAGTAGAGATTTGTGGCTAGAACCCTAAGTTTGTTTGAGGACGATCGCCTGACCCTGCCGAAGAGCATTGAGCTATCGGTGGAATCGCTGCGTCACTATGGCTCCTTCTACAAACACTGGGCGATCGCCTTCTCTGGTGGCAAAGACTCCTCTGCAACCGTCACCCTTGTCGCCCACCTGATTGAAACAGGTCAAGTTCCTCAGCCCGACAGCCTAACGATTCTGTACGCCGACACTCGCCAAGAGTTGCCGCCCCTGCATACGAGTGCGCTCAATATTTTGGCTGCCTTGAAAAAGCGCCTCCAACCTCTGTTTGCAGAAGGCTGTCTTGAGACTCGCGTTGTTCTGCCTGAATTGGATCACCGCTATTTCGTTTATATCTTGGGTCGAGGCGTGCCACCGCCCTCAAATACATTCCGCTGGTGTACGCCCAAGCTGAAAGTGATGAGCATGGAGCGGGAACTGGAGGCGTTACGTCAGGAGCGGGGTGAAAAGTTCTTGATGCTGACCGGAGTGCGGATTGGCGAAAGTGCTGCTCGTGACCAGCGGATTGCCGTGAGTTGCACAAAAGACGGTGGCGAGTGTGGGCAGGGCTGGTTCCAGCATTCGTCTTCGGCGGCTGTGGCCGATACGTTAGCTCCGATCGTCCACTGGCGGGTCTGCCATGTTTGGGACTGGTTACTTCATGCCGATGTAGAACTGGGCTTTCCCACCTTTGAGGTTGCTAGGGTCTATGGGCAGGATGTCAGTGATGGCGAGGAGCCGCTCAATGCCAGAACTGGCTGTATTGGCTGTCCACTGGTACAGAAAGATGCTGCCCTCGATCGCGTTGTAGCTCAACCAGAGTGGGCATACCTGGCACCCTTGCAGAAACTTAGACCTTTGTATTGGGAGATTAAAAAACCGCAGTATCGGCATCGTAAGCATGGAGAGGTCAATAAGGATGGCTCTCTATCGGCGAAGCAAAATCGCTTAGGACCATTGACTCTAGATGCTCGTCGTTGGATGTTGGAGCAAGTTTTGGCAATTCAACTAGAGGTGAATATAGCAGCACAATCTCTCAACAAACCTGAAATGAGTCTCATCAATGCCGAAGGATTGAGGAATTGATTGCTGCAAACACCTATCCCGAAAAGTGGGATGGGACTGAGCATCGAGGCGATGAATGGCTGCCAGAAATCTTGCCCGATGGTAGCATTCAAAATCTATTGTTCGATGACTCTGAATTTGATCACGTCGTATAAATTTTCATGTCTCGCATTTATTTGGATGTTTGCTGTTTCAATCGCCCGTTTGACGACCAATCACAGTTTCGCATTCGGGCAGAAACCGCTGGCAATTTTAGAGCGTTGTGAGACGGGTGAATGGGAACTGATTATCAGTGAGATGGTTGAAACTGAAGTGGCACAAATTGCTGATCAGGAGCAACGGCAAAGGATTGAGGGAGCTTTGCTGATGGCACGATCGCACATTAGGGTGAATGAAACGGTTGAAAGTCGCGGTGAGGAACTGCAAAATCTGAGTTTTCAAGGATTTGATACTATCCATCTCGCTTGTGCTGAAATTGCTCAAGTGGATGTTTTTTTATCAACAGATGATCGATTATTGAGAAGGGCGGCTCGGCACCACAACTCGCTTACTGTAGCTGTGGATAATCCCGCTGCATGGCTAATTTCAACACTTCAAGCAGGAGACTCTGACGATGACCCCAATAGAACTGAGACGACAAGGACTAGAAGCCCTCAACAAAAAACTGGGCTATACGGGGATGGTGCGATTTCTTCAGCAGTTTGATGGTGGGAGCGGTGATTATACTAAAGACCGCCACCAATGGCAGGATCAATTAACTGTCGCAGAAATCACGGCACAAATTAAGCAGCGTCGTAATCAAGCGTAATTTATTGCAAAGTGTGGAGAGAAGATTATGGAAAAACGAACCATTGCTCAAGTGGCGATCGCGGTCTTACAGGAGGCGAAGCAGCCTCTGACCGCAGCCGAGATTACGCAGGTAATTCTTGATAAGGGGCTGTATGGCTTTAATACAAAAGATCCAAAGGCAATGGTGCGTGGAGCAATTGAACGACGGTGTGAGGGGGGAAGTCCAAAAACTACGGTTGCTCCAACCTACTTTGAAAAACAATTTGAGGGTAAATATTCGCT
>Ga0163149_10007296_pt1 | contig 11174 bp, 10 predicted proteins | sample OliLakLV19MP5G1_FD_148604 | JGI IMG/M metagenome (GOLD analysis project Ga0163149, IMG submission 148604) | Freshwater microbial mat bacterial communities from Lake Vanda, McMurdo Dry Valleys, Antarctica - Oligotrophic Lake LV.19.MP5.G1 | ecosystem: Environmental > Aquatic > Freshwater > Lake >...
TCTCTTGTTCGCACAAGGACTTTTCCTCCCTCGGCCGTATAGCAGCATACGACGCTCCGTCGGAAAATCCCTCGTGCGAACAATATCCTGCGCGATCATCGCGCGAATTCATGAAACATGCAGGCTAGCCTGCCGGACTTTCATCGCGAGTGCGCCGGAAGTCCGACAGGCTGCTAGAAACCTCAGTTGACCGCTTCCTATCACCTATAACGTGATGATTTTTTTGACTTTTCAGAATTGTGATCAGTTCACCCATTGGGTGAGTCCGCTACGGGACAGATTGCACGGTTCTGGCGAGGCGCGCAGCGTTCCGGGATTATTTCTTGCTCCAAGCGTCGCTTTGGACCCAAAAAAATTGGATGACCACAGTAGTTTGACTCGCACCCGCGGATGACGAAGTAGCCTGCATTGCTCGCCCCCGCTGCTAGACTTCGCTTCTTAACCTATTCGCCGCAAACGCCTGGGAGGCTCTATGCGCATTGGTGTACCGAAAGAAACCAAGACTCTGGAAGGACGTGTCGCCCTGGTGCCAGCGGCATGCGGTGATTTGGTGCGTGCCGGCCACGAGGTCTACATCGAATCCGGCGCGGGCCTGAAGAGTGGCTTTGTGGATGCCGACTTCGTCAAAGTCGGCGTGCAGATCGCCGCAGACGCAGCCGCGTTGTACGAAGTTGGCGAGTTGATCGTCAAGGTCAAAGAACCTATCGCTGGTGATCTGGCCCTGCTGCGCAGTCATCATTTGCTGTTCTGTTATTTGCATTTGGCGCCGCTGCCGGACTTAACGCAGGCGCTGCTAAACATCGGTTTGACCGGTGTTGCGTTCGAGAGCGTTGAGGATGGCTACGGCGGTTTGCCGCTGTTGGCACCGATGAGCATCATCGCCGGTCGCATTGCGGTGCAGGTCGGAACGCATTTGTTGCACCAGCCAGCGGGCGGCAAAGGCAAGCTGCTCGGTGGTTTGCCTTCGGCGGAACGTGGCAAAGTCGTTGTGCTCGGCGCCGGCGCCGCCGGTGGCAATTCCGCAGCCTTGGCCGCCGCGATGGGCGCCAATGTGGTGGTATTTGATAAACGCCCGGATCGCCTCGAACAAATGATGGCTTTGGGCGCCAATGTCACCGCTTTGTATCCCTATGAAAGCTATGTCGCCCGCGAGGTGGCCCATGCCGACCTAGTTGTCGGCGCGGTGTTGGTACCCAGCGCGCGCGCGCCGCGCGTGGTGACCACCGCGATGATCAAATCGATGGAACCGGGCAGCGTGATTGTGGATATCTCCATCGATCAAGGCGGTTGCGTTGAAGGTATTCGTCCCACCAGTTACGCCGACCCGACCTATGTTGAGCACGGCGTGACCCATTTCGCGGTGACCAACATGCCCGGCGCCGTGCCGCAGACTTCGTCACAGGCGATTTCGGCCGCCATCTTGCCGTATGCGCTGCGTTTGGCCAGCGGTCAATGGCGCGATTTTGCGCCGCTGCGCACCGGCATCAATATCGATGGTGGCAAGATCGTCCATCCAGCGCTGCTGTGATTGTTGGTTGTCTGATGGGAACACTTGCTCGCAACAAGTTTTCGACATTCGGCCAAACTGATCGCTAACAAAGTCGCTCCCACAGGCGTATCGCCTTCGTGGGAGCGCGCTTGCACGCGATGCGTTTGGACATTCGGCTCACCTCCCAGTGGTGGCGCAGCCCCTCCGGAAGCGCGCCGGGAGAACAAGCGCGTTTTCCTGACCCTACGAAGCTGATCGCAACACGGTTCTCTCCACCAGACGCCCGCTGTTCTGCATAGAACGGCTAAATGGCGCTCACTACTCGCCGTCTTTCTCGAATAGACTGAACACCTTGCGTGGGAAAGTTCGTGTAAGGGATCAAGACTTCAGATGGCGACCGTGGCAACGTTGAGCTGGCGTGACCGATTCCAAAAGGCCATCCGGGAGAGCGCTTTTGTGCTGCTGGTGCCGGTTGCCGGGTATTTGCTGGTGGCGTTGGCGAGTTTTGATGCCAGCGATCCGGCTTGGTCGCACGCGGGCTCGACGGCGCAAGTGCACAATCTGGGCGGGCGAGCGGGCGCTTGGCTGAGCGATTTATTGCTGTATTTGATTGGCCGTATGGCCTTTTTATTGCCTCTGGTGCTGCTTTGGTACGCGTGGCGCTTTTTGCGCGATCCACTGGACGGCGCGGGCGGAAATCCTCTGGTACCACTAACGCGAATGATCGGCTTGAGTGTCGCCTTGCTAGGTGGCGCCGTTTTGGGCCATGTGCAGATGCACCCAAATAGCCTGCCCGGTGGGTCCGGCGGCGTGTTGGGGAGCTTTTTCGGCGGTTTACTGCTCGATAGCATCGGTCGCGGTAGCACCACCGTGTTCGCGCTGGTGCTGTTTCTGATTGGATCCACCTTTGCGACCGGCGTGTCGTGGTTTCGGGCGATGGATCGAGTCGGCGCAGCCACCTTGCGCCTGATCGCGCGCCTGTTGGTGTGGCGCCAACAGTTTTCCGACTGGCGCGTCGGCCAAAAAGCGCGTGCCGAGCGGGAAGTGGTGCGCAAAGTGGAGACCGTCAAGCGCAAATCGCGTGAGCCCGCGAAGATTGAAAGCATCGCGCCGGCCTTGGAAAAGAGCGAGCGCGCGGAGCGCGAGGTGCAGATTCCGCTATTTCAGAATATGCCATCGGGCGAGCTGCCGCCGTTATCTCTATTGGATGAGCCGCGGGTGACAGGCAAAGGCTATTCGCCAGAAGCGCTGGAAGCGCTGTCGCGTCAAGTGGAACTGAAGCTCAAAGATTTCCGCATCGAAGCGCGCGTCGTCGGAGTTTATCCGGGACCGGTCATTACGCGCTTTGAGCTGGAGCCCGCGCCGGGTGTGCGTGGCAGTCAAATCTCCTCGCTAGACAAGGACATCGCGCGCGGTTTGTCGGTGGTCAGCGTGCGTGTCGTCGATGTGATCCCCGGCAAATCCGTAGTTGGGCTGGAAATACCGAATCAACACCGCGAAATGGTGTTCCTGTCGGAAATCCTGCGCTCCAAAGAGTACGACAAGGCGTCATCGGCACTCACTTTGGCGCTCGGCAAAGATATTGGCGGACGTCCGAGCGTCGTCGATGTCGCCCGCATGCCGCATTTGTTGGTCGCCGGCACCACCGGATCGGGCAAGTCCGTCGCGCTCAACGCGATGATTCTGTCGCTGCTCTACAAGGCCAGCGCCAAAGATGTACGGATGATCATGATTGATCCAAAGATGCTGGAGCTCTCGGTTTATGAGGGCATACCGCATTTGTTGGCGCCAGTAGTCACCGATATGAAGGAAGCGTCCAACGCATTGCGCTGGTGCGTGGCGGAAATGGAGCGCCGCTACAAATTGATGGCCGCGGTGGGCGTGCGCAATTTGGCCGGCTACAACCGCAAAGTGCGTGAAGCGCTAGACGCCGGCCAACCGATTCCAGATCCCTTGTTTAATGTCGCCAAAGCGGCTCCAGGCGAACACCCGAAACCACTCGATACCATGCCGCATATCGTCGTCATCATCGACGAATTCGCCGACATGATGATGGTGGCGCGTAAAAGCGTCGAAGAATTGATCGCGCGGCTCGCCCAAAAAGCGCGCGCCGCTGGCATTCATTTGATTTTGGCAACCCAGCGTCCGTCAGTCGACGTGATTACCGGTTTGATCAAAGCCAATATCCCGACGCGCGTGGCGTTCCAGGTGTCTAGCAAGATCGATTCGCGCACCATTTTGGATCAATCCGGCGCGGAAACCCTGCTTGGTCACGGCGATATGCTCTATTTACCGCCCGGCACCGCCAACACCGAGCGCCTACATGGTGCTTTTGTATCCGACGAAGAAGTTCACCGGGTAGTCAAATATCTGCGCGAAACCCACGGCAAACCGGTTTACTTGGATGGCATTCTCGATGAAACCCAAGAGTTAGGCGATGGTCGCATCGTAGGCGAAACCGGCTTGCTAGAAGAAGCCAATGGCGAAGCCGATGAGTTCTACGATATGGCGGTACGCATCGTCACCGAAACCCGGCGTGCATCGATTTCCGGCGTGCAACGACGCTTAAAGATTGGCTACAACCGCGCCGCCCGTTTAATCGAAGTAATGGAAGCCGCCGGCATCGTCAGCGCCCCCGAACACAACGGCAATCGTTCGGTTTTAGCGCCGGCGCCGCCGAAGGATTGAACCTAGCAGCCTGTCGGGCTTTCAGCGCAAGTGCGCCTAAAGACAGGCTGCTAGCGGTCCAGGCTCAACGTCCTACAGCTACGGTTGGGTGACTACACGCTAGGGTGTGCCACTATGAATCACTCTGGAGTGCCAAAATGCGCCAAAATCTCTTTTGCATCGCACTGCTGCTGAGCGCAGCCGCCCCCGCGAACGCGCAGACCAGCGCGCGTGCGCAACTTGATCGTTTTTCCGCAGATGTAATGAATTTGTCGGCCAGTTTTCAACAGCAAGTGTTTGATGACGCCAACCATGAGCTAGACGCGGCCTCCGGCACCCTGGTTCTGGCGCGGCCCAATCGCTTCCGCTGGGATTATCTGCAGCCTGAGGAACAGCGCATCATCGCGGATGGCGACAACATCTGGATCTATGACGTTGAATTAGAACAGGTAAGCGTTCGTCCCCAGTCTTTTGACGAACAGCAAAGCCCACTCGCGGTATTGCTTGATCTCGGCGCACTCGACCAACAATTTAATAGCGAAGATCGTGGCGTCGCCGACGGGTCAAGTTGGATGCGACTCAAGCCGAAATCCAAAGATGCGGAATTTGCCCACGTCGATTTAGGTTTTCGCGAAGAAAAACTGCTACGCATGGTCATGGTCGACATTGTCGGCCAACGCACCGAAATCGTTTTCCAGAATTGGACACGTAACACCAAGTTAGCCCCCGCCACCTTCCAATTTAGTCCACCCGCTGGCGTGGATGTGGTTGGCGATGTGCGCCCCGGCGCGCGCGTGGCACCCATTGGGGGCTGAAAGTTCGGTACATTTGATTGGCGAAAGCAAATCCTCGACCCTGGTAAACCTGTTGCTTCCGGCGCTCAATCCTGATGCCTATGACCCAATCCGGGACGCCCAAGATCAGCTTTTCGAAGCCAAAGGTGAATTCGCCGTGGGCGCGGCTAGACCACCTTTCAGTAAAAGGCTTTGGAACACTAGCGGACCTTGAACTGGACTTAGCACCCATTAATGTTTTGGTTGGTGCAAACGCAGCAGGGAAATCAAATCTGATCAAACTGTTCCGTATGCTTAATAGAATGCTAATCAGGCCCGGCGAACTTCAGGGTTTCGTTGGCGACGAAGGTGGGGCCTCCCAAATATTGCACATTGGGCCTCGCCGAACCCGCGAGAGGAACCGCCAAAGGAGGCGGTCGTTCGTGGAGGCTCTAGCGCCATCAGCTGCGTCGCGAAATTGCAGCAGAAGGCCATAAGCCGAGTGTCTATTATTCTACAATGCTCGACCTATACAGCCTTCCTCGCGATACACCAGGTTTGTGCGTTACCTCGGATTTCTCGGGTACCAAGACGCAAAGAATTGCGACCCTGTACGAGGCGATGGCATCCGATATTGGCCATGCGCGATTTATGCCCTATATACAACTTCACGAGTTTGAGACTTTGTTACTAGTCGATCCAGAAACACTTGCCATTACTGTCAAAAAAACCCATCGCCAACGCCCAAGAGTTAGTCAAATCACTGGGAACCCTGTCACCTGAAGAAGTAAACGAGCGATCTGACGGCGCTCCTTCGCACAGAATAGAATGTGCCTTCCCTGGCTACGAGAAACGCAAGGCGAGTATTGGACCCAATGCCGCCAAGCATATAGGACTTCCAAAGTTACGTGCTGAATGCCCAAACTTTAACCACTGGCTAACGAGAATTGAGTGCCTTGCGCAGTAGATGTTCCCACCCTGAATTTGCTCGAACAAGTTCTACGCTGCGTTTTTTGAGTTACAAGCACACGCGCAGAATGCTCACGTCAGTTTCGCTGCCCTAGGTTTAAGTAGGGAATTTTATGAGAACGAGTTAAACTCCCACAATCCGCGGCTCAATTTCCAGCTGAACGCCAAATTGATTCGATACATCCGCTTGAATGTGCTGCGCGATCGCAAGCAGCTCACGACCGGTGGCCTTGCCGTAATTAACCAGTACCAAAGCGTGCTGTTGATGCACGCCCGCATCCAGCACGCGAGCGCCCTTCCAGCCGCAATATTCGATCAGCCAACCGGCGGCAAGCTTGCTCTTGCCTTGCGCCGCCGAATAAATCGGTAGCGTTGGATACGCGGCTTGCAGCACGCTTGCCAAATGCGTATCCACTAATGGATTTTTGAAGAAACTTCCGGCGTTTCCAATTTCAGCCGGATCGGGCAGTTTTCGACGCCGAATCGCGCAGATCGCATCAAACACTGCTTTCGGAGTCGGCACATTAATACCGCTCGCCGACAGCTGTTCGCGTACACCAGCATAATTGAGATGCAAATCCGCCTCAGTGTGCAGTGCAAACTCAACAGCGGTAATTAAATACCGATTGGGGTCATGCTTGAACAGACTGTCCCGATAACTAAACTCACAACTCGCCCGATCAATTCTACAAAACTGCTCACGCTGCCGATCATAGGCATCTACGGCCACCACAAAACGATCCAGCTCTACTCCATACGCACCGATATTCTGAATAGGCGCAGCACCCACGTGACCAGGAATGAGCGCCAGATTCTCCAATCCAAATGCTTCGTGAGCGATGGTCAGCGCAACAAAATCATGCCAATTTTCGCCTGCGGCAGCACTTACGTGAACGCGGCCATTGTGGTTGCCTAACCAGGTAACTCCACGTAATTGCGGCAAGACAACAACGGCTTCCAGGTCGTCGACGATCAGAAGATTACTACCACCGCCGAAAACTTCAACTCGCACATCTTCGCGTTGCGCCAACTCCAAAGCCGCCAGTAGTCCGTCAATAGACCGGGCATGTGCCAACCATCGCGCACGCGCGGCGACGCCGAACGTATTAAATGGGCGCAGATTTGCAGAATGAAGGAGATCAACTTGGATCATTTACTGCCGCGCTCCTTGCCATTCACGTAACGACTCTACGCACTCGCTGATCAACTGCGGCCCGCGATAAATCATGCCACTGTAAAACTGCACCAGGCTGGCGCCTGCGTCGAATTTGCTAGACGCGTCTGGCCCACTCAAAATGCCGCCCACGCCGATAATTGGACACTCTTTCCCCAAGCGCTGATGCATGCCGTGCAATACCGCGGTTGCTCTTGCCAACAGCGGCTTACCCGACAAACCACCAGTTTGCTCCGCCAAAGCATGTCCTGCGATCACCTCACGATCAATCGTGGTATTGGTGCAGATCAACCCATCAATTTTCGTTTTCAGCACCACCTCAGCAATGCCATCCATCTCGGTGGCAGTTAAATCGGGCGCAATCTTAAGCAACATCGGCTTGCGCTTGCCATGCACAGCGCCTAAGCGCTCCTGAGCCTCGCGCAGCGTACTAATGAAACGCGTCAAAACCGATTCTTCTTGCAAATCGCGTAAGCCTTGCGTATTTGGCGACGAGATATTGACCGTAATATAGGTCGCCAAAGAATACACTCGCTCCAAACAAATTAGATAGTCATCGACCGCCCGTTCGTTGGGCGTGTCTTTGTTTTTTCCAATATTAATCCCCAGCACGCCTTGAAAGCGACTGCACTCAATATTGCGTACCAAACGATCAACTCCGTGGTTATTGAATCCCAAACGGTTAATGACCGCTTGGCGATCCACAAGTCGATACATACGTGGTTTTGGGTTACCCTCCTGCGCAAGTGGTGTGATTGTGCCCACCTCAATAAAGCCAAAACCGAGTGCCGCCAATGCATCCATATATTCGGCGTTTTTATCTAGGCCGGCGGCCAGTCCTACCGGATTTGGAAAGTCAATACCAAATGCGGTCGTCGGCAATGGTTTGGGTCGGTCCGCTAATAGCGGATTCAGGCCACTGCGATAGGCCAGCTCAATCGCCTTAAGCCCAAGATGGTGCGCGCGCTCTGCATCCAGCGCAAACAAAAAAGCTCGTGTTAACGAATAGATCGACATCAGATACCGACTGGACTCAGTGGCTTGGCAAATACCCAGAACCATAAATCCTGGCGTTTGGGCAGTCCAAAGCGCTCATCGCCATACGGAAACGGTTGGCGCTCTCCGGTATTGCTGTAACCACGCCGTTGGTAAAACGCGATTAATTCCTGCCGCGTCCAAATGACGGTCATCCGCATACTGGTACAAGTCCATTGCGCGGCGATACGTTCACTCTCGAGTAAGATCGCGTCGCCAATGCCACCGCCTTGCATTCCGGGCCGTACGGCGAACATCCCAAAATAAGCTGCACTGCCTTGCCGCTCTATATTTGCGCAACCGAGCAATTCACCATGACGCTCAGCGAGCAGAATGATCGCGCCGTCTTTATCGATCGCTGCGCGCATCCCATCGCGGTCGATGCGTTGACCTTCTAGCAAATCTGCCTCGGTCGTCCAACCCACCCGGCTCGATTCGCCGCGGTAAGCCGATTCCACCAGTTCAACTAGGGATTCTATGTCGTCGTGGCCAGCGGGGCGAAATACGATGCTCATGGACTTTATAATAAAAAAGAAAAGGAATGTAATACGCGCATCAATCGCGCTTACCAAAACATCGCGAAAAAGCTTGCACTGACAAAACTAATAACACCTAGACAATGGTGGGATAGCTGCGCTGCACATAATCTTCAATCATGCCAACGAATTCTTTGCTGATGTGGTCACCGCGTAAGGTTGCCACTTTGTGGCCATCGATAAATACCGGTGCCGCGGGGCTTTCGCCGGTGCCAGGTAAACTAATACCGATATTGGCCTGTTTACTCTCGCCTGGACCGTTGACGATGCATCCCATCACCGCAAGCGTGAGGTTCTCCACGCCACGGTAACGTAAACGCCAATCGGGCATGCGTTCGCGCACATGATCCTGCACGGTTTTGGCTAGCTCCTGGAAAAACACGCTGGTCGTGCGCCCGCAACCTGGGCAGGCGGTGACCATCGGCGTAAAGGCGCGCAAGCCTAGGGTTTGCAGTAGTTCCTGCGCGACAATGACCTCGCCGGTGCGACTTTCGCCGGGCTCCGGGGTCAGCGAAATACGAATGGTGTCGCCAATGCCCTCCTGCAGCAGCACCGCCAACGCGGCAGTCGAGGCGACAATGCCTTTGCTGCCCATGCCGGCTTCGGTCAGTCCTAGGTGCAAGGGATAACTGCAGCGGCTCGCCAGATCGCGGTAGACCGCGATCAACTCCTGCACACCACTGACTTTGCAGGAAACGATGATTCGATCGGCGGGCAAGCCCAGTTCTTCCGCCTTGGCGGCGCTGAGCAATGCCGATTGAATGAGCGCCTCACGCGCAACTGCGGGCGCATCCAGGGGTGATTTGCTTAAGGCATTGCCATCCATCAAACGGGTCAGCAAACTTTGATCCAAGCTGCCCCAATTGGCGCCAATGCGCACCGGTTTTTGGTAGCGAATGGCCTGTTCAATGATCATGGCAAATTGGGTGTCGCGCTTTTGCCCAAAACCGACATTGCCAGGGTTGATTCGATACTTGGCCAGCGCTTGCGCGCAATCGGGAAAACGCGTCAGCAACAGGTGGCCGTTGTAATGAAAGTCGCCGATCAGCGGCGCGGCGACGGACATACGATCCAATTTCTCACGAATTTTCGGCACCGCCGCGGCCGCTTCTTCGCTATTGACGGTAATGCGCACCAACTCAGAGCCGGCGCGCCAAAGTTGCGCGACCTGTTTGGTCGTCGCTTCGATATCGGCCGTATCGGTGTTGGTCATCGACTGCACCACAACGGGTGAGGTCGCCCCGACCAAGGTGCTACCGATGCGTACGCCGACCGAGTTCCGCCTCGCCATGGCGCCGTATTTAATCAAACATGCCCCTGACATTTATCATCCAACACAGCGTAGATACTTGGATTCTACTGCGCGGGCGCAGTAATGAAGTCAATGCGCGCTGGTAAAAGTCAATCACCACGCATTTGCCCCGATTCACGCAGGCTTGCCAGCGGCAAGCCAGTCACGAGCACAAAAAAGCCGCCCTTAAGGCGGCTTTTGCTGCAACTGATCGCAAAAACAACTTAGCGCTGACGCGCCTTGAAACGCGGGTTGCTCTTGCAAATCACAAACACTTTGCCACGGCGGCGAACCACCTTGCAGTCACGATGGCGCGACTTGGCCGACTTCAGCGAGTTAAGAACTTTCATAGCGCACCGTCCCTGATGACTTGTAACGTTAGCCCGCGATTTTAGCGGTATGCCAGCTGTCGGCGCAAGCTGCTATGAGGCGTAACCACGTTTAGCCCACTTCAGCCACAAATGTCTTGACGCGGTTGCGACCATCGTTTTTCGCGCGATACATGGCTTCATCCGCCTGCATCAGCAATTTATGCAACTCGTAACCTGCCGAGCGCGTATCGGCAATGCCAAAACTTGCACTAATGTCGAAGTGATAGCCCGATTCACTGCTGTCGATGTTGGCGCTGGCCAAGCGACAGCGCTCTGCGAGTGCTTGCGCGGCCACTGCCGTGGTTGCTGGTAGCAAGATGGCGAACTCCTCCCCCCCCAAACGACCGATGCGGGCCAAGCCGGCGCAGGTCGCGCGCTCCACTTCGGCAAATTTACGCAGCACCCAATCGCCTACAGCGTGGCCATAACGATCGTTGATCTGCTTAAAACGGTCCAAATCGATCATGATCAGCGCTGCATCCGCGCCGTCCTTTTGGCATTTGGCCAGCGTTTGCGCCGCTTCATGAACAAAATGGTGACGATTGCTGAGGCCGGTGAGCGTGTCCGTTTCGGCCAGCTCGCGGAAGGCCACCTGCAAGCGTTTGACTTTGTAGCCCCAAAAAGCAATTGAAGCGGCCAATAGTGCCAACAGCGCAGCCAGTAGCCCAACCGCCTGCGTGGTGCGCCAACTCACTTGTTGTTCCAGTTGCAGGACCGCATTGCGCTGGTTCAACAATTCGATCGTTTGGTTCTTTTGCAGGGTCTCGTGGCGCGCCATCTGATAGGCTAACTCACGTGCTTTGACGTCATCCAGATAAGCCCTGTCAGCCTGCGCATAGTTGCGATAGTGACGTAGCGCAGCGGCACTG
>Ga0163149_10007300_pt1 | contig 11174 bp, 5 predicted proteins | sample OliLakLV19MP5G1_FD_148604 | JGI IMG/M metagenome (GOLD analysis project Ga0163149, IMG submission 148604) | Freshwater microbial mat bacterial communities from Lake Vanda, McMurdo Dry Valleys, Antarctica - Oligotrophic Lake LV.19.MP5.G1 | ecosystem: Environmental > Aquatic > Freshwater > Lake >...
TCCTGCGTCTGCCTTTTCTTGGGTCTTGCCCGTTCCCAAAACGCCCGACAATGTCTCGGTGGGTTCCGATATTTTGTTTACATCGCTCTTTTCCGAGACGCTGCCCCAATTTGTCTTGAACATTGCTCAAAATGAATCCACTACTTGTACTGAAGATGATTTCGGACCGCTCGCGTGTCCGATGATGATGGCCGACGCTGAGAGTGCTGGAGGAGGAGGAGCTGTGGTATTGGAAACGGGCAGTGTGGGTCCTTACGATTATGTTGTTTTGGAACCTGCGGAAAACAATCCCGATTCCGTCTTTGAATGGCTTTCCACCAATGGCTATGATCAACCGGAAGGTGCGGATGCCTTGTTGAATTATTATGCTCTGTTGGGACAAAAGTTTGTCGCTCTCAAATTAACCAAGGATACGGAATCGGGAGACATTCAACCCCTCATTTTGGAATACAACATGGAAGGTGCCGACGAGAACACTCCCATTGCTTGTGTGCCCATTAAACTAACGGCCATTGCCGCCAACGACAACATGCCCGTACAAGTCTATGTCTTTGCTGACGCACGAGCAGTGCCCTTGAATTATTTGGATGTCGAATTGGATGATGCTCAAGTCGATTGGGTCGGATGTTTGAACAATCCTGGTTGTTACGATGACAATTACCGTGCTCGCATTACAGAGGCCATGCTACCATTGGACAATCATGGGTTTGTGACCGAATATGCTGGAGCATCCAATGTCATGAAAGATAAGGTGGCATTGGTGGATATCAACATGGACAATCTCAAGGCCAGTGCCACTTGGATTGACTTTTTCAACCAACTCGCTAATGCAGGCGTTCCCGCCATTCCATTGGTGACTTCGATTGTGGATAAATACGTTCCCAATACCTATGATGAAGGACTCTTTTGTTCCGATTTGTACATTCCCGACCAAATCTTTAATATGGCCAATTGTGCCGAATTATATGTTCCACAAAGTGACTGGACTTTTGATGCCACGGGCATGGCGGATGAACTGGACGAAAAAGTCTTTGGACCGGCCCGGGATTCTCAAGCCTTTGTCGATTCCTTTTCGTACATGACTCGCATGTACGGTGTTTTGTCTCCGGCCAATATGGACAAGGATCCTTTCTTTACCTTGAATTCCAATGCCCCCGATGTGAGCAATATCCATACAGCAACGGCTGTGCCAGTGTGTGTGACGGGAGAAGGTCCCGTCGCCTTGGAGATTCGTGTGGATGGCAGTGAGCCATTCACGGTGGCAGCAGAACCCTTCTGCAATACTTGGAGGCCTACCGGGGATGATACGACCGTTATTGCGGCTCCCATATCACCAGTCATTGCACTCACGTCGTGGGGCTATGCCAACCAGGAAGCAACTGTGATTAGTCGTTCCTTATCTGGTGGCTTTGCAGAGGATGAAGTGAAGGAAGCTGTGGCGCAGGCCGATACATTGGTTGTAAATCAGACCGTTCCGGTCTATGCCACGTCCGACAGCAGTAGTGGCAGCAGTACTAATACTGATGTAAGTGGCAGTGAGCCCGGCAGTACTACTGATACAGGAGGCAGTGACAGCAGTAATACCGATACAGGTAGTAGCGAAGGCTCATCATCGTCTGCTTTGTCTCCGCTTCAGTGGTGTTGGGGATTCAGCATTGTGCTTTTCATGCCTGCTCTGATGTATTGGATGGATGTAGGTGTTCATGGATAGTGAAGTAGGAGCTAGGTATAGTACATGATGCAATTGTCGCCGCCATGCCAGCAAATAATGCGTTTAATAGCTTTGAAGCAACCACAATGGTATTCATTTCTTGACGCCTTGCACCCAACAGTAGACTATAGCAGCTCCGTCTTATTTTACTGTCCTCAAGTTCCCAGACGTGCTATAGCTATTAATCTTTCTCCTATCATTAGTCCACAAATGTACTAAATCAGCCCCAAAAAAATTGTTCACGGATTTTATCTAAGTCCACCCTGGCAGAGTATTGATCTGTTCCGAACCCAACAAGCCAGACGCACACTATCCTTGATTTCCAGTGTTCTTTTGTCTGCATGATTGTTTTCTCGTCGGAGAAAAAATTTGACGTTCTGTTGGCATCAATTTTGTGATGGGCCCGCCTAATTTTGTTAGCAAAAGATCGATCCACAATTTAAATTAGCTGATCAGCGATTTTCGCAAAGCTATTTTCCCAAAGTTACTACTACCTGGTAGCAGAGAAAGCTTCCCACTAACTAGAACTGCAACAACAAGACAGCTTGGTTATCCGCAATTACAGCTCGATACCAATAAGAGGACCAGCTATAGGAGAGAGGACAGTTTCTCTGAAGATGGGGCGGGCAATGAATCTAAATTACAGAATGTCGATGCAATCGATGCTGCTCCCAGTTCTATTGATGATCTCGCACGTGGAGGCTACTATCATGTCAGCAAAAATTGAAGCTGAGTCTGTTAATTCCGTTCACAGGGAGCCACGCAAATTTTATTACCACTCAAAGAAGCAAAGGACTCCACAGGAACAAGAACTATTCAACGAATACGAAGAACAACGGGGAGAACGAATGCACATCTTGGAAGAGGAAATAGCGCGGAAAAAGACACACAAGCGACGGAAGCAAAAGCACCAACATAAACAGCTGCAGGATAAGGGAGAAATACAAAGGCAATTGGAGAACCAGACTGCCAGGAGAGATTCCCGTGGCTGTTCTCTTTGCTACGATGGAAGTTCCATCCCAGACCCCTTTATCGAAAGTGCTTCGTTCCCCGGCTGGACCTGCGGCAATCTCGATGAATACACGCAAACGGCCCTGGGGGGACCAGGCGAGTTGGAATGCCTGGAATATCAAACCGTTGGAAAGACAGAGTGTGGGTGCCCCACGTCCCCACTGGACCGCGATTACTGTCCTCTTTGCGACTCAGGCGGTCAACAGCTCATTCCAGATTCATACCTTGAGTTGCCCATCCCCGCTACAGATACACAGCCAGTTCAAGGGCTGACCTGTCGAGATCTTGTTTTTATGAAGCAAGATTTTCCACCCATCCCCTGCAGCGCCTTGTACATGTATAAACGGTATTGTGGCTGCCCCATGTCCGTTCCAACCATCCCTCCTCCTGCTGCCGCTCCTTCTCATTCTCCTACTGAAGGAAGTTTGATAAAACAAGGCTTTAACCCTGCGTTGGAGGAGCCAGACGAGGACGGTGAGAATCAAGGGGTAAGTGGCCAAGATAACAACAGCAACAATAATGGCCAGCCAGCTATTACGGATTCTGATATTTCTGTTTGTCGACTTTGCCCTCCACAGAACCCCAACACGGGGGACGATGGAGATGTTGCGCCTACTGGTGGTAGTGGTTTTACTTGTCAGCTGTGCCCTGATAAGAACCCACCGCAATTCGGGGATAGGACTTTGCCTTACTTGACCAGCGCTCCAGGACCTCAAAGCAATACGCTACCCTATAATATCCAAGATCCCAATGCAATCACCACTTGCGGAGTGTTGGCTGATGAAGCGGAATCGGGAGCCATGGATGATGCCGAAGTCTGCTACTCCTATGTCTTCCCGCCAGTCCCTGTAGATGTTCCAGCGTATTGTGGCTGTTCAGGAACACAGCCATATGATTTGTGCTCTTTATGTCCAGCAGGGCAAGCCCTGGTCAATCCTGGTCTTGTGGTTCCAAGCACGGGTGGTATGACCTGCTCCATGCTACAAGACTACTTGGGTTTTATCACGAATGAGGATGCATGCGTTGCGATTGCTGAGTCTGCTTCTGAGTTGTGTTGTACGCCGCTACCTGACTGTCCGCTCTGTGGCAACCCATCCTTTACCAATTATAATCAGAATAAGCTCTACCCTCCTTTTGGGCTGACGTGTAGCCAATTGAATTTGGCATTGTCGCCGGCAATCGACATTGATATTACATGCCCCGAGATTCAACAACGTTTTGGCTTTTATTGCGGGTGCCCCAATGCCATTCGTTCTGGCTGCAGCATTTGCGCCGGCAATGAAGATCCACCTGATCCATCCTTGCCCATTCCAGCTTTGGGACCAGGCATTACTTGTGGTGAAGTCAATGAATATGCCTCCTTGCGACCAATGGACAGTTGCATGGACGACGTGGCTTCCTGGACGGTGGATGTGAGAGCCTTCTGTAACTGTCCAGGTTTTGCGGCACGGAAAACTTGTAGCGTGCAGTGTCGAAGTGGTTTGGCGCTCAATCGAGATGCCTCGGTACCCGATATAATGGGCATATCCGCGGACGGAAGTGACACGGTCACCTGTGGTGAATTGGCCGATTTTGCTGAATTTGTCGATGGATCGAGCTTGTGTGCTGCCATTCAAAACTCGATTTATAGCGGCTGTTGTGGTAGTGGAGCAGGTTCTTCTTCGGCAGTGAAAGCACAGGAAGCAGACGATGAGAGCACAGCTGACGATGCCAACAATCGACTCTTTGAGCACGATGATCCTTATCCGCCCGTTTTGGAAGACAGTGTAGCGCTCGACTCGGTGGTTCCAGAGAATGTGTATCATCGTGAGTTCATCAAGTCCCCCTATACTGGAAAGTACCACCATGCGTCGTCATCACCCACCGCTTTTGCAGGATGGAATAATTGTGCTCCATGGGGATCTGGGCCAATGTTGGCTGCTATGCTGGTATCCTTTATTGGATTAATACGAAACGCATAATCAAGTCGCCAACATGGGCGAGGGGGGATTCACTGTACAAGATAGAGCCAATAATTGTAAAATAGAAAGTGCGCGTATTCATCTGCGTAAGAAATAGGATATTTTCAAAAACGTTTTCTTCTAATATTTACTTCTACATCATCCACTTCCAAAACCATCGTGCTTGTCGTTGTGCAGAAGCACAAAGACAAAATCTTGTTGCTTGGCACTTCACCGAACTGTGCACCGCCCACTATTTACATATTTTTATATAGTCCCTTTAAAATTGGGCGAGACCTTGGGTGGTGCTTGCATTCCATGCAACCGATCTTCTGGCGATGCCGGCGTCTTGGTGCTAAAGGAGCACACAAAGACGGAGCGATATCCCGATTCGACCGGCATGCCCGCATGCGTAACATCCCCTCCAAAAATCAAGGCCGATCCCGCTTCTGGTTTGAGAATCAAATCCGGTTCATTGGTGGGATTTTCCGAACAGTCTCGATTGCCTTTCCAGAATCCAGTACCGCCCCCTTCAAAATCTTCGCTGGGTGTCGTGAGTGGAATCAATACCGTGAGAGCCAAATGATCCTTGTGGGCTCCAAAATATCCTCCACTTTCATAGACATTAATGGCGGGCTCTCCTTCACTCCATTCCAACTCACTCATCATGTATAAGTCCCGTAATCCATCACACATGTCGGCTAAATGTTGCGACGGCGGAACAGATGGCTGTTCCAATTGCGCATTCAAGGGTTGGACGGCCACCCAATCTTCCATTCCCGTTGGAGGAACAAAAAGCGCTTTGAAAATGGAAGGAATGCCTTCGTCCAATTCGTCCAATACACGCAACAAGATTTCATCGCACAACAAGACCACATTGTTGGATGATGACGAGGATTCGCCAATACCAAAGGCAGTTGGATCCGAGACACTAAATCGACTTCGACCCCGAGCCGCCGTGGGTATATCTCGGGCTTGACGCGCTGCAATAGCAGATTGAAAAAGACTTTCGGCTTCATCTGGGTCGGCCATGTCAAAAAGACATACGACTGCTTGACCCTGTCCAATGGCTTGTCCTAAAGTTTGTTCTCCACGACGAACCGCCGATTCAGCAGTCTCATCGAGCCAATAAACTTTGTGATACTTGGAATCTAATTCATTTTTCATGAGAGTGTTGCCATTGTCGTCGACTGTGCTATCATCTGCAGAGTTCAACAAGCGGGTCCCAAAGCACCTGTTGCAAGTGCCATCGGCAGCACGGTGCAGTGTTGTGGTGGCACGGTGGCCGTGACGACGGTGTAGAGGAGTAAAGCCATGGCAACACAACAAACACGCTGCTGCTACTACTAGTTGTAGAGCCAGCGTGATAAGTACTGGATCTCCTCCTTTCTGTCGCCGTCTCATCTCGTAAGGTTCTGTAGTATAGACAAGTAATTGTCGCAGTAATGATTCAATTTACCTGGATGCTGAAGAAGGTTTCTGTTGTCTCCACAACCAGCGCTTGGAATGAATGCAATGAAAAGTTTCATGGTGTTTTGCACCGCATTTGTTACGGCAGCATTACGCCAGCTGCCGAAAATACCCACCAAGCGGACCCATGGACAGACCTGGTTTTCCACAGCTTTTTCCATTGCTGCTTCACAGCAAATGTTTTTTTCCTTTGTAAACTTTCTCAAATGCCTCAATGTGATTTTAGCCACTACTCAAGCTTGCTGAAGTGTGGGGCTGCTTGCCTTGCAGCTACAGTAGCTGGCTTGCAGACCTCCTGCCGTGAACACCCACATTTCAAGGGACAAAAGGAAACCGAAAGATTGGAAAGGTGTGCGTGCGCAGACTGACTTGTGATTGTTGTGTTGCAATCATTGAATCTGACAACCACAGCAAAGGTTATGCCCACAATGTGATGGAACAACATGCAACATTGCTGACAAATTGCTGGCCAGTGTTGGTGCCCTGCCCTTTGCTGACAGACATCATCCAACCGCAATTGAGTCCTGGCAAGCCAATCCAAAAAGGATTGTGTGCTCAATGTGACACCAGCAGCAGCCATGCAAAGGTATGAGAAGCATCAAGCTACTCATGTGGACCTGCAAACTGTTTTTTTTGTCACATCCAAACTCCTCATGTGGATGGCTGCTGACAGAGCGTCCTGGCCCACAACAATGTCGCCAAACCTTGTCCTTTCTGCTTGACACCGCTGAAGCCCACCCTGTTGGGCTCAATCTTAGTCCCCAATCGACTGGGACCAAGATGTCCAATCATCAGCTGAAGATGACATAATCAAAATTGAACAGTTTTGCTCTTCTGAGGGGTCTCAACTTCCCATGATGAGCAACACCCCACAACAGCCACACAAACTTTCACATGCAAATCAAAATGACTCCCAACACAGACAGATCCTCACATCGAAATGCTGCACGATGGAGAACCCATGCCGACCAGGCATGGACCATTGTGGCACCTGCTGCTCATCCACTTGCTTCACTTTCAGAAGCAAAGCCTTTGTCATTGCTGTCAAAACCCAACAACAAATTCAAATCAACACATTCCTCACCATGGCTGCACATCAAGCTCCAAACTGGGTTGTTCCTGCTGACAGAAACCATGCCAAACACCTTCTAGGCAACCTTCATGGCGCCAAGACTAGAGCTCAGGAGATGAACATTCCCTGCAAAGAAAATCACCACCATCCTGATCACGAAACATGTCATTTGGTCAAAACTGAACAAAGGAGTTGCTTCTGATCTGATTGCCCACAAGTGTCCACCATTGATTGAGCCTGCAACAGGCCCAACTGCAGGGCCTACGATCGTTCCAACTGAGCACCCTGCTGCAGCACCAACCAGTCAGTGTCCACACTTTAGTCCCCACTTCTTGCCCCATTTGTGGGAACAGAATGTTGTGATAGAAATTGTGAATCGAGTGGCAAGCCTAGCGAATGGTGGAGGTGGAGGTTGCTCCTTCTGTGAAGACGGAACGGAATCAATGCCGCGTTGGAGCTTGCGTAACAAATGCCCCCCTTCTGGGAGCGCATGTGTAGATGCTGGTTGCCAACCCTCCAGAAATGAATGTGCACACACGCTAGCAAGCCATCGCCGTTGTTGGAGATATCTTTGTGCGACGTGGTTGGCAGCCTCTTGTATCCAGCTTAACCGCGTCTTTCTGCAGCCTCGGAAAAATTGCCCTTTGAAACGCTTTCAGAAATGCTTCCCCGGCTTCGTGTACGAAAGGGCGGCTAACTTACTAGCTAGTAGAAGGAGATCATGATGCAACTATCAAAACCCAATTTGTAGCAAAGCTTCAAAGTCGGAGGGGCGCAATCGGTGGCGGCTGTGAACGTTGGTGGTTTGGCGGGCACCACTTTTCCGGCACACGGACAGATTCAACCTAGACTGCGAACTACATGGAGTACATATACCTTTTTAAACTTATTTTTCTCCAATTGATCACGTGATAGAAACTAGACTTCTGTTGTGTTGCGGGATACGGTCCAGGATACAATGCCTTTTAAGTTCTAGCTAGACCTCGTACCCAGCCAGCCAGAGCCCAATCCCTGCTGACGAGTCATGGTGTTAGAGTACCTATAGAAAGTATGAAAGAACAGTTGCAGAGAGATTCACCACATTCAAGCGACCTGTCACAATCAACTTCAAGTGTTCCTTCAAAGGAGGTTTTGCTTTTGTTGACAAAACTAGAGCACCAGTGTGGGCAGAGCTCACGAGGTATTTCTCCAGACAAACGGTTCCCCAAAAGTGATATGTTCGCCGTAAGCAGCCCGAGTTCGCTAGGAATAAGACCCGAAAGAGAGTTGAAAGACAAATCGAGTAGCTTCATATCAGACAAAACTCCAAGGTGGGATGGAATTGTAGAAGTCAGGATATTTGATGAGAGGTCAAGATACTCCAGAGAAGTGCACTCGATCCATTCGCATACCACAGGATCGCCGCCAGTGATGAGACCAATTTCACTCGGTATAGACCCCGTGAGGGTGTTATTGTTCAAGTCAAACTCTTTGAGCTCCACCAAACGCCCAATCTCGGTTGGAAGAGTAGAGAGGAGGAAATTGTTTTGCATCCACAGTCGCTGAAGCAGAGTAAGTTGTGATATCTCGCTAGGAAATTCGTTCTGAATCGAATTGTTGTAAAGATAGAGAGTCTCCAATGATGTCATAAGGCCGATTTCGGTAGGGATGTTGGCAATAGAAGAAGCCATAACAGCAAAATAATAAAGTGACGAAAGTAAACCGATTTCGCTTGGTAAGTAGGATATATGGTTGTAATAGAGTTGCGTCTTCCGGAGAGCACTCATAAGACCAATTTCTGTCGGGATTCCCGTAATAGAATTGTTGTACATATTGAGCAATTCTAATTTCGAGAGCATACCCAGTTCACTCGGAAAGCTTGTCACATTGTTGTCGTGAATATACAAAAGTTGGAGGCCTGTGAGAAGACCAATTTCCTTTGGAACTTGACCGTTCAATAGATTTCTTTCCAGATGAAGCTTTTCAAGCGATTTCAGCAGGCCAATGGTACTAGGCAAAGATCCCGAGAGTCGGTTGTTGGCATAGGATAATACTTTGAGATTCGACAACTCTGCCAATTGGGGTGGAAATAGACTGGCAATGTTCGTTTCCAATGCACTATGTTTAACTATCAGAACTTCAAGCAACGAAAGGAGCGAAATTTCGGGTGGCATGGTAGCCCCTTGTATGCCGCCCAACAGAGACAGCGCTAACAACTGAAAGTGCCCATCATCATTGCACAAATTCACCTCGTTGGTATCTTTATTCCCAACAAACTGCCCATAAAACTCACTGACAATATCGATATCTTCCTGGGAAAACCAGTAACACTCGTCTGGATTTTTCAGCCAACTTCGTTTCACCTCACTGGGCCATTGGTCGCCACCAAATGAGTGATAGAAAGTAGCTAGTGCAAAGAGCTGCTTCTTTCTCCAATTCGTGGCATTAGCATGAAACTCTGACACCCATTGGTAGGCCGCATATTGAGGTGAGGCAGACCTATCAATCGCTTCATGACTATATTCTGGTAGATTTTCGATTAGGAAGGTAGGAGTTTGGGTCGGAGAAGATGTTGGGGATGTGGTTGGGGTGGCGGAGGGTCTTGAAGGACCCATTAGTAAGTCTTGGTTCTCCTGTTTCCCAAAGCCAAAAAATGCTATGACCAATGCAGCTGCTACCACAATAGCTGTAACAATAATAGCACAGCCACAGGTTCGACAAAATAATATTTTCCTTCTTCGCTCGTTTTGTTGAGCAAGCAAAGAAGGATACACGGGTACCGGGTTTTGTTGTGATTCTATAACTATGTGTGCTTCTACTAAATTTTGATTGTCAACGTTAGGAGAAATGCCGGAATCGTGGGGCTGGGCAAAATTGCAACTGCCGCCAGATGGCTCAATTTCCCGTGAGACCGGACCTGTCCCAGCTAACAAGTATCGAAGATTGGAACCACGGCGAGAGAATGCCTGCCCCGGCGCCGCGGCAAACGCTCCTGGCTCTTGTTGTTGATCATTGCTATAATGTTGCGTAGTAGAGGGGCTTCTACTGGGCTGAACTTGTTGCAGCTGTTCATGGCTTGCTCTTTCCCCCAGTGTCCTTTGTGTTGGTGATTGATGACTCTGCCTCTTCGGCAAAAAATGAAGAAGCTTCTTCTTTTTTACATGCATTGGCGCCCCTGGTTCTCGATCATGGTGCGACGGCGCACTAGCAGCGGTGTGAACCGTATGCTCCTGCAGCTGTTCATGGTTATTTGTGCTGCCAGTTTCTGCTTCCTGTACCCTTTGAGCCGGCTCTGGTAGTTGCCTGTTCAAAGGCAAAAAATGAAGTTTCGACTTGGCTGTTGACTCACTCATCATTTATTATACATAATAATTTAGATATCCTTCTACCAATCTTGAATGCCCACAAGAGGAGCTATATCACTGTATGCTAGCTCGTTTGTCTGGTAGCAAAAAGTTTTAAATCTTACCTCTTCTTCACCATGCAGTGCGTGCATTTTTGTACTGTAACTAGTAGTCTAGCTTCAGTTGAATAGTACGTGCAGTTACACTACAGTTGAGTACTACTTCGAAGTACTTAGTAAGTCGACAAGCACGAACTTCTTTGCACCATCGCGGAGGTTTGAAGGTGAAAAAAGAGAACACAGTGATTGTACTACTGTGTTCAGTAACAGCCACGTGCGCATTTTCAGTGCGTACATTTTTGTACTGAAGGAATACAGTAAAGTACGTACAGCTGACACGCACGAACTGTCTTTGCAAGAGATCCGAATGAGGGGTGCAATGCCCCAAAGGGGTCTGTTACGACAGTGACCTAACGTTGGTGCAGACAGTAGTACATTTTTAGGCAGTCAGGAACCGTTAACATTTTTTGTGGTGGTTCACTCTTCGCGTTTCAGTTCCGCGAAAAATTAATCCGTGAAGTTTTGGTGTGGGCTCCGCCAAAGTCGTGCTGATATCTTATATATCGTAATGCAACCTCTGCCGTAGAA
>Ga0163149_10007304_pt1 | contig 11171 bp, 22 predicted proteins | sample OliLakLV19MP5G1_FD_148604 | JGI IMG/M metagenome (GOLD analysis project Ga0163149, IMG submission 148604) | Freshwater microbial mat bacterial communities from Lake Vanda, McMurdo Dry Valleys, Antarctica - Oligotrophic Lake LV.19.MP5.G1 | ecosystem: Environmental > Aquatic > Freshwater > Lake >...
AAGGAACAAAGCGAAGGTTATAAAACCTTAGACTTTGAACTTTGAACTTTAAACTAAAAGATGGCTCGTTCGATAAAAAAAGGTCCGTTCATAGATCATAACCTTGATAAAAAGGTTACCGCTATGAATTCTGGTGGTGCAAAAAAAGCAGTTGTTAAAACTTGGGCAAGAAGATCAACAATTTCTCCTGATTTTATAGGACACACTTTTGCAGTTCACAACGGAAATAAATTTATTCCTGTATATGTTACTGAGAATATGGTTGGACATAAATTAGGTGAATTTGCTCCTACACGTTCGTTTAGAGGTCACTCAGGTAATAACAAAGCAGCTGAAATGCCACAGTCAAAGGCACCAGCCAAGTAGTAGTTAATTCGATTTAATACAATATAGAAATGGGTGCAAGAAAAAAAAAGAGAGCCGATGCCATAAAAGAGGCGAACAGAACAAAGTATTTTGCTCAGTTGAAAAACTGTCCAACTTCTCCTCGTAAAATGAGGCTTGTTGCTGATCTTATCAGAGGAAAAGATGTTTATGCTGCATTGAATATTTTAAAGTTTAATGCAAAAGAATCATCTGGAAGATTGGAAAAGCTGTTGGCATCAGCTATTGCAAATTTTGAAGCTAAAACTGGATTAAGATCGGAAGACAGTGAGTTATTTGTAAAAGAAATTTTTGTTGATAGTGCTTTGCAGCTTAAAAGATTGAGGACTGCACCTCAGGGAAGAGCATACAGAGTTAGAAAACGTTCTAATCACGTAACGATAATTGTAGATTCTAAAAATGGAAATATAGTGCCTGTTGCAAAAGAAGAAACAGCTGAAGAAGTAGTAGATGCAACTGAAACAACAGATCAGGAACAACAATAAAATATTATAACAAAATAAATGGGACAAAAAGCAAATCCGATTGGCAGTAGGTTAGGTATCATCAAAGGATGGGATTCTAACTGGTACGGTGGTAAAAAATACGCTGATAAGTTGGTGGAAGATGAAAAGATCAGAAACTACTTAAAAGCTCGTTTGGCAAAAGGTGGTATCTCTAAGATCATCATCGAGAGAACAATGAAACTTATCACGGTTACTATTAATACTGCTCGTCCCGGAATTATTATTGGTAAAGGTGGAAAAGAGGTTGATAAAATTAAAGAAGAGTTAAAAAAAGTAACAAAGAAAGATGTTCAGATAAATATTTTCGAAATAAAACGCCCGGAGCTTGATGCAAGATTAGTTGCTGATAGCGTTGCACGTCAGATTGAAGGAAGGATATCTTTCAGAAGAGCGATTAAAATGTCAATTGCTTCTACAATGAGAATGGGTGCAGAAGGTATTAAAATAAAAGCATCTGGTCGTTTAGCCGGTGCGGAAATGGCAAGGACAGAAGGTTACAAAGAAGGAAGAACACCACTCCATACATTAAGAGCTGATATTGATTACGGAGTAGCAGAAGCTCATACAACCTATGGAAGGATTGGAATAAAAGTTTGGATTTGTAAAGGTGAGATATATGGTAAAAGAGATCTTTCTCCAAATATCGGAATGAACAATGCTAAAGAGAAAAAACAATCTCCTAAGTTCAGAGGTCCGAACCCTGGTGGTAGCGGAGGAAATAAAAGGAAAAAGGAAGGTAATTAAAATATATTAAAGAAATAATAAGATGTTACAGCCGAAGAGAACCAAGTTCAGGAAAATGCACAAAATGAAAATGAAAGGTGATGCCAAAAGAGGCTATGATCTTGCATTTGGATCATTTGGCATTAAAGCCCTTCAAGGTGCATGGATTACTGCTCGTCAAATTGAAGCAGCCCGTGTTGCTGTTACCCGTTTCATGAAACGTGAAGGTCAGATCTGGATAAATATTTTCCCTGATAAACCTATTACCAAAAAACCTGCAGAGGTTCGTATGGGTAAAGGTAAAGGTAGCCCTGAGTTATGGGTTGCGGTTGTTAAACCGGGAAGAATAATTTTTGAAGCTGATGGTGTTCCAATGGCTGTTGCTAAAGAAGCATTACGTTTAGCGGCGCAAAAATTACCGATAACAACTAAATTCATTGTAAGAAGAGATTACTCGGAAGATAAAGCATAAAAAAAATATGTCGTAAGATGAAATAGCAATATTCCATTTGACAAACAGAAAAGAGATACAAATGAAACAAGAAGAAATAAAACAATTATCCAACGGCGATCTTGCTAGCAAGATCAAAGAAGAAAAAGATTCTTTGGGTAAACTAAAACTGAATCATACGGTTTCTCCTATTGAGAATCCAATGAAGATCACAGCTAACAGAAAATTGGTTGCAAGGTTAATGACCGAGTTGAGAAGCAGAGAATTGGATAAAAAAGACAGTAAATAATAATAGCCGAAATGGAAACAAGAAAGCTTAGAAAAGAAAAAGTTGGTGTTGTAACCAGCGATAAAATGCAAAAATCAATTGTTGTTGCAGTTGAACGTAAAGTGAAACACCCGAAATACGGTAAGTTCATTAATAGAACAACAAAATTTACCGCGCATGATGAAGAGAACACATGCAAAATTGGCGACACCGTTAGAATAATGGAAATAAAGCCAATGAGCAAAAGCAAAAAGTGGAGATTGGTTGAAGTATTGGAAAGAGCTAAATAAGAATTTTTAAATAAGAAAAAATGATACAGCAGGAGTCAAGATTATCAGTGGCTGATAACAGTGGAGCAAAAGAAGTTCTTTGTATCCGTGTGCTCGGTGGTACAGGAAGAAGATATGCATCTGTTGGAGATAAAATTGTTGTTACCGTAAAGCATGCATTGCCATCTGGTGGTATTAAAAAAGGAACAGTTTCAAAAGCCGTTATTGTTCGTACCAGAAAAGAAATTAGAAGACCGGACGGATCTTATATCCGTTTTGATGATAATGCTGTTGTATTGCTTAACGCATCTGATGAGTTAAGGGGTACACGCATATTCGGGCCGGTTGCTCGTGAACTTAGAGAGAAACAGTACATGAAAATTGTTTCCCTTGCACCGGAAGTATTGTAGAACTGATTAAAAAAGAAATAAAATGGTTACAAAAATTCACATAAAAAAAGGCGACACTGTAAGGGTAATTGCTGGTGATGAAAAAGGTCAGGAAGGTAAAGTGCTTTCTGTTGACAAAATAAAATACAGAGCCTTGATTGAAGGGGTTAATATGTTTTCAAAACATACTAAACCTAATGCGAAAAGCCCTCAAGGTGGTATAGTAAAAAAAGAAGGTTCAATCCATATTTCTAACCTTAAACTAATTGATGCTGCTGGTAATGCAACAAGAGTTGGTAGAAAAAGAGATGAAAAAAATAAAATAGTTCGTTTTTCAAAAAAGTCAGGGGAGGTAATTAAATAATGGCAACAACTGCTTACAAACCAAGATTAAAAGATAAGTATAAAGCACAGGTGGTACCTGCTTTGCAAAAACAATTTAACTATTCGAGCCCAATGCAGGTTCCGAAACTGGAAAAGATTTGTCTTAACCAGGGAGTAGGCGATGCTGTGGCAGATAAAAAATTGATCGAGTCATCGGTAAAAGAAATGTCGATGATAACAGGACAAAAAGCTATTGCAACTTATTCTAAAAAGGATATTTCGAATTTCAAATTGAGAAAAGGTGTTCCAATTGGTGTACGTGTTACATTAAGAGGTGACAAGATGTTTGAATTTCTTGATCGTTTAGTATCAGTGGCTTTGCCAAGGATCAGAGATTTCAAAGGTATCAATGAAAAAGGATTTGATGGAAAAGGAAATTATACTTTAGGTGTAACAGAGCAAATTATTTTCCCTGAAATCGATATCGATAAAGTAAATAAAATCATGGGTATGGATATAACTTTTGTTACATCTTCTAAGGATGATAAAGAAGCGTTGGCTTTGTTATCAGAATTCGGATTACCATTTAAAAATCAAAAGGCAAAAATTTAATAAATAAAGGATGGCTAAAGAATCAATGAAAGCAAGACAAGTGAAGCGTGAAAAGCTTGTCGAAAAATATGCTGATAAAAGAGCAGCGTTAAAAGCAGCTGGTGATTATATTGGTTTAAGTAAATTACCAAGAAACTCATCTAAAGTTAGGTTGCGTAACAGATGCAAGTTAACCGGCCGTCCTCGCGGATACTCACGTCAGTTTGGAATATCAAGAAATACATTCAGGGAAATGGCATTGTTTGGCAAGATCCCCGGAGTAACTAAGTCAAGCTGGTAAGAAAAAGAATAATAGAAATTAATTAGACAATAATAAAATGACCGATAGTATATCAGATTATTTAACTCGAATTAGAAATGCAGTGAAGGTTAATCACCGCGTGGTAGATATTCCTGCTTCTAATCTAAAAAAGGAAATGACAAAAATTCTTTTTGACAAAGGTTATATTCTTAACTACAAGTTTGAAGAGGATAAAGTTCAGGGAAATATTAAGATCGCTCTTAAATATCATCCTGTAACAAAAATTCCTGCGATAAAAGCACTAGAAAGAATCAGCCGTCCTGGTTTAAGAAGTTACAAGGGAGCAGATGATTTGCCTCGCGTTCTTAACGGAATGGGTATTGCAATTCTTTCGACTTCAAGAGGAGTAATGACGAATAAGGAAGCGCAAAAGCTGAATGTAGGCGGCGAGGTTTTATGTTATGTGTATTAAAAAATAATAAGAAATGTCACGAATAGGAAAATTACCAATTAGTTTACCAAAAGGCGTACAGATAGCAGTTTCTGAAAAGAATCATGTTAGTGTAAAAGGCCCTAAAGGAGAATTGACACGTGTTATCGATCCAGCCATTAAAATTAATGTTGTTGAATCTGAAATAACATTGACTCGCGCTACTGAGCAAAAGCGTCACAAAGCTCTTCACGGTCTTTACAGGGCATTACTTGCAGGAATGGTAAAAGGTGTGTCCGAGGGATATAAAACAACACAAGAGCTTGTAGGTGTTGGTTATAGAGCTGCTGTTAAAGGACAACTTCTTGAACTAACATTAGGTTACTCACACAACGTTGCAATTGAACTTCCTAAAGAAATTAAAGTTACCGCAGTTACTGAGAAAGGAAAAAATCCTACAGTGATTATGGAGTGTGTAGATAATGAATTGTTAGGATTGGTTTCTTCAAAGATTCGTTCATTAAGAAAACCTGAGCCTTATAAAGGAAAAGGTATTAAATATTCAGGTGAAGTGTTGAGAAGAAAAGCAGGTAAGGCAGCAGGTAAATAATAAAATAATTTAACGATATAGCGATTTAATAAAATGGCAATTACAAGAGAATACAGGAGAGCCCGAATAAAAAAGAGAGTAAGAAAAGTGGTTTCCGGTTCTGACAAACGTCCAAGGTTGACAGTTTTCAGAAGCAACAAACAGATATATGTTCAGTTGATAGATGATCTTTCCGGGAAAACTCTACTTCAGGCATCTTCATCAGAGAAAGCTCTTGCTGATGCTGCGAAAGCAAACAAAGTTGAGCAGGCTCGTGTTGTTGGAAAAGCTATTGGTGAAAGGGCTGTAAGCGCAGGAATTAAATCTGTTGTGTTTGATCGCAATGGTTACTTGTATCATGGCCGTGTTAAATCATTGGCTGATGCGGCAAGAGAAGCAGGATTAGAATTTTAAAAATATTATATAAAACAACATGTCAAAAGGTAGTGTAAAAAGAGTTAAGTCGAGTGAGATCGAACTTAAAGATAGATTGGTTAGCATACAACGTGTTACCAAAGTAACAAAGGGTGGTAGAACATTCAGTTTCTCTGCTATTGTTGTTGTTGGAAACGAAAAAGGAGTTGTAGGTTACGGTCTTGGAAAAGCAAAAGAGGTTACGGATGCTATCAGCAAAGGTGTTGATGATGCAAAGAAAAACCTTATCAAAGTTGCTGTTGTTAAAGGAACTGTTCCGCACGAACAATATGGTAAATACAGTGGTTCAAGAGTATTCTTGAAGCCTGCAGCGCATGGAACCGGTGTTATCGCTGGTGGTGCAATGCGTGCAGTATTAGAGAGCGTTGGTGTTACCGATGTATTGGCTAAATCAAAAGGTTCTTCAAACCCACACAATGTTGTGAAAGCAACAATTGATGCACTTACTAAAATGCGTGACGCTGCTACTATTGCGCAGCACAGAGGTGTTTCTATGGATAAAGTTTTTAACGGATAAGAATTTATAATTGTACAATGGCAAAAATCAGAATCAAACAAGTTAAAAGCGGTATCGACAGACCTGAAGTTCAAAAGAGGACGTTGAGAGCGCTTGGTTTTACTAGAATGAACCAAACTTTAGAAAAAGAAGCGACACCACAGGTTGTTGGTATGATTAATAGGGTTAAACATTTACTCTCTATAATAGAGGCATAAAAGATTTTAAAAGTATAGAAATGAATCTAACGAATTTATCACCTGCTAGAGGATCTGTAAAGACCAACACCAGGAAAGGAAGAGGACAAGGATCGGGTAAAGGTGGAACTTCTACAAGAGGTCACAAAGGAGCTCAATCAAGATCTGGTTATTCTGCGAAAAAAGGATTTGAAGGTGGTCAAATGCCGCTTCAAAGAAGGATTCCTAAGTTTGGTTTTAAAAATCCATTCAGAAGAGAATTCCGCGGAATTAACTTAGATGCTATTCAGAAATTAGTTGACAATAAAAAAGTAAAATCTATCGATTTTGAAATGTTGATCACAAATGGATTAGCGTCTAAAAATGATAAGGTTAAAATATTAGGAAGAGGTGAATTCAAATCTAAAATAGAGGTGAAAGCTCACGCATTTTCTGATACAGCAAAAAAAGCAATAGAATCTGCAGGTGGAACCGCAGTAACAATATAGTAGATGAAAAGCTTAGTAAATACACTTAGGAATATTTGGAAAATTGAGGATCTCAGGTTCCGTATTCTTACAACATTAGGGTTGTTGCTTATATACCGCCTAGGTTCATACGTTGTATTGCCTGGTGTTAATTCCGGAGCATTGGAAAAGGCAAGCTCTAATCAGGAAGGTATAGTAGCACTTATTAATATCTTTGCAGGCGGCGCTTTCTCAAGGGCTTCTGTTTTTGCATTGGGTATAATGCCATACATTTCTGCTTCTATCGTTGTGCAACTGTTGGGTATGGCAATTCCATATTTCCAGAAAATGCAAAAGGAGGGTGAGAGCGGAAGGAAAAAAATAAATCAGTATACACGTTTCTTAACTGTTATAATAACTGTTTTCCAGGCTCCTGGATATTTGGCAACTCAGGTTACAAATAAAGCAGGCGTTGTTGCAGATACCGGAACATCATGGTGGTTTACATCTGTATTAATATTAGTTACAGGAACAATGTTTATTATGTGGATCGGTGAAAGAATTACGGATAAAGGAATAGGTAACGGAATCTCTTTAATCATCATGGTGGGAATTATTGCTCGTTTACCTTTTGCGTTCTTCTCTGAATTTGCATCAAGAGTAGGTGGAGATGGTGGTGGATTAATTGCACTTTTAGTAGAATTGGTGCTACTGGTTTTCATAATAATCGGATCAATTTTGTTAGTGCAGGGAACAAGAAGGGTGCCAGTTCAGTTCGCTAAAAAAATTGTAGGTAATAAACAATACGGCGGAGTTAGACAGTACATTCCTCTAAAAGTAAATGCTGCTGGTGTTATGCCTATCATATTTGCTCAGGCAATAATGATTATTCCATATACTGTCGCAACAATGGCAGGGTCTGAATCTATTTCGGGTTTGTTCTCGACGTTCAATAATCACTACGGTTTTTGGTATAATTTTGTTTTCGCATTGTTGATTATCATATTCACTTATTTCTATACGGCAATTACTGTAAATCCTAACCAAATGGCAGAGGATATGAAACGTAACGGAGGTTTTGTGCCAGGGATAAAACCGGGAAAAAAGACAGCTGAATTTTTAGATTCTGTGATGTCAAAAATAACTTTACCAGGATCCATATTTTTAGCTGCTGTTGCAATTCTTCCTGCATTTGCAGTGAAGATGAATATATCAGAGGAGTTTGCATCTTTTTATGGTGGAACATCATTGCTTATTTTGGTTGGGGTTGTGTTGGATACACTTCAACAAATTGAAAGTCATTTATTGATGCGTCATTACGATGGCTTGATGAAATCGGGTCGTATTAAAGGAAGGTCTTCAATGAGTATGGCATCTGGTTATTAATGAATACCAATGTTGTATTATAAGACTAAAGAGGAAATTGAGTTAATACGTATAAGTTCTTTACTTGTTGGAAAAGCTTTAGCAGAGGTTGCTAAAGTAATTAGGCCCGGAATAAGCACACTGGCAATTGATAAAATTGCCGATGAGTTTATAAACGATAATAAAGCAAAGCCGGCTTTCAAAGGTTATAACGGTTTTCCTAATGCACTTTGCATTTCTGTTAATGAACAGGTTGTGCATGGTATACCAGGAAAATACGAATTGAAAGAAGGTGATATTGTATCTGTTGATTGTGGAGTTTTAATGAATGATTACTACGGAGATTCAGCATATACATTTGCAGTAGGTGAGATTGACGACGCTAAGAAAAAATTGCTGCAGGTCACCTACGATTGTTTATATAAAGGTATCGAGATGGCAGTTGTTGGAAAGAGGGTTGGTGACATAGGAGAAGCGGTGCAGAGTTATGCAGAAGGAAATGGTTTTTCAGTGGTGAGGGAGTTGGTTGGGCATGGAGTTGGAAAAGAACTTCATGAGGCACCGGAAGTACCTAATTTTGGAAGAAAAGGCGTTGGTCCTAAATTGGCTGAAGGAATTGTGATAGCGATTGAACCAATGATAAACATTGGTAAAAAAAATGTGAGGCAGGAGAGCGATGGGTGGACAATTACAACAGTTGATAAAATGGCATCTGCGCATTTTGAGCATACAATAGCGGTTGCAGCAGGTAAGGCAGATATTCTCTCTTCGTTTAAATGGATCGAAGAAGTATTAAAACAGAAAGAGGGTAAAAGTTTAGTATAAAATATAGATGGCAAAACAAGCATCAATAGAGCAGGATGGAACAATAGTGGAAGCATTGTCAAACGCAATGTTTCGTGTAGAGTTGGAAAATGGACATATAATCATTGCCCATATTTCAGGAAAAATGAGGATGAATTATATTAAAATTTTGCCGGGAGATAAAGTAAGAATTGAAATGTCTCCCTATGATTTAACAAAAGGAAGAATTGCATACAGATATAAATAAAAAATAGATATGAGAAATCAGATGTGAGGTATTAGAAAAATCTCAGATCTAAAATCTCAGATCTCAAATCTAAGTAGTATGAAAGTTAGAACATCAATAAAAAAAAGAAGCGCAGATTGTAAGATCGTGCGTAGAAAAGGTCGCTTATATGTTATCAATAAGAAGACCCCAAAGTTTAAGCAAAGACAAAAATAAAAACGTATAAACCAATAAACCATATAATAGAATGGCTAGGATTGCTGGTATAGATTTACCTAAGAACAAAAGAGGAGAAATTGGACTCACCTATATCTACGGTATCGGAAGAAGCTCCGCTCAAAAAATATTAACTGAAGCCGGTGTTGACTGGGATATAAAAGTTCAGGATTGGAACGATGATCATTTAAGTAAGATCCGTACCATCATCAGTGAGAAAATCAAAACTGAAGGTGCTCTTCGTTCTGAAACTCAATTGAACATTAAACGTTTGGTTGACATTGGTTCTTACCGTGGTATGAGACACAGATTAGGCTTGCCTGTTCGTGGACAAACTACAAAAAACAATGCTCGTACAAGAAAAGGTAAGAGAAAGACTATTGCTAACAAGAAAAAAGTAACTAAATAGTAATTAATAGATAGATGGCTACTAAACCACAACAAACAGGCGCTGCTGCAAAGGCCCCTTCAAAGAAAAGAGTAGTAAAGGTAGAAGCTGTTGGACAAGCGCACATTAACGCTACATTCAACAACATCATTATTTCCCTTACTAACAATGGCGGACAGGTAATTTCCTGGTCAAGTGCCGGTAAAATGGGTTTCAGAGGCTCAAAGAAAAATACTCCATATGCTGCGCAAATGGCTGCTAACGACTGCGGGAAAGTAGCATTCGATCTTGGACTTAGAAAAGTTAAAGTTTATGTAAAAGGTCCTGGAGCGGGTAGAGAATCTGCAATGAGAACATTGTCAACACTTGGTATTGAAGTTACTGAGATTGTTGATATGACTCCAATGCCGCACAATGGTTGCAGACCTCCAAAAAGAAGAAGGGTTTAATAAATAAATAAGCGTAAGAAAAATATAATAAAAAATGGCTAGATATACAGGTCCACGGTCCAAAATTGCAAGAAGGTTCAGAGAGCCTATTTTTGGTCCTGATAAAGCGTTAGAAAAAAAGAACTATCCTCCGGGGATGCACGGTTTAAGTAAGAAAAGAGGAAAGCAATCCGAGTATTCTGTTCAGTTGCAGGAAAAACAAAAAGTGAAATACATATACGGATTGTTAGAGCGTCAGTTTGCGAAAACTTTCGATAGAGCTTCTCGTGCAAAAGGAATTACGGGTGAGGTATTGCTTCAGTTAATGGAATCACGTTTAGATAACGTAATCTACAGAATGGGCATTGCACCAACAAGACGTGCTGCTCGTCAGTTCGTTTCTCACAAACACATTATGGTGAACGGTACTATTGTAAATATACCTTCTTACAGTTTAAAGCCTGGAGATACTATTGAGGTGAGAGAAAAAGCAAAAGTATTAGAAGCAATAACTAATTCAATTGCTTCGTCAGCTAACCAGTTTCCCTGGATAGAATTTGACAGAACTAAAATGGCCGGAAAATTTATTTCTGCTCCTGAAAGAGTTCAGATCCCAGAAAACATCAAGGAACAATTAATAGTCGAGTTATATTCTAAATAATAACGTACAATTTAAAACAACATATACTATGGCAATATTAGCGTTTCAAAAACCAGATAAAGTTATCATGATCAACTCCAACGAAACGGAGGGACAGTTTGAATTTCGTCCGTTGGAACCAGGTTACGGAATAACTATCGGTAATGCGTTAAGAAGAATATTACTTTCATCGTTGGAAGGACATGCTGTGACTTCTATTAAAATAGAAGGAGTAGATCATGAGTTTTCTACTGTTAAGGGAGTTATCGAAGATGTTACTGAGATCATCCTTAACATGAAACAGGTTCGTTTTAAAAGACAAATTGATGTTACAGAAAATGAAA
>Ga0163149_10007309_pt1 | contig 11164 bp, 9 predicted proteins | sample OliLakLV19MP5G1_FD_148604 | JGI IMG/M metagenome (GOLD analysis project Ga0163149, IMG submission 148604) | Freshwater microbial mat bacterial communities from Lake Vanda, McMurdo Dry Valleys, Antarctica - Oligotrophic Lake LV.19.MP5.G1 | ecosystem: Environmental > Aquatic > Freshwater > Lake >...
GGCGGTAATCGTACTGTCGCAAGCTCTGCAAATACAGATTCAGACATTTAAGATCTAGTGACATTCAGCGACAGTCAAGCGGCAAATCTGTCTGACGCCAAGCGGCAAAAACCATTGTCGCTGATCACCATGATAGCTTTTCGGTATTGTTCTCTTTTTTTGTAGTTAGCTTTTGTGTCAGATGAATCGCTTCGCCAAGGTCGCCTCGTTCAGATTTCTTACTATGGTCAGTCGGTTCCAAGCGCGCTCGCTTGAATATCGATAGCTGTTGGAGCGCGGTTCTGGAATTATCATCCTTGGTACTGTCCTGGGCGGTTTGTGAGGCACCCGTCTGGGTCTTCCGATTTGTTAGAAATAATGGTATACTTATCTAACAAATCGGGTAAACAGTCATGACCACAGCAAATGCGATAAGAAATGCTATCGAAGTTCTGCCGGCAGGAAAAGCTTTCCCTGCAAAGGACTTGCTGCAATTCGGCACCCGTGCAGCTGTCGACCAAGTGCTATACAGAATGGCTAAAGACAATGAAATCCTGCGCGTCGCGCGCGGTATCTATGCTCGTCCGAAATGGAATAAGTATGCAAATGCGCCGGTTATGCCGGAGCCCTATGAAGTGGCAGAGCTAGTAGCTAAAACCAGAGGCGCAAAGATCGGTCCGACCGGAGCGGAAGCAGTGCATAGGCTCGGGCTGTCAACGCAGATGCCAACGCAGTCAGTCTATGCCACTACGGGTCGCACTGGTGAAGTTAAGGTCGGCAAAAACACCATTCGTTTTCGTCACGTGTCTCCTCGCAAGATGCAATATGCGGGTACACCCGTTGGCACTGCAATTGCAGCACTGCGATATCTAGGCAAGGAACATGTGACACCACAGGTGATTGCAAAGCTGGAGCAGGCGCTGACAAAGGAAGACTTCCAAGCACTTAGGCAGGCAGCAACAACACTACCGGGCTGGGCAATGGACAAGTTCTATGAATACGAGGTTTGCCGTGGTCGACGAATTCGTTAAGCTGTCACCAGCGGATCAACGAGAAGTCATAAATGCTGCCGCTCCGCAGCTAGGGATTCTACCTGCGGTGGCAGAAAAGGATGTTTGGGTGTGTTTTGTACTAAATGCCCTTTTTTCAATTCCAAATCGAAGACCGATGGTCTTCAAAGGTGGCACATCACTATCTAAAGTGTTCAATCTGATCGAGCGTTTTTCAGAGGACATCGATATTTCCATCAATTTCATTCAAGACTACGAGGAGCCGATCTCGAGGAACAAGGCAACCAATATCAGAGAAGAGATTGAAGCCAACCTTCAAACATACAAGAAAGACTTGCTCTTACCAGCGCTTCACGAAAAGGCGAACACGCTTAATTTGACGGTCGAACCGGGCGACACTGAATGGGAAATTCACATCAACTACAAGTCAGTTCTCGCCAGTGGTGTCGAATACATTAAGTCACGCGTGAAGGTTGAGTTGAGCGGACGAAACGAAACTGAGCCTAGCAAAGAACATAAAGTACGACCATATTTGGCAGACAACACAACCGATCTTATCTTTCCTGAAGCAACCATTGATGCCCTTTTTGCAGAGCGCACATTTTGGGAAAAGGTGACCTTGATACACGCTGGACTAAATTCAGGAAGTATTGCAAATACACCGGAACGATTGTCGCGACACTGGTCGGACGTGTCAGTCATCATGAAGAGTGAAACTGGTGAACGTGCTATCAGGGACCAAGATCTGTGCCTTAAGGTGGTGAATCATAAGGACGCGTTCTGGCGTGACGGCAAAGCAAAATACGATGACTGTCGTAATAAGAAATTCAAGCTTGTACCGACCGGAGGCACGCTGGCGGTTCTAAAGGCTGACTATGAATCCATGCTTGAAGCCGGTATGTTCTTCAGCGAAACACCAGCGAGATTTAACGAGATGATGAAAGATATCGCGACGCTTGAATCTCGGCTCAATACTTAGCTCGTGCTCGCACTTAACCGGTGTGTGCCACACGATGTGTTTGCTATGCTTACGGTTGAGTATGAGCACCATCTTCGGTGGCAAGGAGCTTGAGCTGGCCACCGGGTTTTTTAGCTCTTCCAACGTAGTGATCAAACTGTCTTGGGGCAAGCAGCTCGTTATGAGCAACTTCACGATCACTGACTGTAATCTGTTTTAGCTCAACATCGCTTGCCGTGATTATGGCACCGTGTTTGATGTCTTTAGCTGCATGAACAACAAATGCTGTTGGTATGTTCATTGCCTGTCGATTTTTCTCGACGGCGCGCGTTTCCAATCCTGACTTCCATGAGAGGAATAAGAAGCCAACGAGGACGCTGAGGGCTATTATTATTATTAGACCAATCTTTACCATAATTCGACTTTAGCACTAACTCCAATTGGGCGCTATGTTTTCGCCTCGTCGCGAAACTATTGCCTCTCCGTTCGCCGCCTGTGTCAAAGGTTAGGCTTCACCGTCAATCATTCGAGAAAAACAACGTCGTGACTTGTGCTGTCTTGTCCATCGACCGCGCATGCACCGTGAGACCGGGGCGTTTTAGCGAACTTTCTTTAGTGCATCCCTCGATCACATCAACCTGTTTGAGCGGACCGAACATCGTGTGCGCATCCTCGACGGTTGCAGGTGTTTGCTCAACGAATAGTTCGCAAACATACACCTCGATTGCATTGATAACGTGATTGCTGTCTGAAATCCACATTCGAATTGGCGCTTTAAAAACCCACTGCGTGCCACCGGGACCGCTTGTGTAAGACTTCTCGGCCTTGCCGAATTTGTTTTCAGCGTCGCTAATGGTGCTCTTCCCGATCACCAAACCGTTCCAGCCATCATGAGGTTGCCAGTTCAATTTATGTACCTCCTTCCTGTACTTCGGTCCGGAATAGGCTGCCCTAATCGCGGTATCATCTATGGTGCGAAGCGGTTTTGGCGGAGGCAGCGTTTCCTCGGCCAAGCAATTTGAAGAAACGCATGAAAACTGACTAAGCAGCAATAAAGCAACCAATAGATTTCTAGTGCTGTTTCGCATGCTTATTTCCTTTTGATGCGTCCACCCAAGAAGGATTTTTGACCAAGCTTCCATTATCCGCACGCAGATATTGATAGTTGCCGCTGCTATCCGGTGGATAACCCTTGTTGATGTCTGCTTGGTCGATTCGACGAATCATATCATAGAGATTTGGATACTTTTTGATGGAGTCTCTGTAGTGATTACCGAGTCGATATGCGCTCAGGCATTCGGACATTTCTTCCTTCGGATTTTGCATGTAATCGGTTGGTGGCATTATCAGCGCATCCGCCCGCACCTGTGCCGAGGTAGCCGCGCCAATCTTTACCGCATTGTCAGTCTTATCGAGACGGTACTTTATCCACTTGGTAGAATCGAGCAAATCGCACTTGTAGAGATCACCGTTTTTCCCTTGCAAGTAGAACTGCTTATCTTTTCCTCTCACCCACCCGGCTTCATGCGCAAACATTTCTTCGATCGTTTCATGAGGCGGACTACTCCGCTCTCTGAAGCCAATTCGTTCTTGCGCACCATGCGTCAATTCATGAACTACCTGATACTCAGTGGAGCGACCCCAATTGCCTACTTTATCTAATTCCGTTGGAACGTTAGTGTCAGTAGTCGGATCCATGTAAACCTTGGGGGGCTCGCCATACTCGTAGTTTGCGCCAATGGGTCGCCCGCTTATATGGTGTTGTCCCGCGCGTATGAACACAAATTCCAACGCTTTGCCGCTCGCTGAAAACTGTGAGGGGGCGCTGTGACTCAGTCCAGCTTCGATGCCGATTAACTCGTCCAGCCTTGGAGCGCGGCAGTGAGCCACTTCCTTTGTTGGTTCTAAATTCGCATCAAGAACATAACCTGCGGTCTCGGTATCCGTACTGAACGTCACCGAATACATCGCAGTCAGTCTAGCCTCCTGAGCCTTCACCATTTCATGCAATCGTTTTTCTGAACCTTTAAGATCATTTTTCGGCGCGAAGAACAGCAGATTGTCTTTGCCATAGGCCTGCAGGTGATACTCCGCCTGATCGCCATTTATCACGATTTTGACTCCGAATTGTTTTTCAATTCTAGTTTGTTGTGGTGTCAAAGGTGGTGCCTTATCAGATGCGGCCGTTGCATCTCTTCTAAAGTCTCGGCTTACCGGTGGTTCTGCGTTCAACTCTGCACCAACAGGGTTTTGTGAATGTGAAAAACTGAACGCTTGTTTGCTTAAAGCTGGGTTTTGCGGCTGCGATAAACTCAATGTTTCTTCGCTACCAGCAGGATAAATTTTTGATGCCTTCGTTAACAGCTTTCTGATCTCCTGCTCTTCGCTTTCGTCAGGCAATTTTTGATTTCTGATTTCCTCGAGTTCCTTCAACAATAAACTCGCTGTGATGTCTCCATTATCCGCTCGAGTCAACAAACTTTGCTCAGACACAAGCGGCTGTTCACCGCGTTCTGCGATCTGCCCGGTCCCTGGTGCACGTTCTGCGATTACTGTTTCTACGTTGCCTGAAATCGCTACAAGACTAAAGCTTCCATCATCAGGATCGCCACCAGCTGAGCCACTATGTTTGTCAGGGTTTGCGCCGCGTGCTTGTGTGGCGATTTCTCCCCCAGCGTTGCGTACGACATTTGCGTCGGGAGCGTGTTCTAATTTTCTATCCGATCTATCCGATCTATCCGAGTTGTCGGTAATCTCTTCAACTTTCGAGGAAGTTCCCTCACCTGGTCGATTTTGATTCATATCGATAGCTCCGAAGCTCACGGGATCGATATACCCATAAATCGCCCCGGTGAACAGCCCGACACTCTTGCCGTTTGGTTCTCGCAAACGCCATGGTCATGAGAAACACCAATTGATTTTTTGATCAGATGCAGTGGTTTCTCAGCACTGCACCACTCGTCAGGTCGAGAGCTACAACTCGTCCGCTATCGTCGCATAACGTCAACACGTCGTACTGAATCCTTGGCGTCAAGCGACGTGCTCCATCAAACAAGAGCTTCGCGTGTACTTGCAGAGTTTCAACATCCAGGAGGTAGCACATCGACGAAACTGGCACTGTGAATGACTCCAACTCACCAGGCTTCTCAGGGAAGTTCTGAGTGAAGGTGAGCGCGAGCCATTGATCTGATGTTGCAGTGCTGACATTACCGATTCTCGCCCAGTGGTGCGGGAGAATGGCCTCTAGTTTTTCGCATTTGACCACGAGGGCATCGGCATCGCCGTGACCGAAGTATGGACCGACAGTGATTTCGCGCCCAATTGGTGTCGTCAATGCTTGTTGAAACTCTTCATTCCTGCTGCCAACCCATCCCTCGATATCCTTCGATGGTATGAGCAATCCTGCCACGAACTGCCAAATTCGCTTGCCGCGTCTTGCTTGTTGTGCCTCTTGATAGAGATCGAAAGACATACTTATCCCATCACCGATGTCATTTTCAGGCAGAGATGTTGAGACTGAACAGCTTATGTCATTGCAGACGATTGATGAGATCTGGTCTCGGACGTTTGTCTGCCAGAGGACTTTGTAATAAGACAGTGCAGCGTCGACTACATAAAACTCGCTTTCATTTGCTGCGCACCAAACTGAGCCATCATAAGTGGTGGCAAAGCAAGTAAGCCGTGCTTCACCCAAATCTTCAAATTGCGATGTTACCAGGTCCAGTCTCGTGATGCGGTACATCTCGCCTCTTTTCGCCAGAGCAATAAGCCGGTCGCCATTCCATGACATAACAAATTGAGTAGCCGGCAATGAAAAATGCTCCATCCTTTTTCCATCAACATTCAAAACGCAAACTCCAGCCTCGCCGAGCGCCATTACTGTTCTGCCGTCAGGCAGAAGCGCGGCATCGTATATGGTGTCAGCGCCTATATCGTCAGAGGATAGTGTCAGTTCGATCGGCACCGTTTGCTTTTGGAGGTTTTGAAACTGAACAGCAGTAATGTCGCATAGATAGATATCAGTCTTCAACGCCTGATCTTCGAGTGAAGGCATAAAGGATTTTTTTTGCAAGTTTATATATTGGCGACCATGATCTCTCAAAAGCGCACGTCCGGCTTTGCGCGCCAGTAGTGCAATCTCCTTCGAAAATGGCGGAGAGAGACTTGCATGAAAAGATAATCGCGCCGGAGCGAGTTCGCGGCTCTCATCGTCCAATAGTTTGACTACGCGCTCCTTAATCGATGGCCATTCATCTTTCGATTTGAAATTCGACAGCCAGTAAGCAAGCAAATGTCCGGAATTTTTGTCGCGTAATTGAAGCGCACGTCGTGTCCACTCAAGAGCTTGATCTTGAAGTTCAGGAACGTCTCGCGCAACAACTGTAGCCGCCGCATAACTACCGACAAGCGCGAGGTGCGTCGCCCACATTTCCCTGAGCGAATCGGCCTCCTTTTTGTGATCCTTTTCAAGCAGCCGAACTGCTGTCTGGAAGCAATTGTTGAGGCGCGCGATGTTGACCGCCCGTTCAATGTCTCCTGCTACAAACCATTGACGCACGATCAAGCCGGGAGGAAGTTTGCGCGCCTCGGCTAATTCAGCAGCGAGAACCAGCTGTCCATGGCTCTCCAGATATGACACGGCCTCTTCGTTCTCACCTAGAAGCTCGGCAAGAACAAATGCGGCCTCGTCATACCTTTCGGCCTCAGTCAGTTTTTCGACAGAACTTCGATAAAGTTTTTTCATGCGCGCGTATAGGTCGGGGTGCGAATAGATAAGCGCCGCAGGCGGTGAGGACTTGGCGTTTGGGTTTATCTTCAAATCGGCTCTAGCCCAGGGAATGTCGAGAAACGGTTCGGGTGACTGACCGGCCGTTTCCGGGCCTAATGGCACTCCATATTTGAGAGCTTCCGACCAGTCGCCTTGCTCGAACAAATCAAGCATTTTGTACATGTACTCTTTCTGGCGTTCAAAAATGAAATTGATAAGTCCAGTGTTTTTCAACATGCGATAGACGTCCATTTTCAGATTCTCCGACCAATCTGACGGCGGTGGTGTTACTTCCTGAGACTTGTTTTCTGTATTGTCTTTCCGAAATAAACTACCAAAAACGCCACCCAACCATGACGGCTCGGACGCTCCATGTGCGCGCTCGGTACCGGGAGCTTTTGATTCAGATGTTTTGAACAGTCTGCCGAGTACGTCGTTAAGCCAACCTTCTAGATTAATGTCACCGCCCGTGCTACCAGTTTGACGCACTGCGCCAGATTTGCCCCTAGTCTCTGAAGCGCTCTTGGATGACGAAGCATTGTTCAAACTTTGAAGAAACTCATCCATGCCATCGGCTTTCGGCGAGCCTGAGGCTAACTTGCTTCGAGGGTCAAAGCTCTTCTCCTCTAGGACCGGTCCAGCTTCAGCAGGCGGAACCGCCGGCGATATCACGTGTACTGCTTCCATATCGCCTACGTTTAGCCACGTCGAGAGGTCCTCCTCTCGGTTCAGCAGTTCGACCATTAATTCGCCGTGTTTAAACCAGATCACGGACCGCGCAGGCGCCTTGATTCGTTCCAGTTGCTTTTCTGATAGTGGCATCGCAATTAGCGGCGCACCAGATCCGGTGCGCGATGAAACCAACGCCAGCCCAATGCAGCACTGACAAGATATTTCCAGGGGTTGAGGAAGAACGACTACCAGCGCGTTTTCAACGGAATAGACTCGTATCCCTGGACGCCAGATCGCAAGAATTCGTTGTCGAGCTTCTTCGAGACTGAGTACATCGAAGTCGAGAAGAAACGCAGAAGCAGTCACCACTCCACGATATGTTAAGCCTTTGACTTCGTTGATTCTCACTAGCTCTTGCGACGCTTCTTGTTTACTCATAATCGTCATCTCTCCATTGATTTTGGAAACGATGACCATCAAAGACTAGCCTTTGCCATTTTGAATCCGGCCAGACCAGGGTCAATTCCGCTCGATCTGTAATGTAAGCAATAACGCCCGTACCATTTACCGCGACTGAACGAATGGTTGATGCCGCCTGAGGAAGACGCCACCTGTTTGGATCGCCGCTGGAAACGATGTGCAGGTCTCGCTTGTCCTTGCTGATTACAATCAGTCCGATCGAGCTACTTGAACGGCTGACTACTTTGGCCATCTCGACAGGAGTTTCGCCACTCAAAAACTGGCGATCGTGGATCGGGTCTGCCACCGCATTTGATGGCGGATAACTGGCAAAGCCCCAGATTCCCAAACGGGCGTCTCGATATGCGATCAGTATTTGAGATGGAGAACAAAACAATGGTCTGCCCGGAACCGTGAAGCTTATCTGTTCGCCCGTTTCTAGTCCTACAATCACCGCCTGGTATCGTCCATTGAACGTCATTGCATAAACCAATACATCTTGTCTGGTACCACTTATAGTGCCACGGGAGCGTGTCAACCAGAAAACGTCTTTAGCAATTACGCTGGAAAGGACTTTCCCGCTGCGGGTGGGAATCTCCAAAATTTTATCACCCACCAGCACCCAGACCGAATCCTCGAGGTCAGGACTCGGGAAGATCGAGGTCAGATACTCGCTATTTCTGCATTGTTGTTTCTGGTCACTTTTTGTGTGCAGATGGTGCGTGAAGTAGCCTGGAAGATTTTTCCCGCCGATTAAAACAACTTGAATTTCCTTCTGCGGTGAGATGGTGAGCATCGCCAGTGCTGAATTGGCTACACTCGCTCCAGCGGCTACTACTGCGGCGTCGCTACGAAGAATATATGTCCTCTGTCGGACCCCGTGGTGGCGCGCTGAGATAGGCACACGTAACGAGATTACGCTGGTTGGTGATTGACGTGCGACAAAGAAATCTCCGCTGGCAACTAGCTCCCAATCAGTAGGCGCCTGCAGTTCGTTTTGTCGTGCTTTTTCGGTTATTTCAAACGGATTTTGTAGGATCTGGACACAGTCTTTCTCGGGGGGGAGTGGCAATATAAACTCGGCCCTGCGATTGCCGGCGGAACCGACATACGATGCACTCAAAGCGTTTTGTTCTGGCTCTAGAATGTCTTCAATGGTCAGTAGTGTCGCCTGCCTTCTGCGAATCAGTTTTGAGATACGAGCACCGCCGATGATGACAACGCTTTTGTCGGCAGTGGCGTCAAACCATCTTGCTATATCTTTGTCCGTCACATCGTGCACCGTCCTCGATGAGAGCAGCCTCTCAATCGATTCCTTGCCGGCTCCGGAAAACAGTGCACTCTGGGCATCCTGAAGGACACCCCATTCAACCTCCGTATCATTTAACTCGGCGCGCCGCGCCAGCACAATCAATATTGCCAGATGAGCGATGCGTGGGGAGCCTAACTGGTTGGGCCCACAGTCGAACAGTGCTGTTGTTTTTTTCGCGCCTGAAGGAGATTTTCTGGTCAGTTCGAGAAAGGAATGTTCACCAACGGAGCTTCTGCGCAGAAACTCATCCGGAAATTCATCGGCGAGCAACCATTCAGATAGCACGAGTCGCTCGTAAGTTCCCTTCCGTGCGATTCCGTCGTAACCTTCTGGTTCGTCGTCCGACTCAGTTGTTAGGGCAGCTCGTGAAGGACCAAACACTAATTCAAGACATTTGACCGTCGGTCCCAGGCTAAAGGGCAACGGGGCGGCAAGAAGATTCAGGTAGGTGCTCCACGGCGCCAGGGACTGCGGAAGTTGCATCAGAACTTCTCCATTATGGACTGAAGCGTTTGGCGATCCGGAATAAATGGTTTGGCAAGCGACACAATAAGGGATGAAAACGGTAATACCGCAATTGGTGGCATCAATGATGGATTGGCCGCCAATAGTGCCCTTTCCAAAAGTGGAAGCGGCGCGGACGCCTGCCAAATTGTTGGTATATAAATAGTGCTGTTTCTTTCCTGCCCGATATAAACCACGCCATCCAGCCAGGGTAGGTCGCTTTCCTCACCGATTACCAGCAACACTTCTTTGCCTGCAACACATAGAAGCTTTCGCAATTCGCTCTCTTCTTTTTTCAGAAGCTTTGCGGTCAGCGCCCTCGCCAGAGCGGCGCTGCACGACGCCACTGCCTGTGGTGCTAGCGGATATTCCCTGGGAGACCAGATTACATCTACCGACGAGCTCATAGTTCAGGTCTCCTAAAGCGACGAAGCTTCTGCCTTCTGGTCTTCATCGTCGATCAGCTGCTCGACAAGCATCGCTCGCACATCTTTTAATTCGACAGGCAAATTGCCTGGCGCAAAACCAGCGTCAATTTCTCTCGCCACTCCTTCCAGCGAAAGCAGCCACTCGTCTCGATGTTGTCCTGGACCATCATTGAGCAACCGTCGTGCCACTTTGATTATGTTTGTCGCGCGAGCCAGAGGACCGAGCGAAGCATCCTCCACCGCATAAGATAAAGTCGCATTCTCGGATGGTTGAAAGATGGAACTCAAACACTCGCGAGCGGCCTCCTGCTCTTCTTTAGAAGGTATAGCGAGAATGATCGCCCACAAGTCTGCCTCCGATGGATCCGTTCTGCCGCCCAATACTGCGGCAGCGGCAATCAGTCGCTGCATTTTAACCAGCCGCCTGTCGCTTAAAACCAGTCCCGCCGCGCGCAACTTTCGAATGCAGTGGGCAAGCCGGCCGCGCACCACGGACATGTCACATCTCGTAGCCAGTTCGGCGAGAGTGTCGATATCACCCATGGTGGCATCTGCTGTAAGTGAGTGATTGTCGAACGACCAGCCTCCTGCAAGAAGATCCTCCAGTCTGGAATCCGGAATCGACTCCGTAAATACGTGAACCAGAAAGCGATCGGCGAAGGCCGCCAGATTATCCGATTCGGGCATCTTGTTGGTCGCAGCAACGCAAATTCTCAAAGGGCAGGTGAGTATAGAGTGTCCCCGCCGAAAAACACGCTCCTGAAGGAGCCCCAACAATGTGTTGAGAATGGCAGTTGATCCCAAGAAAATCTCATCGAGAAACGCTACTTCAGCTTCAGGAAGCATGCCTGACGTCTGAGTTTCGGGCCTTGTCCCGAGTTTAGTTGAAAAGTTTGGTGATCCCCTCCAGGACTAGCCTGGTATGGTTTCGGTTGCAACACCAGAACCCAATTCAAGAGGATCAACCAATGAACAAATCATCGAACGTAAAGAGCATCCATGTCAATGAAGAGAAGTCCAAGAAAACTCCGGCAATAGATTTCGATTTGAAGACCGTAAACCTGCAAGAGATAA
>Ga0163149_10007311_pt1 | contig 11162 bp, 8 predicted proteins | sample OliLakLV19MP5G1_FD_148604 | JGI IMG/M metagenome (GOLD analysis project Ga0163149, IMG submission 148604) | Freshwater microbial mat bacterial communities from Lake Vanda, McMurdo Dry Valleys, Antarctica - Oligotrophic Lake LV.19.MP5.G1 | ecosystem: Environmental > Aquatic > Freshwater > Lake >...
TTGTTAACACTAGGAGGTTTCACATGCGCCAGACATTGGACGCACAGCTGTGCAGACAGCTGTGCCCATGTCAAACTTGCGTGCACTTGGGCTCATTCGTGGGCTCACTCTCGGCTCACTCTCGGCTCACTCTCGGCTCATTCAGCACAATTGAGCCCAGCAGTGAGCCCAGCACGTTGTGGTGAGCCGAGCCAGCCCGGTTCAAGTTTTCATGTGATGCAAACGTCTTTCTTGAATTTTGGACGCCGGGCGGGGAAGTCCCATTCACGCTGGCTCACCACTGGGCTCACTGCTGGGCTCACTGCTGGGCTCAGCACGACGCACTGGGCTCTCTCTGGGCTCACTCTGGGCTCACTCTGGGCTCACTCTGGGCTCACTCTGGGCTCATTCAGCAGTGAGCCCAACACATTGCTTGTGAGCCTGTGTGCGACCAGACCAGACTCACGTGCGACCTCCAGGTCCAACTTGTCAAGTTGGCCAGCCGTGTCTCTCGGAGTCTGTCCTAACGCTAACAGGTCTCCTGAGCATCCGGCTTTTGGATTTTTGGACTTATGAAGTGTTTGGCGGAAGTTTATCGAAAAATGTAGCTCGCCACACACGGTCTGATCTTGGAGTTCGCTTGCCAATTTTCTGAAAGGCTGCACGCGGAAAATTGTTTGGATTTTGTAGTTTTGATTCACGAGCTCTCAGTCCCATGGTGCCAGTCATTCCAAAAGTCAGAAAATGGGATTGCCGAAGTTGAAGGAAAGCTCACCTCTTAACTGCGCACTACTCTTTGGCATCGGTTGAGATCTTGTCGATGCTGCTACTAATGCCAAACCAAAACATTGCTGTTTGTAACATGCTGCAACAATTGGAAGATGATGTTAATGGCCTCGAAAGAAAAGGAAAAGGAAAGAGGGAAGAAGCACCAGCAGAGGCAGAACAATCGCCCGGCAGCAGCTGCCCAAGTTCCACGTCATCAAACATGGGAAGACGTTGCGAGATTGAACCCATTTGCTGGACGAGAAAGCATGATGAACCATAGCCAAAAGATCAACAGCATTCCGAGAACAGCTGTGGGCATCCCATTTGATGTGGTGAATCAGCCCATTAATCAGGCCAATCAAGACAAAGAGAATGAGCATGGGGTGTTGGAGTCAAATGACGACGTCTTTCCATCTTACCCAGCCCAATTAACAGAAGGTGAACCTGACAAATGCCGACAACAGCGTCGCCTTGATGGCGACATCTTTGCAAATGCTGGAACAAACGAGATGGGTGCCAGATTGCCACCACCACCAGGCGACGATAACGATGATGACGCGGAAGCAAACAGTGATGATGAGGACAAGAAGGGTCCCTGTCAAGAAAAGCATGAAGCAGCAAACTACAAGAAGGTACTTATGTGTGTCTTGTTGGGCCTTCAGGACGAGGATGATCGTAAACTGGGTGACCTCTCGGTTGAGCCTAATTCCAGTATGCGTCAGAAAAGTCTCTTTGCTCCCGTGTCCGAAGATCTTAGGCTTAAAGTTCTTTGCCAAGCTGAGCACAATGGCACAAAGCCCATGCCCAAACCGTCATGGTGGTCTGAACCCAAGCTTCAACAGTGGTTGATTGACAACCCAGTGGAAGCGGAACGTGATGTGACATTTCTGATCGAGACCAAAGCAAAGGTTCGAGCAGAGATTGAGGATGAAATCAAGGAACGAGAGGCTATGCTTGAAGACCGAGTGAAGTCCAATGGCAACTGGTGCAACATGTACCCTTTTTTGCATCTCTGCTGCTGCATGTGTGATGACAGAGCACAAGAGGCCTTGCTTACAAAGGATGACGGCTGGGACAGGCAGGAACTTGACGCACGAAACCAAAATTGACAGCCATCTCATCAATGATGCAAAAGAGCATTGATGCTTAAATCATCAAAGGACCATCATTCTTGGTGATGTTTCATCTCTGAGCAACAATTTTGTGAACTCAAATCAATCCCTTCGCATTGTCTGGAAGCGAATGACATTTCTCAAGTCACACATTCACAATTAGCAGCTCAGAATTGCAATGAAGGACGTCACAATTAGCTTCATGATGCTAGAAAAGCTGCCAACTTTCAGAAATTTTGGTAGATGAAATGTCAACACACCTTTGGCCCCAAACCAGATCAAACCAACAAAGGAAAGTAGACTTGCAACGAGAACAATCTCGAATTCAATTCTGACTGAAAAGAGCAAAAATTAACATAAATTCAAGAGTTTTGTTAACGGTTTTGAAGGCAACTTGTGGTTTCTTCAGCAGTGCATCAAAAAGAAAAAAATCTATTGGAATCATCTTGTCAAAGTCACATTCTCCATTTGGTCACATGTGACAATGATCTGCAATGTGAATTTCTGTTTGATTCTGCTTCCGAAGGAAAAGTTGTCATCAACCGGCAACTTTGCATCAATTCAGAGCATCAAGCAAACAATCCCATCATGACAAATCCTCAAGGTTGCATCTCGCTGCAGTTCACCTTCAAGCACACCTGAGTTGAGAGGTCCAGGTGAACAAAGCGGTGTTGTTGCACATCCATTTGCAGATTGAAAAATGCCTTTTTTCTGCTTTGTGACTCACACTGGCTCCTTTTCTTTGTTTGCCCTTGATGATAAGAAACGTTCAAGCTTGACACAGGAGCCTTGCTCACAATGCCAAAAGAGCCCTCAAATAGAGTAAAGTTCAAGACTCTCCCTTAAGTTCAGTGGAGAGTTTCAAAATGTGTTCTGAACTCTGCTCTGAATCAAAGGACAGTTTCAAAACTCTCCCCCAATTCAGGGGAGAGTTGTTGGATTAAAACACAAAGAACTGCTCCAGCAGATGACTCTATGGTAGAAAAGTAGTTTACTAAATAAAGTGACCATTAGACTCTAATGTTGATGGATCAAATGGATCAAACTGACACCATCTGGTATCCAACTGACACCAGACTTGACACCAGTCCCATTTACCACATTAGGTGCACATTTGCTCATCTTCCAACACACTCCTTCGATTTAATGCCCAGTCCATGACCAGCATGAGAATAGCACAGAGTCTAGGAAGCCCGTCCTCTCGGGGTGCTCGCACACGTAGAGTCATCACCTTCCTCATTCTGGAAATGACTGTTCTTTTTCAACTTGGGACACACAGTCCTCACATACCCTAGTTCATTGCATTCATAGCAGCGCAACTTGCTCATCCTATTGAGCTGGGCAAAGCTAGTCTCAAGTCCTGTGTTGTCGTCCATCACATTGCGGACACCAAACTGGTGACCCTGACAGTAAGACAACAACATAACTACATCCTAAACGGATGTCGGGTAATTGTCCTTCTTTGCTAGGTGTGATGAGTTGTTGAGTTCTTCAAGCATAACTCCATACCTCCGTCTTCTTGTCCGCTCCGGCCAGGAAGATCATTGACAACACATTGTCACGTGCCCTCTTCTTGTCGACTGATCCTGCACCAGTGGTTAGTTTCACAGGGTAAAACTGACCCCACTGTGCTTCAACGACTTTGGTAGTAGCGAGGAACCTCTTGTGGTAGTTGGACACCGACTCACTTGGTCCTTGATTGATCACTGTCAAGTGCCTCAAGACATTCTGTAGTGTCCAGTATGGGTACTGGACTCCAATGGTCGAGAAAGCCATTTCTTTCAGCATCTTCAATAGTCCAACTACATCATCACTATCCTCCAATGTTTCGTACCCAACATTGTTCACCAACTTGTTCTTTACTTCAGAAGAACACTGACCAAGGATCACTGCAAAGACCTTCGCCTTCTGTTCAGTGTATGCCTTCATGTCCTTGTGGCAAATCATTAGTTCTGTGCGATATTTCTCCAGTCTTCCTGGAGCCGGGACTATCATGTCCGTCGCTGCCCTTGGGGGCAATGGTTCTATAAAGATCTTTTCATTGCTCTTCTTTACCAACGTCCTCATGTCTCTACCATATTCAACACCTACAAAGTCAGCAATGGTTTCTGTAGTGCGTAGATACATGTCAGCCTGGTCCTTTGTGTTGAACTTGTAGATCAAATTACCCAATTCAATTTCTTTGCCTAACACTTGCCCTCCGTTGGACCTCTTGTCAATGGATGATCCTGATGAGCTGCCCAACTTAGCAGCCTTATCAACAGTGGCACTCTTGGTAGACTTCATCTTGTTCTAGTTGTCTTTAATCCCTGAACACTCCTTCAATGAGTGTGCAGTTCTGTTGCTGTGTATTCAGTTATGTTGATCAGTTCCAGGGGCTCCAATAATTGAAGTGTCACTGACCCGACTGAGTTTACAGGGCCTCGTAGCAGTGCACGGTGCAGGCGTGCTGATCGAGTGTATTGATCCAGGCACTGCTCTTGATGAACCTTCTTTGTGTCTTGTGCAGTGCTTATCGATTGTCTCTTCCAACGGTCAATGTCAACATGATGCAGTCGCACTGATCCTGTGTGATCAAACGCACTGCACTCTTCAACTCTCGTGCCACAATTGTGTCACTTAGTGAATGACTATCTGTTGATGCCTCAACTGTGGATCCAGTGGCGTGCGGTCTAAATGCCAGCCTTTTTCGTTAATCGTCTCACTTGTTCTCTGCACTTTCTCCGGCATCTTGTACACCTTCTCCGGTGCTCAACGACAGTAGATGCTTCCACTGATCGTTGATCTTTGTTACCCAACGACCTGTTGATTAACAACGTTGATGGGATTTTGTACGATTCAAACGGCTAGCATTTAACACAGCGACGGTGACTTTATTCAGTAAATGTTGGATTAAAACACAAAGAACTGCTCCAGTAGATGACTCTATGGTAGAAAAGTAGTTTACTAAATAAAGTGACCATTAGACTCTAATCTTGATGGATCAAATGGATCAAACTGACACCATCTGGTATCCAACTGACACCATACTTGACACCAGTCCCATTTACCACATTAGGTGCACATTTGCTCATACAAATAGCCATGTCTCCCAACAAGAGTTTCAAACACAAGCAAAAAATGTGTCACAGTTCTTTCATGTTATGCAACACTCCCCTAAATCTCTCCCCTATGACAGTGGAGAGTCTCAGACTCTCCCCTAATCCTTGACTCTCCCCTAATTCAGGGGATCCACCCTCAAACACTGCCTTATTTAAATGAGCACGGCTCAAAACAAGCAAACACTGTGCACTGTTCATTGAGCATCGGTTGGAGGCTACGAGCTTAGAAAGGCAGCAATCGGATTGGTGGAGACTCAAGTAAGACATGCTTCCCACTTAAGGTGGTTCCCCACGAGGTGCAACGCAAGCACACTTGCCCCCATTTTTACACGGTCGACTGAGTATGGACATCATTCAAGACCTAGCAAAATGTAGGTGTTGCAGATTAAGATATGTAGCTAGCTGTTAACCTAGGCTATCTTTTAACTTAGGTTGTATGTTCTTGTTTGTGTGTGGCAAGGTCTCCGGTAGAGGTTTTTTGATTATTTCAGCTGCCCTGTTCACTGGCGCAGTTCCGGAGCTCAACGTCGAAAATCGACGAGTTTTCGGCCGATGCTACTTCATTGCTGGATATCTCTATCAGCGAGATAAATAACCAGCTATAACTGTGTGCGTTATCCTTCCTCTATGTGTTAAGATGATGGTGCGTTATGTTAAGATAAGCTAACTTGGATATTAGAGTGAATGCGACGCATCGGATAGTGCTGATGATGTTGTTGGAGTTTTTCTAACGGATGGAATCCTGTGATCTTGTGAGTGCCGATTCTAACGATTTTTCAAAAAGTGTTGTGGTACAATGTTTTCTACAGTAAATTTAAAAATGTGAGGAGGAAATTTAAAAAAGTGGCCGTTTTGCCTGTCCAACATTGATGGTTGGTCTGCCAGTAACCAAGTACACAACAAGCTTTTGAATATTCAGTCTCACAGCTAACATAAATTACTACTTCGTTATTCAAACAATCAGATGATGCCAGTGGCAGCACTCCTCGGCACTAGGTTTCCATCTTCATCCTCTTCCCACGTTCCAGTCTGGTAGAACAAGTCATCTTCGAATTCCTCGAACGGCTGGGATTCATATGCTTCAAGATCATCTGCAGCATCATTATCTGCAGGATTGGATTCAATGTTATCCACAAGCATAGCTGCGTCATCCGCCTCGTCTACTGCTGCAACAGCAGCCAAGCACGCTGCCTCCAATCCGTCGCGTTTCAGTCGATCTGGATTTGCAAGGCAATGCTTGCTCCGTGTTGTCTTGTGTCCTCTCTTGCCACAAAAGGGGTGCAGACACACTCCAACGTTTCTTGGTGCCCGGGCTGCTCTTGGTTGTTGTTGTGTACCCCCACTAACAACAACTTCATCATCTAAGTTCATGCCAGTGCGATATCCATCTCTTTTTGCCCTTTCTTTTCTTGCAAGTTTGGTATACTCAACAAGTCTGTCATACTTCCTTTTATTTCTTTTCTTTTTGGTTGCTTGTTGCTTCAGTTTTTCAAGACGAGTCACCTTTGATCGATGTTTAACTTCAAGGTAGTTGAGAACGTTTGGCGTGATTTGGATGCCAAGCTTTTTGAAGAGTCTTGTAAAATATGGTAGGACACCAACTGAAGTTATACCAATGCAAAGGCAAACCCTATTCCACAACGAGCGAGACCCACAATAAACTTTGTTCTTGGGTGCATACCATGTCATGAGGTTGTTGAATGCCTCACAGCAATTTGTATCCATTCCATGGGCAATTTCAGTTAGACGTTCCAACGAAGTATAGTTACCCACAATATTTTGTAATAAGGCATACAGTTTCCCATCCTTCTCTTTATTTCTGTAGAACCTTTGGCCGGCTTGCTTCTGCTCGTCTGTCTCATCCTTTCTTCTGCACCATGGACCACAATATTCGTGACAGTCAAAGTGGTGTTCTAAGACTGCCTTGGCACTGTCAACGCATTGGTCTGGTGATAGATTTCTCAGATTTCTTGCCATATAACCAAAGTTTTTTCCAATTCTTGTAGAATCCATTCTTGTCATGGTGTGATGCATAGCCACAGTTCTTGTGTCAAGAGCAATCAAGTCGCCTGTGAGTTGCTTCCTTCTATGATTTGGATCCGCGACAAACGTTGGCTCTGGAACATGTTCTGGCAGCTTCCCTTTGTCTGGCCTCTCTTGCAGTTGCCCCTTATTTACACCAACTTTCTTTTTAACCAGCGGAAGCTTGGTCCCTGGTGGTTGATTGGCAAGCCAAACTTCATTGCTCCATCTGCAATCAGCTCTCACGGATGAGTCGTCATCACAACATAATCGATGGACGACACATTGGAAATCATCGTACAATGCTACTGCTTCTTCCAAGCAACAGTCGGGTTCCATTTGTCCTGACGAACCATTGTGGTTATGGCAACAGTCATGAGGGGGCACATCCTGTGGGGTTGCCTCTGTGTGTTTTCTAAAGTAGGAATCACATAGATTGCAACGTTTGCTTGTGACGCGGTAGACCAATGGTTTTCGAACATGATGTCCAAAAATAACCGAATGTCCAGAAGGTGAATTGTGGCTCTTACCAGAACCCTTCTGCTGCCAGGCTGTATCATTTGAAGCAGTGATTCTTGGGTACCTGTCAGGATGAATTGGTGGACCTGTTTTGTCAATTGATTGTTTCCAGGCAAGGAAATCCGCTTCGTACGACACGGAAAGACGAACTTCCTCTGTTAGATTTTCTAACATGATCTCATTGGCTAGTCCGCGGATGATTGGACCAATCCTTTCTTCTATTATGTGGAATGAACGTCCTTCCATTGTTGTATCATTAGGTAAACCCAACAGGCCAAGAAGTTTGGCAGCTTCGGGTGATCCGTCACCATTGCACATCATGCCCAAGACATACAAAACGTTTATGGCATAATCGGTGCTTCGTTCATAGTTGTCGTTGTTGCTGTCATGCACAGTTGTTGGCGCCGGCGGATTGCTGTGAAGGATGTAGGCACAACCTGGATCCTTGCAAATTGCCTTTACACTTGTTGCCAGACATGTGGTTTTCAAAGTCACTTCTACGGGACCATTGCAGTCTTGACAGACACCCAATTCCTCCATCATTTTCGTCAACGAGTCTACTTCCAATGTAACTCGTGATGCAGGTGGTTTCTTGTTGTTGTCTGGCGCTATTAGGTTTGCCTCTTCCTCACTGACATCCTCTTCTTCTTCCTCATTATCAGTTTGATCATCATGATCAGAGGAACTTGCATCAAATAAATCCTTTCTTGCTAAGTGTGGGCGACCATTTCCGCCATGCCGCGTCCGCGTTGTTGGTGTTGCAGACCCAGGTAGGTTCCAATCAGACTCTTTGTGACAAAGCTTTCTTCTTTCAGAGCTAGAAGTAGCTTTCCACGCCTTCCCTCTTGGAGTTGACTCCATGATTGATACAATGCTAATGTGCTTGTACCTCCATGACAGTGGCTAATAGAATGGCGAACCAACCATGTACCAATGACAATTCTAAGATGGCAAAATAGCCAGAAATTAGAGTTCAGCGATTTCTGAAGGCTCGCCCGGCTCATTTAGACTAAAAGATTTAAGGACAGATAGGCTGGAAATCTGGCAATCTCATGTCTACGGCATTGAAAATTCTAGATTCCTATAAAATGTTGGGGAAACTGTGCTACTGTACAAACTCGTGGGGAACTACCTTAACACTGTGACATGCTTCTTTTCAAAGAGTCACTGCGCTACCCATAGCCATTGGAGGCTCACTCAAAATTGTTCTATGTTAGAAATATGGATTCCATGATGTTGGTTAATGACAATGACACACAAGACGACCACTTTCACATTGAACAATAGCCACAAAAGATCACCATGACCACCGTTGTTGACCCCCATCCGGGGCACCGCCGCCCTTTTGCTATGAACCAAGTTACAAATCAAGAAAGCATGGGCAGACAGAGCCAACATTGAATTTCCAACCAACATAAAAGAAAGTACAAACTGTGCAGCAAGAGCCCAAAACGCTGCAAAGGAGACCAATTGACGGTGCAAGGTGCTGTCGCATTTGACCCCGAATGCGACTGCATAGTCTGCAGGGCCAGGAGCCACAAGAGGTTTTTTCCATTGCATGCAGTTCCACACAGGGGCCACGATCCCCATTGCATCCACAACAAAAACACAAAGGGACAGGGTGCGTTAGTGAGTCAGGCTGCCTCTGCTGCTGAAGACAAAAGGTGCAAGCAGTTAACACGTCCGATTCAACAAAGCGAGAAGTCCAGTGGCAGTAACCTCACAACAGCCGCTGCATTTTTTGCTCCAAAACAAACAAAAAAAGCAACAACAATCACAACACAAAGAACAATGACACAACCAATGACACAATCTCAGAAATTATTGTCTCCTGTGGACTTGTGCGGTGCTGCAATGGAGAGGGTCAACAACGCCAAATTTAATTTCAAGAAAAGCACAAGGCAAAAGGAGCGCCTCTGGCCATGCGAGCATTTGCAGAAGATGTGACTAAAAAGATACAACCAAAACAATTTGCTGACCACTTTGATGGAATGACTATGACTGCACCATGTTGCAAGGAAGCAGGCAACAATCCAGAACACCACTCCACAGTGGGGCAAAAACTGCTCTGTGTCAAAATCTGTGCGATTTGGAGACATGTTGTCCACACGCAACCTGCACCGGCGTCTTGAGCAACGACAGGCACAACTTCTCAAAGAACAAGACTCTGTTTCCTATTTATGGCTTAGAGGGACCTCCATCTTGGTGCATTGTACAAAAAATGGGGTGCAGCTGCTGCAAAAGACCATTCTGTGCAAACAAAGGGGAGGTGCTATTAAACATTCTGCCGCACATTGCCGAAGATTTCCCCCGTGGAGTCAGCCTGTGCAACAACAAATTCTGCAAGTCACATAAGCAGAAATGCTTCTGAAATGTTTGCAACTCTCATGATCACTCATGGTGATGGAGAACTATGCAGCAAATTGCTGTGCAATGCCATGAACAGAGTGCCCATGCGGAGGATCATGGCATGTTGTTCGTTCGCTCTTTGCAGAAAAGAATCGTCGGCGACAGCGCCAAACGAACACATGCCCAAAGATGGATCTTTTATTCAACAATGTCTTTTATTCAACAATGTCCTCCCCTTGGTGACACCATCCGGGATCTCTACAACCACGCCGCTTCAAGTGCAACCAATTGATGGGGCACAAGCGACTTCGAAAGGAACACGCCGGAAATGCAGAGTGTCAAGTGTGATGGAACATTTGCTCAGGATCATGCATTTGAACCAATCAAAAATCACATGAAGAGTGCAGGGGCAAAGGCAGCGTGGGACGTTGCAACACAAACCGGGGAAATTGCTACTGTCGCATTGGCAACATCCACTGAAACAGAAGAGTTCGCACACGCTGCACAATGTCTCATGAAGCATCCCAATTTCAAAGGCATGATCATGCACAGTGACACCTGACCCCATAAGAAGGATTTTTGGGAACGGTTGCAGTTAGAAGGTTGCCTTGGATTGTTTCATTACCAAAAAAGAATCATTGGAACACTTGGATTGCCAAACATGCTTCCTCCAACTGTGGCGTGGGGACAACCCTCGTCAAATGGAAACACCAGGGCGATGACAGATGCCCTTGCTGCCGAGTTCCAGAGGACACAACCCATGTGCTTTGGTGCACGGCCAAAGGTGCCAATGAAGTGTGGAATGAAAGCATCCACAAGCTGACTGCCTGCCTTCAGAAAACCCACCCCGGCATCCAAGAGTCCTTGCTCATCAACCTCCATAGGTGGCGTCACGGTGCCTTCACCCTCTCCAACTTCCAAGAGACTAAAGTCAACAGTGCCACCACCTCTCAATCTTCCATCCGCTGGAAGAATCTGCTGGAGGGCCTTCTCTCCACCTCCTGGAGGCAGCTCCAGCAGCGCTGCTACCATCGGCACAATTCCCGGAAGTCGAGCAAACGCTGGGCCAAGGGTCTCTTCGTCCAACTCCATCACCTAGCCTGGAATCAGTGGAAGCATTGGAATGACATCAAGCATGATTCTGATCGCGCTCGATACCTTCGCATGGAACGTCGTCTCGACCACCAGATTGAACGCTTCTATGCCCAGACCTACTCCGACCTCCCACCTCGGGAAAGACTCCACTTCTGTCTAGCCCTTCCTGCCATCCTAAACAAACCATTGTCCTTCAAACAGAATTGGTTTCGCAATG
>Ga0163149_10007312_pt1 | contig 11161 bp, 3 predicted proteins | sample OliLakLV19MP5G1_FD_148604 | JGI IMG/M metagenome (GOLD analysis project Ga0163149, IMG submission 148604) | Freshwater microbial mat bacterial communities from Lake Vanda, McMurdo Dry Valleys, Antarctica - Oligotrophic Lake LV.19.MP5.G1 | ecosystem: Environmental > Aquatic > Freshwater > Lake >...
ACCCGAAAACTTCCATGCAGCACCAACGACAGCAACAGTGGGAACAATTGCGACGTTTCTATGCTCTAGAGGAGCTGCAGCATCGGCGTCAGCAGCAGCAGCAGCAGCAGCAGCAGCAGCAGCAGCAGCAGCGAGGGGGTGCCCCCAGCGATGTAGGCAAACATTTTATCACTCCAACCGGACGGAAGGTTAGATATCATCCCCATGATTTTCAAATCTCTGTTAGAAATCAAAGCTGCGCAAACTTGAGTTGTCATGCTAATGGTCACGGTTTCTCCTACTGTGCTGCCTGCAGAGTATCATGTTACTGTAGTCGGAAATGCCAAATTGGCCATTGGGATGAGCACAAACCTGGTTGTTCCATGGTGAAGGGGTTTAGAAAACGTCTTGACGAAGTCATGCTAGCAGACGATAGCATCATGGTTAGTTACTTTACAAACCCAGACACGGTTAAGCCTCCATTGCACCTGCTGCCGCATTATCGAGAATACCGGGAGAGTTTGACGTATACTCTCCAGGTTTTTGCAACAATCCCGGGCCAGGCTGCCAACGCCCTCGAGACGGCTTTGGAATTATCTATCGATAGCCTGCATCTGGGTTGCCGAGACAAAAAATTCCAATGGCAGGCAGTCTTGGTCATATCACCGCTTCTTATTGCCCTTAACAAATACGGCTACCAGACGGCCTACAATTTTGTAAAAGCTTCACTCAGTTTCCCGGAAAGCCCCAGTAGTCTACTTTGCGCGTTCGAAAAGGATTATCAACAAGACTGCTTTGAAGAGTTCACAAACGATCGCAAACTTGGAGATACAAACCTTTTACTTTTGAGTGATCTACTCATTTTGAAAGCCGCGATTTTGCAGTATCTTTCAGCGGGCCTGCACAACGTGGTGGGCTCCTCTACAATACAAGCTCTCAGACATGATCCAGACTGCTTACTTCGGGAATGTGCCCTCAACTCGGATTATAAGGGGACTGTAGAGCAGCTCCAGAACGATTTATGGGGGCAATGCGAGTACCTGGCAGGGATCGTCCGAAATTGCAATGAAGTGTTTATGCGCGTTCTATCGGGAACTCGTTGTTTTAGAATCGACTCGAAATCCGGCCAGCGAATACGAGCATTTTGGCTACGGCAGCAATGTGTCACAATGATCCGAAACGGCGCGGTCGTCGACCTTTTAAAGCAAATCGAGACGAGAGCCGCTGCTGTTTGCCGCATTCAGTCTTTGATGCGGGGTATTCTAGGGAAAAGAATACTATTTATTGTGCGTATTCAGTCGTTGGTTCGTGGTATCAGTGGAAGGAAGAGAGCTGCTGCGGTGCGTCGGATTAGTGGTGCTACGCGTGTGCAGGCTTTGGTCCGTGGTAGAAAGGGAAGAAGAAGGGCTGCAAAGCTTCGTTGTGCTATACGCATTCAATCATTAGTTCGTGGTACGTATGGAAGGGAGAGAGTTGCTACTGTGCGTCGGTCCGTTAGCGCTTCACGTATACAGGCTTTGGTGCGTGGTAGAAGCGCAAGGAGACTAGCTTCGGAAGGTCGAAATTTCAAGACATGGTGGACCCCATCAACCTCCCAGCTCCCTGCTTTCTCCTGGGAAACCTACAAGGAAAGTGAACTGGGAATGGCTCAGGCTTTTGAAGATTTTGACGACGAATCAAGCGAAACGTATCGCCTCATCTCCAATGCCGCCATTGCGGCCATGGAATCTGCTAATCCACCAGAAACTACAACAGCGCATGCCGAGGAACCGACGACGGTAGGAGCTCCAACATATAGTGAAGAAGTCCTCGCGAGAGCAACAAAAAGCGAAAATGGACCAAGAGTTTCTCAGTCATTCGAGAACATTAAATTGACGCACAATGTTGTGAAATGGTTCAAGGATTCCAGCCCAAAGTTTCGCGATATGTTTTGCCGCCGAATATCTCAGCTAGCTTCGGGAGAAAAATCTCGCATCTTGAGAAAACATCTAACTGGATCAAAACACACCATCTGGGAGACCTACCTTGATCAATCTACCGCTCAGCGTTTGATATGGACCGAGTGCAGGAATTCGACAGGAGAACCAAGCATCTTGGTATGGTATGTTTCGAAACACAAGTGGGTGAGCCGCTACATGGTGTTAATTGATAAAATGTTGTCAAGAATGGGCAGTCCTAGATTTCATGATATTGACATGCTTGGCACAGGTGCAATAGCCCTGGAGGAAGACACTGTCATGATTGACCCGCTTGGAAATGCCCCATTACGAATTCACGAAATGCCGACTCGTCAGGTCTTCAGAATGGTGAACGAAGCTTGGATCCCACCGCTTCACTTGACGAGCACCGAAAAAGAAGTGGTCCACGCACACGGGACAGTGCTAGTATTAGGAAGGTCCGGTACCGGTAAAACGGTATGCGTTTGCAACAAAATTGCGTATGACTTGGAGAACCATGGCGAGGATGACAGTTTCAAGCAACTATTTGTCTCGCGTTCCCACAATCTATGTACAATGGTGAAGAGCTTGGTGGAGGCTTCCATGCCCAAAGATATCCAGACCCTCAACGCCGACTTCAGCACGTTTCAACAGCTTTCGCAACGACTCAGTGCCAGTCTTGAGAGTATCGGACACCCTTCTACTATCGCCCCTGTGGCATCGTTGGTCACCTTTGACGATTTCAAGCTGTTCGTGAAAGAAAAGGCTTGTCCTAAGATGAGTTTGGACCCACTGGTCATCTGGACTCAAATTCGTTCCTACATCAAAGGATCCATAGAAGGCTTTCAAACGGGGTCCTGCCTCGACCGAGATGACTATGTCGGACTGGGGAAAAGTCGTTGCAGGCTCAGCCCGAAGGAAAGAGAAGTGGCTTACGATGTGTTCCTTTTGTATCAAACCTGGCTCAAGGAATCTAATCGCTGCGATGACAGTGACTTGATCTTTGATTTGCTACTCCGAATCAATCGGTTATCTTTGGAAACACGACAAGAGCAGGGTCTGCTATTCGATAGTATCTACGTCGATGAAGTGCAGGATTTTACGCAGATAGACATTGCACTATTTTGGAAGTTGTGCGAAGGCCGTAGCTTGTTCTTGGCCGGAGATACAGCCCAATCTGTCGTGCAAGGGGTTGCCTTTCGGTTCGATGAAGTGCGCTCTGTGGCGTCTTCCCTTTGTGGCCAACAGAGAAACAAAGTTCCTAGCAAACCCTTCGTTCTGAGTATCAACTACCGGTCCCACACTGGAATCCTTGATATTGCTGCCCTTGTCTTGCAAATAATGTATGATGCTTTCCCCGGCTCCGCAAACAAGGTGGACCCGGATAAGGGTCTCTTTCGAGGACCCCGCCCCAGCATCTTTTCCTCGGCCAACTTTGACAAGTCCAGCTTCCAAGAAGTGATAGCGTCCAATCCAGGAATTGTATTGCTAACACAGCAGTCTGAGGTGGGCCTTGTACAGGAAATGGTTGGACATAACGCTGCTCCTGTATTTGATATTGTGACAGCAAAGGGGCTTGATTTCGATCAATTATTTTTAGTCAATTTCTTTTGTGGGTTGCCAGAAAAATACCATAAGCCTTGGGTCAATCTGCTGAACGACATGGAGGAAAGCAAAACTAAAGCGAAGAAGGAAGCTGCATATCCCGAGCTTGAAATGCAGCTCAAGCTTCTTTACACTGCAATTACGAGGTGTCGCAACCGGCTCTTCTTTCTGGAGACACGCGCTTCAAACGCTGGGGACAAATTTTATCGGGAGCTGGTGACCAAGCGCCTGGCGGATAAACAACAACTAGCAAACTTGCAGAGTGGCTTGAAGACCCCAGGTGAATGGATATCACAAGGAATCGAATTTGCCATTGATGGTGAATCGAGCGACTCACATGACAGTGCTGCGAAATTCTTTGAGCTGTCGCGAAAGTGCTTTTTGATGGCAGGGAAAGCCAATTTAGCGAAAAAAGTGGAATGCCAAAAGCATGCCTTGGGGCTCTTGCGTTTGCTACGGGAACGCCAGCAAGATCGTGATGAGGACAATAGTAGTTGGGTAGAATTGCTGTCCCAGGTCCCAGAGGCGGCAAAGAATGCTTGGATCGAGGGATTCATTGATCTTACAAGGCAGCTTTCATTGGAGTATGTAGAGGCATCCAACGACAGCCTCACAAGCGTTTTGATGCAGCAATTTGTGCTGAACAAGCTCGACTCATCATAGTAGCCTCGATTCATTGCCTATTGGCTAACTAACCAAGTAATTAGTATTTTTATTTCACTGAAATCTATGATGATCAAGTGTTGGATCGAATACGACTAAACACTTTCTCCCTTCTGCTGTACAGTAGTACTCGCAACCCCATCGCTCGATCAACGCTGCACAGCCTTGTCGCATCCCAGAGTGTGGGCAAGGGCCCGAAGGTCAAAAAGGACGAAGCTAAGACCTACCCCCTACCCCACCTTCTTTCTAAAAAAGGAGAGAACTTGAAGACCTGTCATTCACCCCACCATTGGTGCATAGTGCACTCATGTGAAGAGCCCCAACATTGATTCTTGTGACAAGCTTGCCCCGTTGCTGAATCCTTGCAATGGGAAAAGAAAGCAACTTGACATCCATTTTGCCTACTAGCAACACCATGCTAGGTGCTCATCCCAGCACAGCCTTTCTACCATCTAGAGAAGCACTACCCCAGGAGTTCAAGCATTGCAACAGGAAAAGGAAGGAAAAAAGACTTGAATGGCTAATAGCTTGCAGGGCATCATGTGTTGCCTGACATTGCATTGGTGAACCATCATCGTGACTTCAAGAGAAACTGACAGTGCAGGGATTTCTTTAGCAATTTATCACAAGCAGCTGTTGAATGCACCAAGCTGAAGACACCAACGCAAAACTCATGAGCACATGCAGTAGGATGCACCTCTGATAGAACAAACTTTGCATGGAAGCAAAATGTTATAAGATTAGTAGAAAGTACATTCTTTTCCAACACAGGCAAGAGAGTTCTGTTCTGCCAATTCATTAGTTTTGTCATAATCAAAGTGCATACATTTACAGATCTACTCCTTGTGAGCATTTTTGGGAGACATCTGTTAGATGCTGACAACAGATCAGTTTGCTAGAGACTGCCAAGTGCTACTAAGTGCACTGCTCACTGCTGCTGCTTGTTGTTGTTGTTGAACTGAATCTTCTAGAGCCTTCCATGATGTTCAGTTACTCATCCATTCTTCAAGATGCCCACTGGTGCACACATGCTCATGCAATCATCTACTAGTAACAATGCTTCATGAGCCTAGCTGGCATGACACTGCAGTAGCAACTGTTATGTGTCAAACTTGGTGTCGTTGTTTTTGGTGGTCATTAGACAGTCATTTGGTGGTGGCTTGGAAGGCTTTGTTCTGTGACATCACAGCAGTTTTGTCTGCTAGCAAGCAGCACCCTTCTTTTTCTCTGACTTGTGACAATCTCTGTGTGTCATTCTCGTCCATGGCCTAGCTTTCCCCCAAGTTGAGGATCAATGCCCTTTTGGACCCACACATGTTGGTGATGTCAACCGTTAAACCCACATGGCATGAGGGTGTAAACAAAGGTCTGCATTAGACCCTTTGGGTCTTTAAGACCCAAGAAATTGACAATGGTACAATTTCATCTGTGATTCAGTCCACGAATCAGAGTCGTGCCCGAGTTCCAGACCAAGAGCTGATGTGCGCCTCAAAGGAAAAGATGCAAGATCCAATGCGGAAAACAAAGTGGAACGGAAGCAATGAGTTCCCACGCCGTGTTCTGTCATGATGTTGCATAATCCTATGGGCATGTGGCAACAAGTGTATCCATTCAGAACAAAACATGCACACCGTGTGAGCAATCTTGCCAATGAAGATGTCGATCTTATTGGAACATTCAATCAAACATGGAGCATTTTGTATGGTAGTTTAACACTCATAAGTTTCAAATTTGCATGTAAAAGCATCTGTTCTCTTGGTGAAACATTAGGGTAGGAAACTTTGTTTAAAGCACTGCTTTTCTTTGCTGCATTTCGTCCTTTGTTTGGTCGAGTTTCCGGTGAAGAATCATTGTTTGTCAAAATTTAACGAAGCAAAACCTAAATGAGGCATGAGGGTCTGAACAATGTTTAACGGTTTTAACTGGAGTTTTTCTTCTTCAATTTGGGTCTAAATTGGGTCCAAATCCTCAACTTGCCAGAAATCTCCAGCTGCAGTGACAAGTTGTTGGGCTGGCCACACCTTATGGTTCTTTTCAGGCAGTTGGCTGTAGCTTGGTCATGCCTGTGGCATGCTACCATTCACTTTGCCTGGAATAACCAATGACATCACCAGCAGTGGCATCAATTGTTGGTCAACTTGTCTGCTCTGCATGACAAACACGCATTGCCGTGTTAGTTGACACATGGAACAAACTGCAGAATTTCAAAACGTAAAAATCTTGCCTTTGATCAATGTTTTGCTACATTGACTTGATTGCCACATGTGTCCACTAAGCCAGAGAGCTTAATTTGCACAATTGATGCCAATGGTGCTCAATGACTTTTCCAAAGTGAAATTCTTATCGTTAGTGAGGCAAATGTCGGAATGTGGATTGCTTTAAAAAGTTAAAGCCCCCCTTCCATCATTTTTTCTCTACCACAGTCTTTGGGATGACTGGATCCTAATGGAGACAAAGAATTGGAGGAAATTTTTATTTTCCCATAAAAGAAGCATCAGTAGGGAGAGCATTTGTCTTGGTGCTTGTGGCAATGTTGTTGGCTCACAGTTTCATTGTCTTCACAAAACCAAACACACAACAGCTGTCCGCATTGTTGACAACTGAACCCACAATGACGTTGTCAAAGCTTCATCCTACAAGGTAGCTCTTGTTTGGCTAAACAATCATTTTAGTGCTACACCAGCTATTAGCTAGTGACATTTGCATGGTAATTGTTTGGTTGTGTTGTTAGCAAAGTGCAAATGTTTTTTCAATGTCTGTGCTCCTAATGAGCCGGCTGTAGCAATGTTGTGTGGAGACTCACTGATAAACAGTTAACTTAACATCACAGATTCTAGTGCCTGTCAGATTAGCATTCAGTGGTTTGAAAGCCTTTGTTCTGTTAGCTTTTGTCCAAACAAGAACCATTCACCCACTTGCTCTCCTCCAAGGGCCAACTTGTCCCGATCTCAAGTTGTGCTGACTTTTTGTTTTCTTCGTCAATGTAGCATGCGAGACTTGCCGGCAAATCGGCTCTAAAGCACGACTCCGGTCTCATGCGACAACTCGTGTTAACAGCTGACACGGAGCCACTGGTTGAAAAATGTAAGGTGTGGATTAGCGTGCATCCTTTCTAACAGGAGCTTCGCCACATTGAACTACACCTTGCATCATAAAGGTTGCACACAACTCTTGAATTTAGGTGTTCAAAATTAATTAGCTTTAAACCATCCCGCCGTTTGATAAAACATTTTTTACTATGCAAAATTCAGTACTTTTTGAGTCTTGCTTTACAAAAATTTCGAGCTCAACAACGCGAGTCTCGCGCACTACAATGGAAGTGTAATACTGGCTTTGCGCACCATAACCCGATCTGTTACCACGCAACTCGTAAGATATCCCAGCCGCAGCCCACATACAGAAACTATGATAGAGAGCATTGATTGATTCTGCCCTCTTGTTGCCTTATTTTCTAATAATCTTGTAAAAAAAAAATCACCATGGCGCAGAACCAAGATCATCCACAACCATCCCTAGGCGCTGAAAACGATGCAGCAGCTCCACCGATCATTACCAAACTGAAAGAGTCCATGCTTTCCAATGCCGTCGACATGGCCGATAAAGTCCGAACCAAATTGACCAATTATCCTCATCCCATTCGTACCGAACCACCACTGCCTCATGGTTTTGTCGAAGGCGCCTTGTTGGGTGTATCGACGTATTTTGCCACGAGACCTATTCGATCGGGTCTCATGAGTGTCGTTGGAAAATCGTGGCCTCAAGCCAAAACAGGGGTCGGCATTTTCATTTCGGCAGGACAAGTTTTATTGGCCGCCAAATTGGCCTTGTATTCGGCCGTCATGGTGGGAAGTCACGCCTGGCTCTCGATATTGAAAGAATATGCCCAAACACCCATTATTATGACCGATAACGAGAGTGCCAACAAATCCAGTAAATTGCAAATGCACAAATCGATTTTGGCGGATGAACTCTGCCAAGAACCCATTATGCAATTATTATTGAAACAGCAACGGCAACAACAACAACAAACAGAGCAGGAATCTTTTTCTTCGGAGAAATCCGACACCACCACCAGCAACACCACCAGCAACAGCGATGTAACATTTATGGATTGGGTCATGGATCCTCAAAAAGTGGTCACGGACGAATTACTGCGAGCCATTGCCAGTTGTCAAAAGCGGGAAAAGAACCCATAAAAACATGGATTCTACGAGTCCAAGCAGCCACAACCATGGCAACAAGTTTCGTGGAAGCCTAAAAAAATGTTGCCAAGCCCATTGGTCAGAGATATCGATTCGAAGCTCGGCAAGTAAAACAACCACTGCCATGATTAGGCCTAGACAACAACACACAACGAAACACACACGGTAGAAGAGTCGGGATTACGGTACCATGATGTCTCAATCACAATAGGGGGCATGAGCTGCTGCAAAATATTCTGCTTTTGCATTTTAGCTGTAAATAAATAGAAATGTTAGAAAATAGTGACCACAGCCCCAAATCGATTTCTAAAAGTCGTAGTATTCTATCTCCAGCTTTTGCTGCAGCTGCTGCACAACATACTACTATGTTTTTTAAGCTGCAAATAAAACAAGAATTTAAACTACTATAGCGGCCATGCTATCCTCGGCAATTTTAATTATTGTAGCCATTTCATCAATGCTTTCTCCTGGTTACGTACCCTTTCCTCCCTCTAGCCAATTGATACCTTTATTACTGTTATACAATTTACAATACTGCTGGAGTGAGTCATTGTCAGTTACAACAACAAACTAGCTAGAGTACCGCATCTCCAAACTAGCTAGCTAGCTTAGCTTCTAGATTTGTCTCCGCCCTCCGCACCGCAATCTAGCTAGCTCTCGTATACGTAGTGGACCCCTAACCCTATATCGAACCGATATTCGAGTCATCAGTCGTGAGCTTTTTAATCGCGACCACTCGGAACGTCCAAAACTGCATGAGATATCGGTTGGCTGTATCAGGATCGAGTGAAGCTTCCTCACATTTTTTGTTGTTAGTAAAACTGTAGGTTTTGTGATATTTGTCGGTTCCGACCCCGACAAAAATGGTCTTCAATTGGACAGACGTGCACCTTGCGAATAATGATTGATTCATTCATGCAGGATCAAGATTCAAGAAGAGAGCCACAACAGAGCTATATCTTCTCTTCGTTTCCTTGTTATCTACTCCTTCCACAATCTATAAATTACATTCTCAATGCCACAAAACTGAAAAAGAAGATACACAGTACAGCATGAAACTATCCTCCATTTCTTTCGTTATTTTCTCACTGGCTTTTGCTGGTACAGAAGGAAAGCGTACACTTCGAACAAGACAGCTCAACCAGAAAAAGCAGCCGGTATCCAAGAGAGTTTGGAAGAAAGAACCTGTTCACAAGAATGGCTCTCCCGAGGGAGATAACCATCAGCATCGTCGATTGTTGAATGGTGGAGCCGCCTTTATTGTCTCTCAAGCAACCCGCAAGGAGACTGGCAATGTCGACTGGTGCATGGATGCCATTTATGGTGCCGCCAAGATCAATTATTATGGAAATGGAGAAGAATTCCCCACGTTGGGTTTCCGTCCTTGTGCGTACAATGCAGGACCAGCAGAACAACTCTTTCTACCGGGCGGCGCTCAACAGATTTCGAGTCGCTTCGACTGGGATACATGCCTCATTGTCGGCAATGGAAAAGACAAGCCAAAAGATGGGCAAGTCGTGCGCCTTGGCCCATGCACTCTTGCACAATCAAAATTTATCTTTGAGGACGAGATCAACAAGGTGGGCTTGATCAAAGTGGCATCCAACACGAGTTTATGCCTCACAAACTCTGGAACTACTCAAGAGGATTACGATGACATTATTGTGAAAGAATGCAAACCCAAAAGTGATCGCTTCAAGTTCATGATGCGATCAGGCTATTATTCCCTCTATGGAGGGGACGGTTGTGTATCGGTAGCAACCACAACAGGCATTGTCGAAAGTGGAAATCCAATTGTACTAGAAAACTGCGAGGACGCTGGATTTGCCGCGCACTGGAGGCTCGATGGTGACGGTCTTTTCCATTCTAGGTTGGACGAGGGCTACTGTATGGACGCCAGTGAGGCAGTGGAAGGATCGGTTTTTAGCAGTGCTCCTTGCGATAAAACCAAGGATACACAGCGCTTCTCTTGGCCAGATGGTTTTGAGGCCCCCATTTCCCTCCTCAGCAAACCAAATTTGTATTTGGATGTTCAAGGCCAAAACGATGCTCTTGGAGACCCAGTCACCTTGAAATCGAACGGCCGTGAGTGGAGCGGCGATTCTGTTCATGTTTAATCTCTTTTTTTACTTGATGGGAAAAGGCTCCAAGAGGTTGCTGTATCGGCGAAGTCTCTCCATGAGAAATATAAATGTACTCCAATAATGAAATAGATGGCAAACCTTGTTCTTATTTCTTTAGCGCCACATGGCCGATATCGTACTGGTATAGTATCACGTGCGCGCGGGACGGCTAATATCGCCTCGAGCGCCACTCGGGAAGTTGGATCGCCATAGTTGACCCGAGAGATGATGCCTAGTAGTGTAGCGTACACAGCGGCGTCGCAAGAGAAATCGTGCATCACTTTACACAACTGCTCTTGATGTTGTATCATTTCAGGCTCGTTCCAAGAACGTCGAATATGCGACAGTATATCTGTTGATTATTTCTTGATGCGTTGTCGTTTTCGTTTGGGGGGTGCTTTTGGGTTTTTTCGTTTTTTGACCACTTGCAAGACAAACTGATCCAGTCCGTCCGTTGCTGGGGCTGTTGTCGCTTCCCCATTCTGTTGTGGTTGTTGTTGAGTCGTCGACGCCGCAGCTGCAACCGATGAGGATGGCGCATTGGTTTCGGCAGTTGCTGCGGCAACCGCATGGATTGCTGCTGCATTCATGCCACCCCGTTGTTGCAAAATGTCGGCCTTTAATTTCAGCAAGACATCCTTGTCGGTCGCTA